>WNFO01013383.1_pt1 | contig 10475 bp, 9 predicted proteins | sample 5400251 | NCBI WGS metagenome assembly WNFO01 (sample SAMN13153354, study PRJNA577476) | soil metagenome | isolation source: 100 cm saprolite under Madrone tree | place: USA:California | collected 2016-06-14 | reverse complement strand
CACTTCGCGTAGTCGCGCACGTAGAGGTCATTATCCACCTTGACCGGCTGATGCATGGTTGCCGCGTGACTTCCATCCGAAGTGTGATGATGGCCCGGCTCGCGGGCATCGCGCTCGCCGGCCGCTGTGGACGCAGCGGGCGGACCATAGCGTTCGGGATGGGCATCGTATCGATCCATGTAGGACTGCGCTTGCGGCGCGGTGGATAGATCGACGGAGGAGCCCAGGAATTCCAGGACCATCTTGCGCGAAAGGCGGACTCGCTCCGAATCGGTCCTGATGTCCATTCCCGGTTCGACTTTTCGAGAGCATGCGGGCGCCAGCGTGCGAGCACCTTTGATTTCGACGACGCAGATGCGGCACACGTTCACGGGCGTCAGGTTTTCCAGATAGCACAACGTCGGCGTATCCACGCCGATCGAACGACAGGCTTCGAGGATCGTCCACGCCTCGGGAACCTGCATCGGCCGGCCATCAATAATGATGTCGACCTGCTTCGGTTCAGCCTTCTTCGGCGCTTCGGGTGGGCGGCTCGGGCGAGGTGGTGGTGTAAACCAGATTGGATCGCTCATGCCCCGTTTTTCCCTCCCGGAATCGGATTCAAATTCGCGAATGCGGACTCAATGGCGTTCGAAGCGGTCTGGCCAAGGCCGCAGATCGATGCATCCCGCATCGCCTGTCCAATCTCTTTGAGCAACGCCAGTTCATCGGCTCGTGATCCGATCGTCCGGCCCCAGCGCATCCTCGAAAGCAGCTCTTCCTGGCGGACGGTTCCCACGCGGCAAGGAACACACTGGCCGCAGGACTCGTCCCGGAAGAACGCGGCAACCCGCGTCAGGATGTCGGCGAGGTCCACAGTCTCGTCAAAGATCATGACGACGCCGGAACCGAGTGTGGCGCCGATCGCCCGAGTCCCTTCGAACGTGAGCGGGACATCGACCTTGTCGGGACCAATGAACATTCCCGCCGCACCGCCAAGAAGGATCGCGCGTATTCCCTTCCCGCCCGGCACGCCGCCGGCCATGTCGATCAGTTCGCGCAGGGTTCGGCCGAACGGAATTTCATAAAGGCCGGGACGAACGATGTGCCCGGAAAGGCAGAACAGCTTGGGACCGCTCGATCCTGAGGTTCCCACTCCGGCGTAAGCCGCGCCGCCCTCGGCGATGATCAAAGGAATGTTCGCAAGCGTCTCCACGTTATTGATGACCGTCGGTTTTCCAAAGAGACCGACGTGGACCGGAAACGGCGGTTTGTTGCGAGGTTCTCCGCGTTTGCCCTCAATCGAATTAAAGAGCGCCGTCTCTTCACCGCAAATATAAGCGCCTGCCCCGCGTCGCAGCTCGATGTCGAAGGCGAAGCCGGAGCCGAGGATGTTTTCTCCCAGAAGGCCGGCCGCTCGCGCCTCCTCGATAGCAGCGCCGATGCGTTGCGCGGCCAGAGGATATTCGCCGCGCACATAGAAGTATCCGCGCTCGCTCCCTGTTGCGTAGGCCGCAATGGTGATCCCTTCGATGACTCCGAATGGATCGCCTTCCATCAAAAGCCGATCCTTGAACGTACCGGGTTCGGATTCATCGGCGTTGCAGACAACGTAGTGAGGCCCCGCCGCAGCCCTGGCCACAGCTTCCCACTTTCGCCCGGTCGGAAAAGCCGCGCCGCCCCGCCCTACCAGATTCGAGGCGAGAACTTCTCGGATGACCCCTTCTGGACCGATCTCGAAGGCCTTCTTCAGCGCAGCATATCCACCGTCGGCTCGATAGGCATTGAGGCTGTCCGGTTGAACGCGTCCTATACGACCTATGAGACGGAGACCCTCCTGGCCCGCCTGCGGGACGGAACGGCGGAGCGATTCGAGTCCTTCCGGTTTTCCGTTTGTGGAATTCGCTGCCGCCACGATCTCGGACGTGGCAACCACCGGCCCATGCGAGAACAATCTCGGATTTTCGCCGGCCTGGCTCACCATAACCGCCGGAGCACGCTCACAGAGTCCGAGGCAGGGACTGCGCTTCCAGGTGAATTGGGGAACAGAGATCCCTTCCAGCTCGGAGCAGAGACGTTCGGCTCCTTTGATGCGGCAGGCGATGTCGTCGCAGACATGGATCACTCCCGGCGGGGACGGCGTCAGTGAAAAGAGATGGTAGAAGGTCGCCACGCCGAAAACTTCGGCGGGAGGAACCGTGAGCCGGCGGGAGATATAGTTGAGCGCGCCGGGAGGAAGCCAACCAAAGCGGCCCTGGACTGCGTGAAGAACGGGAAGCAGGAGGTTTCGTTGTGATCGCGCTGCATGTCCGCCAAAAGTCGCGGAGTGCCCTTCAGTTTCAATGTCCCTCGTTCCGCCGGCCCAGGCCGAAACCGGCGGACCGAGCACGGAATCGACGGCATCGCGCTCCGCAGCGTCGGCCTCGAGTTCGTGAAAGCGAATATCCATCTAATACTTCTACATCTTCTCGACGCGAATCGCGGCGGCTTTGAATTCCGCGGTTCCCGATTTCGGGTCCAGGGCTTCGATCGTCAAAAGATTCGTGGCGACATCGTCCGGAAAGTGCAACGTCATGAACGTAAGTCCGGGCCGCAGCGATTGGTCGCGGCGCACCGGCACAGTGACGGCCCCTCGCCGCGACAGTACTTTAACAAGTTCTCCATCCCGGACTCCCAGACGCTCCGCATCCTCCGGCGAGAGATCCAGCGTTTCTCCGCGGCGAAGCGGCGAGCGGTAGCCCGACGTCTGGACGCCGGTGTTGTACTCGTCCAGCCGCCGGCCAGTCGTGAGGCGCAGCGGAAATTCCGCCGAAAGGCGTTCAACGGGTGGATCGTGTTCCACCGGAAAAAACGACACTCGCGGACCATTGAGCGGCCGCTCCCAAAGCCGGCTGTGGAGAAACAATTCGCCCGGATGGTTCTCGTCATAACAGGGCCACTGAATGCCCTTGAGTTCTTCCAGCCGTGCGTAGCTCATGCCGGTATGAACCGGACTGAGGGCGCGCACCTCGTTCCATATCTTCTCGGCATTCGGCACTCCCCAGTCGTGCCCCATGAGGCGAGCGATATCAAAGAGAATGGCGACATCGTCTCGAGCCCCGGGAGCAGCTTCGATAGCCTTGCGCACGCGCTGAACGCGCCGCTCGCTGTTGGTCACCGTGCCGTCGGTTTCGCACCAGGCCGCACTGGCGGGCAGGACGACATCCGCCATCTCGCCCGTCTTCGTCAGAAAGATGTCCTGGCAAACCATGAACTCGAGTCCTTCCAGAAGATGCCGGGCATGATTCTGGTCCGCCTCCGACTGGAGCGGATTCTCACCAATCACGTACAGCGCCTGAAGATCTCCTCGTTCCATCGCCTCGAACATCTGCGAAAGATGCCATCCTTTGACCGGCGGTACCGGGACACCCCAATATTTCTCGAACTTCGCGCGAAGCGGGGCGTTTTCCACATGCTGGAATCCCGGCAGGCGGTCCGGCAGAGCACCCATGTCGCCGCCGCCCTGCACGTTGTTCTGACCGCGCAGCGGGTTCACACCGCAGCCGTAGCGCCCGACGTGTCCTGTGAGCAGGACCAGATTGATCAGCGCCAGGACGTTGTCTACGGCGTTGTGATGCTCGGTGATTCCAAGCGTCCAGCAGATCATTGCCTTGTCGGCCCTGGCGAACGTATGCGCCATTTCCCGAATGACTTCGGCCGGAACGCCCGTCTCGTGCTCTGCGTACTCCAGCGTGTAGGGCTCCACGAGGCGCCGGTAATCGTCAAATCCGTCGGTAGCGTTATCTATGAACTCCCTGCATTCCAGGCCGGCGGCGATGATTTCGCGCGCCATGGCATTGGCGAGGGCGATGTCGGTTCCCACGTCGAGGCCGGCCCACACGTCCGCCCATCGAACAGAGCTGGTTCGCCGCGGGTCGATCCCGTAAAGGCGAGCCCCGTTCCTCACTCCTTTGAGGAGGTGATGGAAGAAGATGGGGTGGGTCTCCCGGGCGTTAGAGCCCCAGAGAAGAATCACGTCGGCTTCTTCGATCTCCTGGTAGGAGTTCGTACCCCCGCCCGCTCCGAATACCATCGCCAGACCGGCGACGCTCGGGGCGTGTCAAGTACGGTTGCAGCTATCGATGTTGTTGCTCCCGATCACCACACGGGCAAACTTTTGCGCGATGTAATTCATTTCGTTGGTGCTCTTGGAGCAGCTGAACATGCCGAAACTCTGAGGGCCGTGCTTCGCGACCTCGGACTTCAGGCCGCTCACCGTGCGTTCCAGCGCCTCATCCCAACTGGCGGGTCTCAGGACGCCATGTCGTCCGTTATCCCGAACCAGAGGCTGAGTCAACCGGGCGTACGGCCTGGCTTTGGACATGAATCCTCCTTGCGCTGAGTATACTAATCGATCCGGATAAACGCAGGCAACGGAACGCGGGGTAATTCGGGGACAGACGCATAAATCACCTAAATTCGATCAAGGACCCTTGACTTGAATTTAGGTGATTTATGCGTCTGTCCCCGAATTACCCCACGCTTGTAGGCCTATTACCTATTTTTTTTCGTCCCCGAATTACTTAATTACCTCCAAAGCGATGATTTTGTGGAACACGTCAGGATTGTGAGCTAAATTAAGCAATTCAACCGCGTGCTTGTCGCTTAACCCTTTCAGGAGGAATGAGTGATCACCAACGAACCCGAGAAAACAACCGCACCAGAATATCGTGTTGATGTGAAACTCCGTGATGTCTTGACCAGTTCCCATGGACAGCGTGGTCCGTTGCAGACCGCTCTTGCTGTCGAAGAGGGTTTGCCGGAACCGATCTACCCGCAACGTCCGGAAGTGATGTGGGAAACGGACCGGAAGTTCCACAATTTCAAGGCCTGGAGAACGTGGAAGGGCCTCGGCGCGCCCTATTTCAAGTCGCGAATCCTGCCGGGCGAGCTTCAACCTTTGATCTCTTATCTTTTCAGCGAATGGAAGTGCAACCTTGATTGCCACTACTGCTGGTCTTATGACAATAGCGTGAAGGGCATGACGGAACAGACGGCCCGGAAGTCCATTGATTGGCTGCACTCGTTAGACAATCGTTTACTGGCCCTGATGGGCGGTGAGCCGCTGTTGCGGCCGAAGTTCATTCACAAGATCGTCTACTACGCAGCGAAAAAGGACTTTCTTGTGTACCTGCCGACGAATGGCCGGCTCATGAAGCCCGACGTGATCGACCGGCTGGGCGATGCGGGTCTCGGCACGGTAAACCTGGCGGTCGACTGCATTGACGAAAAGCCGGGACTGGCCAAGGCGCTGACACCGATTCGGCCCTACTTCGAGTACTTGCTTAAAAACATGCGGAAGTATTGTTACACGGTGTTTTTCAATGTCTGCATTTGCCGGACGAATATGGACGATGTAAAGGCACTGACAGAGCTTGCTCATGATCTTGACATCGGGATCGACTATCACATTGTGGAATCCCCGCTCATCGATGCGCCGCATTTCAAGCATCACGATCACAACAGTACGTTCCTCACACCAGCGGACTATCCCAAGGTGGATGACCTGATCGATTGGATACTGGACAAGCACGCGCAGGGTTACAAGATCGTCAATCAAAAGAAGCGGATACTTCAGATGAAGGAGTTCTTGCGCGGACACATCGAACCGTGGGGCTGCCGCGCCGGCCGCAACACGCTGATCATCCGGACGGACGGTACGCTCGCGCCTTGCTTCCCCATGTACTCCGCGACTCACGACTGGGGCGTCGTCGGAAAGCCGAAGTTCGATAAACATCAGCTCAGCGAAATGAAGAAGGAGTGCGAACTGCATTGCTTCTCCACGCTGAATCACATCGTCAGCTACGTGTACAACAACGGACGCGTGATCCGGTGGATCTTGAGACACGCGAAAACGGGTTTCACCACCGCGCAAGGAACTGTCGAATAGGGAAGGTCTGAACACTGTAGCGGCGGCCTATAACCGCCGACGATTTATCAAATTGCGACATCGTCGGCGGTCATAGACCGCCGCTACAGTTTTTACGGCAACGCGAAAACAAACAACGCGGAGCCGGCCAGTTAGTAGGTGCTTCTCTTGGCCTTGTTCTTGGATGTACCGGTCTTGGAATTATTGGCCTTCGAGCTGGCCTGGGTTACGTCGATGCTGGTGGCCATCTTCGCGCCGTTTTCATCTTTCCAGTTCACGGTAACCTCGGATCCTTCCTTGCCCATCAGGCTGCGAATCTGGCTGTTCGAGGCCTGTTGTTTTGCCGTCCTGGCGCTGTTGGTCGCCGATTGATCCACTCCCTGGACTGAGGTGGTCTCATCCCACTTGAACGTCTGTTCCAGACCGTTCTCGGTACGAACCACCATCGTCTTTTTGGTCATGTCCACTCGCACGAGTTCGCCCTTTATTTCCTGTTGCTCGCCCGCAGAATAGTTTTTGTTGCTCTCTTCCGCTGGCGTTTTAGGCGCAGAGCGTGGCTGATAAGTGTCGGTCCTTCCCTGCTCATTGCCGGCCTGAACTCCTTGATCGCGTTGGCATGCGATCAGGACAAGACCAGAAAGAATGCAGATTAGTGAAAGGACTAAGAGTTTCTTCATGAATTTGCTACCTCCGTTCAGTTTCTGGCAAACAAGACAACCAGGCTGTCAGAACCTGGTTGCCTAACTCAATCCTGCGTGCTGGTACGAGGCCGCCGCGACGGTGAGTACTTTTCAAGCGCCGCGATGAATGGCCTCATGACATCGTTCGTCGAGACGGCGCCATTCAGCAGAATGTCCTCACCACTCACAGCTTTTCCGTAGACGTCCTTGTTGGCGTCGTCGTCCATGGTGACTACAGAACCATCCAGCGAGACTCCAGCGAAGAGTCCCTTCGAGCGGGAATACGCGAACACGGCGGACTTCAGAAGGACGTCGGTTCCAACCTCCGCAGTGCGTCCAACCGGGCCGGCCGCGACGTTGGCATCAGCGCCAAGCTTTACCTTGCCCTTGAGCAAACCTTTGAAACCCTCGTCGTTGGTGAACACGAGGACGAGGTCCGTGGCTTCCACTCCAAGCTGCAGACCGAAGCTGCCGCCACCGATCTCCATGAAAGCCGGCGGGCTCCATCTGCCGTTGGGAAGGCGGTGTGAAACGAGTCCTTTCCCGTAACGACCGCCGAGACCGAATGCGCCCTTCACGACGTGAGGAATGACGGCGACGGCTTTCGCGTTCTGCATCAGCTCGTCGGGTATTCCTTTGTCGGGCGCCTGCATGATTTCCGTCAGCACCGATGCCGCTTTGTTGGCCCGGTCGCGTTCGGCCTCGTTAGCCTTGGCAAGCGCGAGGGATGCAGTCAGAACAACCAATGAAATAACTGTCACAAATACACGGCTCTGTTTCGACATCTAAGTGATCCCTTTCATTGTTGGATACCTCGCGGACCGCGCCCCGGGGACTCGGCGTTTCCTCCTCCCGAGCCTTCCGCGACGACTCGAGCTCCCAATAAGGCACGATCCTCAGCGAGGGTTTGTCTGTGACGAAACAAGCGCAGCGTTTCATCGAGAGCGTGTTTGGCCTGGCTCAGCTCATCTTTTGCCAGCACATCGTCGCGCGCGCGCTGCGCCAACCGAACTGCCGTGAATGCCTGTTTCACTTCCGTGTGGACTTTGCCTCTGGCTTGCTTGACGTCTTCGAGACTTCCGCGCTCGAAGTTGTAAATTCCTTGAAGGATGGGATGGCGAATGGTGCTGCCGTGTTTACCGGCCTCGTTTTCCAACACGACGAAGGCGCTTGGAATGGTAACGAGATAGTGTGGTTCCGCTGTCACGAAGATTGCAAAGGTCGAGAGGTTCGTCGTGGCCTGCAACTGGCTTCGCGTCCCTTCCAACATGAACTCCCCAAGATTGATGATCCGGCCGTCGGGCGACACCACCCAGAGCACATAAGTGTTGTAGTCGCCGCCGAACAAGGTTGCCGGTTTCAGGCCGTCAAGCTCGGCTGCGACAGTGGTGATGCCGCCCTGGCGTTCCACTTTCGCTACGCCAGTGGCATCGGGTAGCCGATCTGTGGAACGCAACTGGACCCTTGCACTGCGGCCCTGCGAGCACGTGACTGTTGTCGCTTCTCGCAGAACCTCAGCCGGGAAAGCACTTTCACCTTGTAAGTAAAAAAGGAACGATCCCAGTAGAAGGATCCGACCAAATCTCATCCGCTTACCCTCGAAGGATGTCTCGCATACTGTTTGCCAAAGACTCATCGCATCTACCGCCCTCTAAATATTGGCTTTATGGCGGTCCGAGTGTGTCTCGCGATTCCACTTTCGACGAACAGCCGGGAAATTTGCCGTTGGAAGGTTTCGTGCATCTAACAGGGTATGTTGCTGGGATTTGCACTGATTATGCTGCTGCTCTGGATTCTAGGAATGGTCACGTCGACAACGCTGTATGGATTTCTTCATCTGTTCTTGATAGTCGCGGTTGCAGCTTTCCTGATCGGCGTTATCGAAGACTCCTTGTGATCCAGACGGCTCTCAGAGTGTTCTCGGAGAGGAATTTCAGCCGCAGATTACGCGGATGGCGCGCACCTCGATGAAGTCAAGTTAGTCACGACTTAGGAGCGCGCCATCCGCGTAATCCGCGCAATCTGCGGCTGATCAAAACAGCGGTAACTGCGAGGGCCCTGGCCTCCGGAACGCTTCGGCTGAAAGCCTCGGCCGGGCTGAGTTCAATCCGGCCTTCCGGCACGACACTTCGAACAGCTCCGAGATTTGATCGGCATATGCCCCGCTTCCGTGCATTCTGGAGCCGAAGTTCGGATCGTTCAGGTGCCCGCCGCGGATGGAGCGGACGCGGTTGAGGATTTTGTCTTTCTGGAGGGGACGGTGCAGTGTCAGCCATTCTTCGAAGAGCGGCGCCACACCATAGGGCAGACGCAGCGGAACGTAACCCGCAACGACGGCCCCGGCTTTCGCAACGGCGGAGAGGATTGCCGGCATTTCATGGTCGGTCAAACCCGGAATCACCGGCGCAACAAGAGCTCCCGTTGGAACTCCCCCGCGCGATAGCGCTTCGATTGCCGCAAGCCTCCGGCCGGGCTGAGAAGCGCGAGGTTCCAGCTCTCGCGCCAGTTCGCCATCCAGCGACGTAACGGATACGAAAACCAACGCGGCATTGAACCGCGCCAGTTCAGCAAGCAGATCGATGTCCCGCGCCACGAGCTCGTTTTTCGTAATGATGACGACGGGATTCCGGAACTCCACCAGCACCTCGAGACACCGGCGCGTTAATTTCAAGCGCCGCTCAACGGGCTGATATGCGTCCGTCACACCACTGAGCGCGATCACCTGCGGCTCCCATTTCCGTGAAGACAGCTCGCGGCGCAGCAGCTCGGGCGCGTCTTCCTTCACAAGAATTTTTGTTTCGAAATCAAGTCCCGCAGAAAACCCCAGATATTCGTGATTCGGCCGCGCGAAACAATAGATACAGCCGTGCTCGCAGCCGCGATACGGATTGATGCTGGCCGAGAAACCAACGTCGGGACTGTCGTTGTAATTAATGATGGATCGAGTTTCGTCCTTCAGGAAGATCGTCTGTGGCGACGGGTCCTCCGGTTCGTCCCACTCCGATACGTGGTACGACGTTTTCTCAAAGCGATTCGCAGGATTGCTGGCGGCACCACGGCCACGCTTTTCTGTACTCACACCCGTATTTTCGCACGGTTTTGTTCGATATAATCCGCACCATGACGTACGAGGCGGCCGCGGATCATCTGGCGCAACTGGGACAGGATTTCCATCGGCGCGGTTGGGCGCTGGGAACGAGTGGAAATTTCAGCGCTGTCATCGAACGCGAACCACTACGGATTGCCATTACAGCGAGTTCGGTGGATAAAGGCCGCCTGACAGCCGGTCAGATTCTCGAAGTGGATTCGGCCGGCCGCGGTACGGAAGCGACGCCGGGAAAGCCTTCCGCCGAAACCCTGATTCACCTGGCGGTCGTGCGCGTGACAGGCGCAGGCGCAGTCCTGCACACGCACTCGGTCTGGAGCACTATCCTTTCCGATTACCACAACGGCCGGGGCGGGTTCTTCATTGAAGGCTACGAAATGCTGAAGGGGCTCGAAGGTATCGGCACACACGAGCATCGCGAGTGGGTGCCGATTCTCGAAAACAGCCAGGATATGCGAGCATTGGCCGCAGAAACCGAGGCCCTGCTGCGTGAGAATTCCCGATTGCACGGGTTTCTGATTCGGCGCCACGGCCTCTACACATGGGGCAAGGACCTCACGGAGGCCGCCCGTCACGTGGAGATCCTGGAGTTCCTGCTCGAATCCGTCGGCCGCCGGCAGATGATGGAGCCCCAGTATTAGCCGCGGAGCGGCGGTCTATGCCGGCCTGGAGATTGGCCATTTGTGCGCGGCTTGGAGAACTCCCCTCCTGGATTAGGAGGGGTGCCGCGAGCGATTAATAGTTCGTTAGAAGCGAGCGGCGGGGTGGTCGATCAACGTCGCGAAGCTACCTTATAGAAAGC
>WNFO01015181.1_pt1 | contig 10476 bp, 16 predicted proteins | sample 5400251 | NCBI WGS metagenome assembly WNFO01 (sample SAMN13153354, study PRJNA577476) | soil metagenome | isolation source: 100 cm saprolite under Madrone tree | place: USA:California | collected 2016-06-14 | reverse complement strand
CACCATCGAGGTCCTCGTAGACCACCTTGTCTGTGGCATCCCGGAGATACTGGCTGTGGAATGGCACGCCCACAACGAGGAAGCGCATACTGAACACCGGCTTTCGCTTGGAGAATTCGACCTTGCTTTGATCGGAGCCATTCGGAGCGCGTATCTTACGTAAGTTGGCGACGAGCCCATAAAGGGCCCGTGATGGGCCTGTGATGATAAAGTTGCGAGGACCATTGTGAAGCGAAACGCTAATTTGAGAGTTATCGGGGAGGTACTTGTTTGTCTTGGAGATGTGAGGTTGAAGGTCTTTGAGGAGTAACCCGTTGACGGACAACATTGGCGTGGGTTGACCCTCTCCCCCGTCAATTGAATCCTGAACGACGGATGGTTCGATCGCAAGGACGGGAAAGAGCTGCTGGCCCCGCAGGCCAGCGAAGAAGAGCCACTTGAGTGCCTTCTGTACATTCTCAAGGAAGGACGCATCATCCTTGGAAGAAAAAATAGCAACGGCCGTGACAAGGCCCTGAGAGTGACCAGACGCCCCAGAGAAACGCGCCGACAACTCCGCAGGTGATAGACCAGACACGCGGGCCGCAGCATAGTATTGAATGAACTGGGTCAATCCGATGAGAGGGAATGACACCGGGACGGAGGCAAAATAAGCAATTGGGGGGAGCGGGGCCGCCCCTGTGAGCCACGAAATGACGTCCAAGCCATGTTCATAAAATGAGGTACCCTGGGAGGCAGAAGCAAGTGGTTGAAGGACGTCGTCGACGATGGATGTGAGGAAAGGTTCAACAAATGGACGATATGTATCAAAAAGCGTCTGAAGCTCATCGAAATAGATTTCATTGATACCTTGTCCACCGAACAGGGCGAAAATTGAGGCGTGGCCAGAAAGGGCCTTGGCAAGGAGGGAGGGGGTAGTGAACTTGGGCGTGCCTTCTACGTCATGTTCCACGAGGATGGTATGTGCGAGGTAGAACGCGGACAGAACCTTCTTGCGTGCCTCGTGCTCATACGAAGCGACGAGGGAGTGGATATCGATATTCGAGAGGAGTGTGGTTGTGAAATGAGAAACGGCCTTGAGAAGAATCGCGAGGCGGGCTGCATGCTCAGGCGTGTCCTCTGTAGCACGCACACGATCGGCAACGAAACCGATAAAGCGCGCAAATAATAAGGTTGTGGCCTCTCTGGCCTCATCAACTTCGGGTTGGGCATCGTCTACTGATTGTGCGTGGATAAATTCGTCTCTAAGGTTCTCTGCTGCAATCCACTGGTCAGAGCTAGTGGAGACGGGGATCGATATCTACGAGATATTCAGTATTTGAGGCCAAAAAGAGGAAGAAAATAACATATATGCGCACTCTAAGTTGGCCGACTTGGATGGCAAGTGGGCGAGATGAAATGGTCAAAGCGTCGCCAGTGTGCGTCATTTTGGGGTATGAGACAGAGGATGGGAAACAAGAAGACCTGAAGCTCTAGTGGGGACAGTCGAGAGGGTGGAGAGGGAGCGGGGAAGTGGAGAGGGCAGACGTGTAGAATTTATAAGGGGCAAAAAACGACACCCACGCGAGGTCCCCAACCGAGCAAGTTTTCCCTTTCGCCCCCAAGGAATGAGTTTGTTCCCTTTTACGGTAACCCCAAGTCACTATGCGGTCACGTGATGATCCTATTTCGCGTCGTCTTGATCTGGATGACAAACCTCGATGTGGATGACATACCCTCACGGCGTCACATCGCAGCCCCACGTCCAATCCCAAAACCCCAACGCTCTAGTCATGTGCATACAGACTAGCTATGCATCCGGATCAGGCCCAGCCCGAACCTGGCTATAGCATGCTAAACAGGGCTGATATCACATCACTCGCCATTCAGCACGTATTAAGTGGTTATCGTAACCGCAGAATATAACACTTTTCAAAAAAAAAATATCTCCCTAGCCCGAAATTCAGCCCAAGGTAATACATTTGGCTTCCACAATGAGCGCGCCGTGCTGTGATAGTGATATACACTAAATATACATGCATTAAGACGCGACAATACCGCCGCCTATACTATGACTACAGACACAGGCGCGGTACGGACGAGGACAAGTGTGTGTTGTGTTGTCGTCTCAACATCGAGGAGAGATGACGTAAACAGGGCGCAGAGGCGTGGATAAAGGGCTCAAAGCTTCCCAGCCCGAGCGTCTCGCTCCACTACCGCAATCTCCTGAACGCCCTCACGGAAGAATACGACGTTGTATTCGAGGAGACCGCGACGTTCCTCAAACACACCTGGATGAAGCATGGCAAGAAGCGCGAGTTGAGGTGTAATTAGATGATAGGTTAAGGTTGTGCCCTGCGCAAGGGTGACTGCTGCTGAGGGGTAGAATGAACGAGAATCCTGATTTACAGAAGCCGACCTGCGAAAAGAAGAATAAGAGGGAGAAATTACGATATAAAAAGTAAGGGATCGTACATATATAAAGGTCCGAATGCACTCAGCGTGCGCACATAGTCGCAACAGAGACTGTGCGTGCTAGCGTCCACGGGCGACTCATCAGTTGCAACATAAAGTCTCGACTTTACGTCAAAGAGAAATGCCTTGGACGCCTGTGAGTTCTATAATGCGTATCAGGTACGGTCGGGACAAAAGACCAAGTTGGTGCTTTTACAGAGCAGAACACGTTGAGCAAGTCCTCGAGATAAGGCAGCGAGTCAATGAGCTTGTGCAAAACACGAGAAAAGGCTTCGCGAATAGAGTGATCATAGACAGAGGTAAGGTGGAAGTTGACGGGCATCTGCTCATACTCTTGCGAGGTGTCGAATAATTCGTCTATGACGCGTTGCTGAATATGGCGAAAGTTCTCTGAGATAGGTATGAGTCCCAAGTCCGTGTGACAGGAGCCCTACACAACCCATGTTCACTTGGCCACGTTCCGTTGCGATCATAGTGCCGTGAGTGAACATGGGTTGTGTCATACGACCAACATACCTATCTTGTAATCCTCCGCAAGCGACTCTGCTTTATGTACAAAGACCTCCAGAGTGGTAGCCGGGTTCTCCTGATAAGCGGCAATGAAGAAATCAAGCATGCGCGCAATTGGCTGCTGATAAGAATCCTGGATGAGGACGTTGAGCGAGAGTTTGGAGGATTCTGCAATAATAAAAGGGACAACACCTGTATGTCAATGACAAAAATGACCGAAGAGAACTCTGAGAGACCGATGCCGAGAGAATCAAGGATAATGTTGCCTGGACAATCCCATATCTCGAGGGGAATGACCGTACTTGCAGATCGAAGAAGTCAGGAGAGGCAAAGGTGAGAAGACAGTCGAACGGACTCGTATCGGTGTTTAGTTATTCGAGATGTAGGTTCGAGAAAAAAGGTTTGTTTCGCGGGTACGTCGTTGAAAAGGAACTGCTGGATGGAAGTCTTTCCGCTCCTGCACGAGGCAAGGATGAGAGAGGTAGCACGCGGGTGAGAGGGGGAAAGACGGACCCCTGTTGACCCAAGAGGAGGATTTTGGTGCGCTGCAGGTTATCGTTCGTCCCGTTTGGCTTTGGGGCCAGGGCCATGGAAGTCGAAGCCAAGGGTCACGCGTGCACGGCGGAAAGTCGGCACCAGGGGGAGACACGTTCGTGTGGGACATAAAGGGACCGCACCTTCTCGACTGCCCTGCTTCATATCCCCTTCTCGCCCGCGATGAAGTTTGGAAGGAAGATTTCCGTACGTTTCTCCTTTCCCAGCCTGAGTTCTGATCATCTGATGTTCCCAGAATGACCTCTACAGCGAATGGCGTCCGTTCTATATCGACTACAATCTTCTCAAACGTGAACTCAAGGTGCCATTCCCCTTTCACTCACCTCGCTCTCCCGCTCACCCCATTCTTTCAAGGCTCGCACCACCTCGCATAACTGGAATGCCGCCGATGAGCACGAATTCACCAACATGCTCGAAGGAGAGCTTGACAAAATTCATGACTTTCAGAAGGCCAAGGTATGTGCCCTCGCTCTCTACCACTTACCCTCAAACATCTTCCGCCCTCTCCGCCGCCCTTCCCTAGACCACGGAGCTGTCGAATCGCATCAAGATCGCTGAAAAACAAGTGAAAAAGCTCGTTTCTGAAGAGTTTATTACAACTCCCTCCTCCTCCACCCGAGGCCACAGCCTCCTGCGCCCTGCACCGGACCGCGAAGATCCCGAATCAATCCGGAAGCGGGATATTCTCGATCAGGACGGTGGTTCGGATGACGATGACACTGATGAAGAGGGTACTACCCTCACCGACGACGAGTCTACGCAGAGCTTGGATGCCCTTGAAGAACAGTTTCGCTTTCTCGAAGAAGAGGTGGCCACCCTCGTTGCGGATGTACATGACCTTGCTTTATACACAAAGCTGAATATTACCGGTTTCATGAAGATTCTCAAGGTGCGTGATTCCATAATCAGTCTGCGGTACTTATTCACTGGACTGCAACGGGTAGAAACACGATGTACGTGGTCATGCTCCATGCACGTTTATTTCTCCCCTGACCTAGTTCATACACCCTGTAGAAACAAACCCCGACTCCCCTTACCCAGGTGTTCATTCAGAATTATCTCGAGAAGCGCCCTTTCTATAAATACAACTGGGATGCAATCATCGTCAAACTCTCCCGCTTATATGACCTTGTTCGGACGCGCGGTCATCCCGTACAGGGCGACTCCTCTGCTGGCGGGTCCCAGAGTGCGTTCGTACGCCAGACAACAAAGTACTGGGTACACCCAGATAACCTCGTTCCCCTCAAACTCGCGATCATGCGACACCTTCCTGTTCTTGGTTGCTATCTTCCTTTTTGCTTTAGAGGATTTACACCGTCTAAGTTGACCGTGTTATAGTATTTAATTCGGACAAGGAGTTTGAGCCTAAGGACTCGGCCATAACATCCATATATTTTGATAATGAAGACCTCGAACTCTATCTAGGCCGTCTCGAGAAGACAGAAGGCGCACAGGCAATTCGGCTCCGCTGGTATGGAGATACCAATGTTAACCAAATTTTCGTCGAGCGTAAAACCCACCGCGAGGACTGGACTGGCGAGAAATCGGTCAAGGCACGCTTCCCGATCAAAGAGGACAAAGTGAACGTGTTCCTCCGCGGCGAATATACTATGGACGAAGAATTCAAGGCGTTTGTAGAGAAAGGCAAGAAGAGCCAGGCCGATGTGGACAGCATGCTCCAACTCGCGAATGAGGTGCAATACGCAGTGCTTACGCGTCGTCTCCAGCCTGGTACGTGTGTCCCTCATCCAGATTATTGCCCGCGTTAATGTGAGACGAGGTAGTCATGCGAACATTCTACAACCGCACGGCTTTCCAACTTCCTGGCGACGCTCGTGTGCGCATTTCCCTTGATACGGAGCTTACAATGGTTCGTGAGGATAACTGGGACGGTCGCGACCGGGCAGGCGACAACTGGCGACGCACAGATATAGGCATTGATTGGCCTTTCGAGCAGCTCGTACCTGAAGACCGTGAACTCTTCAAGTACGTACCCTTTAATTCCTATTCTACTCACCGAACCAACCCTGCACCGTAGGTATGGTGTACTTGAAGTCAAGCTACAGACACAGTATGGCCAAGAGCCTCCACAGTGGGTCACTGACCTCGTCAACTCCCATCTCGTTGAGGCTGTGCCCAAGTTCAGCAAATTTATCCATGGCTGTGCGACTCTCCTTCCGCACCGTGTGCATCTCGTGCCATTCTGGCTCCCCCAAAGTTGGTCCCCAATCTGCCCTTCCGAAGCACTGCTGACTTTATACTCAGTGGACGTCGATATCATCAAACCCGATACGGGCTTTAGGTCTGTTGCGCGACCGCATTCCCAGCGCACACCTGAACGACGGAGCTCTGGTGCACCCACTCCCGACCCTGCCGACTCAGAGGGTGCGACATACGTCGAACCAGTATCTGAGGGCGAAGGGGATGAAGACATGGACATAGCGCCCGCACGTGATGAGGGCACACGCATCGGCATTGCGAATGCGCAAGCTGCGGATGCGATCGCATTCCGTGAAAAGCATCTGAAAGAACGTGAGCAGCGGCCGGGTCCCTCGCGTGCCCTCAGTACCGAGCGTCTGCCAGAGATCCCCGCGCCCCCAACTACTCCTGCGCCGCGACAACCATCGAGGTCGCGAACACTGTCAATCGACCCGCTGGTGCCGTCGTCCGCGTTCGACGAGAGGTTCAAGGATCGGTTGCGCGCAGTCAATCGCGCTCGTGAGGAGGACGATGCAGATACAGAACAGACGAGCCCTGGAGGCAACGCGAACGGAGACGATCGTGTATTGACACGCGAGTGGCGCGCACCGACGGGCAAGCGCATTGCCGTGCCGGTGCGTATCGAACCAAAGGTGTACTTTGCAGCTGAGCGGACGTTCCTCGTGCGTGTCCTCCTTTTGTTCTTGCCTTACTTCATTTAATTCTTCCATTTTCCCTACTTTCTCAGAGTTGGCTGCGTTTTTCCATTTACATAGGAACAATTGCCACGACGCTGCTGAACTTCATTTCCCCCGATGATGAGCGTGGGCTCTTTTGTGCGGCAATGTTCACTTTTGTTGCGCTACTCGCAATTGTCTACTCTGCTAGCATTTTCGTGTATCGTACGGTGCATCTGCGAAAGCACCGCGCTGAAGGTGTCTACTATGACAAGTACGGCCCGACCATACTCTGTGTCGTTCTACTTGGATCCTTAGTGGTAAACCTCGTGTTGCGACTTACTGAGAAACCGGAGGATTGACTGACGGGTTATCAATTACTACTCGATTGCCAGTGGCGAAAACTTGTTTCTATTTTATATAGACCTACTCCTGTTGTTCCTACATGTCTATCCTTCCGGTTCTCTGCCTTTTTATTTGATTAAGCACAGTCTATGCAGTTAGCAAGGTTGAATTCATTTTTATTGATTGCGTATGTGTATTCAAAGAAGGGAATGTTCAAACAGCTATCGATCACACAAATGGTTTCTGACGGCAAACAAAATATGTTAGACGAACCTTAGGAATTCTAATCCGAAAACCTACACGCCTTTTCGAAGAACATAACCCGTGAAAGCATCGCGAGGCCTGTAACTTTTTTTAATACCACGATCATAGTATATGAAGACAAGTGTTGCACCCAGTAGACCACTCTTCAGACGCTTGGTCGAATCCCATAACCTACCTCGGCCCAATGCAGGCGATGAGTTAAGGGGGTACGTGACAGGACAGGTACAGGTACAGTATCGAACGTCTTGGGAGAACAGGCACCCCTGACATCGGACCATCGATTGCGGGCGTCAAGATGGCTAGTGAATGAAACCGTACCGTACACGTAGATAGAATACTGATAGAATCTTGTGGATAGAATATTCCTCGTTCTCGTTGTTTTGTACGTACTTCGGCGACTGTCACTGCGATAAGGGATTGCCGTCAAACTTTGCTGCTACAGTATACAATTTACTACTGTATGTGTATGTGTATGTGCTGGCGCTGCACAAGGAGAAGTAGAGCAGGTGGAGTGACCTTGATTGAACTTTGAATGACGGGGTTTGTGATGCCGGTGGATCGTGATGCCGCCGGGCCATATTGACACAAGGCACGCGCCGGGCCCGTCATCTCTGTCCGCCGCGTTCGTTGCAGCAGTTCGCTCCGTCCGGCGCAGACCGTAAAAAGGTCCCAAACGTCACTCCACGGTATACTGTATTGACTTGACATCCTGCTGTCGCTTACGACAGAACTAGCGATGTCGGCGTTGCTCGATCTGACCGGCCTTTATTCCATCCCTTGACACGATCAAATTCGTCTGGTGAATATGATGACCACGTCAAAACGTGTCATTGGCCTGTCAGTCTGTGTGATCCACCACCATTCGTCTTCTCTTCTTCGGCTCGTGTTCCGAAGGATCGTTGCCAACGTGTCTCGATTGTGACCCTGCGCTCCGAGCGCTCCAAATCAACCCAGTCTAACCGTTGTCGATGCGTTTTGTTTTCCACACAGATCCTCAACGCATTTCAATAGCCGGCAGCCTCCATGAAAAGTTGAATGTACTTTGAGGGTCAGAGTTCTTCGTCTGTCATCCTTGTCAAGTTCCTGCTGCCAACTGCCCCCCACACATCTATCCCCGAAGGCTACACCTGTAGACTCGTTCCCTTTCAGGCCAGGTCGCTCTTTGCCAGTTAAACATACATGATCATGATCTTTCAAGTTGTGTACTGTAATTGCGGATTGCAAAAGAAGAAAGAAAATGTTATGCGGAATGATGGTATTGCAAGATCGAAAGGTGAAAAGAGAGTCTACAGTACGACGAAGGTTTTGGTAGTGATCAGCGGCGATACACAATACAGTTACAGGCGTAGCGCAGGGCTACGTGACAACATCGATCTCATCATCATCTTATACAGCAAATTTAGATTTTGCGCGAATTCTTTCGCCGACGTGGTAAAAGATGAAACTAGACATGAAATAGGTTTAGTGGTACGATTGGGCAAGTCGTCCTTATAAAATGCCAAAAGAGAAAAAAAAGGGTACTCACGGCAATGGCGCCATGGCAGCTGCGAGACCCGCAAGAAGCGCAGTTGCGCCCACCGTGCCCAACGCATCATACATCTGTGATGCGAACAACGGAAAGGCGGCGGCGAACGACGAACGCATTGCAGAATTGCTTGCCATCGCGGACGCCGCGATGGGCCGGTACGTGACGACAATATAGGTGAACGAAGACGAGTAGACGAAATAGATTCCGGTGCCGAATGGCACTGACGCGATGATCGGCGCAATCCAGTGGACATGTTTGTATGTGGTGAAGGCTATACAGAAAAGGCTGAAGGAGACTAGGATGCCGCCTACTTGCCCCATCACGAGACGGAACTCGGGCGGGGGATCACCATTCTGCTCAACATATGACCGGTAGCGTCTATATGGCACGTTCAAGGCGAGTTGGTTAGAAACGACGTAGTCGAAAGGGAAAAGAACTAGGTGAGAGTTACCTATTCCAATAAGGTGTCGTTGCTAGACCGATCATGTTGCCCAATGCGATGCCAAGGAATGTCAGACTCGTATTTTGAATGTTGAAGTTATGCTTCCCTATGAATATGATTGGGAATGCTTCGAACGCAAGATACAGAATTCCTAATATAAGAGCACACCTAGCCGTGTAGTTAGGAACAATGCAATGGGAATGAACAAAAAGCTGTGTGACTCGGAGTGAGATCTCAGTCACATCGCAACAGCTTATGGACGTACCGCTGTGCCTTCCACTTTAGAATGACAGGCGTGTAAGTTTCCGGAACAAACTGGTACATCCTTTCAGAAACTGCGCAACATCAAGGCTCGAGGAGACATACGCAGATCAAGGCAACCGTTTGGAGGAATGTCCAGATGATGAGAGCATAATACGTCCATCTCCAGTCGACATTTTGATTGATGAAACTAATAAAGAACCATCAATGGCTGATAAGTGTGATTGAGTTCAGTTCAAGCCCACCCGCTGAACGGTAGTCCAAATTCCGGACCAAGAAATGATATCACGGTGTATACCGCCATTGGACTAATCAGTGAAGTGTCTCGATATCAGCTCGATGAAAATGCTGGAAAATACACACGTTCCGACCACCGCATTGGGGAACATATCGCTGACACTTCCCCCCGCAACGCTAAGAAAGGCCGCGCCGCAAAACCCAGTAGCAAAACGGAAGATTAGGAAGACCCCTGAAAAGGAAAAATGCCCTATCAATTAAGTGCACAACCGAGGAAAGAGAAGTCCCCTCGGGGCTGGTACCAATGTCTGGAGCGAAGGCGACCGGGATGCTACAGATGAAAAATAGCGCGAATGACGTGCGATAGACGATGTTACGCCCATAGAGCTCGGATATTGGACCCGCAAAAAGAGGGCCGACGCCCAGTCCCATAACGTACAAACTTATGCTCAAGATGGCGACTTCTCGCCCGACATGAAAGCTGTTCTCTATGCCGTCCAAGGAGAACACTGCCTAGGGGAGGGGAAAATTAGGGGTTGAGCGAGGACCCTCACTTGTTGCAGAAGCGTACTGCGGATGACGCGAATGTCACAAAGTGTGCAGAGACCGCGATCGTTGCAACTGCGAGCCAGCGGCGAAGCAGAGAAAGGCGCTGAGGATCATCTTCAGGCTCCAGCCGAACTTTACATTGCTTCTCCTCGTCGAGCGTACACGAACCAACTGTTGAATCGCTCCAGCGGATTTGGTCGGGCGAGCGTAAGGTCGGGGAGTCGGGCATTCACTAGTAGAAGGACGCTCGAGGGACGCACACAAGGGGGGTGTACGAAGAAGAGGTGCAAATATTTATGTGATGACACATTGCAGAATCACTAGAGCAGAACCATATGTTACGATACAGTAACGTTCGTTTTTGTGGACAAGATGCCGCCAACATGTAGCCTCATTCGACGAGTCACGCGCCTATCACACACTCCCACGCCCTCCTTTAAAACTCCGCTCGGCTG
>WNFO01015009.1_pt1 | contig 10476 bp, 7 predicted proteins | sample 5400251 | NCBI WGS metagenome assembly WNFO01 (sample SAMN13153354, study PRJNA577476) | soil metagenome | isolation source: 100 cm saprolite under Madrone tree | place: USA:California | collected 2016-06-14 | reverse complement strand
TCGACTCGCGCAAGCTGCCGGGCAAGTTGTCCGCTTTGCTGCCCGTCGACGTCAAGCCGGCGGACTACGACCTGGTAGCCCTCGCCATGCAGGAGCCCCAGTATCGTTCGCCCGGCGTGCGCGAGCTGCTCGATGCGGTGGCCAAGGCCAGGGTTCCCTGCATGTCGATCATGAACATGCCGCCGCTGCCCTATCTCGCGCGCATTCCGGGCGTCTCCGCCGACGCATGCAGAAGCTGCTATACCGACCCCACGGTCTGGGACCGCTTTGACCCCGCGCTGATGACGCTGTGCAGCCCGGATCCGCAGGCTTTCCGCCCGCCTGAAGAAAAGCTGAACGTGCTGCAGGTCAGGCTGCCCACCAATTTCAAGTCGGCGCGCTTTCCTTCGGATGCGCACACGGCGATTCTGCGCCGGCTGGAAGCCGACATTGAAGCCGCCCGCTTCGAAAACATCGAGCTGCCAGTGAAGCTGAAGGTGCACGAGTCGGTCTTCGTGCCGCTGGCGAAGTGGGCGATGCTGATGGCGGGCAATTACCGCTGCATCACGAAGGACGGAATCCGCTCCATCAGGGAAGCCGTGCACACCGACATCGAGGCCTCGCGCTCGGTGTACGACTGGGTGGTCAAGCTTTGCCAGTCTCTCGGCGCCCGAAAAGAAGACCTGGTGCCGTTCGAGAAATACGCCGCCGCGGCGCAAGGGCTTGCCAGCCCATCCTCCGCGGCGCGGGCCTTGTTCGGCGGCGCGCCCAACATCGAGCGCGTCGACCGCCTGGTGAAAACCATCGCAGAGCGAAAGGGCATGCGATCCGACGCGGTCGACGCGATCGTTGCCTTGGTCGATGCCCGCCTGGACGCTAATCGGCGCGCAGCCGCGCGACCCGCTGGCAAAACCGCCGTGGGTTAGCTTTCCGGTTCTGGGTCTTCTTCGATCCCCAGCTCCTGGATTTTTCGGGTGATGGTGTTGCGGCCCATGCCCAGGAGGTTGGCCGCTTCGATGCGCCGGCCGCCGGTGCGCTGCAGCGCCTTCGAGATCAGCGTGCGCTCGAACTGCCGGGCCAGATCATCAAGGATTCCCGTCTGGCCGCGCGCGAGCCGGCGCTCGGCTTCCTGCTCGAGCGCCGAGAGCCAGTCCGCGGCGACGGCGGTGGACTGATCGCGGAACTCCGCCGGGAGATCGCCCACCTCGATCACCTGCCCCGGCGCCATCACCGTCAGCCAATGACACAGGTTTTCCAGCTGGCGGACGTTGCCGGGCAGCTCGAGCCGCGACAGGTGCTGCAGCGCCTCGTCGGCGAGCCGCTTCGGCTCGACGCCGAGCTGCTGCGCGCTGGCGGCAAGAAAATGTTTTGACAATAAAGGTATGTCTTCCGCGCGTTCGCGCAAGCTCGGCAGCCGCAGGCGAATCACATTCAGCCGGTGAAACAGGTCCTCGCGGAAGGAGCCGTCGCGCACGCGCTGCTCCAGGTTCTGGTGCGTGGCGGCGATGACGCGCACGTTGCCCTTTATCTGCTGGTGGCCGCCGACGCGGTAGAACGTGCCGTCGGAGAGCACGCGCAGGAGCCGCGTCTGCAGCTCAGCCGGCATGTCGCCGATCTCGTCCAGGAACAGCGTGCCGCCCTCGGCCTGCTCGAAGCGCCCGCGCCGCTGCTGCTGCGCGCCGGTGAACGAGCCGCGCTCGTGGCCGAACAGCTCCGACTCGAGCAGGTCTTTCGGGCTCGCCGCAGTGTTGATCGCCACGAACGGCCGCGACGCGCGCGCACTATGTCGGTGCAAGGCGCGCGCCACCAGCTCCTTTCCGGTTCCTGATTCGCCGGTGATCAGCACCGTCGCGCTCGATTGCGAAAGCCGCCCGATGGCGCGGAACACGTCCTGCATGGCAGGGGCGTGCCCCAGGATTTCGGGCGCCTCGCCCATGGGCTCTATGGCTTCAGATTCCCTTCTGCTTTCGTCGAGCGCGCGGCGGATGAGCTCCACCGCCTGGTCGACGTCGAAGGGCTTGGGCAGATATTCGTAGGCGCCGCCCTGGAACGCGGCCACCGCGGAATCGAGATCCGAATAGGCGGTCATCACGATGACCGGCACCGCGGGATGCCGCTGCTTGACGGCCTGCAGCAGCTCCAGCCCCGAAAGCCCGGGCATGCGGATATCGGAGACCAGGACCTCCGGTGCATCCCCGGAGAGCGCGTCGAGCGCTTCCTGCGCGGAGGAAAACGAGTTGAAGGCGATGCCTTCGCGGCTGAGCGCTTTCTCGATCACCCAGCGGATGGAACGATCATCGTCGACGATCCAGACCGGCTTCATGTTATCGGCAGCAGGATCCTGAATGTTGTGCGGCCCGGACGGGACTCGAACTCGATGACCCCCTGGTGATACTGGATGAACGTCTGCGCGAGCGAGAGTCCCAAGCCGCTACCGCCTTCCCTCCCGGACACCAGCGGACTGAAGATCCGATCCTGGATCTCGTCCGGCACGCCCGGGCCGTCGTCGACTACTTGCAATTCTAGTGCCAGCTTGTAGCGCTGTCGCAGAACCGTAATCTGGCGCACGGCGCGCGTGCGGAAAGCGATGTTCCTGCCGCCTGCCTGGGCCGCATTGCGCGCAATGTTGAGCACTGCCTGGATCAGCTGCTCGCGGTCACCGAGCATTTCCGGCAGGCTCGGGTCGTAGTCCCGGTAAATTTCGATTCCATATTCCGATTTGACCAGGATGCGCACCCGCTCGAGTACCTCGTGGATGCCGAGCGGCTCGATGCGCGGCGCGCGATGCGGCGTGAGCATGCGGTCCATCAGCGCCTGCAGCCGGTCGGCCTCCTTGATGATCACCTGCGTGTATTCGCGCAGCTCGGGCCGGTCGAGCTCGCGCTCGAGCAGCTGCGCCGAGCCGCGCAGGCCGCCGAGCGGATTCTTGATCTCGTGCGCGAGATTGCGGATCAGCTCGCGGTTGGTCTGCTGCTCGAACACCATGCGCTCTTCGCGCGCCTGGCGCAGCTGCTGGTCGAGCGGGCGCAGTTCGGCGAGCAACGCCAGGCCCTGCGCTTCGATGCGGGTGACGATGCACGAAAGCGGTAATCCGGTCCGGGCGTAGGTCGCGTCCTGCGCCGAGTAATCCCAATGCGTGACGCGCGCCTCGTCAAGCGTGCGCTCGAGTTCCGCGCGCTCCGAGAAAAGGCCGAGAAAAGGCTGGCCGATCAGGCTGCGCACGCCGGTGGCCAGCAGATTTTCAGCCGCCGGATTGGCATAGCGCACGACAAAGCTGTCGTCGAGCGCCACCACCGCCGTGGCGAGCAGATCCAGGCCGGGGAACGAGGCCACCTAGCGGTTGAGGTTGCCGCGTTTTTCTGATGGACCTCGAGGCTGTCTTTGTACGGCTGCAGGCGCTCAAGGACGCGCGCGTAATTGCGCTCGTCGCCCGAGCGCACCGATTCCTGGTCCGCCAGGTCCTGCTGCGCTTTCGCCAGAAGCTGCTGCTCAGTGGCGAGCTCCTTTTCCAGGATTTCGCGCTGGCGCTCCTTCGCGTTGACGCGATCCGAGGCCGACTCCCTCGGGAAGCCGGGCCTGGAAGCCGACGGCCTCTGCACCGGGATCTGCTGGGCCGGGACTACATTGATCTCGCGCGAGACAAGGTCGCACTTCTTGCCCGCCGTGTCGCGCTTGTCGCTGGTGTACAGCGGCCGGCCGGTCCCGTCGACGCACTTGTAGATTTCCGTGACCTGGGCGTAGGCGGGCGCGGCCAACACGCCGATTACCATCCATCCCAGCGCCCACGGGCGGTGCATGAGCTAAGTCTATCAAACAAAAAGAAAAGGGGCGGACAAACCGCCCCTCTCCTGCACTGGAAACGGTTAAGAAGAGTAATACATGTCGAATTCGACCGGGTGCGTGGTCATGCGGAAGCGGGTCAGCTCCTCTTCCTTGAGCGTGATGTAGGACTCCAGGAAGTCGTCCGAGAACACGCCGCCCTTGGTCAGGAACGCGTGGTCGTCGCGCAGGCAATCGAGCGCCTGCTCAAGCGAGGCGCAGACGTGCGGCACCTTGGCTGCCTCCTCGGGCGGCAGGTCGTACATGTTCTTGTCTATCGGGTCGCCCGGGTGGATCTTGTTCTGCACGCCGTCCAGGCCCGCCAGCAGCATAGCGGCGAATGCGAGGTAGGAATTCGTCGTCGGGTCGGGGAAGCGCACTTCGACGCGCCGGCCGTTCGGGCTCGACACGTAAGGGATGCGGCATGCCGCGGAGCGGTTGCGCGCCGAGTAGGCGAGATTGATCGGCGCCTCGAAGCCCGGCACCAGCCGCTTGTACGAGTTCGTTCCCGGGTTGGTGATGGCGTTGAGCGCATTGGCGTGCTTGATGATGCCGCCGATGTAGTACACGGCGAAGTCCGACAGCCCGGCGTAGCCGTTGCCGGCGAACAGGTTCTTGCCTCCCTTCCACACCGACTGGTGCACATGCATCCCCGAGCCGTTGTCTCCCACCACCGGTTTGGGCATGAAGGTCGCGGTCTTGCCGTAGGACTGCGCCACGTTCCACACTGTGTACTTGTAGATCTGCATCCAGTCGGCGCGCTGCACCAGCGGCGCAAAACGCGTGCCGATCTCGTTCTGGCCCATCGCGCCCACCTCGTGGTGATGCACCTCGACGTCGACGCCCTGCTGCTCCATCGCGAGCGCCATCGCGTTGCGGATGTCGTGCAGCGTGTCGGTCGGCGGCACCGGGAAGTAGCCGCCCTTGACCGGCGCGCGGTGGCCCATGTTGCCCGACTCGTAGTCGATGCCCGAGGACCAGGGCGCCTCTTCCGACTTGATCTTCACGAAGCAGCCCGACATGTCGACGTTCCAGGTGACGCCGTCGAAGATGAAGAACTCGGGCTCCGGGCCGAAGTACGCCACTTCGCCGAGGCCGGTTGACTTGAGGTAGGCCTCGGCGCGCTTGGCGATCGAGCGCGGGTCGCGGTCGTAGGGCTTGCCGTCCATCGGCTCGTACACGTCGCAGGTGATGTTGAGCACCGGCTCGTCGGTGAACGGGTCCATGCGCGCGCTGACCGCGTCCGGCATCAGCAGCATGTCGGAGGACTGGATGCCCTTCCAGCCGGCGATCGACGAGCCGTCGAAGGCGTGGCCGAGCTCGAACTTGTCCTTGGTGAAATGCTTGACCGGGACGGTGACGTGCTGCTCCTTGCCGCGCGTATCGGTGAAGCGGAGGTCGACGAACTTCACCTCCTTGTCTTTGATAAGCTTCAATACGTCATCGGGCGTCATCGCCATCTGCGGCTCTCCTGGCTTAGTGGGGATTGCGAGTAGGTGTAGTGGGTTAGTCGGCGGTGAGCAGTTTCCATGCCCAATGTCACCGCCCGGAGCCGGGGCATTTTACCCGGCCGCGGCGCACCGTCTAGGGGCATTTTGACGTCTTGCGCACTATAATGCGGCAGCACATGGACGACATCAAGAAAAGAGCCGCCGAGCGTGCCCGAAAAATGGGGCTGACGTACGCCGGCGCTCTGCTTCCATCCGAGGCGCACGCGCTAATGAAGGCCGGCGCCAAGCTGGTCGACGTGCGCACGAAGCCCGAGCTCGCGTATGTCGGCCACATCCCCGGGAGTATCGCCGTCGAGTGGCAGACCTATCCCGGCAACCGGCCCAACCCCGAGTTCATCGGCGAGCTGGCGGCGGCAACCAAAAAGGACGAACCGGTGATGTTCATCTGCCGCTCCGGGGCACGCTCGCACGGCGCTGCTGAAGCCGCGATGCAGGCCGGATGGCGCGAGACCTACAACGTGCTCGAAGGCTTCGAGGGCGACAAGGACGGCCAGCAGCATCGCAACAGCGTCGGCGGCTGGAGGAAAGCTGGCCTGCCGTGGGTGCAAGGATAATCAGGGACAGACCACGTTTTTCCTACACATAGCTGCGAAAAACGTGGTCTGTCCCTGTTTTTCAGGCTCTCCAGTCGACCCAGCCGAAATAAGCCGTTAACAGCACTACCGCCCCGAACACGATCCGGTACCACGCGAACGGCCGGAAGTCGTGGGTCGCGACGTAGCGGATCAGCCAGCGGATGACGATGAAAGCGCAGAAGAAGGCGGCGACGAGGCCGACCGCGAACATCGGCAGATCGCGCGCCGCAAAGAGCGCGCGGTTCTTCCACAGGTCATAGGCGCCTGCCGCGAGCAGGGTCGGCACGGCGAGAAAGAAGGAGAACTCGGTCGCGGCGCGGCGCGACAGGCCGAACAGCATGCCGCCGATGATCGTCGCCCCCGAGCGCGAGGTGCCGGGGATCAGGGCAAGACATTGAGCGATCCCGACCTTGAGCGCATCGAGCCACGTCATCGCTTCAGTACTGTCGACCCTGGAGGGGAGCTTTTTTCTTTCGACAAAAAGAATGATCAAACCCCCGACAATGAACGCGGTGGCGACCGGCACCGCGCTGAACAGATGCGCCTTGATGTAGGCGCCGAAGGCAAGCCCGAGCACCGCGGCCGGGATGAAGGCCACGATCAGGTTCAGCCATAGCTTCGGGTCGACGCGGAAGAAGCGCGCACGGTATTCCCAGATCACCGCGAGGATGGCGCCGGTCTGGATCGCGATGTCGAACACCTTGCCGCGCTCGTCGTTCGCGCCGAGGAGGTCGCTGGCCAGGATCAGGTGCCCGGTACTCGAGATGGGCAGGAACTCGGTCAGCCCTTCGACGACGCCGAGGATCAGCGCGTCAAGAATTTCCATATGTTTTCCCAGAATGCGGGCGCGCTGTCCGTGCTGTTGTGCCCGGCGCCCTGCAGTTCGACCCACTGCTTTGGTCCGCCCCAGGCCGCATACAGCCGGCGCGAATGCTCGGCGGGAATGATCCGGTCGTCCGCGGCGACAAGGCAGAGCAGCGGCACGGCGATCTTCGGCGCCCGGCCGATCGAGTCGAAGCGATGCTTCAGCATCCAATCTACCGGGAGATACGGGTAATGGCGCTTTGCCACTTCGACCATGCTGTCGAACGGCGCGACCAGGATCACCCCGGCCAGCGGACGCTCTGCGGCCAGCTGCACCGCCACGCCGCTACCCAGGCTGCGGCCGAAAAGAAACACCTTGTCCGCTTTCAGTTCGCTCGTCGCGTAGTCATACCAGGCGAGCCCGTCGGAAGTGAGCGCCGCCTCGGAAGGCGAGCCTTCGCTCGAGCCGTAGCCGCGGTAGTCGATCAGCAGCCAGCCGACGCCCGGCGCGCGTCGCGGCGCCTCCTCGAGCATCCAGGAGACTTCCTCGGCGTTGCCGCCGAAATAAAGCACCAGCGGAGATCCCTGGATGTGCCAGGCGTGCAAGCGCACGTCGGTTTGAATGAAGACGCTTTCAACGGCGGGAAAGCGCCGGGCGATCGACTCGCGTTGCGCTTCGTGCACCGGCTTGCGGAAAAAGATCAGCGAGTCCTGCATCAGGTACATGAGCAGTGGAAACCCGACGACGACGGCGCCTACCGCAATGAGCGAGGCGACCAACTAGGCGCGCCCGAGGGCCTGCGCCACGGCGTCGAGGATGCGCGTGCGCGAATCGCTCTTCAGGAGCCAGTCGACGACCCCCACGCGCTGCGGCTCGCGCACGTAGGCCTCTTCGCTGCGCGTGCTCGCCAGCATGATGATCGGCGTAGCGCCCAGGCGCGGCCGCACTTCGGCGATCAGGGCGAGCGGGTCCTCGGCATCGCGCAGCCTGCGGGCAAGCAGCCACACGGCGTACTTCCATCGTTTGAGCAGCGCGCGCGAGGCGCTCGCGTCGGGCGCGGCGTCGACGCGATAGCCGCCTTTCTCGAGGACCATCGAGAGGTACTCGGCGGCCACGGTGTCGTGCTCGGTGAGAAGCACCCGCGGGGCCGCTTCGGCGGCGGTCTCTTCAGGCGGCATGACGGGCAGCTCGAAAAAGAACGTGGTGCCGCCGCCTTCCCGGTCCTCGAAGCCGATGCGCCCCTGCATCATTTCCACCAGCCGCTTGCAGATGGCGAGCCCCAGGCCGGTGCCGCCCTTGACGCGCGAATCGGCCGAGTCGGCCTGCGCGAAGCGGCCGAAGATGCGGCCGCGAAAGGCCTCGGGGATGCCCGGCCCCCGGTCGCTCACCTCCACGCGCACCGCCGCGTCCTTCTGCGCGACAGTCACGTCGACGGCGCTGTTCGGCGGCGAGAACTTGGCGGCGTTCGACAGCAGGTTGGTCATCACCTGCATCAGGCGCTTTCGGTCGGCCCGCACCACGACCTGGGGGACTTCCCCGTGCAGCGCGAGGTTGGCGCGAAAGCGGTCGGCGTAGCCCTGGTTGAGCCGCAGCGACTCGCCCAGCAGCGCATCGAGCGGCATGGGCTCGGGCACCAGCGTCAACTGCCCCGACTCGATCTTCTCGATGTCCAGCACCTCGTTGATCAGGTCGAGCAGGCGCTGGCTGTTCTTCTCGGCGATCTCGACCATCTCGTCCTGGTCCTTGGAGACCTCGCCGAGCGCCCCGGCGCGCAACAGCTGCAGCGAGCCGATGATCGAAGTGAGCGGCGTGCGCAGCTCGTGGCTCAAGGTGGAGGTGAACTCGCTTCGCATGCGCTCGGCCGCGCGCTGCTGCGTGATGTCGCGGCCCTGCAGGATGACCGAGACGATCTGGTTGTCGTCGTCGACGAGCGGCGTCATCGTCCACTCGCAGGCGAGCTCCAGGCCGTCGCGCCGCAGGCAGCGCTCGGCGACCACGGTGGCCGGCCGGCCTTGCGCCACCAGCTCGGCCCACCACTTGTCGGTGGCCTCGCGATCGACCGGATTGAGCAGCATGCTGATGCAGTTTCGTCCCACCATCTCCGGCGCCGCATAGCCGAACAGGTTCTCGGCCGCCGGATTCATGTCGAGGATCGTGGCGTGCGGGTCCACCTCGAACACCGCGATCGGCGCCCGCTCGGAAAACAGCGCGAGCTTGCGGCCGAACGCCTGCACCTCGCGGTGCGCCTCGAGCAGGCTGTCGAGCTGCTCGCCGAGCTGCGCCTGGGTGGCGGCGTTGTCGGCCGAGAGCCGCTCGTAGGCGCTGCGCAGCCCATATGCGCTGCTGAACGCCTTGCCGAGCTGATACGCGGTGGCGACGTTCGCGATATAGAGGAGCGGCACCGCGGCGCCGAGCAGATGAAAGAAATCCGTGCCATACGCGAACAGCACCCCGTTGAAGGGGATCATCACGCCTGCCGCGTACAGGGCGTAGATCCACCAGACGGTGGAGAACATCGGCAGCCCGCCCGCGGTCACCAGCGCCACGACAAAGGCGATGAAGACCTGCTGATAATCGCCGCCCGGGAAGAACACCGCCGTCGCGAAACCCCACGCGGCGCCGAGCGCCGCCGCGCCGAACGCCGCCCGCCGGATCCACGGCTGCGGATCCGCGCGCGCGTCGCCGCTGCGCTGGTAAGCGAGCGCCAGCGCCCAGTATCCCGCCGCGATGAGCAGGATTGCGGTCTGCCAGAACACGATCAGCTCGGTCGGGCTCGATGGCCACAGGAAGGCGCTCAGCAGCAGGCTCAGCACCGCGGTCGCTCCGACCGCCGGCAGGATCCGGCGATAGATGTACTCGCAGCGCTCCTTCAGCACTTCGGGCGCGTTCGCATCCTGAAGCGGCTCGGGCAGGTCTTTCCGGGCGTCCCGCAGCATGCGGTAATCTTACACAGATGAAGAAAAGCGTTCCGGTCGCGGAACTGAAGATGGGCATGTACGTCGTCGAGCTCGACCGGCCCTGGACCGAGACCCCGTTCATATTCCAGGGGTTCTACCTGGAGAGCGACGAGCAGCTCGAGACGCTGAAGCAGTACTGCAAGACGGTCTTCGTCGATCCCGATCCGCCCAAGCTGGCCGAGCCGCTCGCGCTGAAGCCGCTCGCGCCGGCGCCGCGGCCGGCGGCGGGCGCCGGGGCAAGCCAGCTCGACCTGTCGCGCATCGGCAAGGTGCGCTACGTCGAGCAGGCGCCGGTGGAGCGCGAAGTAAAGCAGGCGGAGGTCGCTTATAAAGGCACCGCTCAGCTCGCGAGCGACGTGGTAGGAGCGGTGCGCGCCGGCCGCACCCTGGACGCGCCGCGCGTCGAGCAGGCAGTCCGCAGCATGACCGAGAGCGTGCTGCGCAACCCGGACGCGCTGCTTCTTTTCTCGCAATTGAAGGAGAAAGGCGACTACACGACTTCGCACGCGGTCGACAGCGCCGTGTACATGACCGCTTTCGGCCGCTTCCTGCAGCTGCCGGCCGAGGATATCAGCCTGCTCGGCTACCTGGGCCTGCTGCAGGACGTGGGCAAGACCAAGCTGCCGACCGAGCTCCTCAACAAGCGCAACCGCCTGAGCGAAACCGAATTCGCGCAGGCGAAGCAGCACGTGCATTACTCGATCGAGATCCTCGAGGCGACGCCGGGCCTGCCGCCGCGGCTGCCCGAGTTCGCGGCGCTCCACCACGAGCGCCAGGACGGCAGCGGCTACCCGAAAGGCCTCAAGGGCAAGGACATCGGGCTGCTCGGC
>WNFO01007642.1_pt1 | contig 10476 bp, 5 predicted proteins | sample 5400251 | NCBI WGS metagenome assembly WNFO01 (sample SAMN13153354, study PRJNA577476) | soil metagenome | isolation source: 100 cm saprolite under Madrone tree | place: USA:California | collected 2016-06-14 | reverse complement strand
CCGGCGATCACCTCGGGCGGCTCGGGGACCCGATGCTCGCGGGGCAGGCGGGAGGCGATGCCAAACCCGGTGAGCCAGGCGCGGCCGCTGGCCACGTCCACCAGCACGTTCGCCGGCTTGATGTCCTTATGGATGAGGGCCCGCTCATGCATCTGGCGGAGCGTGGCCGCAAGCGGAATGGCGATGCGTAGGAACTGCGTCAGCTCGAGCGGCCGGCCCAGCAGTCGATCGAGTGGCTCGCCGCCGGGATCCTCGAGCACCAACGTCATGCGACCACCGCGCGGCGCGAGTGCCACCGGCCGCGCTGCCCAGTCAGGGTCGAGCACGGCCCTCAGTGCATATTCGTGCTCGAGCCGCTTGAGGGACTCGCGCGCGGTGTGTTCCCCAGCGGGCGCGACCAGCAGGATCGGGTCCAGGCCTTCGCCGGCGCCTCGGTAGAGCGTTACCTCGCCCTCCCGAAACGCCGAGAACAGGTAGCCGCCAAGTTCCGTCACGACTGGTTGCCCGAGTGCCTGCGCGAAGCGTACCACGTCGATCGACCTGGGTGCGCGTCCGGCCTCGCGGGACCGGGACCCAGGCGCTCGAAGTGCCGCCCGATCCGCTGCGAGCGAAGCCCCGCGGGTGTCATGCCCTGATCGATTGGCGACGGTTCGGCGACACCGCTGTCGAACGGCTGGACAGCGCGAGATTCTCGTCGGGCGCGCCGCGCGAGCGGAGCGGGGCAGGACGGCCCTTGGCGCGCCGGCTGCAAAGCAGAGGTCAGCTGCCCCCTGCGGGGGCCCACGCCGGAGATGGTCTGACAATGATGAGAGAAACCGCAGCCAATCAGCCTTCCCGCCCTCGGGTTGCGTTGCTGGGTGCCGGCATGGGCAACTGCACTAAGGGCAGTGCGAAGGAGAACATCAACATGACCTCGCTCGCGTCGTGCCGCCGCGCAGCCGATCGATGGCGATTTTCCGAATGATGAGACCAAAACTCATCACCAAGATGATGTTGAACGCGGTCATGCCCTCCGCGATCGTCGCACCCAACGGCTCCAGGGTCGTATGCGAGCCGCTGGCGAGTTGAGTGAGGCCGCTCGCCATCCTGAACAGGAAAACGCCCGGGATCATCGAGACCACCGAGGCAAAACCGATCGCCGCGAACGGCATGTGACGGCGGCGAGCGACTGGAGCAAGAATCAGCCCGACGACCAGACAGGCAACGAACGCGCCCACAGCGGCATCAGCACCCAGCACCGCAAGCGCGCGAATTCAGAGTCCGGCGTTAGGGGACACCCTTCGGCGCCTGCTCCCTTCTGTTCGGAGAACGGTCCATAGGACTGGGTTGACCCACGCTGTTCGGATCGCGGACACTGCGGCAGGCGGCGGGGGGCGCCGCGCATGGGAGGGATGGGGAATGTACCCAGGCCGCCTGCTCGCGGTGTCCGCTACGATCGCCGCGCTCTTCTCCGCGAACGCGTCCATCCGGTCCGCCTTCGCCGCGTCGTGCCCCAGCTTCACTGCGCGCGCCGCCGTAGGGACGCCCGGAGAGGCGACTCGTCCCGCAGTCGGAGATTTCAACGGAGACGGCAAGCTCGATGTCGCGGAAGCGAATCTCAGCCTCTCGCTGAATGCGGTGTCGTTGCTCGCGAACGACGGTGCGGGCAACCTCGGCTCGCCGATCAACAGCTCCGCCGGCGATCCGGCAAACTCGCTCGGCCAGAGCGCGCTCGCCGTCGGGGACTTCAACGAGGATGGCAAGCTCGATCTCGTCGTGGTGAAGCTCTGGGAAGCGACGCTCACGGTGCTGCTCGGCGACGGCAACGGCAATTTCTCCCCCGCTCCGACGAACGCCAATTACGCGACCGGCGGGTTCCCGTTCGATGTCGCAACCGCCGATCTCGACGGCGACGGCCACCTCGACGTGGTCGTGGCGAACTTCAACTCCGGCGACGTGACCTTGTACTTCGGCGACGGGACCGGCCACTTCACGCCTCCGCCGGCGCCATTCCCGGCCTCGATCCCCGTCGGTGGCTTCCCGACCGCGCTCGCCATCGGCGACCTCAATCAAGACGGCTTCCCCGAGATCGTCGTCGCGCAGGAGAAAGGCGTGACCATCGTCTACCGGGACGTCGGACGCCATTACTTCACGGTCAAGATTCCCGTTCCCGGAAGCCCCAATGGCATCGCGATCGCGCAGATGAACAACGACCTTTTCCCCGACGTCGTGGTCGGCGATTTGTCTTCCGGAATCGTGCACGTCCTGCTCAACACAGGCTCGACGTTCGCCCCGAACCTGACGGTCGGCCCCGCGATCGCAACGGGCTCGACGTTCGGCGCCGCGATCGCCGGGGTGCGGGCCGGCGATCTCGACGGCGACGGCAAGACGGACATCGCGGTGCTCGTCTCCAACGGACAGTTCCTCATTCCGACCGGAGAGCCGGCCGTCCGCACCCTCCTGGGCGATGGCAACGGCGGACTCACCCCGGCAGCCAGCGTGCTGCTCGGCCGCGACCCGCAAGGCATCACGCTCGCGGACATGAACGGCGACGGCACGCTCGATCTCGTCGTGGCCGACGGCACCGACGGCGTGTACGTGGCGACGAACAACTGCGCAGGCTCGTCGCCCCTGGACATCGCCGCGACCGGGCTCGAGGTCGTGCAGGTCGTCCAGGACGTGTCGAACGACGTGCCGCTCATCGAAGGAAAGCGGACCATCGCCCGCGGATACGCGACGGCGACGAGGACCGCAGCGAACGTTGGCGCGCGGCTCTTCCGGCTCGATGCCGCCGGCAACGCGCTCGACTCCGTCCTCCCTATCAATCCGCTCGGCCGGATCACCGTGGGCACTGCGCCGTCTCGCACGCTGCCAGACGATTCCTTCAGGTTCGAGCTGCCGGAGCCCTGGACGCACGGGACGCTCAAGTTGCGCCTGGAGGTGAACGCAAGCGGGCTGGTCAACGAATCGAACAAGACGAACAACACCGCCACGGCGACGGTCACGTTCGTCTCGTCGCGCAAATTGAAAGTGACCCTCGTCGACTACCGCTGGGATCTGTGCGCCGATGCCGACGCGATGCCGGACGACTACATCTGCAAGACAGGCGCCGCTGCCGTCGACACGACGCCGGAGTTTCCCGACTCCGAGATGACGCAGATCGAGTCCAATCTCCGGAGGCGGCTGCCCGTGCCGACCGCCGACGTCGACCGCATCGTGTTCAAGGATCCCGTCTGGCGGACGATCAAATCAGCCTCCATCGTTCCGGGCGCGCGCGAGCTCAATCGGGTGATCGAAGTCCACCAGATGCTGCAAACCGCGAGTCCTGGCCGGATCTATGTCTGGCTGAACCGCCGCTACCACCCGGGCGCGGCGTACGTGTACGACCCGAACTACCCCGAGCGCGGCTGGGATGCCGTCTCGGACACGGCCGACGCTGCCGTTCACGAGGTCGGCCATCTTCTCGGACTGAAGCACACGAACTGCAGCGGCAGCGAGCGGGATCCCGGTCCGTATCCGTATCCCGGAGGAAAGATCGGCGGCCCGATGACGAATCCGACGCAGTTCGCGGGCTACTCGATGCCCGACGCGAACGCGGTCGACTTCGGCTCGGTCGTGCCGCCGACCGTCGGGGACGAGATGAGCTATTGCTCGCCGCGCTGGCCGTCGGACGTGACGTATCGCGCGTGGCTCACTGCTATCCAGAGTCGTCCGGCGTTCGTCGATCCGAGCGGTGATTTCCTGTTGGTGAACGGAACGATCAAGCCCGACGGCAGCGCGGCAACGCTCGGCGCCGTGCAGCGGCTGACGCAGGTCGCGGCGCTGTCCTCCGCACAGCCGGGCGCCTTCCGCATCCGCCTCTTCGACGTCAGCGGGACCGTCCTCGCGGACAAGCCCTTCACACCCGGCGCCATCCTCACGCATCGGGACCCGTCCGACCTGGGCTTCAGCGAGGTGTTCAACTGGGTCGCGGGAACGCGCCGTGTCGCGCTCGTGAGCTCGACCGGCGCCGAGCTCGCCTCGCGTCTGGTGAGCGCAAACGCTCCGATGATCTTCGGAGTGGCGCAGGGCGGCGGTTCGACGCTGCCGGCGAGCGGCAACGTCACGATCTCGTGGATCGCATCCGATCCCGACGGCGACCCGCTCGCAGCGTCGATCCAGTACTCAACCGACGACGGCGCGACCTGGAATGCCGTCGGCACGGGGATCACGGGCTCGAGCTTCACCGTCGACGCCGCGGCGTTGAAGGGGACGAAGGGCGGCATGACCGGTCGGTTTCGTCTGCTGGTGTCGGATGGAACCCTGTCGGCCGCGGCGCAGACGGCAGCGTTCGTCGCTCCCGGACACGCGCCGACCATCCGTATCGCGTCGCCCGCGGCCGGCACCCGTCTCGAGCTCGGACAAAGCGTACAGCTCGAAGCGGTCGCACTCGATCGCGAGGACGGGGTCCTCGATGGCGCGAGCATCACATGGTCGTCGGATCGCGACGGAACGCTGGGCATTGGACGCCTGTCGAGCGCACGCCTCAGCGAAGGTCTCCACACGATCACGCTCGCCGCCAGCGACAGCGATGGCGCCACGTCGAACGCCACGACATCGGTCCGGGTGGCCCGCGGCAATGCAGCGGGCAGTCCGCCCGTCGCAAGCGCCGGCCCCGACATCAGGGCGCTCGAGGGCGAGACGGTGGTGCTGGACGGAACCGGCTCGAGCGATGCGGACGGCGACCCGCTCAGGTACGCATGGACGGTCGTCGGCGCCCCGGTCGAGACCGTGGTGCTGCAGGACGCGGACACCGCAACCCCGTCGTTCGTCCCGCCTGATGCCGGTACGTACACGTTCCGCCTCACCGTCAGTGATGGCCTGAACGCGCCCGTATCCGACGACATCGTGGTCACGGTTGCGAATGTGGCGCCCGTCGTCGCGATCACCGCGCCGATCACGGGCCAGCTCTTCGCGGCCGGCAATGTCGCCGCCGCCGCGTCGTTCACCGATCCGGGTCTCGAGGACGAGCACACCTGCCGGATCAACTGGGACGTCGACGCTCCGACCCTCGTCGACTTCGGCGTCGTCAACGAGAGCACGCGGACCTGCACCGCGTCGCGAGCGCTCGGCGCGGGCGTCTACACGATTGTCGTCTCGGTCGACGACGGCGACGGCGGTGTCGGCGCCGCACAGGTCCAGGTGATCGTCTACGATCCGGCCGCGGGCTTCGTGACCGGCGGAGGGTGGATCCAATCGCCCCCCGGCGCAGCGGCTGCGGCGCCGACGGCGAGCGGTCGGGCGAACTTTGGCTTCGAGCTGCGTTACAAGCGCGGCGCGGCGGTGCCGGCCGGGCAGACCGAGTTCGCATTCAAGACGGGGGGGATCGACTTCCACAGCACGAGCTATGACTGGCTCGTCGTCGTCGGCTCGAAGGCGCAATTCCAAGGAAGCGGGACCGTGAACGGCGTCGCCGGGTACTCCTTCCTGGCGACCGTCGTCGACGGCAAGATCGCGGGCAGCGCCAGCGCGTTCCGCATCAGGATCTGGAACGCGTCGGGCGTCGTGTACGACAGCGTGCCAGGCGCGCCCGACGATCTCGACCGAGCGAGCCCGGCCTCGCTCGGCGGCGGCAGCGTCGTCATCCACAACTGATCGTCACGGACCTCCCCGGCCAATTCGCGCCGGAGCACATGGTCCACCCTGGGAGCCAGGCGCGCTATCCTGTGGCGTGCGCTCACTTCCCTCTCGTGCGCTCGGCAGGGCCGGCATCTAGGCCGACAACCTCACCTTGCATGAGTGCGAAGCTTCTGGTCATCAGTGGATGGTCAAATTTCGGGCAAGAGCACATTTACCGAGTGGCTCGCCTCCAAGCACGGATTCGTTCGCCTTGACATGGACGAACAGTCGCGCCGTAACAGAGGGCAGCCGCTGTTACACCGGCTTCGGTGAAATGCCCATGCAGCCCATCGCACCGCGCCCGATGCCGCGGGTGCTGGAAACGGGAGGGGTTCCATGGAGCGCCGGATCGTCGTGTCGAATGCAGCGTGGATGGCCGCAACGCTGTTGCGTTTGCGTGAGGAGCTCTACCCACGTTTGGCGGCGCGCCTGCTTCGTGGCAGACTTGAAGTTACGGTTGGGGGCCCGATGAGCGACGTCGAGACGCGTTCGGTCGAGATGGCCGAGCTCAAGGCGGGAATCCGGCTGCTCGCCGGCCACAGGGTCGTGCTGGTGGTCAACGGCGCGACGGGCAGGAAGAGATACAAGGGCGAGAGCGCGGCCGCTGAGGAGGGCGGCGGAAAGAAGAACCTCAAGGGCACGTTCCGCGTCGGGGACCACGTCCTGAAGGCGGCTGCGTTCCGGCTCCACAAGGACACCGGGGAGGGGCCGCTGATCACGCCCGACACGCTCGGCGGCGGGGGCAGCACCGGCTTGCGCTGGGACGGAGATCACTGGGTCACCGGTGACGACGGCAAGTATGGCTTCAGCGGCCTTCCGGCCGGGAAGTACTTCGTCGAGCTGCTCAGCGATGAAGGGAAGACCGCGTGAGCGAAGGCCGCTTCATCCCGATCGAGCCGCCGCCGAACACCAAGGACCGCGTCTTTCCCAAGGATGGCAGCAAGGAAATCTGGGTGTGGCAGCCAGAGGGCGACCTGATCGGCACGGTCGTCTTCGTGCACGGCCTGTGGGACAACGTCAGGACCTGCCTGAGGGGCAAGCCGTACGCAAAGTTCAAGGCGAGCATGCAGACGGACGGCGTTCCGCTTCCGCAGCAGTTCGAGAAAAGCGGGCTCAAGGCGACCTTCGTCGTGCCCGAGGCGGAGGTCAACTCAGACACGACCGGCGTGGAAGTGGTGTGGCGGGACCTCCGGCAGCTGCTGCAGGCCGCGGAGGCGACGGGACCGGTGGTCGCACTCAGTCACAGCGCGGGCTATCGCACCGTGGCGTGGTGGCTACACGACCCCGATCTCGTGCACGTCAGCCTGATCGATTCGATGTACGCGGACCTGAGCGAGCAATATCTGGCGTGGATCGACAGGCGCGACGTCGGACATCCTCCGCACACCATCGATCTCATCGGCGCCGGGAACTTGCCCCACTCCTATTTCAAACGAATGTCAGGGAAGTATCGCGGTGAGACATGGACGGAGAAGGCGGTGCCCCCGCGCTTCATCCCCACCGCATCCGTGCCCGATCCCCTGCAGGCCAAGGTGCTCTGGGTGGACGTGCCCGGCTACAACCACATGAAGCTGGTCGGCGGAAACGAGCTGATCCCAGCGCTGCTGAGGCGCGCCGAGGTTGCGCTGCGCACGGCCGGGAGGCCCCCGCAGGGGGCGGCGCAGCAGGCGCCCGCGCCCCGGAAGCCCACGGTGTTCGAGGCCACCAGCGGCGACGACGGCAAGGACGATGCGCCCGCCCACCACGTGGTCGACAACCCCCTGAAGAGCAAGCTCAAAGACGTCCCCGACCTGGCGCGGATGGCCGCGTTGCACGATCTGGTGCTGAGGAAGGGCATCGCGCGCGAAGAGGCGGTGAAGGCGGTCCAAGGGGCGCTCAACCAGTTGGGCGCGAAGCTCAAGGGAACCGGCGTGTACGACGCGGACACCGAGCGGGCGGCGCGCGACTTCCAGCAACGCTGGAACCGCCAACCGGCCGGGCAAGGCAGGCATCTCAGCCCCGACGGGCGGATCGGGCAACAGACCGTTCTCGCGCTCGATCAGGCGCTGCTCGATCCGTCGTTCGGTGCGGCGGGACGGTTGCCGGCTGCGGCCGCGCCTTCGGTGGAGCAAATCAACAAGCCGGCGCCGGCGGAGCCGGGTCAATACCGGCTCGCCACCGATTCGGCCAAACGCTTTTCCTACGCAGAGGGCGCTGCCGAACTGAGCGCTCCAATCAATAGCAAGACGAAGAAGCGAGCCGGCCCGCCGGCCCCTCCCGGCAACTACCATCGCTTTGAGGACCCCCCGCAGGTCGGAGAGCCGCACGATCCCCGCCGGCCGAACGGTACCGAGACCGAGCTGATTCTCGACGGAACGAAATGGCCGTCGTACTCCGGGCCCGGCGGCGACCCGGAGGTCGCCGGGTACGGGAAAGGCCACTCGTCCGTCCCCGTCCATCCGCTGCTGGTCGAGCCGCTGAAGGCGATGCTGGCCGCGCTGATCGAGGAAGGCGAGCGGCTCGACGACGAGAGCATGAAGCGCGTGCTCGTCCGCAGTGGATGGCGCTCGGTCAAGGAGGACGGCGTCCTCTTCCTCAGTCAGCTTCGTTCCCGCATCGAAGAAGACAGGACGAGCAAGAAGCCGGTCGGCTATGGCAAGCTGAGCTTTCCCAAGGACTTGGAGGAAGCGGCGCGAGGCAACCTCCGCAGCGACAAAGCGCGGGATGACTTCCTGCGAGACCTCGCGAAGCACGAGGGCTGGAATGCGGAGCTGGCGAACAGCCTCTGGGAGCACGCCAGATCGACCAAGGCTCCCGGGGGCGCGTCGCCCCACGAGTCGGGGCTGGTGGTCGACATCGACTTTCCTTACGTCAACATCGACGTCGACGAGAACACGCACGAGACGACCACCACCGTCCAGTGGCACAACATCAGCCGCCACAACAACAAGCAAGCGCGCTTCTCCGGCGCGGGGATGTGGCTGGCGACGCACGCCGCCAAGTTCGGTTTCAGCTCGTACAACGCGTCGATCGAGATCTGGCACCAGGAATGGCTGAACTGGAAGGGCACCGCCGCCGACCCCCACCGCTAGCTCGGGGTGCGCTCTACCAGCTCCCCGCGGCCAGATACTCGGAAGTGTTTCCCGACAACGGAGGCCAGCCCTCCGTCACCCTCGGCGTGGACAGGAACCCGAGGAGGACTACAACACGAAGGGCTCTTGCAACTCCACCGCGAGATGCAGGTGGCGAGGGCCATCTTCTGCGCCTCGTCGCGGAGTACGCCCGCTTCTACAACGAGTCTCGGCCACAACAGGGCCTCGGGCAGGAACAGCCTCTGCCTCGAATGCCCGAGGCCGGTCGTGTCGTGGCACTCCCAGTCCTCAATGGCCTGCATCACGACTACCGAAGGGCGGCGTGACACACGTGGGGCTGTATGGATCGAGAAAGTAGCCAGCACGGGGCTACAGCTGGTGATTTTACCAAGTAATTCCAACGCGCTCGCTTGGTTGTCTGCTCTAGTGTAAAAGTACATGCGCAACGGCTCTCTCCGGAGACCGTTGGGGGGGATTTCCAGCGGCGGCCCCCGTTCACAGCGGGAGCCGCCGTTTTCACCACTTCCAGGGCGCCTCCCGCCGTAGTTGTTCCTTCGCAAGAGCGGCGGCTGCGTCCAAATGCATCGAAGTCCCGCCGAGACCCCTCCCGGCGTAGGACTGAGAAATTGGGGGGACACAACATGGAGCGCAACAAAGGCGCGATCATCCGGCTGGTCGACGATTACTTGAAGCGGCAGGGCCTGACCGAACCGCGGGGCGGCGTCCGCACTGGATCGCTGGTGCCCCTGGACGAGTTCCGCGCGATGCTTGACCCAGGTACAGCGCGAGAAGCGCCCCCAGGATGAACACCGCCGGAACCCCGGCAAGATGTCATTGCAATTGGAATTCCCTACGTCGATTGTCGGTTCTCACGAGGTAGGGACCCTCTCGTGAGATTTTTCTCACGAGCATTCCCCCCCTCAGGCTGATTTTTCTCAGCACCTTTCCCCCCTCCCATCGCGCGTGACGTTGCGGCTACGACTCTCCCTGCCCCGGTGGGCAAGGAGGTTCGATGGCCTATCGCGAGGTCACGATGCTGGAGCTCAAAGAGGTGCTCAGGCTGTGGCTGTCCGGAGCGGGCAAAAAGCCCATCGCGGCGCAGCTCGGGCTCGACGTCAAGACGGTGCGCCGCTATCTGCGGGCGGCCGACGCCTGCGGGCTGACACCTGGAGCGCAGCTCTTCACCGACGAGCAGTTCGCGCAGGTGATCGCCGCGCTGCGCTCGCCCGTGGAGCGGACTCACGGCGAGAGCTGGGAGTTGTGCCTGCGCGAGCGCGACTTCATCGCGCAGCACCTGCTGCAGCGCCTCAAGCTCAGCAAGGTGCAGCGGCTGCTCCTGCGCCGTGGCGTCGAGATCCCGTACCCGACGCTGCACCGCTTCGCCGTCGCAGAGCTGGATTTCGGACGCGCCGCGACCACGGTGCCGGTGGCCGACTGTGGGCCGGGCGCGGAGGTGCAGCTCGACACCGGTTGGATGACTCTCTTGGAGCCGGACCTGTTCGGCAAACGCCGTCGCTTCCGCGCCTGGATCTTCACTGCGGTGCGCTCGCGCCACCGCTTCGTCTACGCCTGCTTCGAGGAGACGACGCGCACGGCGATCGCCGCCTGCGAGGCAGCATGGGAGTTCTTCGGCGGCATCTTCCGCGTGCTTGTCGTCGATAATACCAAGAGCATCGTGCAGACGGCGGACCCGCTTGCGCCGCGCATCACCTCCGCTTTTCTCGAGTACGCCCAGGCGCGCGGTTTTCACATCGATACAGCGCGAGTG
>WNFO01007496.1_pt1 | contig 10476 bp, 9 predicted proteins | sample 5400251 | NCBI WGS metagenome assembly WNFO01 (sample SAMN13153354, study PRJNA577476) | soil metagenome | isolation source: 100 cm saprolite under Madrone tree | place: USA:California | collected 2016-06-14 | reverse complement strand
CAGTGGCCCCGTGTGGGCCCGTCCCCATGATATAAGGGGCCAGACTCGGACGCCGGCCGCCTCAGGAGCCGAGGGCACAACGCTCCCCTGGGCAAACTCACAGATTGTTCGAAGGAGGTTGGTCATGGACAGAGAGCTGTCGCGGCGAGACTTCTTCCGCAACGCCGGAGTGGCAGGTATCAGCCTCTCCGCCCTGATGGATTTGGCCTGGCAGCGAGCGGCCTCGGCATCCACACCAAAGATAGGTGGGCAACTGATCGGGAAGCTGGAGGGACCAACCACCGTCACGGATCAGGCCAAGTTCCCCAAGACCTTCAAGGAAGCGCCGCAACTGGCGGAGCTGGTAAAGGCAGGCAAGCTGCCGTCGGTCAAGGAGCGGATCGGAGAAGACCCACTGGTCATCAAGCCGGTGCACGAGATCGGCCGGTACGGCGGCACCATCCGCCGGGGATTCACGGGACCGGGCGACTGGTCTGCTGGTGTCCGCTTCTGCGGCAACGACAGCCTCGTGCACTGGGATATGACCGGCACCAAGCCGACTCCCCTCGCGGCCAAGAGCTGGCAGTTCAGCGACGGCGACAAGACGCTCACCATCAACCTGCGCCGGGGAATGAAGTGGAGCGACGGGAAGCCCTTCACCGCCGACGACTTCGTGTTCTGGTTCGAGGACCTGTACAAGAACAAGGACCTGGTTCCGGCGCCCTCACCCTACTTGACCACCAAGAATGGGCCGGCCGAGCTGGAGAAGGTCGACACCTACACGGTGAGGTGGAGGTTCAAGGATCCCTACTGGGTGTTCGTTCTGTTACTGACTGGGCCCACGGGCTTCGGCGGCCAGGCACACGATAGTCATGTGAGCGCCCTGGGAGGGTATGCGCCGGCCCACTACCTGAAACAGTTCCACCCCAAGTACGTCTCCAAGGAGGAGCTGGACCGGAAGGCCAGGGAGGGCAAGTTCGACAACTGGGTCAACCTGCTCAAGTTCAAGGCCGACTGGGGAATGAACCCCGAGCTGCCGGTGATCTCACCATGGCGGACGACGCAGGGCAGAAACACCGCCACCTGGGTGCTGGAGCGCAACCCCTACTACTTCGGCGTGGACACCGAGGGCAATCAGCTCCCCTACGTCGACAAGGTGGTGCTCACCCTGGGCGAGAACCTCGAGGTCATCAACTTGCGGGCCATCGCCGGCGAGTATGACTGGGGCGAACGCCATCTGGATCTGCAGAAGCTGCCGGTCTTCATCGAGAACCAGCAGAGGGGCAACTACAAGGTCCACCTGGACCCAGGCGGCATCGGCAGCGATGCGGCGCTGCTCTGCAACCAGAGCTACGAGGCCGACCCCGAGATCGCCAGGTGGCTCACCAACGTGGACTTCCGCCGTGCCCTTTCGCTGGGAATCGACCGGGACCAGCTCAACGAGACGTTCTGGCTCGGTCTCGGCACTCCTGGCTCTGTCGTGTGCACGGAAGAGTCGCCGTACAACCCCGGCCGCGAGTACCGCAAGCTCTGGTCCACCTACGACCCGAAAAATGCCAATGCCATGTTCGACAAGATAGGGCTGAACAAGAAGGACGGGGAGGGGTACCGCCTGCGCACCGATGGGAAGGGCAGGCTGCGCCTCGAGATCACGACCTACGTCGGGTTCATGCTCTTCACCCAGATCGCGGAAATGATCAAGGTGCAGTGGGGAAAGCTCGGCATCCAGGCCGACGTGGCGGAGCTGGAGAGGAGCCTTCTGAACAGCCGAAGGGCGGCCAACGAGACTCAGATCAGCATGGAGATCATGTGGGGCACCGAGAACATGTACGCCCATTCGCCCGTCAATCTGTTCCCCTACGATCCCACGAGCGCCGTGGGGCCACTGTACGGCAAGTGGTTCGCCACTGGCGGCGGATCTGGTAAAACGCCGCCAGGCCGCTTGAAAGAATTGTTGGAGCTCTACCGGGAGGGGTTCAGCGCTCCGGAGAAACAGCACTACGAGCTAGGCAAGAAGATCTGGCGCATCGCCATCGAGGAGCAATACGTGATCGGCACCGTCGGGCTTGCCCCGGGCATCATGGGGCTCCGCGTGTGCAAGAACAGCCTGGGGAACGTGCCTCAGAGAATGTTCAACGGCTCCTCTACTCTTCATCCGAAGCAGTCCAAGCCGGAGACGGCGTTCTACAAGAGGTAGCGGTGCAACGCGGGCAGCACGAGGTCAACCCCGAGCGCCGGCGCGCTACCGCCGCGGCAGGCGCGCGAGGGCGTCATAGAGGTGGACGGTCGAGCGCATGGCCTTCACCGAGTCGCCGAGGTGGAGGCTCTCGTTCTCAGAGTGGGCCTGGGTGTTGGGATCGGCCACGCCCCCAGATCGATCCCGATGCGAAACCGCATGCGGCGACTCTCGGACACCCGCAGGTTGCGCTCGTCCATCACGGTCTGGATCTCGACCGCATCACTCGGTGGCGCCTATGACGTCCATGACCTGTTCTCGCGCTCGCACAAGCGAGCAGGGGGTAGTGTTACACATCGCCCTGCGGATCGCCAGAACGGTGCCCTATGCTCTCGACGTGACGCCGGCGCTGTAGTAAAGATGTGGGGCCATGCCGGGGGCGCTCGCGGGGATCCGTGTCGTCGACGTCACCAACAACCAGGCGGGGCCTTCGTGTGGGCAGATCCTGGCCTGGCTCGGCGCCGACGTGGTCAAGGTCGAGGAGCCGGGCAAGGGAGATATCGCGCGGTATAGCCAGAAGGACCGGCCGGACGCGGACGCCCTCTTCTTTCTCGCCTTCAACGCCAATAAGCGGAGCCTGACGCTCAACCTCAAGCACCCCGGCGGCGGCGAGGTGTTCCGCGCGCTGCTGAGGACGGCCGACGTGCTGCTGGAGAACTTCGGCCCCGGCGTCATCGAGCGTCTCGGCTTCGGATATCCCACCGTCCATGCGCTGAATCCCCGCCTGGTCTACGCCAGCATCAAGGGCTTCGGCTCCTACGGGCCCTACCGCGACTACAAGAGCTACGAGCCGATCGCCCAGGCCATGGGCGGCGCCATGAGCGTGACCGGCTCGCCAGACGGCCCGCCCACTTATGTCTGGCCGTCCATCGGCGATTCCGGCACCGGCATGCACTGCGTGATCGGCATCCTCGCCGCCCTCATGCAGCGCCATGCGACCGGAGAGGGTCAGCAAGTCGAGGTGTCCATGCAGGACGCCGTGGTGAACCTGATGCGCGTCAGCCTGCGGGACCACCAGCGCTACGGCCGCACCATGGGGCGGACCGGGAATCAGCTCGGGGCTGGCGTGCCGGGCACCACGTATCGCTGCCATCCGGGCGGGCCGAACGACTACGTCTTCATCTTCGCGCAGCAGCAGATGTGGCACCCGCTGCTACGCGCCATCGGCCGCGAGGACCTCATCGGAGATGCGCGCTACGAGACGCCGGAGGCCCGCTGGCAACGCCGGGCGGACGTGGACGCGCTGGTGGAGGCGTGGACCATCACGCGCGCCAAGCATGACGTCATGGAGATACTGGCCGGCGCCGGCGTGCCGTGCGGGGCGTGTCTGGACACCGCCGAGGTGCTGGCCGATCCGCACCTGCTGGCCCGGGAGATGATCGTCGAGGTGGAGCACCCCGTGCGGGGGCGCTATCTGACCGTGGGCAATCCCATCAAGCTCTCCGCCTCACCGACCACGATCGGGCCGTCACCGCTGCTCGGCCAGCATCGGGAGGAGATCCTGAAGGAGCTGGGCTATACCGAGGCGCAGATCCGGGCCCTGGCGTCGGAGGGCGCGATCTAGCGAGCGGCCTCCTTTCGCGCGCGTGGCGCTGACCGAGCATCTGGTACGCTACATGCGGCGTCAGAGCGGCGTCTGGTTCACGACCCGCGAGGGGGGGGCTGCGGTGGCACGACTACCAGTGGGCATGAGCGGCTTCGACTTCAGCAACGCCATGGTCGTCGTCACGGGGGCCGGCGCCGGCATCGGCCAGAGTATCGCCCAGGCGTTCCACGGCGCCGGCGGCCGGGTGGCGCTGGGCGACCTGCGCAAGGACGCGGTGGAACGCGCGGCGGCCGGGCTGGGCGGCGAACGGACCTTCGCCGGGGCCGTCGACGTGCGGGACGAGAAATCGGTGCAGGCCTTCTTCGCGGCAGCGGAGCGGGCGCTGGGCCCCGTCACCATCGCCGTGGCCAACGCCGGCATCTATCCGAACTGCCCGGTGCTGGACATGACCGTCGAGGAATGGGACCGCGTGATGGAGACCAACATGCGCGGGGTGTTCCTCACATGCCAGGCGGCGGCGCGAAGCATGAAGGCTGGCGCGCGCGCCGGCAAGATCATCACGATCTCCTCCGGCGCCTACGACAGCGGCCGAGTCGGCGCCTCGCACTACTGCGCCTCGAAGGCCGGCGTCGTGATGTTCACGCGCGTGCTGGCGATGGAGCTGGCCGAGCAGCGCATCAATGTGAACTGCATCGCCCCCGGCTACATCAAGGTAGACAGCGGGACGTCGCCCGTAACTTCCGAATTCGAGACCGCGCTCATCAAGAACACCCCGTGGGGGCGGTTGGGCACGCCGGCGGACGTCGCGCCGGCCGCGCTGTTCCTCGCTTCACCGGCGGCCGACTTCGTGACCGGCGAGGTGCTCGCCGTCAACGGCGGGGCCTTTGCCGGGCGCATGTACCTGCCGCTCAGCACACCGAAGGCGCGCTGATGTCGACGGGGTCCGCCGTCATCGCGGAGCGCACGATCCACTATCACACTGTCGCCAGTCGCGCAGCACGGCTGGGGCGCCGAGTGCTGTACGTGCACGGGACGGGGTGCAACGGGCAGGTGTGGCTCCCGCACATGACCGCCATCGCCGACGCGCACACTTCAGTGGCCATCGACTTGCCTGGGCACGGGCTGTCTCCCGGCCGCGGCTTTCGTGGAGTTGGCGACTACACCTACTTCGTCATCGAGCTGGCGAAAACGCTGGGATGGGATCGATTCGTGGTCGCGGGGCATTCTCTCGGCGGCGCGATCGCGCTGCTCACCGCCCTCTATCACAGTGAGCTGCTGGACGGGCTCATTCTGGTCGATACGGGAGCACGCCTCCGCGTGGATGAGGGCCTGCTCCGCGGAGCACGCGCGGCCGCCGAGACCGGGCGCGCGATTGCAACGGATCGCTCGTGGGGCTTCGCGAGCGCCACGCCCCAGTCGGTGGTCGACGCGATCCAGAAGTTGACGGGCGACACGGATCCGGCGGTCACGTACCAGGACTGGGTCGCGGACGATACGTTCGATGTCATGAGCCGGCTGAAGGACATCCGCGTTCCCACCCTGGCCATGTGCGGAGCCCAGGATCGGCTCACGCCCGTGAAGTACCATCAGTTTCTCGCCGCGCAGATTCCCGGATGCCGGCTGACGATCGTCGAGGACGCAGGTCACTGGATGTTCTGGGAGCAGTCGGAGGTATTCACGCGGACGGTCCGCTCTTTCCTCGACGGCCTGCCGGAGCGGCGATGAGAGCAGTCGCCACCAGGTGATCCGAAGATCGCCGCTACGGAATAAGATCACATGACGCGACGGGTGGTCTTTCTCGACATCGACGGCGTGCTGGCGGAGCATGCCGTGGGCGGCTATGTCATCATCGACGATCACATCGATATGGGAGATCTCCGCACCCAGCTCGTCGTGACGCACCCGAGCCGTGGGCTACAACCAGGGGATGTGCGACGAGCCATCGAGATACTCATGCGGCCAGCCTGCCAATAACGAAAGCTTGCTGGTTCACATCCAGCCCATGCAGCCACCGAAGACGGTCACCAGTTCCGGGAAACCATCGCCTGCGCCTCAAGAGGTTTTCGAGTTGGCAACATCTTCTCGCCTGAGGAGGCCCACCAGCCTGCCATCGGACGTGGTGATCGGGGAATTGGGAAGGTCGTGAGCGACCAGGAACTTGGCAATCTCATCGACCGACACGTGCGGGCGGAACGTACTAGGACCGGGCCGCATGACTCGCTCGACCGGCTCCTCGTGCCCCTTCCGAAGCTCCGCGGCCCGGAGAAGCCCCAGGACCACGCGCTCGTCGTTCACGACCACACACGCATCCCATCCCGCCGCCGCCGTGCGTTCACGGACCGCGCGTATCGGCTCCTCCAATCTGCAGGTGGGGACATCCCGGCGAGCGATGTCTCCCGCTCGAGCCCGCGTGGCGTTTCTCCCTTCTGAGGGGAGCCCAGCCGCCAGCCAATCGAGCTTTCCGTCTACGTAGTCGTATACCTGCTTGAACCCGAGGCTCTCGAGCCGCCACGCGGCTCGTGGGCTCAGGTCTCAGGCCGTATCCCAGCAGTAGACGACGACTGGCTTCGCCGGGTCGAGTCTGCCCTTGGCCTCGGTTTCGAGGCTTCGGAGCGGGAGACTGATGGCCCCCGGGAGATGGTCCTCCTCGAACTCCTCCCTGGGCAACACCTCCACCACCTGCGCCCCTTCCCCCATGAGTCGCTGGATGTCTTTGCGATCGATGGCTTGCGGCATCGGTACCTCCCCGGCTGACTCAATTAGGCCAGCCGACGCTTGACGGACTTTCTTATACGCGCTAGGTCCTCCATCGCTTACCTCAGCCCACTCCTCGCCGACGTTGCCGCAGGCCGCAGTGGATTGCCACCGCGATCACACCGGACGCCATCAGCAAGATCGCGCTCGGTTCGGGAATTGGCGTAACCGTGGTCGTCGTGTGGGTGATGGAGCCGGCAACGAGGAAGCTGCTGGCGGTCGACTCATTGAACCTCACCCCATGGTCGTTCACGGCCCCCATCGGGTACAAGAAGAACCGGGCGGTATTCCACTGGGCGAGGTCGAAGACGGATGTCGGCGTGGAGGCTTTCGGCGCACTTGCGTTGAAGAACTCGAGCCGGAGGCACAGTTCGAACGGGAGAGCCAGAGGCGAGGACAAATAGCCGCCACAGGGCTCGACGATATGCAAATCTTCGGTCAGCACAAGTGTCAGGGAAGCGGGGCGGTTCCTCTCGGGAATTTGATTCGCTCGATAGAGCAAGTTCTCGCCTAGGAATGCAAACAATTCGACGAGCGTCAGGCCCGGGTCGGACTGGTTGAAGGTCGTCCAGTCTGGGCCCAGGCTCGTGGATGTATAGGAAAAGGCCCCATGGAACGGCCCTTCGACTTGCAATAGGCCGCCGAGGAGATTGCCTTGGTCCACGATCCCGGTGAGCACGCCCTCGAAGCCATCTCGCACCTGTACCCTCGGTATGGACGTGGCCGACGCCACGGTCGCCATCCCCCAGACGAGAAGGCTGACTGCTGCGAGCACTCCTCGGGTTAGACGTCGCGCCATAACCAAGGGCTGGCTGTTCAGGGCGGCTAGGGACGTTCCACGCATTACAATCTCTCTTCTCCCATGCCGCAGATCCGTCATCGGCATCCTCCTAGAGTCCCAGCCGCAATAGGAGCGATGATGCCGTAGAGCTCCGAAGAAGGCAAACTCTCGACCGAGTGCAGGAAAATCAGCATGCGGCCCTCTAGTGGATCGGGCGCATGAGGATCGCGATAGTCAGCGGCGCGTCGGCTGGGCGTAGCCCGTGGGCCGGATGGGTCAGGCTGTCGGCGGAGGGTGCGACGATTCGCTCGTCATCACCCACTGGCTTCGAGCGTCGGCGGCCCCACGCCACTCGACCGGTAGTGGGTGGCGTAGGCGTGGCGGCAGCGCTCGCGGAGTAGGGTCTCGTCGAGCTCGTTCCCGACGAAGCGGGCCGTGGAGACCTCGGAGAGATCGAGCGCGGGTGCGCCGTCGAGAATCCACTCCGCCATCGCCTCGCCGAGCGCAGGGGAGACGCTGAGGCCGCCGACGCAACAGCCACTCATCACCCACGCGCCGGCCACGCCAGGCAGCGGGCCCGCCAGGTAACGGTCGTCGGTGGTGAGGGTGGGCAGCCCGCCCCGGTGCTCGGCCACGCGGATCGTCGGGTCCTGGAAGATCGGGAACTGCTCGCTCACGCTCCGGGCCAGTCGCCACAGCACCTCGATGTCGAGCGGCAGCTCGGCCATGTCGAACGAGGTCGATAGGGCGGCTACGTCGACCTGCCACGGATCGGCCTCGTACCCGCCCAGCATCAGCCCGCCGCGCTCGTGCCGGATGTAGACGTTGGCGTCGATCACGCGGGCAATCGGAAACTCCGGCCCCACGCCGGGGATCGGCTCGGTGATCAGGAGCTGATGGCGCGTGGGCACCACCGGCAGCGCCCCGCCGAGTCCGGTGGCGACGAGCCGGGCCCACCCGCCCGCAGCGTCGACGACGACGCGCGTCGCGATGGCGCCGCCCGGTGTCCGCACGCCTTCCACACCGCGCGGGCCGATGGCGAACCCGGTGGCGGGCGTGTGCGGGAGTAGCACCGCGCCGAGCTTCTCGGCCGCCCGGCAGTAGCCGATCGGCAGCTCGGACGGCTCGACGTTGCAGTCCGTCGGGCTCCACGTGACGGCCACGATGCCGCGCTCGCCGAGGATGGGCAGCCGCCGCCGGGCTTCGGCCACGGAGATGAGCTCGATGGGGACGCCGGCGGCGGCGCCCCGCGCGACCTCGCGCGCGAGCTGCTCGGCGTCGCGGTCGGTCCGCGCGATCTTCAGCGCGCCGCTCTGCGTGAAGCGCAGGGGCTGGCCGGTCTCCTCCGAGAACGCCGCGAGCTTGCTCACCGCCCGCTGGGCGAGCTTGGTGAGCGCCGGCGTGGCGCGGACCTGGCTCGAGAGCCCGGCCGCGCGGGGCGAGGTCTGGGAGGCGAGGGCGGAGCGCTCCAGTACCGCCACGCGCGCGCCGCGCCGGGCCAGGTGATAGGCGACGCTGGCGCCAAAGGCGCCGGAGCCGACGACCACGACGTCGGCGGAGTCGATCACGAGACCGTGCTCCTCACTATGGTCCTCCTCCTCCTCGCCGTGGCTCCGCCACTCCCCGTGAGCCTCCCCTCACCCGGCCCTGTGGCGGGGATTCTACCTCGGACCGCGCGGCGAGGGCGGGCGCTGTGTCAAGCGGGGAAAGAAACCGGCGGTGACGGAGAACGGGCCTTATATTACCTATGCTCCCACGCGGCCGATTTGACCTCTTACAACCGTTCTGGCAGGGTTCATCTGTGTCGGGGGGCCGGCGCGATTTCCTGAAGGCTTCAGCCGTGCTTGGCGGCGCGCTTGGCATTGGCCTGTTGTCCGCGAGCTCGCTCCATGCGAGTGCAATCCCCACGGCGCCGAAACCGCTCCGCATTCTCATTCTGGGCGGCACGGGATTCATCGGACCACATCAGGTCCGCTATGCCCTGGCGCGCGGCCACGGGGTCACGCTGTTCAATCGCGGACTGACGAATGCGGGGATGTTCACGGCTGGCCAAAACCTCGAGCTGCTGCTTGGCGATCGCGCGCCGAATCCGGGCAACTACGAAGCGCTGAAGGGCCGCGAGTGGGACGCGGTGATCGACAATCCGGCGAGGCGGCCGCGCTGGGTGCGTGAGGCAGCAGCGGCGGTGAAGGGGCACGCGAAGCAATACGTGTTCATCTCCTCTATATCCGTCTACGCCACTAACGATACCCCAGGCGCCGATGAGACCGCCGCGGTGCTGCTGACCGATTCGCCGGATATCGAGGACGGTCCGGATTTCGGTGAGCTCTACGGTCCCCTCAAGGCGCTGTGCGAACAGGAAGCGGAGAAGGGCTTTCCCGGCCGCGCCACGATCATTCCGTGGGCGATCCCACCGACCGCTTCAGCTATTGGCCGGTACGTATCGAGCGGGGCGGCGAGGTGCTGGCGCCGCCCGAGGGCGATCCGGTGCAATTCATCGACGCGCGCGATCTGGGCGAGTGGACGATCCGGTGCGTCGAAGACGGGACCTACGGCGTCTTCAACACGATTGGGCCGGCGACGAGGTTCACCGTGAGGCAGATGCTCGAAGGCATTCGCGACACGATCAAGTCGAACGCCACGTTCACTTATACAACGAGCAAATTCCTGCGGGCGCAGCGGCCTGCCGTGCGCGGATGGGCCGAGCTGCCGGTCTGGATCGCGCCGGAGGGGTCGTACGCCGGCTTCACCCAACGTAGTATCGCCAAGGCGCTCTCGAAGGGCCTCACGATTCGACCTTTCGCCGACACGGTCAGAGAGACGATCGCGTTCTACAAGGCGCAGACGCCCGAGCGGCAAGCAGCGTTGCGGGCGGGTCTCACGCCCAAACGTGAGAAGGAAGTGCTCGCCGCCTGGCACGCGAGGCAGCGCTCATCGTAGCGCGCTAACTGGAGGCACGCATGGCGACGGTTGCGACCAGTTCACTGGCGGTGATACTGCTGATCACCGAGGAGACTGAACGGACGGCGACTTTCTACCGCCAGGTGCTCGGGCTTCGTCGGCCGCCCCGACGGCACAGAGGCCCCTGAGCCTCATTTGACGGCAATGAAGTCGGTCGAGCCTTCAGTCGTTGTGAAACGTAGGACTCGCTTGCCGTCTCCTTCGAGGAGGATTACGGTC
>WNFO01006302.1_pt1 | contig 10476 bp, 5 predicted proteins | sample 5400251 | NCBI WGS metagenome assembly WNFO01 (sample SAMN13153354, study PRJNA577476) | soil metagenome | isolation source: 100 cm saprolite under Madrone tree | place: USA:California | collected 2016-06-14 | reverse complement strand
AACTATCGCTCATCGAATCCGTTCCCAACATCAAATCCGAGTTGAAAAAAGACTTCAACATCGACGCCAATTTTGAAAAAGCCAAGGAAATGCTGGAAGCCAACGACGGCGCCGGTAATACCTTCAAGGCGACCGCGAAACCCGTGTTGATTGGCACCGCGGTAGTCGGCGCCACCACCATGATTTTTTCCATCATTATGGCGCTCACCGGCGGCCTGACCGCGAACGTGGACAAACTTTCTCTGCTGCACGCTCCGTTCATGCTCGGATTGATCACCGGCGGCGCGATGATTTACTGGTTCACCGGTGCATCCACGCAAGCAGTCACTACTGGCGCATATCGCGCGGTGGAGTTCATCAAAGCCAACATCAAACTCGAAGGGGTTGAGAAAGCCTCGGTAGCCGACAGCAAAAAAGTGGTCGAGATCTGCACCAAGTATGCGCAAAAAGGCATGATCAATATTTTCATCGCCGTATTTTTCGCAACTCTTGCGTTCGCATTTCTCGAACCTTTCTTCTTCATCGGTTATCTAATCTCCATCGCCATCTTCGGTTTGTACCAGGCAATTTTCATGGCCAACGCCGGCGGCGCGTGGGACAACGCCAAGAAAATCGTGGAAGTAGAACTCAAGCAAAAAGGCACGCCGCTTCATGACGCCACGGTCATCGGCGACACGGTAGGCGATCCTTTCAAGGACACTTCCTCCGTAGCCCTCAACCCGGTGATCAAGTTCACGACACTGTTCGGCCTCTTAGCCGTAGAACTAGCCGTACAACTAACCGCCACACAAGGCAGTACGCTAACGCACATTCTGGCCGCTGTCTTTTTTGTGGTCTCGTTCACCTTCGTCTACCGCTCCTTCTACAGCATGCGCATTAGGAGCGACGCCGCGCACTAGCATTCCAAACTTCTTCGGCCAAAAACGCCGGTCAAGCAATTTTGCATGTGCTTGAGGTGCGGCAGCCCAGCTGCCGCTTTTCATCTCGTCCCATCCAGGCTGCGTGGTTACATCAATGGTTTCAGTGTAGAATCCAGCGTCGAATGTGTGAGGTCATCAGACCATGAAAACAATCTGGCAGCTCGCGTTTTCGATTGTCCTGCTCTCAAGCGCGACAATTTGTCGCGCCCAGGTGGATCCGAAATGGAAAATCCACGATCGGGACCGGCCAGCTCCAGCCGTGATTACTCCGGGTACGGCCAGCACGCAAGACGCGGCGGGACGCGCGCCCTCTGATGCGATGGTTCTGTTTGACGGAAAGGATCTTTCGCTCTGGACGCAGAAAGACGGCGGTGCGGCGAAATGGAAGGTCGAAAACGGATATTTTGAGGTCGTTCCCAAGACGGGAGAGCTTCACACTAGGGAAGCCTTCGGCGATTGCCAGTTGCACGTGGAATTTTCCGAACCAAATCCGGCGAAAGGCGAAGATCAGGACCGCGGAAACAGCGGTGTATTTTTGATGGGGCTATACGAAATTCAGGTGCTCGATTCCTACCAAAGCAAGACCTACGCGGACGGCCAGGCTGCAGCGGTCTACGGACAGTATCCGCCGCTGGTGAACGCGGCACGTCCCCCGGGGCAATGGCAAACCTACGACATTATTTTCCACGGTCCGCGATTCGATGCGGCCGGAAAATTGACTCGTCCGGCCCGCGTGACCGTTCTTCACAATGGGGTGCTGGTGCAGGACAATGTGGAACTGACCGGGCCCACAGGGCATCATGTTCGGCCGCCGTATACGCCCACGCCGGACAAATTGCCGCTGGCCCTCCAGGACCACAATCATCCGGTACGCTACCGCAACATTTGGATTCGCAATCTGTAGACTTTCTTAAGGCGAGCAGGGTCCTAGTCTGACCTTCGGTACCGCTTACATTTCAAAATCCCGGAGTGAGAAGTGTGCCTCAGCTTCAGCCATCGGTCATTACACAATCAATTTAACTGCGGATGAGTTCGGTGAATTTTCGTGGGTCGTTGTCGAAGCCGGGGAATACCGGAGCGAGATCTTTCACGCCGCTGTGTTTACGCAGGATTTCGCCGAGGACGGAGCGGAAATCCGTGGTGAGCGCCAAATCGCGGCCTTCGTTTAGCTGACCTTCGCTGAGTCCCGGCCAGCGGCCGTAAACTTTTCCGCCTTTCACGTCGCCACCCATCACGAACATACAGTTGGCGTGGCCATGGTCCGTGCCGCGATTGCCGTTTTCTTTTGCGGTGCGGCCAAATTCGCTCATGGTGACCAACACAATATTTTCCAGGCGATCGCCCATGTCCTGGCGAAACGCCGCCATGCCCTGACCCAGGTCTTTCAGCAGGTTCGAGAGCTGCCCTTGAACGCCGCCTTCGTTAACGTGATTGTCCCAACCCCCACAATCAACAAACAGCACTTCGGCTCCGATATTTGCTTTTAATAACTGACCAATCTGCTGCAGACTCTGCCCGAGCCGATTCTTTCCGTAGTCCGCGCCATTTTCCGGCTGATATTTTCCCAGATCGACTTTGCGCAGCAGGTCTATGGCTTCAAAAGTCTCCGCTCCCGTGCCGCGCAACGCGTGATCGACGGTTTGCGCGTACATGGCCTCAAATCCGCCTTCCGCAACCTGGCCCATGCTGGAATTCTGCGCCATCACTTTGAATTGCCGCACGTCAGGAAGCGCGATGGCGGGCGCCGCGCCGCGCAACATACGCGGAAGACTCGCGCCCATAGCAACGGCACGAAATGGCGAAGCGCTTTCTTCTGGAATTGTTTCCAGCGCGCGATTCAACCAGCCGTCTTCGGTGGCCTTCCGTCCCGGAGTGCCGGACTCCATAAAATCCTGTGCATCGAAATGCGAACGAGTAGGATCGGGCGAGCCGGCGGCGTGAACGAAGGCCAATTCGTTCTTGCGAAACAGCGGTTCGAGACGCGCAAGACTGGGATGCAAACCAAAGAATCCATCGAGATCCACGGCGCAATCGGCGGCTCCCCGGCGAGGCTCTGGAATCGCAATCGAAGGACGCATGCGGTAGTAATTCTGTTCGCCAAATGGAACGACAATGTTTAGACCGTCAGCGGCGCCGCGTTGAAACAAGACAACAAGTTGTTTTTTCCCCGACGAGGGAGTGGCGGCGATGGCCCGTTGCAGAAATGCGGGCATGGTGCTGAGGCCAACCATGGCGATTCCGCCCTGCTTCAGGAAGTAGCGGCGAGAAAAAGTAAGAGGTCTTTTCCCTTCGCAACAATAGCCTGTAAAGCCGCCGTGACTCATTTTGCCTCACTGATTCTAAATAACTTAGCCCAGAAGATGGTACCTGTAGTTCCTATTTGTGGCGAAGCCCCTACCCCTTGGCTATCTTCGCTGAAACTCTGGTGCGCCTAGCACTAGGCCGGTAACCATCGCCAAGTCAACCTGCCTAACCGGGTCATCCAGCTTCGCTTGTACCACCTGTGGATCGTCGAGGCGCTTTTGCAGCGTTTCGACCGTGGTTGGGGCCGCCTGGCCGCCCAGGAAAAGTTGGACCGCGCGATCAAGAACCTGTTTTGAATCTGTGGCCGAGTCGGTTCCAAGCAGCGCAGTAACGTCGGCACGGGAGCCGCGCACTTTATTTCCGGCAAGGGCCAGCGAAAAATTCAGTCGGTTCAAAAGGGCCCCGGTATTGACCCAGGTTTCCGCCTTGTCGGAATAGCCGGTGGGAGGCTGGCATTGGTAAAGCGGCTCACCGATGCGGCCGACCCATTGCACCAGGGGCATGGGAGTGTCCACGTCGGTGCCGAGGGCGCGCACGGTAGAAACTACAAACTCGAATGGGGTCTTGATCTTGGCGCGATAGGCGTCGCGGGTCCAAAACTCCGGGGAATAAATCATGCTGCGCATAACAGCGCGGATGTCGCCATCGGAACTTTTGAAAGTTTCCGCCATGCGACTGACCAGTGCCGACGGCGGATTGTCAGAAACAAAGCGCCGCGCGAGCTTGGTAGAAATAAATTTTGCGGTGTTAGGATTCTTCGCGAGTAATTCGATGACCTGCTCGCCGTCTTTCATCCCACCGGCATGAATCTTTTTCCCGAGAACGATTTTGGGATCGGGATCATGGATACGTTCGTCAAATTTGAACTGCGGATTTTCGCGCGGTTTTTCGATGGTCCATCCGGTGAAGCAGCGGGCCACTTCGGTTACGTCCTTCTGGGTGTAGCCGCCGTCAACGCCGAGGGTGTGAAGCTCCATCAGTTCGCGCCCATAATTCTCGTTCAAACCCCGTTCCTGCTTCTTCTTGTTCCGGGTCTGGGTGTTTTGCGGTACGCGATTGAAGCCGCCGCGCGTCCGCTGGCGCATGGCGCGTTCCTGGCCGAGGCGCTGGGCCGTACGGGGGTCAGCGCTCAAGTAATTATCGAGGTAGAAAAGCATGGCCGGGCTTTTCGCCGTGTCGGCAACGAGATCCTTGAACTTGCCAAGGGAGTGAGGAGCGATTACGTCGCGTTCGTAAGACGTGAGGTAATAGCGGTCTTCGCCCTTACCGGCAAACACGTTGAAGTGATTGAACCAGAAATCGTCCATGACCTGCTGCAACTGGCGATCGCTGTAAATGGCGCGGGTCATTTTGGCCATGGCCAATTCTTCGATGACGCGTTGTGGCCGTTTACTGTCATCGGCGACGGCGCGCGGAACGGCGTTGGGATCAACGCTGAGTGCGCCGCGTTGTGCGGCGCCGGGCGTGGTGACGTTGGCGGCGGCCTGCTTCATAGGCGAAGAAGTATCGGCGTTGGTGTTCGATTTCGACCAACTGCCAGGCGAATCTGAGTCCGCCTGAGAATCGCGTGCAATCATTGTTGCCGCGACGTCGGATCTGGACTGCGCCTGGTCCTTCTTGAAATCTTGCGGCGTGACGCCAGCTTGCTTGGCCGCTTGCTTGGGTTGCGGATATTCCTCTATGAGTTTTGCCGTGGCGAGGCGCAGCGTAGGGAGAGCCTCGAGGCGCGGCTCAACTGCCCGGTCATCAAGGGAATTTGGATCTAATTGCTGATCAATCCACCTTGCCAGACCGAGCTGTTTAATGCGCGCCATGTCCCCCGGGCGCGGTCCATAAGCAAGACGATTCAACGCATGGAGAACAGCTTCATCCGCGCTGAGGTCGGTGACCGGCAGACCTTTGAGAACCGGATCTTGTTTTTGCTTTTTGTGTTTTGCGGGCGCAACAGCAGGAAAGGCATGGTCTACGGCGTCAAGGCAAGGCGCAAAAAATAAGGCGGAAGCAAGCAGCGAAGCCAGAGCCGAGCGCAGATGAAACGGATGAAGAAGCGGCCCCGATCGAAAGTCGTCTGGCAAGTATTCCATGAAAAGTTCCTCGATCGCGGGGCCTCGTTCTACAGATCGGATTCTTGGGAGCGAAACGGCGTCACGCCCCCGCCATGGCTATATAGAATAACCCTCGGAGAGGAAATAAGTTGTGGCGACGAAGTACAAACGAAGTACGGGTGTCGAAAGAAAGAGGGCAGAAAGGCCCATTCGGACGGACAGGGCCACAGAACGTTGGAATGACGGAAAAAGGTAACGCTGACACGCGCAGGACACTGAGGAAACGCGGAGAGATGGTGGCGGGGAAAAGGATCCAGCCACGAAGTCAACTCGCTGGGCGGTACTGGATGGAAAAGCGGCAGCCGGGCTGCCGCACTCCAGGGAAGGACTAGTCCGTGAGATCGAAGTCCAAAACGCGAGAAGGCGCCTTACCTCCCGCGGCATCCAGCGCCATAAAAATCAGCCGATAGCTGCCCGGGGCAAGATCCTTGACGGCCACGAGCATACCGATGGGCACAACCGGGTTGCCTTTCTGGAGGAAATCATCGGCAGCAACGGTGCCAGTGAAAAAGACTTCTTTGTCGGTGGCGCGATCATGAATCTTGTATCCAATGGCGACGCGCGGAGGTTTGTCGCTGGTCAGCAACGAGTCATAAACCTCGGAGTACAAGACGACCTTGTCAGAGCGTTTAAAGCGATTAACAGCGGTCGGGACAATTTGCAGTCCCTTAACGACAAGAGGGGTCCGGTCTTCCAGCAAAACGGAATCGAAGTCGGCACTGCTGGCAAGTTGCTCCACGCGTTGAGCGTTGTTGGTCATGACAATCCCGCCGATGGCGAACTGCTTTCCATCGTAGGTATCAATATCCAACGGCCAACTGGATTTTCCATAAGTGTCCGCGCCGGCGCTGAGAACAACGGTCATTTTGTAGTGACCGGGAACGGCGTCGAATTGATTCTGATAGTAGTAGGGGTTTTTGGTGAATTCTTTCCAGTCATCCTTTTCGAGATCCAGTTTCACTTGATCGCTGAATTTTGCCCCCACAGTGCCATCTTCGCGATAGGCGATTCCCAGAACATTCAGGCTGGAATGATACTTGCCTTTGTCCTTATCGAATTTGAACATCTCCTGGGGGATAGCCATGGCGAGACTCACGCGGGCGACATTCGGTCCGGTGTAAAAGTATGGAGCCTGAAAAGAAGGATGCAGACCGCCGGACTGGGTCTCCTGTGCGCGCATTTCGAGTTGCTTCTCCGCAGGAGTTCCGTCGAGGATGTTCGGCTGGCGGGCGTTACAATAACCGCTGCGAGCGCGGACGTTTGCGCCGCCGCGGTTCATCTTTACCTTGAGCGTATGGCAGCTGCCTTCGGCCGATTCGGCGGGAACATAGCCGAGAAGATAGAATTCGTTCTGTTCGCTGGCAATGCGTTGCAAGCCGCCGAAAAGATCGTTGGTGTTGAATATGGTGAACCCGCCAGTGCCCTCCGCGAGGGCGGCAAGAATCTGTTGGTTGGTAGAAGTGGATTCGGGAAATTGCGGAACAATGGAGCGGGGTTGATTCATCGGATTGTTGATGGCGCTGCTCGGGTAGCCTCCGCGACTCCCGGTGCCGCCTCCGGTACCAGTGCCGCCGCGGCCAGTTCCGCCGGTGCTGCCTGTTCCGCCGGTCCCACCTTTGCCGCCTGTTCCTCCAGTTCCGCCACTCCCACCTTTGCCGCCTGTTCCTCCAGTTCCGCCACTCCCACCGCCGGTGCCACCCGTTCCACCAGTTCCACCGCGGCCACCTCCGGTGCCACCCGTTCCACCAGTCCCACCGCGGCCACCGCCACCGGTTCCTCCGCCTGCGCCACCACCACCAGGACGCTGTGGAAACGCGGCAAGAATCAGGCGAGCGCGTTGAACCTGGTTCGATTGACCACGCTTGGCGACGACGGATTTCGAAGTGCTGCGATCCACGCCGCGGTTCAAGGAAGAGCCGCCGGGAACCGGAGCCTGCAAGCCACGCGTATCCAGCGAATAAACGGCGACGTTGGATTTGTTGCAGGCGTCAATCGTTGCGGTGAGTTCGGATTGGCGCTCGGCGGTAAAGGGAAAACCAGACGAGAAAAGAACCAGCATTTTGCGGCCTGGAATGGAGCGCAAATTCTTGGCCAGGGTTCGAACCGAGAGGAGCATGGAGCGCGCGCCATAATCGGTTTCGGCGCTGGAAAAGCTGGCGATGCCGGAAGTATCAATGGCGGACGCTCCAGGGCCGCTGGGATCGGAATTGGAAGCAACGTAAGAGGACTTTACGCCCTTGGCGGCGGCCTGAAGAAGTTCTGCGTTGGCGGTAAAGTTCTGGACAATGCGAAGGGCCCCGGTAAATTCGACGACGGCCATCAAGTGGTCCGGCGCAACATTGGACTCAATGAACTTTGTGGCCGCGGCACGGGCGGAAATTTGGTCGGGCAAGGCCATTGAGGAGTTGTCAAAGAAAAGAACGAGATAGTGTTTTTGGGGATTCTGAGGAGTGGCAGCTTCTGCTCCGGAAGAGAAGCTGACGACAGTCTGCTCTTTGTTGTCTTCAAAAACGCGAAAATCGCTTTTCGTCAAATCGTGAAGATACTTCCCTTTTTTGTCGGTAACGACGGTGTCGACAAGAACCAGGCGCGACTCCTTTTTGATGGTGGGGCCGACCTGCATTGGCTGCTGTTCTGTAGCGGCCGGAGGCACCGCAGCTGGAGCCGGAGAATTCTGGGCGAGGCAAGGCAGCGCGACAAGCGAAGAAACAAGAACAATCGCGAAACGCTGGAGCGGATGAAATAATTTGCAAAAGATCATATTCTTTCCTCCGTTAAGACGGAATTCAGAAGGAGATAGCCTCAATCAATTAGGGATAACGACAGCACCATTGCGCGCGGCCATCATTTCGCCTTCTTTGTCGCGGACGACAAGCCTCACCAGATAACTGCCGGGTTTAACGTCGAAACTGGATTTTACGGTGATACCCGATCGGTCCAGTCTGTCGAGCGTCGAATCCAGCAGCTTCATTTCCAGGATTTTTTCGCCGCCAGTGACATAATTGCCGTTCTCGTCAAAAATTACAGTGGCTAGAGTAAGGTCGTCATGATTGCGGCCTTCGATTTTGCGGAATTTTATCGATTTGAGGTCAACATGCGCGAGCACGGAGAGGCGCGCCTGGGCCTGGTCTTTCCGGAAAAATTGCGTTTGTAAGTCAACCGGCAAATCCCGGATTTCTTCCTGGGAAAAACCCGCTTCCTGAATTTCGTCCTTGGCGGTCTGGGCCGGATCCTTTGCGGTGCGCGGCGCGTAATAGCCGCGGCGAGCCTGAATATTGAACTTCTGCTTACTTGTGAGAGCTACCTTCAGGGTGTGAAAACTGCCGTTGAGCTTCAAGTTCTGCGGAGAAAATCCCAGGAGGTAGGAAGCCACCGGAGCGGCCACTGCTTCGCGCAACGCCACGTCAATGTCGTTGCGATTGTGATAAAAGGTGCCACCGGTTCCGGAAGCGAGATCATTGAGGATTTCTTCCTGCGCGAACTGCGCTTGAACGCGATAGCTGGTCTTGAAGCCTGCGGTCTTGTAGGTGTCTACAGAAGGGCTGGCGATGTCGCCGCCAAGGTCTGGAGTATAGAGGCCGCGCGCGTCCAACGTGTCGATCACGATGCCAGCACGGTTGGAGCGGTCAATGATGTCCACGCGCTCCAGCAAAAGAGTAGAGAGAATGAAACCGGGCGAGATGAAGACCATTTTCCGCTGGCCAGGCATTCCACCGAGACGGCGCAAGACATCTTCCATGTGGCGATAGGTGTAGTCCGAAGTCACATCGCCGCTGTTTACGGTTCGGAGAGCTGCGCTCGACGCCAAAGCTTGCGCCGAGGCCAACTTGGTTTCATCTCCGTTAAAGGCGCACTGAACGGCGTCCTCCGTGGCGACGCCTAACGCCTGAGAGTCCTGTTTGTTCGCAATGAGGTCGGCCTGGTAATAAGAAAGATCTGGACAATCATGGAACGCGGAATCAGCCAGAGGGCGAGGAACGATCTGATTCAGAGCTTTTTTTAGCACTTCACGGTCGGAGGTAAATTCCTGAGCGAACTGGCCGGAAGTGGTGTAAATCGCGACCCGATCTGACGCCGCCATGGAGTCGAAAATTTTGGACGCCGCAACGCGATCATAGTTAGCGTCTTCCATTGAGAGATGCAAATCGTCGAAAAGCAAAGACACAAATCGCTGGGGCAATGTGGCGGCGGTTGGCTGGACCTTCTCAGCGTCGGCCTCCGAGTGGTCGGAGACGGTAACTACAGGAAAGCTATGGGAGGCCGGTGTTTCCAAGCTAAAAGTGGAAATGGTCTGGGGTTTGCGGTTATCGAAAAGTTGAAAGTCTTCCTTCTTCAAGTTGTCCACGACTTTGCCGTTTTGATCGCGGACAACCACGCGGACCAGCACTACGTTTACGTGGACTTTGAAGGTTGTTGAGGAATCGCGAGTGACGACTTCGGCTGTCGAAGGCGGCTGTGCCGAAGTGCCCGGAGTCTTCGCTGGGGGTTGGGCGGAGTTATCCTGGGCGGGAGGCGCCTGCCCGAAAAGAGAAAAGGCGAAGAGCAGAGGCGGCAATGCCAGAAACGGCAAAAAAAAGAGGCGGCGCTTAAAAAGCGTTAACACGAGAGAACGAGGCGTTTGGCGCATGATCCCTTCTAAAAAGCTCTGGCAGAACGGCCTCGACGCGGTTCAGTTCAAGAGAACAACGGATTCCTGAGGTCAGTTGCGACTCAGTGACTATACGCCGCGGCTAAAATGGCTGTCAATCTGCGGCGCGGCTGGCGCGGCCGGCGCGGATGGAAGCGGCCTCGGCATTCCAGGCAGCGCCGAGAAAAATGATGATCGCAGACAAGTTCATCCAGATAAGCAGCCCGATAACCGCGGCGAGACCGCCATACACGATGCTGTAAGGGACACGCTTGACGTAGAATCCAAAAAGAATGTCAACGAGCCACCAGAGGAGCGTGGCGACAACGGCGCCCGGGATGACGTCGCGAAGGCTGGTTTCCTGAGGGCGCGCGACACGGTAGATCATGATCAGGGCGGCAAGCGAAAGCACAAACGCCGCTATCGGAAAAAAAAAGGTCCACAATCCGTGGAAAGGGTGCGCTTCGCCAAGCTGGTCGGCGATCCAGTGACGCAAGGGACGCCCGAAAACGCCGAGGAT
>WNFO01015904.1_pt1 | contig 10477 bp, 8 predicted proteins | sample 5400251 | NCBI WGS metagenome assembly WNFO01 (sample SAMN13153354, study PRJNA577476) | soil metagenome | isolation source: 100 cm saprolite under Madrone tree | place: USA:California | collected 2016-06-14 | reverse complement strand
TCAAGCAGCAGTACCGCAACATGAAGCAGGTGATCGACCGTCATCCGGAAATCATCGACAACGCCATGGAGGCGATCCGCCGCACCGGCCTCACGCCGGTGAAGAGTTCCATCCGCGGCGGCACCGACGGCTCGCGGCTGTCGTTCATGGGGTTGCCCTGCCCCAATATTTTCGCCGGCCAGCACGCGTTCCATTCGCGGCTCGAATGGGTCAGCGTGCAGGACATGGAAAAGGCCACGCAAACCATAGTACATCTCGCCATGGTCTGGGAAGAGCGGGCGTAAGCTATCCGGATCGACACGGGGCTCCAGAATCACGGTGCCGCTGAGGCGGGGAACTTTCCGGCCCTGCCTATCGGGATGGCCCGTAGACGTCGCCGGTTCCGCGAACGAAGCCATTATTCGGAACCGCGCAACCCATCAATTTTGTGGCGATTTCGGTGTGGCGCGCAGGACACGCGCAAATGACCGCAATTCACTTTCGCGCGATCAAGCAACGCCCCATCCTATCGAAATAGCGCCCAACATTGAAATGGTGCCCGGCCCCATCCGATGTCGGCTGCACGTCAACGGGCATAGCGCTCACGATCACGCACGGCGCGGCCAACAGGCCGCCGCAAATCGCGCTAATATCTAAATCGCGCTAATATCTATTGAGACGGGTTATCATAACGGTGCGATTCGCACTGAACGGCATAAACATTGCTTTTAAATGACGGGACTGGCTTTGACATTCAGGAGCGTGGCAAATGAAACGCATCGTGTTTGGTCTGACCCTTAGTGTGATGGTTGCTTGTATCTTTGGCGGCGTAAAAGCCCGCGACCTTGATGGCCGCTATGCCAATTCGCCGCTCAAAGCTTGGTTCGATCGTCTGGCGAGCGGCAAAGGGCTCTGCTGCTCCATGGCGGATGGAGAGAGCGTCGCAGACCCCGATTGGGACTCTAAAGACGGCCATTATCGGGTTCGCCTTGAGAATAGTTGGATCGATGTTCCCGACGATGCCCTGATCACCGAGCCGAACCGGGCGGGCCGCACGATGGTTTGGCCGATGCGGCTTGACGACAAGATCTTGATCCGGTGCTTCATGCCGGGCAGCATGACCTAGAAATTTGCGCGTCGGTTCGTGCGGTCTAAAGATAGTTTCGCTCGTCGAACAACGGGCGGCTGATCGGTTGGAGAAACATCTTGGCCAGCCATCGCGGGCAAGCCTGAAAATCGCGTTGCCAGATTCGTCCAGCACGTCCAATCGCCACTGGGATCTCCCGTCAGTCCGGTGAAAATATCCCTTGCCAGATCAGCTCACATACCGAGTGCGGTTTTTCGCGCGGCATCGCTGTCGCTCAGGAAGTCTTCAACGGCAGGAAGTCTTGGAGTCTTGCCGCGCTGCACCTGGAATAAGAATCGCGGCATTTTGCTGCCCGTGGAGCCGCCGCCATCCCGTTGTCTGCCCGTTGCAGTGTTTAGTGAGCAATATCGCTCATTTATCCAAGACCCAAGCGATATGGTCATGGTTTCACGAACCCGAGCGCCGGCACGATCCAGTACGACGTCGACCGCCAAGCGCTTGGGTGCATGCCGATGCCGAAAACATGACCCGGTCAGGCCGACTTTTTGTGCAACCGCAACGGTAGTGGCTCCGCAGCCGCAGCGCGCCAACATCATATGACTGAAGAGGTTCGCCTCGTCCCGGCAGCGGCGGCCGGTGGAGTGAGCAAGATTTTGTTCGTGAATGAAGTGATCCATGCAGACCTCGAATGCTTGAGGCGGGAGCGCTACCGAACTCTCAGTCATCGAACCGGGCGATGATGCATCCAACATGCGCCCTATGTGCCCCGGCGCTCCGATCCATACTGCTCATATTGCTTGAAATAGTGTCGCCGACGATGTCGTCCCTGTCGGCGCCGTTCGGTGCCAAGTTGCAGCCAAGCAAACCAGAACGGCATCACGCATGGGCTGCCATCACCAAGGCCAGCCTGAACGGCATATCGGAGACTCTCGTCCGGTCACGCCGCGCTGGAAACGCGCCCCGTGCAACCCGGAACCTCAGGGGCCCCGCGCCGTCACCATCCAGAACGAGGCCGCGAGCGGGACTTGCTGTCCGCTGGCGAAAGGCGAGAGCACTTCGCGGATCGAATGGGTAGCGGCGGCTATCACGTCCGGCGGTTGCCCCTCCAGCGCGCGGGCAGCCGGGCCTATCTCGACCGCGGTAAATCCGGCCTCGCTCAAGATGCCGACCACGCGCTGTTCGGACGCAAAGGAAAACGGACCGGGATCGTCAGGTCCAGGCTGCGGCAACCTCGGGGCATGTTTGTAGGCCGCCTGAAGCGGCGCCATCAGCCAGGGGTTGTCGCGCGCTCGCGCCAGCAGGCGAATACCATCCGTCCCGAAGGCCGCAGCGCTCGGCGCATATTGGCAAAGGAAAGCGCCGGTTCGGCAAAAAACATCACGCCGAACCGTGAGACCAGCAGGTCGGCGCTTGCAGGCTCGAACGGATACACGGTTGCGTCCGCAAGTTCGAAGTCGAGCGGCAATCCCTTGGGCGCGATTTGCCGCGCGCGGCCCAGCATCGGCGCCGAAACGTCGATGCCGAAGACACGGCCGGCCGGGCCAACTTTTTGTGCAAGCGCAATGGTGGTGGCGCCGCATCCGCATCCGACATCGACGATCCGCTCCCCGACCCTGGCCCTGGAACGATCGATCAAAATGTCGGCGACCGGCGCCAGCATGATGTCCTGCGCCTGCTGGCGATCGGTCCAGCGCTGGCCGGCCGGGCCGTTCCAGAAGGCGATCTGATCCGCGTTTTGATCGTGGTCGCTCGGTGGTTCCATGGACTTGGCTGCTTCCGGTGAAATTATTCGATCGTTGCCAAGGCGCGTGGTCGCGCCAGCACTAGCGATTTGCGTACGCCTGGGTAAGCCAACCTTATCGCTGGATTAAGGCAACGCTGGCCCGATCGATGGGAGATGCAGCTGCTGTTTCGAGTCCGCCTCGTGCCGGACTAGCTCGAAGAGCCTCATGCTCTGGATCAATGTATTGGAATTCGAGCACCGCCATTTTTTGGATTTCATCGACGACACGACGTCGAGACAAATGCCCACAGAATGGCGCTCTACTCATCCTCATTCAGCTCAGACTTGTCGTGCAGGACAGCGTCCAGCAGCGCACTATTGACCTCGATGTGCCCGTTATAACTGATGAGGCCAAGTTTGCGGAACTTGTTCATGATGTGGCTGACGCGCGATCTGGTGGTGCCAATCATGTCCGCCAGTGGCTCCTGGCTGATATTCGGAGTGATCGGCTGTGGTGTACCTTCCTTGCCAAAATGCGACAGCAGCAGGAGCATGCGGGCGAGCCGCCGCTCGCTCGAATTGAAAAGCTGGTCGATCAGGTCTTCTTCAATCCGGCTGTTCCGGGTCAGAAGATACGCCACGAACAGCTCGGAAAACGCCGGCTGATCGCGAAGCGCGGCCTTCATGGCTTGCTTGGCAATTGACGTGATGACGCACTCTTCCATGCAGCCTTCGCCGAAGAATTGGCCCGGCCCCAAAATCCCGACCACGGCCTCCTTCTCATGCTTGGAGATCACCGTGACCTTGATCTTGCCCTTTTGAATGTAATAGACGGTGTCGGCCGCGTCGCCTTGCACGAACACGATTTCATTCTTTTGAAAATTACGGATGGTCTTGCCGGCGCCCACCCTGGCGAGAAAGTCCTTGGCGTCAAACGCGCCCTTCACTGGATTTCCCATCTGAACCTCCTTAGGCACAAGCCAAATTGGCGTCAGGCGGGAGCACGACACTCTCTGTCACCGAAATAAGCCCAGGGCAGAGCGATGATATGCGCAGTATGCAGGCTTGGCTGTCGCGAAGCTGCTCCGTATTGCTTAGGAAATCAGCGATGCTACGTTTTGACCGGACCACTTAATCTGCCGCTCTGGCCCGTCACCGCCTGATTCAAGTGAGCAATATTGCTCACTATAAGCCATGCTGCGACGCTCCCGCCGCGCTCGGCTTTAAAAAAGGCCGCTGTAGTATGTCAGCGGCCTTCCGGGCTCAAAATAATTTGGAATTGAAACGCAACCCAGCCCCGGTGCCTTCAGCGTATCCCTCGCCCGCCAGCGGGAGGAGTCCAAAAGTCTGTTCCGTCGGAGGAACAGAAAATCTGTTGCGCGGGTGACACAGGCAGCTCATGGGACGTCAGGGTTCCGGTAAAAAAGCACCGGTCTCGACTCAATGATTCCGGGATGGATTGCGCCGGCGCGTCACCCGCTCTTGGGCAACTTCGCTGAGCCACTCGCCGCTAAGGTCACCATCTCTTGCAACGCGGCGTAACAAGAACCCGTACCGGATACGTTAGCGCTCAACCATTCCGCCCAATAGGACAAGAACGCAGCCCGGAGATTTTGGCGGTGGGTGATGCGGATTGGCGACACGCCCCTTAAGGCGATATGCCAGCGGTGCGAGCAGCGGCTTGAAGGTCTCGGTTGCGGAAATAGTCCGCCTTCGTTGCTTCGCACCTTCGGCGCGACAGCGCTCGTGCTGCAACTCTTGGCGCTGCAACTCTTGGCGCTGCAAGTCTTGGCGCTGCAAGTCTTGGCTTGCCGAGCCGAAGCTCGCAGCAGCGAAGACTGGTAGGCGGCGACGGATTCGAACCGCCGACCCTCTCGGTGTAAACGAGATGCTCTAACCAGCTGAGCTAGCCGCCCTCGCCTTCTGTTTTAGCGCTGCCGTACCCACCAGCGCAAGCCGGGCGTCGACTCATAAAAAAGCGGCGCCCCTGACGGGACGCCGCACTTGTCGTGTTGGGATGCTCAGTGCGCCGTCAGGCCACCCGCCGCTTCGTCTGTGGCGTCCGGCTTGACCGGCACCTTGGTGTCCTCTTCCCAGACGATCGGCACTGGCGGCCGGACCAGGGCCTGGGAAACCACGTCGTCGAGCCGGGCGACCGGGATGATGTTCATGCCGCCCTTGATCGCATCGGAAATCTCCGTGAGATCCTTGGCATTGTCCTCGGGGATCAGCACCGTCTTGATCCCGCCGCGCGCGGCCGCCAGCAGCTTCTCCTTCAAGCCGCCGATCGGCAGCACCCGTCCCCTCAGCGTGATCTCGCCGGTCATGGCGACATCGTGCCGGACCGGGATTCCGGTCATGATGGAGACGATCGCGGTCGCCATCGCCACACCGGCCGAGGGTCCATCCTTCGGGGTTGCCCCCTCAGGCACGTGGACGTGGATGTCGCGCCGGTCAAACAGCGGCGGCTCAATGCCGAAGCCGACCGCGCGCGAGCGGACATAGGATGCCGCCGCCGAAATCGACTCCTTCATCACGTCGCGCAGATTGCCGGTGACCGTCATCTTGCCCTTGCCGGGCATCATGACGCCTTCGATGGTGAGCAGTTCGCCACCGACATCGGTCCATGCAAGACCCGTGACAATGCCGACCTGGGGCTCGCTCTCGATCTCGCCGTAGCGATACTTCGGCACGCCCAGGAACTCCTCGAGGGATTTCTCGGTAACCCTCACCGACTTCCTCTTGGAGATCATCAGCTCCTTCACCGCCTTGCGGGCGAGTGTCGAAAGCTCACGCTCAAGATTACGCACGCCCGCTTCGCGGGTGTAGCGCCGGATCATCAAAAGCAGCGCCTCGTCGTCGATCGACCATTCCTTGGAATCCAGGCCATGCTTGGAGATCGCGTTCGGGATCAGGTGCTTGCGCGCGATCTCGACCTTCTCGTTCTCGGTATAGCCGGCGATCCGGATGATCTCCATGCGGTCCATCAGCGGACCCGGAATATTCAGCGTATTCGCGGTCGTGATGAACATCACATTGGACAGATCGTAATCGACCTCAAGATAGTGGTCGTTGAAGGTCGAGTTCTGCTCGGGGTCGAGCACCTCAAGCAGCGCCGATGACGGATCGCCGCGGAAGTCGGCGCCCATCTTGTCGATTTCATCCAACAGGAACAGCGGATTCGAAGTCTTCGCCTTCCGCATCGACTGGATGATCTTGCCGGGCATCGAGCCGATATAGGTGCGGCGGTGACCGCGGATTTCAGCCTCATCCCGCACGCCGCCGAGCGACACGCGCACGAACTCACGTCCCGTCGCCTTCGCGATCGACTTGCCGAGCGAGGTCTTGCCGACGCCGGGAGGGCCAACCAGGCACAGGATCGGGCCGGTCAGCTTGTTGGCGCGCGACTGTACCGCGAGATACTCGACGATACGGTCCTTGACCTTCTCAAGTCCGTAGTGATCGTTGTCGAGCACGGCTTGCGCTGCGACCAGATCCTTCTTGACCTTGGACTTCTTGTTCCACGGGATCGACAGCAGCCAGTCGAGATAATTGCGCACGACGGTGGCTTCCGCGGACATCGGCGACATCTGGCGCAGCTTCTTCAGCTCGTGCTGCGCCTTTTCCCGTGCTTCCTTGGAGAGCTTGGTCTTGGCAATCTTCTCTTCCAGATCGGCGAGCTCGTCACGGCCTTCGTCGTCGCCGAGTTCCTTCTGGATCGCCTTCATCTGCTCGTTCAGATAATATTCGCGCTGGGTCTTCTCCATCTGGCGCTTGACGCGCGAACGGATCCGCTTCTCGACCTGCAGCACCGAGATTTCGCTCTCCATCAGCCCGAGCACCTTCTCAAGACGCGCGGTCACGGACAGCGTCTCCAGGATACCCTGCCGATCGGCGATCTTGACGGCGAGATGCGAGGCCACGGTGTCGCCGAGCTTGGCGAAGTCGGTGATGGCCTGAACCACGCCGACGACTTCGGCGGAGATCTTCTTGTTCAGCTTCACATAACTCTCGAAGTCGGACACCACCGAGCGCGCCAGGGCTTCCGCCTCGACCGAGGTGGCGTCGGTATCGGCGAGTGCGATCGCGGCCGCTTCGTAATATTCGGCGCGATCGGAATATTTTTGCACGCGGGCGCGCTCCAGCCCTTCCACCAGCACCTTCACGGTGCCGTCCGGCAATTTGAGCAGCTGCAGCACGCTGGCAAGCGTGCCGGTTTCATAGATCGAGTCCGGGGCCGGATCGTCGTCCGACGCGTTCTTCTGCGTCGCCAGCATGATCAAGGCGTCATTCTTCATGACCTCTTCGAGCGCGCGGATCGATTTCTCGCGGCCGACGAACAGCGGCACAATCATATGCGGAAAAACGACGATGTCGCGAAGCGGCAGCACCGGATAAGAATGGCTTTCGCCGTGAACGATAGATGGCCGGGGTTTCGGGGTGGTCATGGCCTATTCCTTTTGTTGTGCCCCCTTGCACGCAGTCCGCCATTTTGCGCAACCGCCACAAGGTGCCGAGAGGTTCCGGATCGTATGGCCTGCTTGGGGTCAAACCTCACCGGATCGTTGTTGCGGCGAATCTTACAGCCAAGTGTTCGTCGCCGATACTATTACGTGGCTATCGACCACAGAGGTGTCAAGTCGCTGCAAAAGGCCCGCGAAATGCGGCTGAACGCGTGGGGATGACTACGCAACTACGGCCGCCGAAGAGCTCGGCAGCCGTCTCTTTTGGATACTTAAACCGCAGTTGGCCCGCGCGATCAGGCGCTTGCGCTGGTTTCGACGGCGCGGTCGGAACGATCGGCGTAGATATAGAGCGGGCGGGCGGTACCCTCGACCACTTCGCGCGAGATCACGACCTCTTCGACGCCTTCCAGGCCCGGCAAATCGAACATGGTTTCGAGCAGGATGCTTTCGAGAATCGAACGCAAGCCGCGCGCGCCGGTCTTGCGCTCGATCGCCTTGCGGGCGACTGCGCCAAGCGCCTCATCGGCGAACGTCAGCTCGATGTTCTCCATCTCGAACAGCCGCTGATATTGCTTCACCAGCGCGTTCTTCGGATCGGTCAAGATCTTCTTGAGCGAAGCTTCATCGAGATCCTCCAGCGTGGCGACCACCGGCAGGCGGCCGACGAACTCCGGAATCAGGCCGTACTTCAACAGATCCTCGGGCTCGACGTGACGGAAGATCTCGCCGGTGCGGCGATCTTCCGGCGCCAGCACTTGAGCCGCGAAACCGATCGACGTCGAGCGTCCGCGCGCGGAGATGATCTTTTCCAGGCCGGAAAACGCACCGCCGCAGATGAACAGAATATTCGTGGTGTCGACCTGCAGGAACTCCTGCTGCGGATGCTTGCGGCCGCCTTGCGGAGGAACCGAGGCAACCGTGCCTTCCATGATCTTCAGCAGCGCCTGCTGCACACCCTCGCCCGACACATCCCGGGTGATCGACGGGTTGTCGGATTTACGGCTGATCTTGTCGATTTCGTCGATGTAGACGATTCCGCGCTGCGCGCGCTCGACATTATAGTCGGCCGACTGCAACAGCTTGAGGATGATGTTTTCGACGTCCTCGCCGACATAGCCGGCTTCGGTCAGCGTGGTCGCATCCGCCATCGTGAACGGTACGTCGAGAATCCGCGCCAGCGTCTGCGCCAGCAGCGTCTTGCCCGAACCGGTCGGACCGATCAGCAGGATATTCGACTTCGCAAGCTCGACATCGTTGTGCTTGGTCTGGTGATTGAGGCGCTTGTAGTGATTGTGAACGGCGACCGAGAGCACCTTCTTGGCGTGGCTCTGACCGATCACGTAATCGTCGAGAACCTTGCAGATTTCCTTGGGGGTCGGAATGCCGTCGCGCGACTTCACCAGCGAAGACTTGTTTTCCTCGCGGATGATATCCATGCACAACTCAACGCACTCGTCGCAGATGAATACCGTGGGACCCGCGATCAGTTTGCGGACTTCGTGCTGGCTCTTGCCGCAGAACGAGCAATACAGCGTGTTCTTGGAGTCGCTCGTGCCGACCTTACTCATTCTTATCTCCGTCCGTCCGCTCGATCACCCCACCCCGGCACGCACCGGCACAGAGGTGTAGATAGAGCAAAATCCGTACCAAAAAAGACCCTACTCTCCAGCAGCCACGCGAATCGCAGCCAGCTCGAATCCCCCACGATCATAACCGATCCGACCTAGCCAACCATGCTGACAGCCGACTATCAAGAATTCGCTAACTGGGCGAACACCCGAGACCCGTGACAATACCGTGATTTGCACCGTCCAGGCGAGCCCAGATGCCGAAATCAGCCCGGCGTTGCGCGATTGTCACGCTGCCAAACCAGCATGAAACCGGAACTTCCGCGGCATAACGGCACGGTTCGCGGTCAAAACTGCCGGTTACGGCGATTATTAACGCCAACGCAACCTTTTTGGCCCGTGGGGTGGTGCTACGGGCTCTTCGCCATCGGGTCTTCCGAGCGTTTGTCGATCACCTTGTCGACAATACCGAAGTCCCGGGCCATTTCGGCGGTAAGGAACTTGTCGCGTTCCAGCGCATCCTCGATCGCCTTGAAGGTCTGGCCTGTATGTTTCACGTAAATCTCGTTGAGCCGTTTCTTGAGGTTCAGGATCTCCTGCGCGTGCAACATGATGTCGGTCGCCTGGCCCTGAAAACCGCCGGAGGGCTGGTGCACCATGATGCGGGAATTCGGCAACGAGAAGCGCATATCCTTCTGGCCCGCGGCCAGCAGCAGCGAACCCATCGACGCCGCCTGTCCGGTGCACAGGGTCGACACCGCCGGACGGATGAACTGCATGGTGTCGTAGATCGCAAGACCCGAGGTCACCACTCCACCGGGGGAGTTGATGTACATCGAAATTTCCTTCTTCGGATTATCGGCTTCGAGAAACAGCAGTTGCGCGACCACCAAGGTCGACATGCCGTCCTCGACGGGTCCGGTCACGAAGATGATGCGCTCTTTCAGCAGGCGGGAAAAAATATCGTAGGCCCGTTCGCCGCGGTTGGTCTGTTCAACCACCATCGGCACGAGTTGCATGTAGGTTTCCACCGGATCGCGCATTAGTCACCCAAGGGTTGGCGGAGGCGAACATCCATCGGCAAGAAAACTAGCAAGACTGGGCTGGCTAGAATTTGCCGGGCGGCGGACGAACGTTCCGTGATGCAGGAGTTACAGGAGTTAAAAGACAGGGCTCACAGATATGAGCCAATTCCCCGGCGACAAGGCCAAGTCAATACCAAGCCAACATCGCGCGAAGTCATTCCAGTTCAAGCTGATTCTTACGCCAGCGCATAGCGGCGGATACTGCCGCTATGCCCGTTTCGCCGCATGGCCTTAACGCCGGGCCGATGTCGTCAGGCAGCGCTCTTCTCGGCCTCATCGTCCTTGTAGAGATCCTCGCGCGTGACCTTCTTTTCCGTGACGTTGGCGAGTTCAAGGATGAAATCGACCACCTTGTCTTCATAAATCGGCGCACGAAGCTGGGCCAGCGCGTTGTTATTGTTGCGATAGTAGTCCCAGACCTCCTTCTCGTGACCGGGCATCTGGCGCGCGCGCTCGATGACCGCGCGGCTGACCTCGTCGTCGGTGACCGTGATCTTGTTCTTTTCGCCGATCTCGGACAGCACCAGACCGAGCCGAACCCGACGATCGGCGATCTTGTGGTATTCTTC
>WNFO01006298.1_pt1 | contig 10477 bp, 10 predicted proteins | sample 5400251 | NCBI WGS metagenome assembly WNFO01 (sample SAMN13153354, study PRJNA577476) | soil metagenome | isolation source: 100 cm saprolite under Madrone tree | place: USA:California | collected 2016-06-14 | reverse complement strand
CCGGCAACGGCGTCTATCCGCAATTGGTGGCAGCCGCAGCGCGAAAGGCAGGCGTCAAAAAAATCGTCGCTGCCGGTTTCACCGACGAAACTGATCCGCTTCTCCGGCAACACGTTGACGTGCTTGAATGGATGCGTGTTGGGCAACTCGGCCGGTTGCTAAAATTCTTTCGCGCACAGCATATTCATCACGCGATCATGGCTGGACAAATCGCGCCGAAAAATCTTTTCGATCTGCGCCCCGATATGAAGGCCATGATGCTGCTGGCGAAACTTAAACAGCGAAATGCCGAATCGATTTTTGCGGCGATCGCAAACGAACTCGCCACGCTCGAAGTCGATCTTCTTCCCGCCACAACTTTTCTCGAGGACTCGCTCGCGCACTGTGGACTGATTGCCGGACCGAAATTATCGCTCCGCGAACAGGAGGACGTGGAGCTTGGGTGGAAGGTCGCAAAGGAAATTGCGCGACTCGACATTGGCCAAACTGTGATTGTGAAGAACGGAACGATTGTAGCCGTAGAGGGTTTGGAAGGAACAAACGAAGCTATCAGACGCGCGGGTGTACTTGCACGTGACGGTGCCGTGATGGTCAAGGTTGCCAAGCCAAACCAGGACATGCGCTTCGACGTACCCGTGGTCGGTGCCGAAACGATTCGCGTGGCGACGGACGCGGGACTTCGGGTAATTGCACTTGAAGCAGGCAAAACCTTATTTTTGCAACGCGATGAGATTGCTGATCTTGCCAGCGCCGCCTCAATTTCGATTGTCGGCCGGTAGAACAAGAGGGACGGGAGACTGCGCGAGGCTCAGCGGGCGGTTGAGTTGCGATCATGAAGTTTGTTGCGTGATCGGTTTCGTTTGTTCAAGATCCGCGGCATGCCTGAAGCGCAAGCCCCGCCGCCACTGCCAAGATCGCAGCCGTTCTTTGGACGTCGTCATAGCACGATTCTGAAATTGCTTGGGGTCGGTGCGCTAGTTTTGGTGTTACTGATCCCGCTGGCGATGATCACCGGTGTTTTGCGCGAGCGCTTAGGACGGCGCAATGAGGCCGTGGCCGACATCACTTCGTCATGGGGCAGGGAACAGAATGTGATCGGGCCGGTACTCGGGATCCCGTATCAATATACATTCAAGACGGTGAAAGAAGTTCCGGCTCCCGACGGCAAAGTGGAACGCCGCGAAGTGGAGGAAACTGCAACCGCCAACGCCTATTTTCTGCCGGAAAGGCTGAATGTTTCCGGCAGCGTGCAGACGCAGAAATTGCATCGCGGAATTTATGAAGCCGTGGTGTATCGCGCGCAGGGCATTCTGTCGGGGAAATTCGCGCCGCCCGATTTCGGCCCGCTCAAGATCGATCTCAAAGATGTGCAATGGAAGGATGCGTTTGTGACGATCGCAATCAACGATTTGCGCGGCACACGTGTGGCCATCGTGCTTGATTGGGGCGGCACCAAGCATCCGATGCTGCCGGGTTCACAGGTTCCAGGGTACACCACAGGCGCAACCGCATCGCTCGCCAACGATCAGCCGATTGCGAACGAGATTCAGTTTTCGATCCCTCTAGATTTCAATGGTAGCGAGGGAATTTTCTTCGCGCCGTTCGGCGTACAAAATGAAGCGTCGCTGAAGTCGAACTGGGCTGATCCAGGATTTCGCGGCGCGTTTCTTCCGGCCGAACGATCGGTGCGACCGGACGGCTTCGACGCGAAGTGGAAGGTGTCGTATTACGGCCGCGATTACCCGCAATCGTGGACGAGCCGCACCGGGAACGAGCGTTTCACGACGCAATCTGTTTCAAATTCGCTTTTTGGCGCACAATTCCTTTCAATTTTGGACGCGTATCGGTATGTCGAACGCTCGATCAAATACGGCGTGCTCTTTCTCGTGCTCGTGTTCACCGCATTCTTCCTTTTTGAAGTCACTGCGCGACAGAAAATTCATCCGTTTCAATATCTAATGGTGGGCGCCGCGCTGTGTCTGTTTTATCTTATGTTGTTGTCGATTTCGGAATTCATCGGATTCGGTTGGGCTTACCTTGTCGCCGCTGCCGCATCGACACTGCTGGTCACATGGTATTGCCGTTTTTTCCTCGGCGGCGGCGTCCGCACATTCATGATCTGCGCAGGACTGGCTGGCGTTTACTTGTTTCTCTACATCACGTTGCGTCAGCAGGATTACGCGCTGCTCATGGGCGCAATTGCTCTGTTTGTCGTGCTAGCCATCGTGATGTACGTCACCCGCAAAGTGGATTGGTACGCACGCGACGCGGGTTAAATCATCAAAGACCGAGCGTTGGAAAATCGCGTTGTTTATCAGATTGGCCACGTCGCACGGTAAAAACAAAGCTCGACAAACTCACATGACCTCCTTAGGTAGTTTTCCTGATTACGTCACCCGACGTTTCAACGCATCTTCGGCCGAGCTGAAATGCCCAAGGAGGCTGGACCTTCGCTGGACGCCGCTTAACGCGATCTCCACATCCAACTGGGATCTCTTGTATCCTGGCCAAATCGAAAGCAGAAAATTGACAATGTTGGATTCGAGTTTTGGCCACTATTTCTTGGCGTGACAGAGCCCGAGGCAGAGCTTGTCGCACAGCCGAACAAATCAGCCCCCGCAGCGAAGAAGCCGGCCAAAGTGAGAAAGCGACCGGCCAAGAAAAGGCCACCGGCACCGGCTGAACGCGAGCGATGATGAATCGAAGCAGTTCCGTGACATTTGAACTGTGAGACAACTCTGTCGTTCGCATTGCGCCAGCTCCGGTTTCTATCAAAGTGACGTGGTCTGTGCAGCATGCGACGATCGCGTGTGTGACGATTACGCTTCGTGGAGTGTTCATTGGCGGACTAGCCGTTGCGCTTTGCACCGGACTGTATCTGCTTTGGCTTTGGCGACCTGAGCATCAAGTCCGTTTGCACACCGAACATTTCTTTCATGCGATTGATGGTAGAAATTGGGAGACTGTCGCCGATTTTGTTGCAGACGATTATCAAGATCAGTGGGGCGATGATCGGGCGCGGCTTCTCGAGCTGATGCGGGAAGGTTTTCGATGGGTACATGGATCCAGCATCACGGCGCCGAGTCCGCTTGTGCAGATTGAAACGTCGCGCGCGGTGTGGATCGGCAGAATTATCGTCTATAGCAGCAACGATGGCGTAATGCAGTTGTTGGATGAACGTGTGAACACATTGCCCACGCCTTTCGAGTTGAAGTGGCATCGCGTCTCACGAAAGCCTTGGGATTGGAAGCTCGTACGCGTGAGCAATCCGACGTTCCAAATCCCGGCGGACCTATCGTATTGATGGCGCAACCTTCTATTGAATCGGCGCGTTTAACTTATTTGCCCTGCGCTTGGCGCAACTGGTTCTTAGCCGCATCCACTTCGCGCTGCGTTTGTTGGCAAAGAAGAACAGCACGGAGCTTGTCCCCCTGGAAATACCGGGCGATAAACTTTTTCTTGGCATAGGCACCCTCAAGATCAATGCGAGTCGGTGGCAAAGTGAAATCCCCGACAAAATCTATCCGCAGATCGAACATTTCGGTCCAAAAATAGGGGACTTGCTCGTAGCGAATCCGCTTCTTGCCCGTCATGTTTGCGCCGGCGACGAGACCTTGCTCGCGCGCGTTGTCCCAATGTGTTTGACGTCGCATGCCGCCCATGATCCGGTCGGGATAAAATGCCAGATCGCCGATGGCATAAATTCCTTTTTCTTCAGTCTCGAGATATTCGGTGACCGGCGAGCCGTGTGGCCCGGCCAATGGAGTGTTGCGCACAAGATCGAGATTCGGTTCTGCGCCGACGGCGACTACGGCGAGACCGACGGGGAAACGGTTGCCACTCTTCGTCTGAACGTTGCGCAGGACGGTTTTGCCTTCGAACCCGTTGAGGGCTTCTCCCATCGAGAGCATCACACCGTGCTTCACAAAATAATCAGTCAACCATGTACCGGTCTGAGGATCGACGTAGCGATTCAACAAGTAAGCATCGCGATGCATGAGTCCAAGCTTCATTTTCATCATTCGAAGGCTCGCTGCCGCTTCGCACGCCAGCAAGCCGCCTCCAACGACCATGATCGTTTTCTCCAAGCTCGCCATTTCACGTAATGCAAGCGTGTCGCGAATCGTTCGCAGATAAATCACATTGCCGAGGCTTGTCCCGGCCATTTGTGGACGGACCGGCCGACTACCCATTGCCAGACATGCCTTGGTGAATTCAATGCTTTCGCCATTGGCCAGCACGGCAAGACGACGCTCGATATTCAATTGCGTGACCACCGTGCCCAAGCGTGCCTCGATCTTGTGCGCATCGAACCAGCGCTCATCGAATTCCTGGAGCTTTTTCGGATTCGCTTCCTTGTCTCGCAAAAAGCCCTTCGAAAGGATCCACCGCTTGTAAGGTGGGAACGGTTCTGCGCCGACCAGAGTGACTGAGCCTCGCTTGTCGTATTTGCGAATCCCTTCGCATGCGCTTGCTCCGCCGATACCTGCCCCAACGATGAGATAATCGCGACGAATCATATCTGAAACTTTGACCATAATTTCAGCGCAGGCGCGCCGACAAGCGAAATCGTTAAGGGACCAAAACTGTGTTGTGGCGGCCGTCTGCGGCCTCCGACCGCCTTCCTATCACGAGAACGCCGGCGATGACAGCACCGCGCTAGAGGAAATTGATCCAACGAGCGAAGCCATTCTCTCTTGCGTCGTCGCTCTTTCTTCCTGCAGACTGGCGGTAGCCATGAATGAATCACTCACTCAACTCAAAGATACGACGGCGAATCCAGCGCCGCTTGGTCTCCTAGGCTTCGGCATGACTACGGTCTTGCTCAATCTCCACAACGCTGGGTTTTATGAACTCAACAGTATGATTTTGGCGATGGGGATTTGCTACGGTGGCACGGCCCAAATTTTCGCCGGTGTCATGGAATGGCGGAAAGGCAACACGTTTGCCACGACTGCCTTTCTCTCCTACGGGTTGTTCTGGTTCTCGCTCGTGGCGCTGATTGTTCTGCCCAAGTTAGGATGGGCCACGCCGTCAAATAACATTGCCATGGCCGCTTACCTCTTCATGTGGGGCTTGTTCACCGCGGTGATGTTTATTGGCACAATGCGGCTGCATGTCGCCGGGCAAGTAGTTTTTGGTTCACTCGCCATTCTTTTCTTTCTGCTCGCGATCGGCGATTTCATCAATGCCGGGCCTGATTTCAGGCACTTTACCGGCTACGAAGGAATTTTTTGTGGGTTATCCGCAATCTACGCTGGCCTGGCCCAGGTTCTCAACGAAGTCTATGGGAAAGTTGTTCTCCCACTCGGGCTTGTGATGAAGTGATCGTCCCTTGGTATCTTCTCTAGTGGCAGGCGTGCCGCCTGCGACAGCCGGCGAGTTAGCAGCCGAGACGGCTGCCTCTACAGATTAGAGCGGCTTAGCTCTGCTTAAGCAGCGTTGCCGCGAGTTTGAGCGCAGACTCACCTTTGCCGCCGAGCATCCGTGCGATTTCCTCCTGGCGCGCTTTGCCGGTGACTTCACGCAGATTGGAAAAGGTACGGCCGCGCGATACGTCCTTCGTCACGACGAAATGCGACGAAGCCGTCGCGGCGACTTGCGGCAAATGTGTGATGCAGATCACCTGATGATCGCGCCCCAATTTCTCCATCTTTGCTCCAACCGCATGCGCGATCTCGCCGCCGACGTTCGTGTCGATCTCATCGAACACGAGCAGTGAAATAGCGTCGTGCATTGCCAGCGCGGATTTGATCGCCAGCATCAGGCGAGAGATTTCGCCGCTGGATGCAATAGCGTGAAGCGGTTTGAGCGGTTCGCCAGGATTCGGCGAGAAAAGTAAATGCACGGAATCGAATCCGCTCGCGCGCGGTTCATCCAGCGCGCTGAGTTTTACTTCGAATTCCGATTGGCGAAAGCCAAGGTCGCGCAAATTGCGCCGAATGTTCTCAGACAATTTCGGAGCTGCTTTTGCTCGTGTTTTCCGCAGCGCGTCACCCGCGCGATTCATTTGCACGCGAACGTTCTCAATCTCTTTAGCGAGGCGCTCCAGCTCGGCGTCGCGTCCCTCAACTTTCTGCATTCGATCGGCCGCGCGCTCGCCGAACGCGATCACTTCGGCGATCGAGCCGCCATATTTTCGCTTCAGAGTTTCAAAGAGCGAAACCCGCTGCTCCAGCGCTGCGAGTTGTTCCGGATCTAGATCGAGCTTTTCTGAGTAAGCGGAAAGCGCGCGAGCGATCTCGGATAGCTCGACGACACTCGCAGCATGCGCCGATGAAAATTGCGCGATCGAATTATCGATCTTCTCCAATTCGCGCAACAGTCGTTGTGTTTCTGCGAGCTGCGAAAGGACGGAACCATCCGATTCGGAAAGTTTGTTGACGATCGAGCTGGCCAGTTCAATCAGCCGCTTACTGTTGCTCGCGAGCTTGTAGCGCTTCTCGATTTCTTCTTCTTCGCCCGCGAACAAATTCGCCGATTTGATCTCCAAAATCTGATGACGAAGAAGATCCAGCTCCTGTTCGCGCGCCGTTTCGGCTGTGTCGAGGGCGGCATGCTCCGCGAGCAACGTCTGTAATTGCCTGTAATGTTTTCGATATTCACCAAGCTGCTCTTCAGCCCGTGCGAACGAATCAAGCAAGCTCAACTGTGTGTCCGGCGAGAGCAAAGATTGGTGATCGTGTGGCCCATGGAGATCGACAAGCTCATCGCCGAGACTCTTCAAGATCGACAAAGTCGTCGGCGAACCGTTGATGAACTGCCGCGTCCCGCTGGTGACAGAGAAACTTCTTTTGATGATGAGATCGTTCTCGCACGGTTCGATTCCGGCTTCGGCAAGTTGCGCGTTTAGTTTTTTCAGACCTTGTCCGCTAAAAACCGCTTCCACCGTGCAAATATCAGTCCCCGTCCGAATCAGCGATTTATCCGCGCGCTCACCCAGCAAGAGTTGCAGCGCGCCGATGATGATGGATTTCCCCGCGCCAGTTTCACCAGTGACGGCGATAAAACCCGGCCCCATCTGCCACTCGATTTCTTCCACCAGCGCAAGATTCTTAATTCGCAACAAGGTCAGGACAGCGGACATTGGAAGATTGAGAGTTATCAGTTGAGAGCTAAGACTCAGAGCTTGCCAATTCAACCTTCAACTCTCAAGTCGGGCCTTACGGTGACCTTTCTCGGCACCGGAACATCACAAGGTGTGCCGATGATTGGTTGCGATTGCGAAGTCTGCCGCTCACCCGATCCGCGCGACCAACGGCTGCGCTCCTCGATCTACATCGAAACGTCGGAATGTTCGTGGGTAGTGGATACTGGCACAGATTTCAGAACACAGGCGCTGCGCGAGGATATTCGCCAAGTCGATGCGGTCGTTTTTACGCATTCGCACACCGATCACATCATGTGCTTTGATGATCTGCGACGATTTTCGCACGCGCGCGGCTCGATGCCGGTCTATGCATCGCCTGAAACGATGCGGGATCTGGAGCGCGTGTTTCGATTCGCGTTTAACACCAGCAATCCGGTTCCATATTATCTAAAACCCGAGCAACACATTATTGATGGTCCGTTTAAACTAGGCGAGACGTCGATCATCCCGCTGCCCGTGCCGCATGGCGACTCGGTCGTGAACGGCTATCTTTTCTCTCGCAGGAATCAAAAACTTGTCGCTTACTTAAGCGATTGCAGCGCAGTTCCGGATGCGATCATTGCGCTTATAGCAAGCGTGAAAGTCTTAATCATCGATGCCTTGCGGGACAAACCGCACCCTACGCACTTAAGCGTCGGACAGGCACTGGAGGTTGCAATGCATGTAAAGCCTGAGGTGACTTACTTTACGCACATCGGCCACGAACTGTCGCAATCCGCCGAATCGCGTCTTCCGAAGAGCGTACGCATTGCGCACGATGGATTGAAGTTCCGCTTGTAAGTTGTCGCAAACACGCGGGCGAGAAATCCCAGGATGTGATCAGTCCGGCCGCACAAAGGGCGAGCGCTTGATCTTGTCGGCGCAGCTCGCATCCTGCGGCTTTGCCGGGTTCTCGAGAAAAGACGCGATCAGCAGATCGATGCATCCTTTCATTCCGGCAAAGGAATGGCTGCCGTTACGAACCACGATCTGACGCGTGTTAGGCAGCGTCTTAGCGGCGGCTTCGGCATGAACGGGCGGCGTCGCCGGATCGAGGTAACCTGAGATCATGAGCGTTGGGGTGGAATGGACCGTCGGTGAACGGTACGCCGTCTTCTGCGGCGGCACCTTCCAAACCGCGCATCCCCCCTTTGAGGCGCTTTTTCCAATACGACCCCATGAGCGTGTCAGACGTATTTTCGCTTTCGAACAATGGCGCGTCCTCCACGCACAGCACGGAGAGCATCATCCCCGCGCTCACGGCGGCTTCTCCGGCCTTGCGTACCTCGACGACAAAAGCCGCGAGGGGCGCGTAGTCGCCCTGTGCCGCGGCGTGAATGAGGCGCGGCAAGCGCGCCGCGAAGGGCGGTGGCCTGCAGCGCCGAGCGAAAAGTGGCGGCGATTACGCCGCGGCTCAAGGTGACGCGCTGCTTGCGCTCGCCAACGTCAGGTCCGTCGCGATCGGTCCGTTGTCGAGCGCAGCGCGCAGCTTCGTATAAGCAGCTGCGAGGTCGGGATAGTCATTGCTACATTGCGGATCGGCGGCGCAATCCTCGATCGTAAGACGCAATGCGCGCTCGGTGTCTTCGGCAAATGAGCTCGGTACCACGGATTGCGGCTCGACCACACCTTTGAGAATCATCGCGCGTACGCGCTGCGGATGGCGTTCAAGATATGCCAGCGCCACCCGCGTTCCGTAGCTTGTGCCATAGAGGTCGACGGCGTCGTAGCCCAGGCGGTTGCGCAACTCTTCGAGATCTTCGACTACGTCCATTGTCGTGTAGCGCGTCGGGTCGGCGTGTGCCGCGACGCTGCGGCACATTGGGCGATAAGGTCCTCGGGGAACATCTCGCCCAAATAGGATTGCGGATCATCGACTCGCCCGGCGGTTGAGCAATCTAGCGCATTCGAGGCGCCTGTACCCCGCTGATCGATGAGCACAATCGCGCGTGCGGCGCGGGCGACGGCCCAATCTTCACCGCCATAAAACTTGGCGAGGGTTACAGCGCTTTGTCCAGGCCCACCCTGCAGCACGAGCACCGGATCGCGAGCCACACGCTGCGACAGCGGCAACAACCGGACCACGCGAAGCGCAATGCGCCGGCCGTTCGGCTTCGCCCGATCTTCAGCGACGCTGATTGTTGTACACTCGGCTTTCCCCTACACGCCATTCAAGCTGCACGGCTTCCACGCCACGGGCGCGGCAACAGCCTTTGCGATAAGGCCGAGACAAAGAAAAGCCACTGTAACGATCGAGATCAATGTTCGCATACCACTCCTGGATCTTCGCAAGGTAAAGTCTGCCGCTTGCGCTGGCATACAAGAAAATCCTTCCCCTTCGGACGCCGCGAAATCTGTGATTTTACCGAATAATTCCGCGTTCGCTTTGTTCGATGAATTTAATGATTTCGGTGATCTCTTCTGTTTGAGGTAATTCGTTCTGCATCGCTTCGACTGCCTGGCGTGTGTTGTATTTCGACCGGTAAATCAGGCGGAAAGCTTCTTTAATGACCTTTACGCTTTCGGGCGGATATTTTTTGCGTTCCAAACCAACCAGATTGACGCCGCGAATCTCTGCCGGGTTGCCATCGGCGATCATGAATGGCGGAACATCCTGGACAATTTTCGAGCACCCGCCGGTGATCGCGAATCGGCCGATCCGACAGAATTGATGCACAGCGGTGAGCCCGCCTATCACGGCATGATCTCCTACCTCAACGTGGCCGCCTAACGTGCCGTTATTCGAAAAGATAACGCCGTCGCCCACGGTGCAATCGTGACCGATATGACTGTAGGCGAGGAAGTTTCCGCGATTGCCGATTCGCGTTTTGCCTTCGCTCGTTGTGCTGCGATGCGCCGTTACGAATTCGCGAAATGTATTTTCGTCGCCGATTTCCAGATAAGTCGGTTCGCCGCGATACTTTAAGTCCTGCGTTTGCTGGCCTATGGAGCAGTACGCGTAGAACTTGTTCTTTGCTCCAGCCTTCATAGGCCCGCAGAGCGTGACGTGATGTTGGAGCCAGCAGTTTGGGCCGAGCACAACGTCGTGGTCAATAACGCAGTAGGGCCCTATGATCGTTCCCGCACCGATTTCGGCGCCTGGATCGACAATGGCGGTCGGATGAATCCGCCCGTCGCTCATTTGTCGAGAAACGTGAACATCAGTTCAGCTTCCGAAACGATTGCGTCGTTCACTACGCAGTAGCACTTCGTTTTCGCCATGCGATTGCCACGCGCTCTTGTCAGCTCGGCGTGAATGAAAATCGTGTCGCCCGGAAAAACCGGTTTGCGAAATTTCACCTGGTCAGCACTCATGAAATAGCCGACACGACTCGAAGTCTTCGTTAA
>WNFO01006296.1_pt1 | contig 10479 bp, 7 predicted proteins | sample 5400251 | NCBI WGS metagenome assembly WNFO01 (sample SAMN13153354, study PRJNA577476) | soil metagenome | isolation source: 100 cm saprolite under Madrone tree | place: USA:California | collected 2016-06-14 | reverse complement strand
ATGACGGCGCTGGCGATGTTACTGGGCATGCTTCCGATGAGCCTCGGCCTTGGCGAAGGTGGTGAGCAGAACGCTCCGCTGGGCCGGGCAGTGATCGGCGGACTGATGGTGGCCACGTTCTACACGCTGTTCTTCGTTCCTGTGACCTACAGTCTGCTCCGCCGCCGGCCGATCCGAGATCTGAGTGACGAAGGTGAGAAATAGCCATGGACGTCAACGGCGTGCCGCGAAGCCGAACGCGAACCATGATCGCCATTGGAATCGGAATTCTGAGTTTGTTCCTGATCCTGCTGGTTGCCGGTACAGTTCCCAGGGTGCGTAATAATCGCGGGCTGGCTGTTGCCGCGAAGAACGCCCAGAACACGACGACGGCGGTTTACGTCATTCGCCCGGAGCCGGCGGCCGAAGGCGGCCTGTCGCTGGCTGCCACGACTCAGGCTATTCAAGACACAATCATCTATGCCCGCACGAGCGGATACGTCGGCAAGCGGTACGTGGATATCGGCGACAACGTGAAGGCGGGCCAGCTTCTCGCAGAGATCGAATCGCCCGAGATTGTGCAGCAGCTGAGCCAGGCCAGGGCCGATCTCCTGCAATCTGAAAAGAACCTGGACCTGCAGAAGGCAACGCTCGATCTCGCACGCATTACGATGGAACGTTATCTGGCGGCCGATGCGGAGCAAGCAGTCGCCAGGCTGCTGGTCGATCAAAGTGTCTCGGCTTACCGTACCGGCCAGGCTTCTGTTGCCGCGGCGGAGGCAAGTGTCGAATCGTTCCGGGCAAACGTCCGGCGGCTCCAGGACCTGGTGTCGTTCCAACGCGTCGTCGCCCCATTCGATGGCACGGTCATCCAGCGGAACATCGATGCGGGGGCGTTGATCACGGCAGGCAGTCCCATTAATAACACCGCTGTGGCGCCTTCAACTACCACTGGCGCGGCCAATGGCTTGTTCGAGGTCGCCCGGATTGACGTACTCCGCGTGTTCGTCAACGTGCCCCAGGCCGTTTCGCCGAATGTCAAAGCCGGTTTGCCGGTTGAGGTAACGGTCCGTGGGCAACTTATGCAACCGGTGACGGGGAAGGTGACCCGCACTGCAGTCGCGCTTGATCCGGGCACGCGGACACTGCTGACGCAGGTCGACATTCCAAACCGCTCGCACCTGATGCTTCCTGGAATGTTCGTCTATGTCGCCTTCAAGATCGCGCCGTCAGGCACGCGCTGGCGGGTTCCAGCCACTGCAGTCGTTTTCAACGCGCAAGGTACGCGCGTCGTAATCGTCGGGGAGGGAAACAAATTGCACTTTCAAGATGTGGAACTCGGCCGTGACTTCGGTGTCTCGATCGATATCCAGGCTGGACTGAACGGCAACGAAACCATTGTGAAGCAGCCTGCGGTATCGCTTCAGGAGGGCCAACTTGTCAAGCCTGTTGAGTCTAAAACCCCATCGGGGGGCTAACTCCGACTGTAGCGGCGGTCTATGACCGCCGGCAATCTCGCAATTTCAACATCATCGGCGGTCATAGACCGCCGCTACAGTGGGCTTCGTATATTCCTCACCGCGCTCTCGACTGTGGCTGTGGTGGCTGCCGGCTGCGCGGTCGGACCGAACTACGTGCGGCCGGCAGTGGACCAGCCGGCGCGCTTCAAGTCGCAACCCGCCGACAATGCGGCTCCGCTCATCGCGCCGGAGTGGTGGAAACTCTACAACGACCCTGAGCTCGATCAGCTTATCGCGAGCGCCCAGGCATCGAACCAGACTCTCAGGCAGGCCGTGGCCGCCGTGGACCAGGCCCGTGCGCTCGCCCGCATTGCCCGCAGCTATCTCTACCCGAGCGTTGCGTTCAACCTGAACTTCCTGCGTGAACGCCTGTCTGCAAACCGAGTCAGCACAATCACCGGTCTGAAGGTACCAAATGGCACCACGATCAGCGACTGGCTGATGCCGTTTGACCTGACGTACGAGATCGACGTCTGGGGCCGCATTCGCCGGACAATAGAATCGGCCAAAGCCCAGACAGCAGCCAGCGCCGATGATTTAGCAATGGTGCGCCTTACTGTGGAGACGGACGTGGCCCAGTACTATTACACTCTCCGCTCTCTGGACGCCCAGGCCCAAATCCTGACGCAAACGGTCGAGGCATACCGAGAGCAGGTCCGCCTGCTTTCCGCCCAGCTCAAGAGCGGTCTCGTGAACCAGATCGTCGTGTCTCAGGCTCAGGCCCAACTCGAGGCCACACTCGCGCAGCAACAGGATATGCAGCGCGCCCGGGCGGATCAGGAACACGCGCTTGCGATTCTTTGCGGCAGTCCGGCGCCGTCGTTTGCACTCGCCCCTAACCCGATGTACGAAGCTTCGCCTCCCGTTGTGCCGCCCGGCTTACCTGCCCAACTCCTCGTGCGCCGCCCGGACGTCGCCGCAGCCGAGCAGATTATCGTTGCCACGAATGCCCAGATCGGCGTGGCAACCGCGGCGTTCTATCCAACCTTCAGCCTGACGAGCTTCGCCGGCTTCGAGACAGCTGATCCATCGACCCTGGTGAACTGGCAGAGCCGCGTTGCGGCCATTGCCCCCAGCCTTTTGGCTCCGATCTTTGAAGGTGGCCGGCTCAAGGCCAATCTCGCGGCGACCAGGGCCCTCTACCAACAAACTGTCGCTGCCTACGTCAATCAGGTTCTGGTCGCCTACGCCGACGTGGAGGACGCCCTGACCGATCTGCATGCCCTTTCCGATGAGGTCGTGAGCCTGCGCGCTGCAGTCAGCGCATCCCAAAACTACCTTCAACTTGCCCAGGTGCAGTACAAATACGGGTTGGTGGATTACCTGATCGTCATCGACGCCGAGCGTACGCTCCTCGCCAACCAACTTTTGCTGGCGCAAACCGTGAATCTACAAATGGGAGCCAGCATCCATCTGATCAAAGCCCTGGGTGGCGGGTGGGAGAATCGCCCCTAGCTTCCCATGTACGTTACGTGAACGTAAGTTCCCAACCTCGGGTTGTAAGCCAGATACCACCCCTCGTGGTCCGGGTCTTCATAGATGACGATGTTGTCACTGTCCCACTGCCAGTCGTCGACATAGGAGTAGTCGTAGGGTGCGACGCCAAAGAAGAACCCGTCAAGATCAAACCGCTCTCTGTTTCCTCCCCTGAGCCGCAAGACATGGTCGCGGCCGAAGCCGCCATCGAAGCGGCCACGATCGAACGGACGATCGACGTGGTAGTGGGGATCGTTACGGCCGGAATCATGTCCCATCCATCTGCCGTCGTTCTCAACGTGGGGAACTTCCCGATGTTCAGCCCCCCGTTGTTCCCGGCCAGGTTGAATTCGGGCGGGAGCAGGACCACGTTCAGGAATGTGCCCGCCGCCAAAACCATGACCACCACCGCCATGTTGGCCGCCGCCTCTGCCTTGCCCAAAACTCGGGACAACAAGCATCAAACATATTGCAAGAAGAGCTATAGTGTTTTTCATGCGACACCTCCGATTACACTTCCGCATGCCAGGCGCCGCAAACCGGGGCAACGTAGTCATTCGCCTGTTGGCCCCGTCGGTAAAAATCTGATCGGGTTTGGCAGGACATGTGCCTCTTAAAATGAAATGAACTCGCTCACTAACGAAAATACCCGACTTGGCTTTATCGGCATCGGCAACATGGGAAGCCGCATTGCCAGACGTCTGCTCGAACACGGATATCGGTCCTCACAAGGGACGAGAACCCTATGAAGTAAATCGACGCCCACCTTCCCAAGCCGCTAATCCCCGGCAAAGAAAAAGAGTTTCGAGGTTGGTCGCCTGGGAAAATATGGAAGAAGTCGACGCCCGCAGGCGTCTAAAGGTTGATAAGCCGCGATGAAAACCATACCCATTGTCCTGGCGCTTTTCCTTCTTCAAGTGCCCCAGGCTTCGATCAAAGGACGTGTCGTTCGGCTCGGAACCGACAGTCCGGTGGCACGGGCACGACTCGCCCTCACGCGAATACAAGGCCAACTGACGGATATACGAACAGTAACAGCCGGCGAGAACGGTGAATTTTCGATTCCGAATCTTGCGCGGGGTCAGTATCGCCTTTTCGCGGAACGCGAGGGTTACGTCCGCACCGAATACGGCCAGCGTGGGGCATCGCGAACCGGAACGGTGATCACCGTCGCAGACCCGCAGGAGATTAGATACCTCGTTGTAAGCATGATTCCCACCGGTGTCATCGCGGGCCGTGTACGTGATGCGAATGGCCACCCGATCCGGAATGTGGTTGTGCGAGCATTGAAGGCTGTCTATCGCGAAGGTCAGCGAAGTCTCAACTCCCAACAGATGGCCGAAACGAACGACCTCGGTGAGTATCGGATCTTCGGATTGCCGCCGGGCCTCTATTTCGTTAGTGCGCTTCCGCGACCAGGCCCGCGCCTCGAAGGCGATGTATACGTGGTCCCGACGATCCCTACTCGGGCAAATGGAAATCGGCGCGAAACGCGTACTCCCGGGACGGACGCTGTCGCTGCTGGAATCGTGGATCCCGGAGTGTTCGATCGCGAAACGTTCCTTACGGTCTACTACCCTGGAACGACGGACATCACGACTGCAGTTCCTATGAATCTCCAACCGGGCGCGACTGTCAGCGGCATCGACCTCGGAATCGCGCGTTCGAGTACCGTGAATATCCGCGGCCGTGTCATCAACGGAGTCACAGGTCAGCCTGCCGAAAATGTAGTCGTGTCAGTAATACAACAGGGGGAAGGACGAAACGGCCGGTCCGGGCAGGCAGCGCTGGGTTGGTTCGACATTCCCGGAGTCACAGCCGGTTCCTACGAAGTGACGGCGCAAACCATATCCGCTACGGAGCGGCTATTCGCCCGCATGGCGATCGAGGTCAGTGATCGAGACATCGAAAATCTTTCATTGATTCTTCAACCGGGCTTCACGTTAACCGGCCGGTTCACAGTTGAGGGGCTTTCTGCCGGTAACAACAACTTCAAAATTGGCCGGCCATTTGTCCAGCTTGAGCCCGGAACCGCCTTTGGGGGAGGCTACTCGGTGCGCGTGGGCTCCGACGGAGCGTTTACAGTGTCCAACCTGAATCCCGGAGACTACAGGCTTCGAATCGTGGCGATGCCACAGACGTGGTACATCAAGTCGGCGGTCTTTGGAACGACCAACGTTCTGGAAACCCGGCTTCATGTCGAAGCAGAACCGAGAACTTCGTTCAACATCGTGGTGAGCGCCAATGGTGGAGTTCTTGATGCCCTGGTACTTGATGCGGAACGGCAGCCTGCTCAAGGCGTCACCGTTGCGCTTGTTCCTGGTTTGACCCGGCGCGATCGGTATGACCTGTACAAAACCTCAGCGACGGACGCATCGGGACGTGTCCGCCTTCAAGGTATCGCGCCAGGCGAGTACAAAGCGTTCGCGTGGGTGGACGTCGATGCAGACTCGTGGCAGGACTCGAGCATCATCCGGCTGTACGAGCATCGCGGAGAGCCGGTTCAATTTGACGAAGGCGAGCGGCGAAGCATTACGCTGAACGTGATTGGAAGATCGCAATGAACGCAATCCTTCTCCTTTCGCTCGTATTGCTGTTCTCCCAGGCGGCGCCCGTGGGCGCCCTCCTGGAAGGATCGCTTGTGAAGCTTGGAACGAGAGAGCCAGTTCGCGGCCGCATCCTGCTCACAAAGACAGACGGTAGCCTGAACGATTCACGAACTGCGGTGGCCGACGATAACGGGAAGTTTGTCATCGGCAATATTCTTCCGGGAAACTACCGTCTTTTTGCGGACGGTGAGGATTACGTTCGAGCGGAATATGGCTCAGCGATCGCGCTCGCCTCCGGGCAGGAAATGAGAAATGTCGTCGTGACGATGACACCGACGGGCGTCATCGTGGGCCGCGTGTTGAATCGATCGGGCGATCCCCTCACTAACATCTACGTTCGCGCATTGAAGCCGGCGTATCGACAAGGCGAGCGAAGTTTCACATCCGTCGGGCAGGCTCAGACAAACGACCTTGGTGAGTTTCGCCTTTATGGCCTGCGTCCGGGACTATATTTTGTCAGTGTGGCGCCCTATGACCTGCCTCGCATTGAGGGTCAGACCTACATTGTCCCAACACCGCCGTGTCTGGACTGTCGCGGAGAAGGGCAAGCTGAGATGTCACTAGTCCGGCTCCTGGCTACTGGAGACTTCATCGACCCCCGGGCAGTGGAAGGCGCCGTCTCTCTACCTGTCTACTTCCCGGGAACGACAGATCCTGCAACCGCGCGCCCCATCGTTCCTCGAGGCTGGCACGATGTTTAATGCGGGAGATTTCATTGCGGTGGCTACGCGCGGTGTGACCGTCCGTGGGCGCATCATCAATTACCTGAATGGGCAAATGGTCGCGGGTGCATCCATCCAACTCGACACTCGCCCGCGGGCGAACGGTTCCGTTTCGTTGCGATCGGTTCGTCCGGATCCCAACAACCCAGGTGCTTTTGAAATAGCCGGCCTTGTTCCCGGTTCGTACATTCTCACGAGCAGACTCGGTGACGATCTGGCCGCCACAACTGCTCTCGAGGTCCGCGACAGAGACATTGAGAATCTCGACATCGTTCTTCGGCCGCTATTCAAGGTCACGGGCAGGCTCGCGGGCGGGAACGTCGAGGGTCTCACTCAAACGCGCATCCTGCTTCAACCGCAGCTTGGGGGCATAATGACGCCCCAAAGTGTGGTGGTACAACTGGACGGAACGTTCACAATCTCAAGTGTAGTCGCTGGAGATTATCGCATCGCGATGGCAGGAGCTCCGAAGAGTTGGTACATGAAAACCGCGCGGTTGGGTACAACGGATGTCCTGGACAGAGTCGTTCGCCTTGAAGGGGAACCCAAGAGTCATTTGGAAGTCCTCATCAGCGGTAACGGCGCCACACTTGATGTTATCGTGCGCGACGATCAGCAACGTCCGGTGCCGCAAGCAATGGTCATTCTCGCCGCTGCTAAGAGTCTGGCGCTGACGGCAACGACGGATCCTTCGGGCCGGGCGCACATGGAAGGCATCGTGCCCGGCGCCTACAAAGTGTTCGCGCCAGGAAACCGCGAGGGGGAAGGCATCTGGCAGGATCCCGATGTTCTCGGTCTCTACGAGAATCGCGGCCTGGAGATTCGTTTCACCGAAGGCGGCAACCAGAACGTCGAATTGACCGTCATTTCGCAGTAGAGTGTAGACATTCTCCTTGAGCACAAATCGGCTGGATGGCGACCCGCACCGCAGCACTTTGGGGTTCCATATGAGCGTCCTTGCACAGGATCTTTTCTATGCCGCCCGTCTTTTGAAGAAGCAACCAGGCGTCACCGCTATTATGGTGATCTCGCTCGCGCTGGGCATTGGGGCCAATACTCTGATCTTCAGCTTCATCAATGCGGCGTTCCTGCGGCCGTTGCCCTATTCCGATCCTGACGGACTGGTCATGGTGTGGTTCACGCCTCCTAACAAGCCTGCGCTGAATGAACCTCTTGGAAGAAGCGGGGCAAGTCGCCAAAATTGTTTCGCTCTAAAGGAGCGCAGCCGGACTCTGGATATTACTTGTCTCCAGAGCTTCTCAGTAAGCATCGGCCAAGACGAGCCCGGATCTGCCGAGACCGAACGAGTGCTTGGTCACCAATTCAGTGGCGACTTTCCCCGCCTTCTTGGGGTGACACCACTACTTGGCCGCTGGTTCACGCCCGACGAAGAACGGTTCGATGCGGATCCGGTAATCGTGCTCAGCTATGACCAGTGGCAAAAGCGTTTCAACGGTTCCCCGGACTCGATCGGAAAGAGGCTGCGCGTCGACGGGGCGCTGACCACAGTCATCGGCGTCATGCCTCAGGGATTCCAGTTCATAATTCCCAAGATCGACTATTGGGCCCCGTTTCTCAATCCTCCCAACGTTGCAGCCAGTCCGGTCCGGTTTCTGCAACTGCCGGCGCGTTTAAGGAGCGGCGTCAGTCTGGAGCAGGCGCAGAGTGAAATGAACGCTCTTGCCTTGAGTCTCGCTGAAGATTTTCCAGCCACAAATAAGGACTGGGGAATCCGGCTCGAGCCACTGAAGGAGACATTGAACGCCGGAGCTGCCGAGCAATTGATCCCCTTTCAGGGAGCGGTGGCGTTTGTCCTCTTGATCGCATGCGCGAATGTGGCCGGACTGCTGCTTGCTCGCGGGGCCGCGCAGCAGAAGGAATTGGCTCTTCGTGCCGCTTTGGGCTCCACTCGTTTTCGGATTGTCCGACAGTTGCTCACAGAAAGCGTTTTGCTCGCAATTCTTGGAGGGCTGTTTGGAGTCGCCGTTGGCTGGGCAGGGCTTCATGTAATGCTTACGATGCTCCCGTCCAACGGCGTTGGGATCACTATGGATATGAGGGTCCTTGCTTTCACTCTCTTGTTGTCCGTCATTACGGGGCTCGCGTTTGGAATCCTTCCCGCGCTTCAGGTTTCCCGCGCCGAGGTGATGGATGCCTTACGGGAAAACTCAAGGAGCGCAACCGGTGCCCGAGCGCGGCAGAGAATGCGAAGCGCGTTTGTCATTGTGCAGATTGCTCTTGCGCTGGTGTTGTTGACTGGAGCCGGTCTCATGCTCAAAAGCTTCCGGAGACTGAGTACAGTTAACTTTGGCTTCGATTCGCAGAACCTGACCACTTTTCAGATTCAGTTTCCCCGCGGCGCTTTTTCCAGAATAAGCAATGAGACCACGCCCACGGGAGCGCTCACCGTTGACCTCAGCCCTCGACTTAACGTTGTCGCCGAAGAAATTCGCGAACGTTTAGCGCAAATTGCCGGAGTCCAGTCCGCAACAGCGACGGTAACCCCACCGCTGATCGGATTCTTTGGCGAATACACTTTTACGATTGACGATCGCGCCCCGGCGGCCTCGGAACGTGAAGCGCTTCGAGCGGAGTGGAATGCAGTCTGGCCTGAGTATTTCGACACCCTCAGAGTTCCTCTCATTCGCGGCCGAAAGTTCAATGCTCAAGATAAGATAACCGGCTCTCCAGTGGCGATGATCAGCAGCACGCTGGCCAAAAACTATTGGCCGAATGAGGACCCCCTCGGAAAACGAATTCACATTGGTTTCTTCAAGGACTCGCCCCGCGAGGTTGTGGGCATCGTTGGAGATGTTCAGCAGGCTGTTCGACAACAGGTACAACGGCCGCAAATGTATGTACCCTACGCGCAGTTGCCGCTCAACCAACAAGGCCAGGGGTACAGGGTCGTCAATTTTGTCGTTCGTTCCAATACCAGCGCTGCAGAGGTCATTCCAGCAATGCGGTCTGTCGTTGCTGAAGTCGATCGCGCACTTGCGATGTATGACATTCGGACCGTGGAAGACTATGCGTCTAATCAAACGCTGGGGGACCGGATCTACCTCACGCTTCTTGGAGTTTTTGGCGGAGTTGCCGTACTTCTGGCTGTTGTTGGCGTGTACGGCATCATGGCCCATTCAGTTAACCAGCGCACCAACGAAATTGGCGTTCGCGTGGCATTGGGCGCCGGATCCTGGAACGTTCTTGCCCTCGTACTTCGCCATGGGCTGATTCTCGTCCTAATTGGTCTCATCCTTGGCATGGGGGCTTCGTTCGCGTTAACTCGCGTCATTCAACACTTTCTCTGGCAGGTGACGGCAACTGATCCGCAAACTTTCGCTTTCGCCTTACTTGCCTTGGCGAGCATTGCATTTGTGGCTTGCTATATCCCTGCTCGACGGGCGCTGGATGTCGATCCAGTTGTGGCGCTCCGGACGGAGTAGAGTGGCGGCACTGAGTCTGGAGGATGAGTTCGATGACGGTGCGATTCCTGTCGGTGATGCGTTGGGGCGCTCGGTCGAATCTTGTCGTGGCAACGCCCCAGCCGTTTAAATAGTAAACGCCGAGTCACCGTTGGGCTATGGCATCGCTACGATCAGCAATCAGAAATCAGTTTGCCGAAGCAACATAGTCGGGAGCTATGCCCTCCCTTAGTGGAGATGCGTAGATCCAACCAAGAGCCAAAACAATCTCCGTCGGCAGAAGAAAGAAGTCGCAGGCCACGAGCCACGCCCTTCCGAGCCCACTTTTAGGGCTTCTGTGTCGCTGCGTTGCACACCTTGACCGCACAGGTACTTTTCTATCAGGCGATACTGGGCGGACACGTCATCGTGTTCAGCGGCCAGGCGGTCCCATTTGGCCGCTTCAATGTAATCTTGGTTGACTGCGCCTGAACCAAAAGTGTAGCGGGCTCCAAGCTCAGATTGCGCTTTTACGTCTCCTGCCTCCGCCGCTTTGCGCACGTCCGGAAGTGACTGAGTAGGTTCCGGGTTATTCTGCGCTCGAGGAGTACCGGAGAGCGCCACGACAAGGATCCCGACGGGCAACGACACTGTAATAGTCCGCCTCAACGAGAATATAGTAATCATATTTTTCATCTCCGCGCAGGGTCGTTACCACGACAGAGGTATAATGAGGTCATCATGCGAACGGAGAAGAACATCGCCCTCGAAC
>WNFO01027912.1_pt1 | contig 10484 bp, 13 predicted proteins | sample 5400251 | NCBI WGS metagenome assembly WNFO01 (sample SAMN13153354, study PRJNA577476) | soil metagenome | isolation source: 100 cm saprolite under Madrone tree | place: USA:California | collected 2016-06-14 | reverse complement strand
AGAGATCATCAAGCTATAACAATTGAAGAATTTAACGGTCTCTTCATTAGAGGTGATTTTGACTCGGTTCCGGCCGATCACTTCGCTGACTGTGATAATATTCAATTCATTCAAGGAGGATTTCGGACTCGAGATGGCTTAGATACGTATTTCGCGAACAATCTAGGCATCTTCGATGTAGTTAGAATGTATACATTTGTTCAAGAAACTGGTCAATCAGTTCTTATTTTAGATAAATATGGTGATATTTATGATGTTCAAGGCACTGACGTGCTTGGTCCTATACTTTCGATAGCAACTATGACAGATTTCGGATTTGTAAGTATTAATGGCAGAGCGTACTTAACGCCATGCAACGGAGTTACGGGTTTAGAAAATGAATACGTATATGTTTATGAAGGCGACGGCTCAGCAGCACGTAAGGCCGCGGGTAATGCTCCAATCACAGGTCCTACGGCCACTAATTCAGCAACAACAGGTAATGTTGAAACCGGAGTTCATATCTTTGCTGCTGTATACGAAACCATCTCGGGATTCCTTACTTCAATCAGTCCTGCGACAGCAGTCACAGCTCCTGGTGGAAAAAAGGTATCGTTAAGCGCGATACCGGTTAGTCCTTCAGCAGTTGTAACAAAAGTTCATATTGTTGCTACCAGAGCAATTGATCCAGCATTATACACAGGTGACTTAACTGGTTATCAATTCTATTTCGTTCCGGGCGCGATTGTAAATAACGGAATAACAGTTCTTGATGTAAGTTTCTTTGATTCCGAGTTATTAGATAGCGCGGATCATTTACAAGATTTATATGAGTCCATACCAGCTTGTGTTGGTCTCGGAGTTTATCACAATCGGCTCATTGGGTATTCTACTTTCACTGATATATCACTTTGCCTTGTAAGTGGAGCAGGTGAGCCAGAGGCCATTAATAAGATTGATGGCTTGATTATATTTCCACTAGATGGCGCCGCGATTACTAATGGTCAAGAATTTCGCGATGTTCTTTATTTATTTAAACAAACTAAAACTAATGCCTGGACTGATAATGGCGATGTTCCTTCTTCTTGGCCATTAACCATTTTAGATCAAGGTATAGGAGCATCTGTTCATGGCATTGCCACAGTACTCGATAGCGGTGGTGTTAATGTTGATTATCTTAATATTGTGGATTATTCTGGGATCATGCTTTTCAACGGTGCATATATTCGGCCTGAATTAAGTTGGAAAATTAAAGATTTCTGGTTTAATTTGGCTAGATCATTATTCTTAAAAATTGAAATCAAAAATGATCCAATTGGTCAAATCCTTTATATTAGTTTGCCTGATAAAAATATCATGATTGGTGATTATTCAAATGGTTTAGATCCAGTTAAAATTAGATGGGCTAAGTGGTCATTTACTGTTCAAGTTAATTCAATTACTTTGATTGATACTAACACATTACTGATCGGATCATCTGGACTTGTGCCATAATGGCTATTCCGACGAATATTAGCGCGGCTACAGCAATTGATATTGGTATTTTACCATATGCTACAACACAAGATGTAAGAGATTCAGGAACGAATTATACAGTTTGGTATAAATACATCGCGAATGCAACTAAGGAAATTGGAATTTGGGCTTTTGGAACAGTTAGTGGATACCAACCAAGAATTCAAGTATTTAGCCCAAATGGAACCACTTCATATTTGGATATAGATGGAACTAATGTTCCTATTCAAATTCCAGTTACAGAAGGCCAAACATATTTTTTCAAAATTATTTCATCAACAGGTAATGGGCCTAATCCTGCGATTCTTACGTTATCAGGTGAAAATGCGCCGACTAAAATCGTACCAATAGGTTCAATTATTATATCAGACGATACTATTGGCTTTCCTTTGGCTATGCTTAGTTCCGTTACTGGCAAGGTACTGAAATTCGCGACCCCATTTCCAGCAGGTGATGCAGGCGCGATATTAAATAATGGTATCTATTTATTTGAAAATGGTGCTGATAATAATAGCAAATTATTCAATCCTCAATTAGGTTTAATAGCAACAGTTGCTTCTTCTAAGAATAGACCAATTAGTTGTAACAAAACTAGTAAATTTTACATAGCTAGTAAAGGAGCTGGTTTAACTCCGGCTAGTATTACAACTGTATCAGGTTCAGGAATCTTAGGACCAACTACATGGACTTTACCTTCGGCAGGATTAGTATCAATGTGCCCATCGAATGATGAAACTATACTATATCATGCTGGTCAGGGTAGTTCTATTAGTGCTATTGGTAGATGGGATCTAATTAATGATATGGCATTGAGTGATTTAGCTCCAGTTATGGCAGATTATATTGTAATCAATGATATGTTGGTATTGAATGATGATACCATAATTGTTGGTTATCAAAGAAATATAACAACTAGAGATGTGAAAGTTATTCGATATAATCCAAATGGAACGATCGCGAACACATATGATTATCCATTAGGAACGAACATAACTGGAACAAGTAGAATGTCGCGCGCTTTAGATGATCCTAATTCGTTTTGGCTTTGGATTCATCTTAGTTCTGGTGAAAATCGATTTATTAATATCAAAGTTAGTGATGGTAGTCAATTAGCCAATATTGTAGTACCAAGATATGAAACTGGTGTGTATCAATTAGAACCAACGGCTACACCTGCTGAATTATTTGGCGCGGGTAATTCATGCCCGATTATTATAAGTCGAGTAGCAATTCCACTTCATGAGCCCACTTTGGCGAGTGGTTTATACAAGATTACACCAAATCAAACTAATGATAAGCAGTATGGTACTAATGGTTCAGTAGTTGGTGTAAAATTACCTGATCCTTTCGCTTCAATTTATTTAGCTGGTGATTAATGCCCGGATCAATTAGCGATCAATTCCAAGTTGAACATGGCGAGAACATAGTTCATTTCGCCGGTATCCGCTTGCGCGTCACCGGAAATGGCAATCTCAAATTATCATTTCATTCTCTCGACGATGTTAGAAATCAGACGTTAGTCCCATTAGTAATGCAAGCTACAACTGATCGCGAGCCAAGTAGATTATCAAATTTTATAAGTCAGCGAGCTAGATTAGAAGTTAGAACTACTGAAATAAACGAGAATTTTAGAATCAATCGAATCATTGTGTTCGCGAAACCAATTTACACAGATTATCCTGGTTAGTTATGTCTTTTCATGTACCAGAATTGGCTCGTGATATTAACCATCCTTTATTAGGAACAACTATTAAAGATGGTAATAATGGTGCTTTTCATATAGAATCACCAGAGCCAGGTTGGAAATTAGCATTAATTTGTTCTGATGGATATAATTGGGAACATGTAAGTATTCATGCTTATACCAATGGAGGTAAGAAACAACGTATTCCAACATGGAAAGAAATGGCTTATGTAAAGAAATTATGTTGGGATGGAAATGATGTAGTTATGCAAATTTATCCAAAAGAAAAAGATTTTGTAAATCAACATGAATTTACATTACATTGGTGGCGACCTACTGATCAAGAAATTCCTATACCACCATCGATTTTTGTTGGCATTAAATAATGGTTAAAATTGATGAAGTAGAATACAGCCGATTACGAGCATCACTTGTGAATGCAAGAATCGCGACCACGAATAATCCACTTTATCAAACTATACTCGGCTTAATTGGCGCGGCTGAAAAATTCGCGCAATTTACTAAGGACCTTGCGGTCGAACTAATTCCAGTTATTCCTAAGCAAATTGAAACAACCAAATTCTTATTTGGTTTGGATGGAATTGATGGCGAAGATGGATTGATTGGTCAAATTGGCCCACGTGGTCCACAAGGATTAATTGGTCCGATAGGACCAGATGGAATTGATGGAATGGATTATGAACAAGTAATTATTCAACAATCAAATCAACAATCAGATATAGATTATGTTTCATTATTCTTGTTAATGGGAGCATGAGCCAAACTATTAAAGTTCTTGGTCAGGTTAATCCATCAGCAGCTTCGCTGACGGATGCTTATGTATCTCCAACTAGTTCTGTGATTAGTAGTATTATCGTATGTAATAGATCAGTAGTTGCTACCGCATTCCGTATATCAATCGCCATAGGCGGAGCCGCCGATGATAATAAACAATACATAGCATATGACGCGCTGATTACTGGAAATCAAATTATTCCATTTGTTAATGGTATTACATTAGGTCCAACAGATGTGATTCGCGTTTATGCTACTTTAGCTACTTTAACTTTTAACATATTTGGGGTTCAGCAGCAATGAGCATAGATTCATATCCTGGTTCAGTAAAAATTACTCCAGCAGTAGATTTAATTCCATTGGCTCCGCGAAATGCCCTTGTAACTACAAATTCAACTATAATTGCATCAATGAATTTGAATCGAAAAGGATTATGGATTAAATCATTAGCATTACCAACTCACCGCATTTCAATTTCATTTGGTGCGAACCCTGCGGTAGCCGAACGCGGAATAACTTTAGAACCAAATGAAATTTTTCAAATGGATGTATTTACTTTTACAACGGCACAAGTTAATGCTATTGGAACTGGTAATTTAGCAATTCAGGAATACATATAATGGCTAGAATTCCAAAAAGACTTTATGGGCCAGCACAAATTGCTACTGGTCCGACAACAGTTTATACGGTTCCGGCATTAACTAAAACTATTATTCGACAATTACATATCAATAATCCATCGGTTTCACCTGTGACTTTGACATTAAGTATAGGAGCAGATGCTACTGGAACGCGGTTATATTCAACTTGGGCAATTTCACCCGGACCAATTGATATTTTTTGGTATCAAATAATGGATGCTGCTGAAATTCTCCAATTAGCTGTTGGTACAACTAATGTGCTAGTAATTGTGATTAATGGTGATGAGATTGTCCTTGGTTGATTTATCGCAACAAGAAATAATTGGTTTGACTATTTATGGCGAGGCGAGAGGCGAATTAGTTGAAGGTCAGATAGCCGTAGGCTGTGTGATTAGAAATAGAATGCATCTTAAACCAAGCAAATATAAGTCATATCATGAAGTTTGTTTAGAACCAAAGCAATTTTCATGCTGGAATTCTGATGATAAGAATTACGAAACATTGATTCAGATCGCGAACCGATTGAATAAAGATGAATCATATATTGATTCTGATGTTATTGGTAATCATTTATTCTTTAATGTGTGACTAAATATCCATATCCAAGAAATAATAAATATTATTTACTACATTTATTTTATTCAAATATTGTAGTAAAAAAGATAAGATATTGGATAGCTTGGCTATTAGCTAAATATAATTCCAAATGTTATTACGATAGTATGTGCTTTCTTGGTTATGATAGGAATAAGTTAGATGTAATCAATGGAAAATTATCTACTTTGAGAAAACATGGTGATCAGAGCAATTGAAAGATGTGACGTAGTGAAATTACAAGAAATTTGGCAAAAATGGTATAAGCAACAATTACCATTTCCAGATTTCTTCGATCATTGTTTATGCGCGTTTGTTGTAGTTGAGGATGATCAATTGATAGCTGGTGGTGGTGTTAAAACTATTGCTGAAGTAATCACACTGACTGATAAGAATTTTTCAGCTAGATTACGAGCAAGTGCGTTATCAGAAATTTTAGAAGCTAGTAGATTTGTTGCTGGCAAGAATGGTTATCATAACTTGAACGCGTTCGTATATGATGATAAGTGGCGCGAGCATTTAATTAAACGAGTTGGATTTGAATTATCTGGTATCTTGTCATTGGCTATATAAGGTGAAATTATGAGTAAGGGAGATAGTTCTAAAGCTCAGAACATGATCAATTATCAGGGTAATTTAGCCCAAAATAATTTGAACAATGTTCGTGGTAATTTGCTTCCGCAAAATCAAGCATTACAGAATCGATTCAATACCTCCGCTGATCAAAGCCAAGCTGATTATGGTAAAATTATGTCAGATTACCAAAATCAGATCGGAACTGCGCGTTCATCATTTGGTCCACAAATGGCTGGATATGGCCAATTTGCGCAAACTGGTGGATTTAGTCCACAAGATATCTCCGATATAAGAGCGCGTGCGATAGCACCAACTAGAGCAATTTATCAGAATGCTCAAAGTAATATTGATCGTAATAGAGCATTACAGGGCTATAGCCCGAATTACACTGCTGCTACCGCGCACCTTACAAGAGGATTAGCCGATGCTACATCAGATGCGAATGTTAATGCTAATGCTTCTATAGCAGGATTAATCCAACAAGGTAAATTATCTGGTCTTAGTGGTATGACTCAAGCCGAAGGCGCGCGTCTTGCAGCAACATTAAGTGCATTAGGTGGTCAAACAGGTGCATATGGAACCGCGCCAGGTATGACCAGTATGTATGGTAATCAATTAGGTCAATCAAATGAACAATATAATCAATTACAACAATTACAAAATCAACTTGGTTTGGGATTGATTAGTTCACAAATTAATAAAAGTCAGATTCCTGGTAATTTCCAACAAGGATTGGGTAATATTGCTGGAATTATGGGGTTACTTGGTAAGGCTGCTCCATTTTTTGGTGGTGGAACTGGAAATCAATCAGGAATGCCAGGTACTAGTGGAATGAATAATTGGCCTACAATGCCTGGTTATGGAACGCAACCTGGTAATCCTGGTAAGGAATGAAATATGATTCCTTTACAAATTCGCAATATTTTATCACAAATTGGTTCATCACCAAATACACCAGATCAAGCTGTGCAACAACCAATCGCGCAGCCAATGAATACTGATTTAAATGATCCATCAAATGAACAAGATATGATAGCTCGTTTAAGCGCGCTATTTAAGCCATCATATGCTGCTCAAGGTCAACTAAGTGATTATATCAATAAAATGCCGCTACGCGGTGATTATAAACCAACAACTATGCAAAAAATAGGTGGTATGTTGGCTAATCTTGGCACAGCCACGCCAGGAGCCTATCAGAATGGGGCGGCTTTAGGATTTAATGCTAATATTCCCGAAGGGCTACAAGCTCAGGAATATATGCTAAATAGACCTTATAATCGCGCTGTCGAAGATTGGAAACAAAAATTACAACCACTAGAAAATCTAGCGGGAAGAGAATCGGCTAGAAATATCAATGAGAGAACTATTGCTAACGACATATTGAGTCAATCAGTTAGAGCTGGTCAACTAAAACGACAAACTAAGAGAGATGAAGATATTCGTGCAAGAGATGAAGCTAAACAGGCTACGAGTGATGAAAGAACTGAAATAGCAAAGCAACGAGCTGATGCTTATGTGTTTAAATCAACACATCCTGATATGAAAGGTTATATTGATAAGGATGGAAAACTTGTATTTGTTAATCCGAAGAATCCATCTATCATTACTCATACAGGTGTTGATACTGGTAAATTGAATGATATTGATAAAATTAATTATGGAATTCAAGGTAAATTAGATGAAATAGTTGCTACTGGTGAAGAAGCTAGAAAAACTGAAGCTGCTAAGCAACCTAATCGAATTGAATTGAAAACAACAATTCCTGGTAAGAATATTACTCCTACAGCACCGAAGGTGCCAAGTAAGAAAGTAGTTCGCGATGCTAAAGGAAATATTGTTCAATCATTAGAAACAACTTATGGCGATCAGCCGCCAGATGTTGTAATGATGGAACATCCTACTACACATCAAGTTGGACCTGTTGCTGGTAAGGATGTAGCAGAAGCAACGAAGCATGGCTACAAAATTGTAATTGGTAAGAAATAATGCCTGATCAAATTCCTGATTTCTTTATTCCTGATAAAAAAGAAGGAGAAATACCAGATTTCTTTATCAAAGAGGAACCAAAGAAACAATCAATAATTGATCAAGCAACTGATTTCATTCAAAATTTTCCAACAAATCATCCAACTTTAAACCGAATTATATCAGGTCCACCTGAAAGTGAATGGATGCCACCTGATTTAGCAGCACATGGTGGTCATTTAGTAGGACCAGGAATTACAAAATGGCCTGGTGTTGAAAAAGGATTTGATTGGTTAGCTAATAAAATTGATCCTAAATCGGGTGTTGGGGGCGCATTACAAGGTGGCATAGCTGGTGGATTACAAGGAATTGGTAATTTAATTGCTGGATTAGGTGCTGATCCGCGAACTATAATTCCTGGTTTACCAGAAAGCGCGCCGTTAAAGCCATTGGAAGCAATATCAGAGGTTCCACCTTTAAAGCCAATTGCAGCACCAGTTGAAATTCCACCAGAAAAACCAATTGAATTGGCGAAGCCAAAGCCAAATGAAGCAATTCCAGAATTACAATCAAAACCAAAACCTAAATATATAGTTAAGGATGGAAAATTTGTTTTATCTGAACCTGAAAAATCAATTGAATCTGATAGAACTTTAGCTACAACAAATAAACCATCGAATAAGCCTTATTTAGCAGGTGTCACAAATTCTGGGAATGGGATTGTTTATATACAATTTGATAAAAGATTAGGCTCGGATGTAACTTCACAGATGGTCAAGGATATGTTTCCTGATCATCAATTTGAAATTAGTAAATTTAAGGCTAATCCAATTAGACCTGATATTCAACGCTTTAGACTTGATATGGAGCGATATTCACCTAAAGCTGCTGATGATTTAGTTAATTCAATTGGTGGTGAATTTAGAGATTGGAATTCTCCACTTAAACCTGACAATTCATCAAAATTAGAATCAACTGAACCAGAACAAGGCAAATTAGAAGAATTTCTTAAAAGTGAAGAAGGATCATTAAATCTTGAAAAAATTATTGATTATTTCAAATCTAAATTCATGAATTCTGAAAAACCAATTGAACTCGAACAACCAATTGAGGAACCAACTGATCCAGTAATAGCCAAATTAACAGAAGCTATTAAAGTAGCTAAACCAATTCGAGAAATGCAAGAATCTCTTTATTCTAAGGAACGCGGCGAGAGAATTGCAGCAGTAGAATCAGTTAAGGAACCAGGATTAGGTGGTTATTATAAGCAGCTTGGTAAACTGAAAGGTGAATTGCCAAAACTTCAATTAGATCAATTCAAATTAAATGATCAAGAAGTTGATTCGTTAATTGATCATATCTCATCAGGTAATATAACGAGTTTTGAGAAAATTCGAGCTAAAGCTGGTTTAGTTAAATTACTTACAGGTGAAGTTCCTCAAAGAAGCGAATTAGAGTTACTCAGTAGAACTATGGGGCCAGATTTCGCGAATACAGTTATGATGCATGGTGGTATGTTAGGACCATTACCATTTCGCGTTCTTAATGAAACTAGTAATTTCATGAAATCGATGATGGCTTCGATTGATCTATCTGCGCCATTAAGACAGGGATTACCATTAATTCATAAAAAGGAATTTTGGAATTCATTTGTAAGTATGTTTGGCCAAGCTGCTTCCGAATCGAAATTTCAAGGTTTGATGCAATCATTAGAAGATCGCCCGAATTACATATTGGGTCGCGATAGCGGATTGAAATTAACTGATCTAAATGCGATCACGAATCGCGAAGAACTCTATTTGAGTAAATTAGCTGAAAAAGTTCCATTGGTTCGCGCTTCAGAACGTGGCTATACCGGTTTCATTAACAAACTTCGTGCTGATACATTTGATAGTTTATATCAGCAAGCTAAGAAAATGGGACACGATGTCGGTGATGGTACTAATAGCACGGATGTAACAAGAAGTATTGCAAAATTTGTTAACACGGCCACAGGCCGCGGATCATTAGGTGGATTCGAGAAAATCGCGCCCGAATTAAATAGTTTATTTTTCTCACCAAGATTAGTTGCTTCGCGTTTAACTATGTTAAATCCAAATTATTATGTAAATCTAGATCCAATAGTTAGAAAAGAAGCATTGAAATCATTATTCGCGGTAGCTGGTGCTGGTTTAACAATTGCTGGAATTAGCCATTTATTCGGAGCTACAGTATCAGATGATCCATCATCAGCAGATTTTGGCAAAGCTAAATTTGGCCAAACGCGATTAGATCCTTATGGGGGATTCCAACAATACATTGTAGCTGCTGATAGAATGATTACAGGTAAATCAGAAGGAAAAGAATTATCAAGATGGGATGTAGCCGAAAATTTTGGTCTTAATAAGCTATCACCTATGGCTGGTTTGATTTATACATTAATGAATGTTAAGCCCGATAAACTAGGAAATTTGAAAAATAAATATGGAGAAACAGTTAGTGTTCCTGCTGAAATTGGTAAGCGATTTGTTATGATGATTATGCAAGACATGTATGATATTTATCAAAGTGATCCTGATTTACTTCCTCTCGGTATAGCTGGCGCGTTTGGTGCTGGCTTACAAACATATCCTGATAAGAAACTTGCTAATAACTTCAGATTAAGGCTTCAATAATTCTTCAATTGACATTACTACTAGAATTCCTTTCTTTTCTGCATAAGCCTTTTCCAATTTAGCTCCTTCACTTTGTTCCCA
>WNFO01012332.1_pt1 | contig 10484 bp, 14 predicted proteins | sample 5400251 | NCBI WGS metagenome assembly WNFO01 (sample SAMN13153354, study PRJNA577476) | soil metagenome | isolation source: 100 cm saprolite under Madrone tree | place: USA:California | collected 2016-06-14 | reverse complement strand
TCGCGTTATCTGCCATCTGCAAGCTGCTCACAAACATCTCCATCTGGCTGTCCTGTGACGCCTGGAACGGTTGAAAGCTGTGCCACAACGGAGATATACAGTGGAATGCAGTTCATCAGCCAAGCGAGCAACGGACACGCGACGTAGAATGGTGCTCGGGTCTCCGGGCCGCTTTCTCGGATAGCGGAACAGAAAATTCAGTGAGACGGTATGGAGACTGGTACAGATCATGAGGGATTCAAAATCCCTAGTACCATTCCACAAGACCTTCTTCTTATCCAGGATCTCGTAGGACCTTCTAAACAGTCGCTTTCCCCAGCAGCAGCAGACGATGACACAGACAGTGCCGAGGAGGTCGAAGCAGATCTCTTTGTGGGCGGAATTTCGACAAGGTCCGTCTCATTTCATGCATCTCATCCTATAAAGCTAAACTACATGCTAGCGAAGATGTCTCGGATTCTTCGTCTTCTGACTCTGAGAGCGAAAGCGAGGGAGAGGTATCCTTGAAACATACAGTAGTGGATGAAGATGAAGAGGACGAAGGTGGTGCCGTCGCCGTGACGGTCCGCTCAAAAAATGAACAATCTGAACCAATAATTCCCCCTGTGCTCCAAATCGGTCTCGACGAGCAACTTGAAAAAGTCGGTGAGATCATGAACATCGTGAATGACGTCGTAATCGTCAAGGGGAGCGATTCTGCCACCCACCGCGCTTCGGAGCATACCCTCGACGCTGAAAGTCTTCTCGTGTATGAGAACAGGAAAGTTTTGGGCTATGTAAGCACAGGACTCTTTCTTCTTTTTTTCTACTTCCGTTGACTTCAGACATGTTTATATTCAAGATCCACGAAACTTTCGGGCCGACACACCAGCCTATGTATCAAGTCAGGTTCAACAACTCGTTTCCGTTGGACGTGAGCGAAGCACGGGTGTCGCGACCAGTGTTTCACATCCCTGCGCGTAGCAAGTACGTTTTTATCGCCGAGCTTGCAAGGCTTCGCGGTAGCGATGCCAGCAACGTACACGACGAAGAACCAGCCGATTATGAACTGGATTTTTCGGACGATGAAGCAGAGGCTGCTCATAAGGCGAAACTCAAGGCCAGGTGCGTCTGCTTCATTCATTGGAGTTTGACCCGGATATGATATACATGGGACAGGCGGCATGCCTCGCGCGAACCGAGTGTACCTGCGTCGCCGGCCCATGTACGCGATCAGGACTTGGGTTCCTCGATCCCTCCTATGGGTGGAATCCATATGCTGAGCACGGCGCGTATGACATAGATATGAACCATGGCTCAGGCCCATCTCGCCCCAAACCTCAGCCGTACGACGATCCCTACTCGGATGCTTACAACCAGCCAGACGTGGGTCCCGATCGTACGCTTCAAAATGCTTTCTGCTGCCATGAGCCAATGAATTGCTTGACTATGTAAAGCTTATCGGAACCCTCTATAACCGGCTATTACTTGGCGTGTTGACCATGCAGCTCTGTGAATACACCGCCGACTAGCCCTCCCACCCTCTCCTAAATCTGACTGTAACTGTAGACATATATCTTTGTTTCCCAAAGGATCACCGGTGTGTCTGGGCTGCTCTCCTTGTAATTACTATACTGAACTCGGCGCAGCATATGGCCTTTATTTGCTAGAGCTTGGACAGACCTTGCTCGTCACAGAAATGGCATGGGCGGACTTATGTGCGGGATGGGGAATTCCAAGTACCTTGTTCCATGTTGACTGGGGCTTCTTCATGACTCCCACTGCGGATGGTCTTAGTAAGTGATGCGCTGTAATTTGCGAATCGACATCCTGACGTTATTTATCTATTTTTCACCTCCATATTGCACAGTTGCCTGCTGGATACAATCGTTCTTTCACGTGGCGAGTGTGGGGTTTGGGACGTAATATGTTTTGGAAGTCGGTCGCAGTGGTCATTGTAGTGGTACGTACTGCAGGATTGCCCTGCCCATGATATTCAGCTCTTATCAATCGGTCCACTCTAGCTTTCCGTCACTCAAGCATGTGCAGCTGTGGTTTCAAGCGTCAAATTTGAACACCGTTCGTTTGACTCTCCCTAACGTTCTATATTATGGCTTCTGAGCCGTCACTTTCTGGTTGGGATACCTCAATAGTAAGTTAGCTCAAAAGTGGTTGCAGAGGTCCAGTATTTGTTTTACGTAAGTGCTTCTTTTTTCTCGTTAGTCGTTCCCCACATCTTCACGATGATCGATTATTACCAGGTGTATCTGGGTGAGGGCGTGGTCGCCGATTTCATGATAGCGTTAGCACGCTCTACTTTGCACGTACTTTCAGTTCCTTGAAAGGCTTATACTCATTTCTGAAGCCGTGTCCACAGTTGATCTCAACCAAAAGAAGGATTGCGTTGAGTAAAGACACAGATAGAAGAATCTCAAAGTTGATTCGATCCACCTTCCAGACCGGCGCTCTGTGCTCGGTCGCTTTCATCGATGTCGCCGTCTATGTACACTTTGGTCACAATCTTTTTCACGTCTCCATGTACGTCTTACCGTATTTTGCGCGTCGGAGGACAGGTTTCGTGCTCGCTGACCTGGCTTCTCTTGCAGCGTGATGGTGTTATCCAAGTTATACAGCAACGCGCTCATGTCGTCGCTCAACTCACGAGTGGGCGTGTACGAGCGCACTTCAGCGTTACTCGCGCGAAGAGTGCCACGCAACAGCAGGCCGCCTCCAACGGCCCAGTTCACGTCTGTTGGTGTTCCTATGACAACAGGAACAGTTGATTTCGAGGTAAACAGGAAACAAGAGAGATGAACAAAGGACTGATTCGGTGAGGCCTTATCCATTATGCGAGCTGTAATGAGGACTGGCTAACTCGTAGAAAAAAAAACAGGACCATTTCATGAAGGGACGCGTACAAACAAGTATTGCCATGTCCAACTTTGGCAGAGTGTAACCGTCAGTGTATCGCAAATTTACAATATAGCGAAAAGGTATTTGATTGCAAGCATCGTAGGTCTTACTTATGTGCTCCCAAACTATGGCGCTTCCCGAGTTTAGAGGTCACCCGCGCCGAGACTACCTCAAAAGGTGTGCTGAAAGAATGACGTAAGGGTGGAGTGAGGAATGACAAGAGTCATGCATGGCTTCGTCTATCTACTGTAACTGTAATCAAACCATAATACACCCAGGAATCAGCTTCCCTGCATTCGTTGTCGATTTTGCTCGAAAAGATGGACCGGTTTACTAAACTGAGATTACGCAATGTAGAGGTATTCGATTCATGCGGTGGCGTCGTCGCAGGTATGTCTCGTTCATTGACTTCGCTGCATCTTTCCATTTGACGACGTGTGCAGGATTTTGGCAGTATGGCACCCTCCAATGGGATGAATTTTACAACCACCTCAGGTTATTCATCGTCACTTCGACGGACTGGTCAATTTTTCAATATGAACCTACCCAGCAGCAACATGGAGCGTCATGCCCGTCCGGAACTGGAATAGTGCCAGAGGGAACTTACATTTTACTCTCGACTGGTGAGTGGCCAATCACCTCTTCGTCTTGTCAATGCCCCTATTTAGCGACTTGGCAGCTGGCGAACCAATTCAAGTCGGTCTGGAGTCTCTTCCCTCACCTCGTGACCCCTTGCCTTCGCATGACCCCTCTGGCATCAGTAAACACTGTTTGCTCTTTCTGAGTTTGGTTAATAATTCCACGTTTCCAGAAATTTGAGTACATTATTCGTGGTTATATTAGAGACCGTCGATGTCTCATCACAGGCACACTATTACCAAGCGTTCTTGAAGTTACACACATAGTTCCTCAGTCACACTACAGTGAAGTACGAAACCAATTTCTGTTACTACCTTTACTAATTGTACTACCGCATCGCTATCAGTGGATTCGCAGGGGTTACCCAAGCAAGATCACTGACACGGCGGACGAAGCCTCTGTCGGTGGCCCCCTCAAGATTGACTCTGTGCAGAATGTTATTACTTTGCGGATCGACCTGCAGATTGTGTGGGATGAATTTCAAATTGGTGTTGAACCGAATGTAAGTTCCGCTGATGATCTACTTGGATACCTTCTGACAACGGTGGATTGTCCAGAAAAATTACCGCATCATCTCATTTCGTAATGACCATGAAGAAATAAATGGTCTGCGTCTAAAACTGGATCACATCCAGGACCCCAACCTTTGCCCCCTTGATGAGTTTTTCAACGACCACTTCAAGCAGTGCATTTTCAAGTATATGAGAGGTCCAAGTAAACCGGAGTCAAACCGGGATGACTATGACTCGGACTCTGAGGATCAGGTGAACCTTTATAACCTGTTACGAGGCAGGAAGTGGGTGAGCACTCGAATTTAGCCTTTCAATGGCGGATTTACTGCTTGGTCATCATTGGCAGGACGACGCGTTTATAAATAGCGTCCTCTGAGAAGATTTTGGTACCGTAAAGTGGCAGGGATGAAAGGGCCAACCAGGAGGTGCATCTGAAATTCTCGATGCTCATGCTCATGCACATATTGTCGCCTTGACTCAGATGGACGCTTGGATGAATGGCCCTGACAAGCAAATAAGTGTAATGACATACATACTGTATTGTAGACCATTGAAAACGACGAGTCAACTGAGAAAGAAATACGTGAGAAATTAAAGTGGGGAGCGAGGATACTGAGTAATGTGAGGGTAAGTTAGCCACGCTTGAATGCGTAAGGCACGACACGCAACTAGCGTGTTTAGCATAGATCGTCAGGTGAAGCGCGTGCACTCTATTTTTTGTTACTACAAAACAATACAGACTCTCTCGTCCCCCTATGGGCTTGGCTACAGGTGCATGTGCGTAGGTGCTGCCATAGCTGCAGGAGGATCTGGTATTTCGACGTGTCAAGCGGATCATCAATGGGTGGGTTGGGATGACAGGACGGCAGCCTGAGTTTTGCTTGATGCTCACTCAGTCTGTGAAATTCCACCCTGTCAATCTAAGCTGACATCCTCAGAGTTACGTTCCCGGTGCCCTATGGGCACACGCATCAGTATTGGAACCAAATCGAACCACCGCCAAACCTGTTGCGCGCATACAACAAGTTCCGAACAGCCAGTGTCGAGCGTGGCCGTGGCCGTCCGGTTGAATGGGAAAACGTCACTTTGAAGAAGGTCAATCCCCGAGATTCAGAGAGCTGGCACTTGTGTGGGTCTGAAGGGAGCCACCGAGCGCATCCGCCCAAGCGAGAAGCCTGCAAATGACATTATCGGATTAGGTGCCGTGTCCATGCGGTATGTCGGGTAGCCCTCGCGCGGCATCTCTCGCTATAGCCAGCCAGACCCACTATCGTCCTCGGTCGTGTCCTCTTGTGGTGGCAGGAAAGGCCCACGTTCCACCTCGTTCTTGCGCCTTGGCCTTTGCGGTGGCGCGTGTAAGATGGGGCGCGGTGGCATGCTTTTGGTGGCTGCGTCTTTTCCAGGTTGATTATCTCGCAGGAAGGGGTTGGGGGGTAGAATAGGGGATAAAAACGAAAATGTCTTGTGGACAATTGGGCGCCAAATCCTCTAGCAGAGTTGTACACGTCGCACCGGAGTAGGAAGGGGGAAATTACCTGAACAGGATGGACGACATAAGGAGATGTTAGTGGACATGACAGGGGGATTGAAACCCCAGATTCATGCACCTGAAAGATGGAACCCCTTCGACGATCAAGTCGCAATGTGCAGGTATTTGATTCTGGTGGTGCTGTCATCGCTGGTGTGTTCCTTTCATCCATCACTTTGCCGCTTTGTTTACGACTCGGAGACATTTACAGGGTTTTGGCAATATGGCACTCTCCAATGGGATGAGTTTTACCAGCACTTGAGAACATTTGTTGTTGCTCCAGCAGATTGGACAATTTTCCAATATGAACCCACCCAGGAGCAACGTGGTGCGCCATGTCCGTCAGGAACTAGTATTGTGCAAGAAGGAACTTATATTTTGCTCTCAACTTGTGAGTAGCCTATTCCCTCTTTGTGTTCTGAATGACTGCTAATTAGCAACATGTGGCAGCTGGTGAACCAATTCGAGTCGGTCTAAAGTCCCCCCCCTCACCATGCGACCCTGAAGATTTAAATCGTATCTTTCAGGTTAGTTAATACTGTAGTCTCTCTTCCAATTTTTCTTCCAACTAATTCCACCATTTCTAGTATATGGGAACTAAGTACATCATTCGTTGTTATATTAGAGACAACGAATGTCTCATCACTGGCCTGCAAACTGAAAGTCGTCTTGAAATCGCCCACATAATACCGCGGCGATATTACACTGATGTGAGCAATTTATCACTGCTACAGCCCCTAATTAATTGTGAGCATTATCACCATCAGTGGGCACGCAAAGGGTACCCGAGCAAGATCACTGACACTGAACACGAAATTTTTTTAGGTGTATGCAATATTGACACAGTCCAGAATGTGATCACTCTGCGGGCCGATCTGAGTCTTACATGGGAAACTTTTGACTTCTGCGTTGATCCCAATGTGAGTTACACTGAGGATCCTGCTGCTTTGACACTTGATTTGACAATAGTGGTTTGTTTAGAAAAATTACCGCGTCACTTCATTTGTTAATGGCTACGCTGATATCGTCGGTCTACACCTTCGACTGGATCACATCCAGGACTCAACACTTCGCCCACTCGATGAGCTGTTTGCCGACCACTTCAAACGATGTGTTTTCAAGTACATGAGAGGCACAGGTGAACGGAATCCACTGGAAGAGAAAGATTATAAGGATGAAGTTCGTCTTGTTGATCTGGTAGAATAACATCTTGGTGCGATGAACAGTATCGAGACGATCGTGCTAAGCGTGCATGACAATGATAAGAGCACGGGAAAGCAGAAGACGACGTCGCTCAAGCCACACGGGGATAGTAAATGGGACACACGACTCTAATTGCATCTCAGCGAGGATACAGCTTCTTAAGTACGTACAAGAACCTTTTGTAACTACGAAGTATAGTATGAAATGAGGTAGATGTATAGTGCCGACAGAACAATAATGAAGACGGAAATAGAGCAAGCGAAGGTGAGATTGTCCTTTCAATTGGGCATGAGAACCATAAATTGCAAAGTGTCTGTGGTATATACATGCGCACCCAGAAGAAATACAGCGAGCACATTAAAAGCGTAGACGAAAGAAAGCAAAAGAAAAGAGCATGACGTAAGTTAATCGTATCGTGAGTGTCCATCCAAAAGAGTCATTTATTTTTTAATTTTTCGTAAGTCATCATGAAGTCCCATTGAGGTGGTTGTGTCGTCGCAAGATCACATCGTCGCTTGAGCGAACCTCAATCACGGCCTTTAAGCCGTGGAATTGCTCCAGGTCTCGCGCCTCTGCACGAGCAACACCCGCGTTGTCACTTGGCAACCAGACGATCGGCGGTGGCGCTATGAGTTCTAACGCGAATAATATTCTCGACATCTCCTCTGCGTGATCGGTAAAAGGTAGTGGAGGCAGGCGGGGCGGGGCGTCAGGGTGCGTGCGCGCAGCACGCTCGGTTGCCGTGAGGTCATCCAGTGTTTCAGTCACTACAAACGAACGCAGATGAAGTATGAATAAAAATACAGAGACCGACACGACGTACGGAGGGGTACTGGTCCATGCTGTTGATATCGCGAAGGCACGACCGCGAGCGTCGTGGACATCATCTCAAGCACAGAGGCGAACGACCCCCTTGTTCGCGCCGCGCGCCCAGAGCTCACGATGCTTGTGCTCTCTTCTTCCAGCACAGTAGGGTTAGTCGGCTGGCTGAGAGCTGCCCGTCCTGGTCGGCGCTCCTTGATGCGCGTATACACCTCAACAAAGAGAATAGTGAGGGCTCCTGTACCAACGAGGGCGCCGCCCTCCGGCCATAATCGTCGACTGAGCAGAATCAGGCCTAGAAGGAAGGGTTGCAATGCAAGGAGTGATGCGAAGCGTTTCAGAAGCCAGATCTGCAGCAAGCCACCGGTCTGTGAGCGGGTGCGTCCATACACGTAACCAATGAGGAAGCGGTGGGCTGAAAATTCTGGTCAGACTCGGAACGAAACGAGGCGTGTGTCTCGTACCGACTAGAGTGAGGAACACCAGCAAGACTACTGGGGGGCCTATCAATGGGAAGATCACTGAGAACGTGAACGCAAAGGTGACAGCCAGTATACAGCACGCCATCGCGAACAGTGGGTTGTACGTCCTGGGATATGTAGCTATCGACGGAAAGATTAGGAATCAAGTATCATCAACGAAAGATGCCAATCATACCCCGGAAGCGTTGGCGGGGCGTCTTCGCCGCCTTTTCTGCATTCAGAACCCGTCGCAATCGCAGAGGCTGAAGCATGAGCAACGCCGGCGACGTGATCGCGACTGTGATCACAATTGCGAGCAGTAGGATAGCGATGTATATAGAACCATCTGCTACAGTCTTGCTCCGGCGTGTCCCTTCGCTGAGCGCGCCAAATGCATACAGAATCGCACCGGCGGTGACCAAGCCGATCACAGCAACGCATACGATCATGTAGAACATCGTTTTGATGACGATTCGTTGCCCAGCAGATACGGAGATGGTGCCCACAAGGCGAGCCGAGACTGTCAAGGTAATACGGTCAGTAAGGTTGGGTACTAGAAACTGTCTAACACTTACGGTGGAGGGCCAAAATTGCGAGCAGCATAAAGAGCGTTGCGGCCATGGAGGGCGCGAGAACAGTGGCCAAACCAGTCGGTAAATTGTTATGATTTGCCAAAGGCCTGAAGAACGGAAGATAGTGCGCGAAATCGGGCGATGTTGCAACGGCCAACCCCGCGGTGGCGATTACTGCGCGCAAATAAGTATTACAGATACGAGAGGAGAGGGTGAAAGGAGCTCACGTCCGATAAGCAGTGATACAGCGATGACCACGACGACTGTCCAGAACGCAACCTGGTTCATCGCATCGCTCTCACCCGTCTGAAGAATATCCCATCGCACATCCTCCTTTGCCCGACCCTCAATGAGCTGTATGCCAGGCAAGAATCGCAGCCCCCGCCCTGTAAGCAGCCATCCCTTCACATGCACTCCATCTACGATAGCTTGGTACCCATCCTCTTGCGCGATCCGGATATCCTCATTGACCGTCTTTAATCGTGTGCGCCATGTCCGGATTTCAGAATACACCGAACCGAGCTCGTCATGGTTAAGGCCCGTCAATGGGCGCACGAAAGGTGGTGCGCGTTGTACACGTAGATGAGGGGCCACCTCCTCACCTCGGCCAGACCCACCAGTGTCTGCCCCGGCCCGGTCTCGTAGCGGGAATGTAGAGCGATGCTCAGATGGCGCGGGACCAAATATCTTGGGCCGGCGAACGAAGCGGAATATGCTGGAAGCGCGAGCAGGTTGGAGGGGCATTTCTGGAGGAGGAGGCAATACATGCGGCAAGGCCACAGGCGAAGGCGCACTTGGTGTGTGCGAGTAACGAAAGTCGATCGGCGCCTCGCGCCCCACATCAACCCAATCACTTTCGCCATTCGAACTCGGTAGACGCATGGGGTCACTGCTGGGTTCACTGCCGGGTGAATAAAGCGTTTCAGGGTCTGTGGTCTCTTCGATCGTGGGCGCGATATAGTTTGGACCGTGCACCCTCGGATCCGGAATAGGAGCGTCCGGTTCCAGTTCCTGTTGGGGTTCTGGCACTGCATCAAGGATGCCACTCGTGGTCAATCGAAATAGATTTCCAATGGGGAATCGGGGGAGTGCCATCGCGCTTCGATTGCTTTCTTGAAAGCGTGTGCCTATGATGCGCTGGTTAACGGACTCTGAGAAACTGGTGCGAACGTCGTCATCAGCAAAGCGACCTCCATTTATCCCACGGACGCCAAGCTTATAGTAAGATGAAGGAGCAAGATATGATGTCGGTGAGAGAGAAGAAGAGGCATCGGCAGGGTTGCGGCCTCTTCGCCTACGACCCGCCTACATAAAATCTCGATGAGAAAGGACAGCAGGGAGAAAGACGGATAGTGGTGTCTTACAGAGGATGCACCAAGCACCCTTGGACGGCTGATGTACGTGATACCTTCGGTTTCACTGAAACGAGCAGGATTGAGATCCGCGATCGAGGGCTCGGGAGTGGTAATTCTGAACGAGGAAATATATTTCGTCTCCGCAAGCTCAAGATGCTCTAAGATTACGTCACGATCCTCGATGAGCAGGGCGAGACGTCGGGTATCGCTAGGTCAACCTATAATCAGTCACAAGAACAATCCTGAACGAGACACATACATGATCGTAAAGAGGCTCGAGATGTCCACTTCAAACCCAGCATCCTCCTCAAACATGTAAGGACCGTAGCCGCGCCGCCCTGATCTCCCGCGCCGACCAACACCGCTGCTCGCAGGTTCCGCGCTGAAGTCCAGCGACGAGCTGAGGCCTGTCTTGAGGATGAAATCCTTGAGACGCTTTTCACCCCATCCAATGAATCCGGGTGCATCACGTGCGCTGATCCAACCCATCTCTTTACCTT
>WNFO01024438.1_pt1 | contig 10486 bp, 9 predicted proteins | sample 5400251 | NCBI WGS metagenome assembly WNFO01 (sample SAMN13153354, study PRJNA577476) | soil metagenome | isolation source: 100 cm saprolite under Madrone tree | place: USA:California | collected 2016-06-14 | reverse complement strand
TCACCAACACGCACAGCGTCGGCGTCGTCCGCGACGCCGTCATTCAGTGGCGTGTTGCTCATGGCAAGCCCGATCCCACCGGCTACTGGTGGTCGCTCCCCGTCGTCGCAGAAACTTGGGACGGCTGGCTCAACGACATTAACGGCTTCCACGTCAAGCCCGAGCACGCCTTCCACGCGATCGATTCCGCGAACAGCGGCGCTGTCGAAGAAGGCAACGTCGGCGGCGGGACGGGAATGGTGTGCAACGAATTCAAGGGCGGCATCGGCACGTCTTCGCGAAAAATCGAATCGAAAATCGGCGCCTACACTGTCGGCGTCCTTGTGCAATGCAACTATGGCTCGCGCAAGAATCTCCGCATCGCTGGCGTGCCGGTCGGCAAGGAGATTCCCGAAGATCCCGCGTACGCTTCCACCTCATTCAACGAATTGGACCGCGGTTCCATCATCGTTGTGGTGGCCACTGATGCGCCGCTCGTTTCACATCAACTGAAGCGCCTCGCTCGCCGCGTTTCTCTCGGGCTCGGACGCAATGGCAGCATCTCCGGCAACGGCTCCGGCGACATTTTCATCGCCTTCTCCACCGCGAATTCCGGCGCCGCCGCTGCCGACCACGTCGTCGATTTGAAAATGCTTCCCAATGATCAGATCGAGCCCGTCTTCGCCGCGACTGTTCAAGCCACCGAAGAAGCCATCATCAACGCGATGGTCGCCGCCGAAACCATGACCGGCATCGAAAATCACAAAGTCATCGCGCTCCCCCACGACAAACTCCGCGCCGTCCTCAAGAAATACAATCGCCTGAACCAATGAGGATCGACATCCATTTGAATTGACCTTGCGAATGAATTGCAGAGAAAACGCGCTCGAACGCGTGTCAGATCACCGGTACCGCTATCTTCCTCGGCGGATTGAAGAACGGCAGGGGCACCACCTTTGCCGAAACCGCGTGGCGCGCCGCTTCCACCGTCATTTCCATGCTGAGGGTGGTCCCGGCTGCTGAATGCTCGCGGTTCACGCACGCCAGCGCAATCATCTTCTTCAGCGTTGGTGACCACGTCGTGGACGTGGCCTTGCCCACTTGCCGCCCGCCGCGATACACGGGCACCGCCACGCGCGACGCCATGCTTGGCACCTGTGGCGCCATCTTCAACTTATCGTAGAGCGCCTCGACTTCGTTCCAATTAATTTCCAGTCCCACCAGCGCCCGTTCCGCGCCTTTCTTCGCTTCCAACGCCAGCGCTTCGCGCCCTACAAAAGTTTCCTTCTTCAAATCCACCAGCTTCCCCAGCCCAATCTCCGCCGGCGAATATTTCTGCGATTCGATCAGCGCTTTCTTGCTCGAAATGTAATCCACTTCGATCAAAATCAATCCCGCCTCAATCCGCGCGATGTCCAGCGCAATCATTCCCGCTGGGTGAATATCAAACGCCTTGCCCTTTGCGATCAGCGCATCCCACACCTTCACCGCCTCGCGCCACGGCATCCACACTTCGAATCCCAAATCGCCCGTATATCCCGTCCGCGAAATGTCCACGGGCACGCCCGCAATCCTTCCTCGTGTCACGCGAAAATATTTCAGGTTCGTAATGTTCGCATCCGCCGCCGCGTGCAGCAGTTTTCCCGACGTCGGCCCCTGCAGCGCCAGCGCCGCCGTCTGCTCCGAAATATCTTCAATCGTTACGTCCAGCCCCAGCGCATTCTGCTGAAACCATCGCAGACTCGGGTCCGCCGCCGTCCATCGATACTCGTTCTCCCCCAGCCGCGTCATCGTTCCGTCGTCGATCACTTTTCCTTCCGGATCGCACCAGCAGCAGTAAATCACCTGATCCACCGCAACCTTATTAATGTCTCGCGAAATCACGCGGTTCACGAACTTCGTGGCGTCCCGCCCCGTCACTCGGTACTTGAAGAGCGGCGAAATATCGATCAGCGCCGCCGAATTGCGGATGGCGTTGTACTCGTGCTCGTGGTGCATCTCGTAAACGCTGACCGTGTAATAGCCCGACCATTCGCGGTAATTCAGGCTCTCGCACAGCGCCAGCGTTCTTTCGTGAAACGCAGTTCCTACCGGCACGGATCCTCCCGATGCGCACGCGGCTGACGCCGCCGCAAAGACACTGGATTATAGGTGTGAACTCAACATGCTCGCAAGGTTCGCTTGCTGGCAGCGTAACGCTGGCGCCGCTTTACAGATCGTCGAAGCTGGCCCTATAGTCATTTGGCGACGACTTCGAACCCTGCATGCAAAAAACTCACCTTTTTCGAACCGCAGTGATTCACTGCCTGCTTTTGTTCACCGCGAGCTTCTGCGCAGCGGAAGACGTCAAGAAGATTCATCCCAGCGGTTATGTGAGTGACCTGGCCGGTGTAATCACTCCGGAAGCCAGAATACGGCTCGAAGCGTTATGCGCGGAGGTTGAGCAAAAGACCGGCGCGCAGATGGCCATTGTGACCGTCCAATCGCTCGATGGAGAAGGCGTCGAGAATTATGCCGTGAACCTTTTCAAACAGCTCGGAGTCGGAAGTATCGCGGAGTGTTATTACTCGTAGCTCCCCATGAACGCAAATACCGCATCGAAGTTGGCTACGGGCTCGAGCCAGTGATCAATGATGCGCGAGCCGGAGATGCGGGCCGCGCGATGGTGCCCTTCTTGCGCCAGGGCGATTACGGTAAGGCGGCCGAGGCCGCCGCATGGCAGTTGGCCAAATACATTGCGGACGATTCGGGAGTAACGTTAAGCGGTCAGCCTCCCGCGGGGCAGATTCGAAACACCGGGGGTCGCGGCGGAAATCTGGGACTTTGGTTCGTGCTCGGTTTGATCGTGCTCTTTTTCGTGATCGCCGGCCTGTCTTCCCGCGGAGGGGGATCGGGCGGAAGCGGCTTGCTCTGGTTTCTACTGGGAATGCTCGCGGACAGCGCTGGAAGGCGTTCGGGAGGCGGCTCGGGAGGCTGGGGCGGGGGAGGCTTCGGCGGAGGCGGAGGCAGTGATGGCGGCGGATTTGGGGGATTTGGCGGCGGCAGCAGCGGAGGCGGAGGCGCTTCAGGAGACTGGTAGCGGGGGATGAAAGGAACGGATTCGAAATGCTCTCCACAGAAACAAAACTGACGGAGCTGGTCAACAGGTTGAAGGAATTCGCGGGGGCAAACCTCGAATGCGTCATTTTGTTCGGATCGGCTGCGCGCGGTGATTTCCACGAAGGACACTCGGACCTCAATGTGGTTTGCATCCTTCGTTCGTTGAGCGTCGAGGAGTTGGGACGTCTCGCGCTCGTGGTGAAATGGTGGTGCGTCGAGCAGAAAGAGCCTGCTCCTCTTTTCTTCACGAAAGATGAGCTGCGGGATGCCGCGAACGTCTTCGCAATCGAGATTCTGGATATGAAGCGCGGGCGGCGAATCCTTTACGGAGCGGACGTCGTTGCGGAAATCGAAGTGCCGATGAATCTGCATCGCGTGCAGATTGAGCATGACTTGCGCACCATCCTGCTGAAATTGAGGCAGCATTATCTGCGCGCGCCGGGGAGTGCAAAGGAACTAGCGCCGGTTTTGAGAAAATCGTTTTCCGGGATGCTGACGCTGCTGCGTCATGTGGTGATTGCATTTGGAGAAGAGCCGCCGGTGGCCGCGCATGATATCGTTGCCCGAGCGGCGGCGCTGACCGCCTCGAGCATGACGGCATTCGAAGCCATCCTTAAACTGCGCGAGACCGGCGAATTTCACGGCGAAATTGTTCCGGCGTACGGTGCGTATCTAAAGGCATTGGAGAAAACTTTAGATGCGCTGGAGCATCATTTTCCCAAGCGGGAATGGCGGCGCGTGAAGAATGCACATTCGTAAATCCAACTGATTCGAGGCGGATATGAAAATAGCACTGATCGTTTTGGCAGTCTTGCTGATCATCGCGCTAATGGTCGGGAGTTGGTTTATCGGGATCAGGAACCAGATGGCGATAAAGCGTGAGGCGGTGAATGCCTCCTGGGCGCAGGTGGACGTCGTTCTGCAAAGGCGAGCGGACCTGATCCCCAATCTGGTGGAGACGGTGAAGGGATTTGCGGCGCAAGAGCAAACCGTCTTCGGCGATATCGCCAAGGCGCGTTCCGCTCTGCTTGGCGCGCATTCTCCGGCTGAAAAGATCGCGGCGAATGGACAATTGGATTCTGCGCTGGGGCGCTTGCTCGTAGTCGTTGAAAATTATCCGCAGCTGAGATCCAACGAAAACTTTTTGCGTCTGCAGGACGAGTTGGCAGGCACGGAAAATCGTATCGCCGTGGAACGCCGCCGTTACAACGAGGCGGTGCAGGATTACAACACTTTTATTTCGCTCTTCCCGAACAGCTTGGTGGCGAGTATGAGCGGTTTCACTCGCAACGACGCGTATTTCAAAACGGAAGAAGGCGCTCGACAGGTCCCCAAAGTAAGTTTCGGAACGCCGAACGCACCGGCTGCAACGCCCAAGCCAGCGCCTGCAAAGCCCTAGAGTTCTGCTCCGGCAAGCGGCGGCGCATCTTAAGAAAACGCGAGTCGCTTGCGGATTTCCGCGACGATTTCTTCCGGGGACTGCGCGGCGTCGATGGTGATGGCATCCATGGGTTCCTCGAGATCCGCGAATTGGCCGGCGAGGATTTGCTCGCCGGCGAAATGGCCGTGGCGGTGACGGATTCTTTCGGCGAAGAGTGCGTAATCCCCTTTTAGATAAACAATTTTTACTTCGGGGCTGGGGCGGAGCTTGTCGCGATAGGCGCGCTTGAGGGCGGAGCACGCGAGGACGACGTTTTTGCCGGCAGCGATCCATTCGAGGATGGCTTTGCGCATCGCTTCGAGCCAAGGAGCGCGGTCGGCGTCAGTGAGCGGAATGCCGCGAGACATTTTTTCGATGTTGGCGGGCGGATGGAAGGTATCAGCGTCGGCAAATTGCCAGTTGAGCTGCGTTGCGAGCATGGTGCCGATGGTTGTTTTACCGGCACCTGTTGTGCCCATGATGATGACGATCACAATTCCCGTCCGCGGCGCTTACCGTCAGACTTGACCGAGGAATTCGCCGAGCAGCATGTGGAAATGGTGAACGCCGTTTTCGCGCTTGACGGAGTAGCGTCCGCGGTCATAGGTCGAAGAGCGCAAACCACGCTGAACATTTTCGCAGAGGCCAATGTCTTCCTGCTGCACTTCATCGCTGAACGCCACCGAGCGCTTGATGCGCTCCTGATTTTTTCCCGAGGCCACCTCGTGGAAAAACCATTCGAAGATCGTGAGCGTTTTTTCGTGGGAGAGAGGAACGATTACGTTCGTCGAAATGTTGTCGGGATAAATGTTGAGCATCAGGTTCGGGAAAACCCAGAAGTAGAGAGCTTGCTGCAGCCCCGTGCCGGGCGCGTAGAGGCGCTCGCCCGCATCTTCCGCTTTCATGGCACGAATCGGCGCGAATTGCTGGGAATAGTAGCGGAAGGTGTCCGTGCGGTATTGCGCGTAGTCGATTTCTTTCATCAAGCCGGGATGGGCGATGGGAATGTGATAGCCCTCGAGATAGTTGTCGACGTAAACTTTCCAATTGCAATCGATGACGTAGTCGCGGCGCTCGGCAAATTGCAATCCTTCAAATTGGAATCCCTTTGCCTGCTGAGGAACTTGGCCTAGATACGCGGAGAGCGGCTCGGCCTTCAGGTCGAAATTCACAAAGATGAATTGTTCCCAGGTCTCGCAGCGAAGCGGGACCATGCCCATGGTGCTGCGGTCGAAAAACTCGACGCCTTCGACGTCGGGCGTGCCAATGAGGCGGCCATCGAGCGTGTACGTCCAGCCATGATATTGGCAGCGCAGAACATTCTTGCAGCCGCTGCCGAGCGCGATCGGCCCGGCGCGATGACGGCAAACATTGCTGAAGGCGCGCAACTCCCCTTGCTTGTCGCGAACGACGATGATTGGCTCGCCGGCAACGTCGGCGGTGAAAAAACTTTCGGGGTCGGAGATGGTGCGCTTCACTCCATTTACTTCGCCGCACGATTGGCTGAGAGTTCCGACGAGTTGCCAAGTGCGCTGGAAAATGCGCGACTTCTCGATTTCCAAAATCGTGGGATCGGTGTAAAACCGCGAGGCGAGCGTTTGTGCGCACTCGATTTGTTCGTGGACGTCCAGGTGAAGAGGTTTTGTTTGCATGAGCGTCAAGTCAAAGGTTCAAAGCTGAAAGTTTAAAGTTGAAAGTCAAAAACTATTCCTACTTTTTTGTTTGCTGGCCGTCGAGTCTTGCGCGGCGGCGATTACTTTCGTGCTGGTGCGGCGGCATTTTGTTGCTGCCGGAAAAGCGGGAGCAAGCTCCCGCACTCCAAACTAAAACTTGCGCGTTTCCTGGCGCGACCAGCGCTCGATGACGATCTTCGATTCGGTGAAAAATTCGACGGCGTCGCGCCCCTGACCGTGGAGGATGCCGAAGAAACTTTCTTTCCAGCCACTGAAGGGGAAATAGGCCATCGGGGCGGCTACGCCGATATTGATTCCGATGTTGCCTGCGGGCGCTTCGTAGCGAAATTTGCGGGCCGCGGAGCCGCTTGTCGTAAAGAGCGACGCCTGATTGCCGTAGGGACTGCGGCGAAGAAATTCCATGGCTTCGTCAATAGAATTGGCATGAACTAGGCTGAGCACCGGGCCGAAGATTTCCGTATTGGCAAGCTGGCTAGTGGACGGCAATCCGTCGAGGACCGTCGGCGTGAGAAAATTTCCTGATTCGTATTTCGGAATTTTCGTGTTACGGCCGTCGACGATGGGTTTTGCGCCTTCACCGACGCCTGCGGAAATGAGCGATTCGATGCGCTGCTTGCTCTCCCGGGTGATTACCGGACCCATCTGTATGCCGGCGTCGAGGCCATTGCCGACACGAATTGCGGAGGCGGCGTGGGCGATGGAGTCGCGGAACGTTTTTTGGGCTTCGCCAATCGTGACGGCGACGGAAACGGCGAGGCAGCGCTGGCCGGCGCAGCCAAATGCGCTGTCGCTGATGATCTGCGTTGCGAGTTCCATATCCGCGTCCGGCAGAACGATGACGTGATTCTTTGCGCCGCCTTGGCACTGCATGCGCTTGCCGCTGGCTGCGGAGCGTGTGTAAACATGTTTCGCCACCGGAGTGGAGCCGACAAAACTGATGGCGCGAACTTGCGGATGGTCGCAGAGCGCGTTGACTACTTCTTTCCCGCCGTTGACGAGGTTTACGACACCTTTGGGCAGGCCGGTCTTCTCGAGGAGTTCAAAGAGGCGGCGCATTGATAGAGGAACGCGCTCGGATGGTTTCAGGATGAACGTATTTCCGCAGGCGATGGCGTACGGAAGAAACCAGTACACGATCATCGCGGGAAAATTGAAGGGAGTGATGGCGGCGACGACTCCGAGCGGCTGGCGAATCTGCATTTCATCCACGCCGGGCGTCACGTCCTCGAGAACGTGGCCCTGCATCATCATGGGGATGCCGCAGGCGACTTCCACGTTTTCGATACCGCGGCGCAGCTCGGCTTTGGCTTCGCCAAAGGTTTTTCCGTTCTCGATGGTGATGAGCCGGGCGAGTTCGTCGAGATGTTCTTCGAGGAGATTTTTCAGCTTGAAGAGGTATTGAACGCGCTCGCCAGCAGGAGTGCGGCGCCAAGCCGGGAAGGCATCGGCGGCGGCTTGAACGGCCGCGTCGACTTCGGCGGATGTCGAAAGCGGCGTGCGCGCAAGTAGTTCGGCTGTCGCGGGGTTGGTGACGTCCACGAATTCGGTTGCGGCGGCTCGGCGCCAGGCGCCATTCACGTAGTTCTGAAGATCGGAGACTTGGGTGGTTACGGCGCTGCTCATACCTAGCTCCTTGGCCTCGGCGCGAGATGGGATAAGTGTCCCGCAGGGCCAGCACTGTAAAGAACCGGATCGATGTAGTTTACCAAGAAACAGTGAGGAGGAGAGGCGAATCGCGGGCGAGGGGAGGCCTCGCTGCGGATGGAACAATGTTGACGCCGACCCAAAGCCTCGCCATTGGAAATGGAGTTAGTCCTTGCCAGAATCGCTGAAAAGAAGAGAGTTGAGTTTTTGATGCGTGCAAAAAAGTGCAAAAGAGTGCGGAAGAATGTGAATACAAAGGGGATAGGGGATAGGAGATAGGCAGTCGAGGGGATGACGGTCGTGGGGCAGAGCCAGCAGAGGGTAGTACATCCCCCATGAAAGATGGATCGTTTTCAAACCAAAGGAGTTGCGGGAAAGGCATTTTGTAACTTGCTGAATTGAAAGAGGATGGACGACGGGAGATTTTGTTACATCTAAAGTTGCGGGAAGTGGAGAACACGGGGCGGAACGGTCAGAGTGGCGGCTAGCAACCACACGGAATGTTAGCATGCAAGTACCGTACCTGTCAAGATAAAGTTGAGGGTAACTTGGAAGTGATTGACGCGGCAGGAATTAGGGCGGGGGCAGTATGAACATCATGAGCTAGGCTTCTTAAGAGGATCGCCAAGCTGATGGCCCACCGTCCTCAGATATACCCTAACCGCGAAAAAGCAGATTCCTCGCTTCGCTCGGAATGACACTCCGCTAGATTTTACGCCAAGCAAGGACGCAGCAATCCTGCGTTCCCACAAGTGAATTTACGAACACTTCCCGTCGTTGATAGAGATGTGGGCCGCATGCGCTGTAACAATTTCGGGTCATGACTTTGAGGCGGCATCGTGGCGAACGCGGGAGGCGAGCCAGGCGATGGTGGCGAGCATGCCGAGGTAGCCGAGGGTGCGCATGGTGGCGCCGATTTTCTGGTCCTGGGCGAGGAGGCCCCACTGGGTGAAGAGAATTTCCCAGTCGGAGTCACCAGAGCCGACTAAGGGCAAGGCGGCGGTGCGGGCGTCGGCCATGTAGGTACCGATGTAGGGGAAATTTTCGAAGAACCAGAAGCTGCAAAAAGCGAAGCCGGTGGCTTCGCGTTGCCAGAAGAAATAGAGGGCGCACAAAAACGGCACGAGCAATTCGCCGAGGGTTCCGCCAAGAATCATAATGGTGTTGCCAAACCAACTGAAGAAGAAATGGCCGCCTTCGTGGATGATCAGATTGACGAAATCCAGGAAGAGAAATCCGGAGCGGTTGGTGAGGGCGTAGAGAAGGAACAGGGCGTAGAAGCAGAGCCAGGCGATTCCCGTGAAGCGGGAGACGGGTTTCCAGGGGCCGAGTTTTTCTTCGAGGAGGGTCACCTGCTCCAGCGTAGCAAGGCCCGTCGCGGAAAGGCGACGGTTGTCAGTTATCAGTTATCAGTAAGAAGCTTCTGACAAATTTGCCAAGGCCACAAGGATTAGCCGCTGCTCATCGATACGGATTGGTGCGCAGCGATGACGCGGGATAGAACCGCTCGTCGAGTATGAGGGACATCGAGCAAATGAGTGAGGCGAGTTGCGGATCGGTTGAGATCCTTCGCTTCGCTCAGGATGACAATCGCAAGAGGGGATGCCCGCGATACGAGGGCGAGCGTGACGGGGCGAAGAGGGCTGACAGAAAAGCGGTAGCAAGCTCCCGCACTCCAAGAGGGGCTACTTATCGATGGCGGCGAGGGCTTCGTAGGCGGCGCCGAGGAGCGGGGCGGATTCGTTGAGGACGATGGAGACGGGGATGTCGCTGAGGAGGCCTTCGAATTTCCACTTGTCCTTGAAGGCGTGGAAAAAGGTGCCGTCTTTCATTTTTTCGAGGATTTTGACGGCGATGCCGCCGGCAACGTAGACGCCGCCTAGCGCCAGAACTTTCAGCGCCAGATTCCCTGCTTCCGCGCCATAGATGGCGGTCCAAAGATCTAAGGTGTCGGAACAGACACGGCAGGACTTGTCCAAACCGCGGCGGGTGATTTCCGGGGCGGGATCGGTGTCGGGATCTTCAAACGAAGGATGGGTAACTTTCGGCGCGAGAAATTCATGAATGGTGCGGAAGCCGCGGCCGGATAGGATGAGTTCCCAGCTAACTTGAGGATAGCGGCGGCGCATGAAGCGCAGCAGTTCGATCTGCTGCTCGGTGTGCGGGGCGAAGTCGGAATGCCCGCCTTCGGAAGGCACAACGCGGTAGCGCCCGCCATCCCAGACTAGAATCGACTGGCCAAGACCGGTGCCCGCCGCGAGCAATGCGCGGGTTCCGCCCGGCTCGGGCTTACCTGGATTCAGAACGCAGAAATCTTCCGGCGGAAGATGCTCGATACTGTGGCCCGTGGCCCCAAGATCATTCAAGAGAACGACGTGCGGAACATTCAGCTCTTTGATGAGGGACGCGGTATCGACGATCCACGGAAGATTCGTGGCCCTCACGCTGCCATTGATCACCGGCCCGGCAATGCCGAAACCGGCGGCAACGATGCGCTCCTTGCCCAGATGTTCGGCCGCCTGGCGCGAGAATTCCTTGACGATGCGCTCGAATTGCGCGAACTCCTTGCTTGCGAAGCGCTGCTTGAAGACGGGCGCGAGCGTGCCGCGTTTTTCCGAGAAGAGCGCCAGATTACACTTCGTCCCGCCAA
>WNFO01017691.1_pt1 | contig 10486 bp, 8 predicted proteins | sample 5400251 | NCBI WGS metagenome assembly WNFO01 (sample SAMN13153354, study PRJNA577476) | soil metagenome | isolation source: 100 cm saprolite under Madrone tree | place: USA:California | collected 2016-06-14 | reverse complement strand
GGGTTTTCAAAATACCGCGAGTGGAGCAGGGCGCGCGATCGGTGGAATTGCGCGCCAGTGAGCTGGCGATGATTTTGGATGGGATCGATGTTTCGAAGCTAAAGCGCGTGCCGCGCTACAAACGCGCTGTGTGAAGCAGCGAAAAAGAAAAGCTGGCCACAAAAAATAAAAACAACGCATAAAATAATCGCCGTGTGAGCAACGGAGTTTCTACTGCTGCGTCTAAGCAGGCGTGCCCACCAAAGAGAATTTCTTGAACAACTTGCCCGACGATAAAGAAGCATTGAAGGCCATGCTTCGTTCGTTGTGGCAGGAGCGCGAGCGCCTGGAGAAACGAGCCGAAGAGCAGCGCAGACGCGCCGACGAACTGTATTTGGAGAAGCTGCGACTGCAGATGGAGCTGGAACGCTACAAGAAAGCGACCTACGGGCCGCGGGCAGATCGTTTGAGCATGAACCAGGTGGCCCAGATGCTGCTGGAGTTCGCCGAGAGGTTGGAACAAAAACCGATCCACTTGGAAGATCTCCGAGAAGTGGAACCGGAACCAGACGCGCGGCGGGTGAAGCGCCGCAAGGGGCGGCGTGCTCTGGCCAACTTCGAGAATCTTCCGGTCAACACCTACGTATACGAGTTGAGCGCCGAAGAGCGGCCCTGCCCGAGTTGCGGTGTGGAGCGCAAAGAGATCGGCAGCGAGAAGAGCTGGCAGATCGAATACATCCCGGGACATTTCGAACGTCTGGAGCATGTACGCAAGAAGTATGCGTGCCCCAGTTGCGAACGTGCCGGCGAGAACCCGCAGATCGAAGTGGCCGCCAAAGCAGAAACAGCAATCGAGAAAGGCTTTGCCGGCCCAGGGCTTCTGGCATTCATCGTGACCAGCAAGTTCGCCGATTACCTGCCACTCTATCGGCTGGAAGATATTTTCGAGCGCCAAGGCTTTGAGATTTCCCGGGCCACGCAATCCGTATGGTGCCGGGATGTCGCGGAGGTGGTCGAGCCCTTGTACCAACGGATGGTCGAGCGAGTGAGAGAGTCGCATGTGGTGGCCACCGACGACACCGTCCTGCCGATGTTGAGCCCGGGCCAAACGCGGCCGGCACGCATGTGGGTGTATGTGGGCGACGCAGCGAATCCGTATAACGTATTCGACTTCACCTTGAACCGCAGTCGTGAAGGCCCGAAGGAATTTCTGAAGGACTACACGCAGATTTTGCTGGCCGACGCTTACGGTGGCTACAACGGGGTGGTGGCTGGCAACGCCATCACTCGTGCGGGATGTTGGTCGCATGCGAGACGCAAGTTCGTGGAGGCGGAGAAATCGGCGCCGGAGATCGCGCGCGAGGCGGTCGCTCTGATGGACGCACTGTTTTCCGTGGAAAGACAGGCGAAAGACGTTGCCGTGGCCGAGCGATTAGAGTTGCGGCAGAAACAGTCGGTCCCCATCCTGGCGGAACTACATCGCAAGCTGCTGATCTGGAAAGAACAGTTGCTACCGAAGCATCCCATGGCCGACGCCGTGAACTACACGCTTGGCCAATGGGAGGCGCTGACCGTGTTCACCACCGATGGCGCTGTGCCCATCGATAATAATGTTAGCGAACGGGAGATGAAGCGCGTGGTTCTCAATCGCAAAAACTCCCTATTCGTCGGCAACCCTCGCGGCGGGCGAACTGCGGCGATCTTGGCCAGCTTGACCAGCAGCTGCCGCCGGCATGACATGGACCCACATCTCTATTTCATGCAACTGCTGGTGAATCTCCCGACCTGGCCAGCTCGTGACCTCAACGCTTGGCTTCCCGACCGTTGGAAACAAGCTCATATCGCCCGGTGCGCCGCTCTGGGAATTCCCGTTCCTCCCAACCCATAGCCCCTGCACTTCACGTATCGCTCACTTAAGCATGGTCATCTGCCTGTAAATTCCCTGTTTCTTTCCGCCGCCAGCGTCTATCGGTGCTGCTGTGCTCTAACGCAGCAGCAACGTATGATTCTCAGGGTGCCTGTTGAGTGCCCAGAATTCCTGTTTTTAGGTTGTTTTGGAGAGTTTGAAGAGCAGCTAAGTCCTTTGAATCCAGCGGGGCCATGTAGGTTATGACGCGTTATGAGCCCGACGAGCTACCATGCTGCTCCACCCCGCATACCCACTATGTCAGACGAGCACGCTTCCGTTAAATCAGTGCAAAGTACAGGCAGCTGGCGCAATGATTTTGTAAACCCGGCAGAAGGAACTACCACTCGTTGTAGGGGGTGTTCTCGAAGGGAGAAACTCTATCGGAATTCGAATGAATATCAATCATGCCCGTTCCCGATTGCTCTGCGCTTAACACCACGCTATCGAACTGTGCCACCCAGTCTGCTGCACCAGTCATGGGGTCTGTGGGAACCTTGCGCAGATACCCCGCCTGCACCAAATCTTCCAAGGACTGCGGGGCGGTCTGTTTGTCCAGCGTATAATTATCGATCGCCTGCCGCATGACCCAGAGGTCCTGCTTCATGGTTGCTTCGCGTGCGTGCTGCACCGATTTCTCATAGCGCTGTGCGGCCATGCCGATGAGGATAAGGATGATCGTAATGACGATCATCAATTCGATGAGCGTAAACGCCGCTTCCAACAGCCCGATGCGACGCGTCCGCACCGACAGCCTGCCCGTTCGAATTTGCGACAGCATTTTCATTTCAAATCCTGGTTCGATCTACCAATCGGAATACTTGGTGCCATCGAGCGCCGTACCCGTCGACTTCGAGTATACGTCAAACACGTTCTTGCCGCCCCAGCTCGTCGAATCCGGATCGTCTTGAACGGCACGTAGTCCCCAGTCGGCCTGCCCCGTCATGGGGTCCACCGGAACCTTCCGCAGAAAACGAATCTTCCGATCGCTGCTGGCGCCGAGTTGCACTCCCTTCACCAAAGTCTCCAGATCTGGTGGATAGCCTTCGCTCCCGATTTCCACCCGGATCTGGTTTCGGTCGGCCGCGTCTTTGTACCGGTCGATGGCATCCTTCATTTCGCGGAGATCGCGCCGAAGCTCAGCTTCTTTCTGACGAATGACAGTGTACTTCGCGATCGGCAGTGCGGCGGATGACAGAATCAGCAGAATGGCGCAGGCGATGATCAACTCCAGCAGCGTCATTCCAGCTTCGGAGAAAGGCGGCCTCCGGTGGACTCCTCTGCGGCTTCGTCCGCGGTATGAAATCTTGGGTAACATCGTTCGCATAATTCGACTACTGCTGGACCTGCAGCGTCGCCTCTCCTGTTATCAGCGGTATCAGCTTCTGCTCCGAATCTTTCGCATTCACTTGCACGATCGACAGGTTCGACGAGCCCGGCGCCAGCGCCTTGACGACGATGCCGATCAGCGTCCCGCTTCCGCTCACTCCTGGTGTGTTGGGCTGGCGCGTCGCGGAAATTATCGCTTGTCCTTTTTCCTTAAAGACCTGCTGCACGATGGCGATTTCCTGGGTTCCGCCTGAGAGGAACCCGCCATGCTGCACCTCTTCTACGCTGATTACCGCGGGATTGTACTGGAGCAACAGCGGGATGGAGAAGAGGTCACTCACGTTGTCAACCACAACGCCGATTGTTGCCGTCTGCCCGGCCTTCAACGACAAGCTCTGCGGCTCAAACCGAATCTTTGCCGCGGGAGCTCCCTGAGCAGTGCCAGCCGCAGGGGCCGTGGCACTTGGCGCAGACGTTGGCGTTCCCGCTCCCATATTTTGATTCGTCTTAGGTTGTGGCGATGATGCTGGTTGCTGCGCAGGTGCGCGAATCTCACTCTCCCGCTTGACCTGCACGTTTGTCTCAGAGCCAGAATACATCGTTCGCAGATTCGCTTTGGTCCATTCGGGAATGCGCACGATCCGGGGTGTCAGGACGATCAGCACTTCATCTTCTTGGTGGTCCGTCTTGTTATGTGAGAAGAGATATCTCAGTAGGGGTAGCTTCGCGAGTCCCGGCCAGCCTTCCAGGGTTTTGCTGTCAGTTCGTTGGACCAGGCCGCCAAGGATACTGACCTCGCCCTCTTTCAAGCGGATATCATGCTCGATGACCCGCTGGCTGATGATGGGTTGCGTGATCCCGCCAATCGCCTGATCGCCGGTATGCGAAGAGACTTCCACTTTTAATTTCAGACTGACGTCGCGATTCGGATGCACACGGGGCGTAAGGTCTATATTCACCCCGACGTCCAGATAGGTGAATTGCGTATTCACCAGTGGGTTTACAAAACCTGCGCCGCCGGTCGAGCCGACGCCTACACCCGCCTGAAAGCTGCCCGTGGCAATAGGGATGCGATCGCCAATGCGCAGTTTGGCGGTCTGGCCGTCCACCGAGCGGACTTCCGGATTTTGGATAATCCTCGTGTTCGTATCACTGAGGATGGCGTTTGCTGTCGCGCTCGGCAGCGTGAAAACAAGATCACTTCCATTCAGGTGGCGAAGTTGGTTTAAAGTGATTCCGCTGTTGCTCGTCGTGGAAGTGGTGCTTGAAGAGCCACTCGTCGTGCTACTGTTCGGGTTGATGGCAACGCTGGCCGTTTGCCCGGGGAGAATGCCCAGGTCCCGCAGGCGATCCGTGCGCGCCTCCAGGACTTCGACCTGCACCACCACTTCAGGCTTGGCTTTGTCGATGTCCCGGATCATCTTCTCCGCCAGCAGCAGCTTGTCCGGCGTATCGCGGACAATGATGGCGTTCTGCGAGTTGAGCTGCTGGATTCGTTTCAGGTCCAGCAATTGCCGCAATCCGGTCACAATTTCGGTCAGATCCTGCGGCTGAACCGTATTTGAAAGGTAAAATGTCTTGACCACTTGCTCTTCGTAATCCCGGCGCTTTTGAGGCTGATCCGGAATCACGAAAATAATATTTTCCGTAACCGGCTTCACGAAAGCCTTAGTTTCTAACGACACGATTTCCAGCGCCTGCTCCATCGTCACATTGTTCAATTCCACCGTGATGCGCCGGGCAGGGAAGTCCGGGTCATAAATCACCGTCAGCCCCGCGAGTTTCCCTATCGTGTCGAAGACAATCTTTGCGTCATTGGACATTTTCAGATTAATGGGACCTCGCGAGAGCGGCTTGATTTCAGGCGGCATCGCAGCCAGGGGTGGCTCGTTCGGATCAATCGGCAGCTCAGCAGCCGCATCGGCCACGCGGTTTTTCTCCGCGATCATCTCGACCGTCTTGCGTAACTCCTGGTCGGCGACAGGGCTCGAAGGGTCGATGGCCTGCGCCCTTTGGAATTCGCCCGCGGCGCCCTGGAGGTCGCCCTGTTTCCGTAGTTCAACACCGCGCTTGACGTGCAATTCGCTCGCCTCAAAGCGCACCCGGTTCAGCTTGATCTTGTAATTGGCGTTGTACGGGTCAGCCTTGGCGGCCTTTTGGTAGAAGACGAACGCGGCGTCGTAATCCTGAAGCGTCTCCGCTTTCTTACCTTGGTTGTAATCAGGTTGGCCCTTGGGACAGCCCACGGCGAGCAGTCCGAGACCAACACACAGAAATAGGCTTCCCCAGCGGCGCATGCACTCTCCGAGGCCTCGACATGAAGCCTAAACAAGCAGTCTAACATTCGATTTAGAGGCCCGGCAAGGATGCTGGGTTGGCCGCCTAAATGAAACAACGTGGCCTTGTGTCGAGAGTGACAAGTCTTAATACTGAAGTTATGATGGAAAGTTGTGGCCAAGCCTGCCAAAAAGACAGAGAATTCAGCGAAATCCGGCGAGCACATCGTCGCGCAAAACCGCTCCGCCTCCTATAACTACCAAATTCTTGAGAAACATGAGGCTGGCCTGGTCCTTCATGGCACCGAGGTCAAGGCCCTCCGCGAGGGCAAAGCGAACATTCGCGATGCTTACGTCGTTTTCAAGGCCAACAGCGCATGGCTCGTTAACGCTCACATTGCACAGTACTTACCTGGGGGGCCTTGGAATCATGAGCCGTTGGGCTCGCGAAAGCTCCTGCTTCACAAGAGGGAAATCGACAAGCTTTCCGGTCGCACCGAGTCCAAGGGTCTGACCGTCATCCCCTTAAAGATCTACTTTCGTAACGGCATCGCCAAGATCGAAATTGCTCTGGCACAGGGCAAGAAGTCGTGGGATCGCCGCCAGGACGAACGCACCAAGGAAGCTCGCAGGGAAATTGAACAATCCATGTATCGCAATCGGAGGCGATAGCGCACCATGCAGATCACGCTCGTTACCCAGCCGTTCGCAGCAATCGAAACCGATGCCCTGGTTTCCTACGTATTTGAAGAGACCGACCTTGTTCAAGGCCGCATCGCCGAGATCGACCGGGCGGCCGGAGGACTGCTGCGCAAGCTGGCAAAAAGCGGGGAATTGACCGGCAAAATGTTGGAGTTCACGCTGGTCCATGCGCCCGCGGGCCTCAAGGCCGCACGCTTGCTGCTAGTCGGAGTAGGAAAGCGCGAGCAATACAGTATTGCAGCACTTCGCAAAGTCGCCGGCGCGGCAATTTCGAGACGGACAAATACAAGACCGACAAGAAAAACGACAAGAACATCGAAACTGTCCTGCTCGCTGGTTCCTCAGACGCCGAACGTGCGGCGGCAGAGAAGGGCCTTTCGAAAGGCCGCATCATCGCCGAGGCGCAAAACTTCACTCGCGACCTCGTCAACGAGCCGTCCAACAAGCTCACGCCGCGCATCCTGGCCGAAAAAGCCGAAGCCATGGCCAAGGGAGCCGGACTTTCCGTAGAAATTCTAGATGAAAAGAAAATCGCCGACCTCAAGATGGGCGCTTTGCTCAGCGTCGCCCAGGGTGGTCCCGAACCGCCCCGCGTTATCGTCGTCACCTACACTCCCGCGAACTTGAAACCTGGCGCACCAGTGATCGGTCTCGTCGGCAAGGCGATCACCTTCGATACTGGCGGCATCTCCATCAAGCCCGCCGACGGCATGGAAAAAATGAAATACGACATGGCCGGAGGCGCCACCATGCTCGGCGTGATGCGAGCACTCGCCGCCCTCAAGCCCAGTGTCAAAGTGATCTGCGTCGTCCCGTCCTCCGAAAACATGCCCGGCGGCAAAGCTCAGAAGCCCGGCGACATCCAGACCGCCATGTCCGGAAAGACCATCGAAGTCCTCAACACGGACGCGGAAGGACGCCTCGTCCTTGCCGACGGTGTTCACTACGCCAAGCAGCTTGGCGCCACGTATCTCGTAGACGCCGCGACTCTCACCGGTGCCATCGTCGTAGCGCTCGCCAACGTCAACGTCGGTGTCTTTGGCTCCGACCAGCCCTTCACCGACCGGCTGCTCGCCAGTTCGAAAGCCGTCGGCGAAAAAATGTGGCAAATGCCTATCGACGACGACTATCGCGAATTCATCAAGGGGACTGTCGCCGATATCCAGAATATCGGCAGCGGCAAAGGCGGCGGCGCCATTGCCGGCGCTATGTTCATAAAGGAGTTCACCGGCGACACGCCGTGGATTCACCTCGACATCGCGGGCACCGCCTGGAACGACGACGCCAAGCCCTGGCTGGCCAAAGGCCCCACCGGTGTGGCCCTCCGCACCCTCGTCCACCTGGTGTTGTCGTATTAGGTGCCAGAGGTCCGTTCTATGTAGGGGCAATGCCTCAGTGCGGTGCACCCTTGTCTTCTGGCTACATTTTCTGCGGCGCTGCAATCCCCAATAATCCCAGCGCCTGCACCATCTGGGCCTCCACCAACTCCGTCAGCCGCAGCAGAAACGCCCGCTTCTGCCCGTCCGCTTCCGACAAGATATGATGCTTGTGATAAAAGTTATTGAACGCTTGCGCCAATTGAAACGCGTACTTCGCCACGAACGATGGCTCTTGCGTAGCAATCGCCGCATCCACCGCGTAGTCGAGCGAACCCCCGGCGACCAGTAACTCCCAAAGAGAATCTCCCTCCGCACCCGAAAGTAGTTGACTAACGGATTCCCTAGTTACGTCAACATTGGTCGCCCCTGTTTCCGCGCCCTTCCGCCTGATCCCGCGTATCCGCACTACCGCATATTGGCAATACGGCCCTGTCTCTCCCTCAAAACTCAACGCATCTTTAAAGTCGAACGCAATAATCGCATTCCGCGTAAATTTCAGCAGAAAAAACCGCAACGCCCCCACGGCGATTGCATGGGCCGTCAACTCTTGTTCTTCTGCTCTCATCTCCGCGTGCCGCTGCTGCACTTCCGCCAGCGTCGCTGCCTCCAGCTTGTCCAGCAGATCGTCCGCTTTGACACCAAAGCCTTTGCGTCCGCTCACTTCCACATACGGCTTCTTGGCCTCTTCGGGCGTAAGCTCGTAGCCCATTTCCGCGGCACATCGCGGCGTCAGCGCCACTATTTCATACGACAAGTGAATCGACCGCTCCGCCTCCTTCCCATGACCCAGCGCTCGCAACCCCGCCGCCACTACCCGTTGCAAATACGACTGCCGTGCATCAATCACGTTGTAAACGCTCGAGGCCTGCTCGCCAAAGTGCGGTGCCCCCGGATCATTCGACCCACTGGTCGTAGCCCAAACCGTTTGCCCCCACGGCGCGTTCGGCCACTTCCGGTAGTGAAAATCCTTTCCCAACAATCCGAACTTCCAAAGTTGGTAGGCAATGTCCTTCCCAACGTAGGTCACCGTCCCGTTCGAACGCACAATAATCTTGGCCTGCGAATTCTCCTCCTCTTCCTCGGGAGTCTTTTCCTTTACCTCTTTGCCCGTCTTTACTTCCTGAACCTCTTTTACCTCTTCTTCCCACGGCATGATCCAGCAACCCGCCATCTTCCCGCTCGTCGCCAATTGAATCGCGCCCGATTTCTTCAGCATCTCGAAGGCCGCATCCCAAAACTTCAGATGCAGAATTTCGCTCTCCCGCGCCAACAGCTCGTAGCTGATATCCAGCCGCGCCATCGTCCGCAGGTGGCATCCGACAATCGCATCCGCCACGACTTGCGCAACCTCGGCGTCCTCCCCTTGCCCTTCCTCGATCGACTTCAGCGTCTCCCCGCGCAACTTCGCCGCGCGCGCCTTGTCCGCCGCAAAGAAGCTCGTCGCTTTTGCATACAGCTCCCAGCAGTAGTGATCGAACTTTGGTTCCGCAGCCCGGTTCCGCACCCAAACCGGCGTGACCCTTTCCATTTGCAGCAGGCCGATCACCACATCCGCCACCTGCACGCCCGTGTTATCGATGTAATTCTGAATCTGCACCCTGTTACCCGCGTGCCGCAGGATCCGCACCATCGTGTCCCCCAGCACCGCATTCCGCACGTGTCCGATGTGCGCTGCCTTGTTCGGATTGATGCTTGTATGCTCGACGATGATTTTGTGGGACTGCCGTTCCTGGTTGCCCTCTTCTTGCCCTCTTCCGATTGAATCACGCGGCGTAGCTTCTTTGTGGGGGATACCTTCAGGTGCGGCGTCGTCGCCTACCGGCAAACGAGGCTTTGGCCCGTGAAGGTCCGCTGTCCGAAGTCGGGTCGCCTCTGCCTGCGCGCTCTCCCAAAATCCCGCTCGGTCGAAGTAGGCATTCAAATACCCTCCACCCGCCACGGCGACTTTGGCGATCCCATCGATCCTGCCCAAACCATTCGCAATCTCCTGCGCAATCTGCCGCGGCGCGCGCTTCAACTGCTTCGCCAATTCAAAACAAACTGGTGAAGCCGCCTCGCCCATCTCAATCTTCGGCGGCCGCTCCAGCACAATCGCCAGCTCCCGGCCGTATTGCTTCAGAATGTGCGCCGCCAGCGCCTCGCGCAACCGGTCCGTCAGTCTCTGATACACATGTCCTCGTTCAACCCAGCGATCATCCTCAAGGTTTCTCAGTATAGAGAGCCCTGCAGCTCGCGGTCAAAGAATCACTTTGCTGACGGTGATGGACACGCCTCTTGCAATGAAGCAGGTCCGTGCCCATTCCAAAAAATCCGGGGTGTACCCCGGCTCCTCCCACTCTCATGACGTTTCAAAGCTCCCCGCAGTCGCAGTCCCATCACCGAGTCACCAATCAGAAGTCAGCGCCACCGTTTGACACTCTCACGCTCCGCCGATAGTATCAATCTGCACCCGGGCGGAGAGCCGTTTCAGGCAGCGATCCCACCCGCACGGCGGCATCCCATGAAACTCGCTTATTTCGACTGTTTTTCCGGCATTAGTGGTGACATGACCCTCGGCGCGCTGGTCGATGCCGGCTGTGACGTGGAACTGCTTCGCACTGAACTGGGCGGCCTCCGGGTCCCTGGCTGGGGACTTACCGCCGAAAAAGTTTGGAAGAACGGCATGGCCGCCACCTACGTTAAGGTGAAGACAGATGACCAGTCGAAGCATCGTTCGCTCAGCGCGATTCTTGAAATCTTGCAGAAATCGCAGCTCGCGCCTCGTGTGCGCGACCGTGCCGCCGCGATCTTCACAAAACTTGGCGAAGCCGAGGCCCGCGTCCACGACGTGCCTCTCGAGAAAATTCATTTTCACGAAGTGGGAGCCGTTGATGCCATCGTGGACATTGTTGGCGCCTGCATCGGATTTCACGCTC
>WNFO01006287.1_pt1 | contig 10486 bp, 9 predicted proteins | sample 5400251 | NCBI WGS metagenome assembly WNFO01 (sample SAMN13153354, study PRJNA577476) | soil metagenome | isolation source: 100 cm saprolite under Madrone tree | place: USA:California | collected 2016-06-14 | reverse complement strand
TTGGCGACGACCTGCCCGACTTGCCGATCATGCGGCGCGTGGGACTTGCCATCGCTGTCGGCGACGCGGTTCCTCAAGTGAAACAGACAGCGCACTATGTCGCCAAAGCCCATGCTGGCAAGGGCGCGATCCGCGAGGCAGTCGAGCTCATCCTGAAGTCCAAGGGCATTTGGGAAGAGATGATCGAAAAAGCCCGCGCATAACGGCGGCTAGCGCAAACGCTGATTCGTTCCAGTTTTGATAGTGGACACACTGCCGCGAATTACCGTCACGGCCGCCGCCCCGGCAAGGAAAATCTCGTCCCGGGCTCTCCCGCTACCGTCAACTTCACGGCTGGACCGTCTGGATGAGCTCTTACTGAACCGGCGAACTGGCGACGCTGGCTACGCCGGTCAGACCATAACGGATAACGCCTGTCTGATCCGTGAAGAAACTACGCTGCCCAGTCGTGCCACGATTCGCAGGATCACCGTTGATGGTGTACTGCGTGTTGACACCACCGGCCGCAACAACGTTACCATACGTGTTCAGGTAACCGCTCTTTGCCGTGGTGTCAGACGTAGCCAGGACATCATCAATGAGGCAGGCGCTGGTCGTAGTTGCGCCGGCCGCAGTGGCGCATGTCGCGGCGTTTCCTCCCAAGTTGGCCAACGCAGCAGAAAAGCCGATAGCCGGGTAGGCTGTCGCGTAGGTAACCTCCGCAGTGTTAATGCTGCGCAGAGAACCCACATCCGAGGATTCGTTGGCCGCCATTTTCGAGCGCAGGAGGTTCGGGATGGCGATCGCCGCGATGATCAAAATGATCGCTACGACGATCAAAAGTTCGATAAGAGAGAAACCCTTTTGTTTCTTCATGATACGTCATTTCACCTCGCGCAAAAATTGCACCTACAAGCAACACAATTGACCTGAAATTTTCCTAATGATAGCCCGATGCCATGGCCATTGTCCATGGAACTGGGGTACGCGGAGGAAAGTACCAGACAAGTACTGAGGGTGAAAATCGGACAGGACCGGGAAGCCGTCCACACCCTACGGCCGCGATAAAGGCCAGGCAAGACGGCAGAAGCCGGGGATTACCCGAGGGGACTACTTTTCTTTTAGCTTTAGCTTGCCGCTGGCCTTATTCTCTTCGAGAAACGCGCGCAATTGCGGAGTGGCATCCAGCAGCCGTGTCCATTGTTCGTAATACAATGTGACGGGAAAGCGGCCGAGGCCATAAACGCTTACGCCTCCTTTTTCGCCGACTCTGAATTCCAAATTTCCTGAGCGGCGGCCAGTGGTTTGTTTCTCCAATTCGGCCAAACGCGCTTTGAGTTCGTCGTAGGATGGCTCCCCCATGTTTCCTCCTCAGATGGACTGCAAGAAAAACGGATTATACCTGAACGTGTGGCTTATGCCCTGCCGCGGAGCATGGTTCGAGCATCTCCTGGAGAGCCGATTCGGGCTTGCCAGTGGAGAGATAACGCAGAAACTGACAGCCGCTCGCAGATGAAAGTGCCGAACACAGCGGGCATTGTATATAATCGCGACCATTATGCAAAACCAAGAAACGCTGTATCAGGTGGCTAATCGTGTGGCGACGATTACGCTGAATCGCCCGGATAAATTAAACGCGTGGACCGCAATCATGGAACAGGAGGTGCGCTCGGCAGTTGAAGAGGCCGAACGCGATGAAAACGTGCGCGTGATCGTCTTGACCGGCGCCGGCCGAGGATTTTGCGCGGGCGCGGACATGTCGCTCTTGAGCACGGTGGCGGAACAGGGTCTGGATGAGAAAGGGCGAGCTCAGGCATTGCGTAACAGCAGGAGTGCGGGACGCGAAGGAGTGCGCGCTGACTTCCAGAGGAAGTACTCGTACTTTCCGGCGGTAGGCAAACCAATGATTGCCGCGATCAATGGTCCGGTCGTCGGACTAGGGCTGGTCATCGCGTTATATTGCGATCTGCGGTTTGCCTCGGACGCAGCGCGATTCGGAACGGCGTTTGCGCGGCGCGGACTGATTGCGGAGTACGGAATGGCGTGGATGCTCCCGCGCATTGTTGGACATGCGAACGCGCTTGACCTGCTATTTTCGGCACGAATGATTGATGCGGCCGAGGCGCTACGCATGGGGCTGGTGAACCAGTTGTTTCCGCAAGATGTTTTTCTTGTGAAGGTGCAGGAATATGCGCGCGATCTGGCGGCCAACGTAAGCCCGCGCTCGATAGGAATAATCAAGCGGCAGGTTTACGAAGCGATGTTCCAGACGCTCGAGGAGGCGTTTGCAACTTCCGAGCGCGAAATGCTGACGAGTCTGCAATGCGAGGATTTCAAGGAAGGCGTTGCGCACTTTGTGGAAAAGAGGGCGCCGGCTTTTACCGGCAGATAAGCGAAGCCCATGAACTTCGAATTCAGCGAAAAAACGAAGGAGCTGCAGCGGCGATTGCAGGCGTTCATGGATGGGGATATCTATCCGAACGAGCGGCGGTTCCTAGAGGAGATTGAGCGAAACCGGTGGAAGCCGACGCAGATGATTGAAGAGCTGAAGCCGAAGGCGCGCGCGGCCGGGCTGTGGAATTTGTTTTTGCCGAATGACGAAAGCGGCGCGGGGCTGACAAACCTGGAATATGCGCCATTGTGCGAGATCATGGGACGCAGCGTGATGGCGCCGGAGGTTTTCAATTGTTCGGCGCCGGACACGGGGAATATGGAGGTCCTGGCGCGTTATGGCACGCCAGAGCAAAAGGAGAAATGGCTGAAACCACTGCTGGCCGGGGAGGTCCGGTCGTGCTTCGCGATGACGGAGCCGGACGTGGCTTCCTCGGATGCGACAAATATCCGCGCGAGCATCGTACGGAGCGGAAATGAGTATGTGATCAACGGGCGGAAGTGGTGGTCGTCGGGAGCGGGCGATCCGCGATGCAAGATTGCGATTTTCATGGGGAAAACGGATCCCGCCGCGGCGACGCACAAGCAGCAGTCGATGGTGCTGGTGCCGATGGATACGCCCGGAGTGAAAATCGAGCGGCTGCTTACGGTGTATGGTTACGATCACGCGCCGCATGGCCATGCGGAGATTCGCTTCGAAAATGTGCGCATTCCCGTATCCAACATGCTGCTGGGCGAAGGGCGAGGATTTGAAATTGCACAGGGGAGGCTTGGGCCGGGGCGGATTCATCACTGCATGCGGTGCATCGGCGTCGCGGAGCGCGCGCTCGAAACGATGTGCAAACGCGTGCGCGCGCGAGTGGTTTTTGGCAAACCACTTTCGGAGCAGGGGACGATTCGCGCGGACATCGCGATCTCGCGGATGGAGATCGAGCAGGCGCGGCTGCTGACGCTGAAGGCCGCCTACATGATGGATACGGCGGGAAACAAAGCGGCGCGCAACGAGATTGCCATGATCAAGGTGGTGGCGCCGAACGTGACGCTGCGCGTGCTGGACCGCGCGATCCAGGCACATGGCGGCGCGGGCGTTTCGCAAGACACATTTCTGGCAAGCGCCTGGGCGAACGTGCGCACGTTGCGGCTGGCGGACGGCCCTGACGAAGTGCATACGGAAGCGATCGCGAAGTGGGAACTTGGAAAATGCCACCGCGGGTGATCGAAGATTTGGATGATTTGAAAAGCTTTGCGGGCCGGGAAATCGGCATGACGGACTGGCTCGTGATCACACAGGAGCGTATTCAGCAATTTGCGGAAGCGACGGAAGATCGACAATGGATTCACGTGGATCGCGAACGCGCGAAACGCGAGTCGCCCTATCGCACGACAATCGCGCATGGATTTTTGACGCTTTCTATCCTCAGCTTTCTGATGAAACAGGCGATACAAATCAAGAGCGGAGTTCGCATGGCTGTCAACTACGGCTTGAATCGCGTTCGATTCCCTTCCCCCGTCCGCGCTGACTCGAAGATTCGCGGGCGATTCACTCTGTTGACGCTGAAGGAAGTGTCCAATGCGTTCGAAGCCGTATTTTCCGTTTCGGTGGAGAGCGAAGGAGCGGAGAAGCCATGCTGTGTGGCGGAGTGGATTGTGCGTTACTACCGGTGAAATCTCTGGAATCCAATTTTTGCTGAATCCTTCGTGGTAATTACAAAACTGACCAGAACTTCAGATTGCGCCTGTTTGGGCGCAGAGGAGGGAAGCGCGCAAAAGGAGCGCGACGATTCCAGGCATGGAAGCGAATCGCTCGTCTTTGGTGAGACCCACGTGATAGCGGTAATAGATTTGCTGAATGATAACGGCGATTTTGAATCGGGCGAAGGTGAGGTAGAAATCCATATTCGAGACGTCGCGGCCTGTTGCTTGCGCGTAGCGGTGCAGGAGCTGTGCGCGAGTCATGCTGCCCGGAACCGTCGTGGGCCCCCAACGGATCTTCTGGAGCTCCTCAGGATCCTGAGCATCGACCCAATACGCCAGTGCGGCACCCAAATCGCTGAGCGGGTCGCCAATGGTGCACATCTCCCAGTCGAGCACACCGACAACTTTGGTGAGATCCTTCGGATCGAGAACTACGTTGTCATATTTGTAGTCGTTGTGTATGAGAGCAGCTCCGCGGGTGGAAGGTACGTGCTCTGCCATCCAGGCGGAAATTTTCTCGACTTCAGGATAATCGTGGGTCTTAGAGCCATAGTAACGCTCGGTCCAGCCGCGGACCTGGCGTTCGAGATAACCCTGGGGCTTTCCCAAATCGGCGAGACCAATCGCGGCGTAATCCAAGCTGTGCAAGAGGGCGAGGTTGTCGAGGAACGATTCGCTCAAGCGCCGGGCCGTCTCGGCAGAAAATTCCAAACCTGCGGGAAGATTTCTGCGGAGGATGATTCCGCGAACCGGCTCCATGACATAAAACGGCGCGCCCAAGATGGAATCGTCATCGCAGTATAGGAGCACTCTCGGCGCCGGCGAATACGCAGGATGGAGTTTAGACAGAACACGAAATTCGCGGCCCATGTCGTGAGCAGTTTTGACCTTGCTGCCGAAGGGCGGGCGGCGAAGAACAAATTCCCTTGCGCCAAGATAAACAGAATAGGTCAGATTGGAGTGACCGCTGGGGAATTGACGGACGACAAGCGCTCCCGACTCTGCCGGAAAATGGCTGCGCAGAAAAGGTTCGAGCTTGGCGAGATCAAGCTCTTCGCCGGGGCGCACAGCGCTTGTTTGGTCACGAAAGTCAGCCACGAATGTTTATCGAACCGCCCTTCGCGAGGGGAGGCTACGCCGCGGCGCCTTGTTCCTTGCTGAACTCGGCGAAGGTTTTCCCTTGCTCGGCCAATTGCTTCAACAACGGCGCAGGCGTCCAGAGCTCGCCGTGCTGCTGTTGAAACTCGCAGACGCGATCGTAGACTTTTTTCAAGCCGACGGCGTCGGCATACCACATCGGTCCGCCGCGATAAGCCGGGAATGCATAGCCATTGATATAGATGATGTCGATGTCAACGGCGCGCAAGGCGTAACCTTCTTCGAGGATGCGAGCGCCTTCGTTCACCAACGCGTATAGGCAGCGATCAACGATCTCCTCCGCGGAAATTGGGCGTTGCGCAATGCCAGCTTCGGCGGCCCATTTACTTACTAGTTTGGCGACTTCCGGATCGGAGATTGCTCGGCGGCTTTCGTCGTACTTGTACCAACCTGCGCCGGTCTTTTGCCCGTAGCGGCCTAGCTCGCAAAGCCGGTCCTCGGCGATTGGCTGACGGACCCCCGGCTTTTGCAGGTGGCGATATTCCTTGCGAATGCGCCAGCCCACATCGAGGCCGGCAAGGTCGCCGGTGGCGAGCGGCCCCATCGCCATTCCGTACTCGTAAAGCGCGGCGTCGACGGCCTCCACGCTGGCTCCTTCTTCGACAAGGAACTGGGCTTCACGCCGATAAGGTCCGAACATGCGGTTGCCAACGAAGCCCATGCAATTGCCGACAAGCACGCCCACCTTGCCGATTTTCTTCGAGAGCTGCATGCAGCTGGCGATGACTTCTTTGCTCGTGGATTTGCCACGAACGATTTCGAGGAGGCGCATCACGTTTGCGGGGCTGAAGAAATGCGTGCCGATTACGGACTTGGGCCGCGACGTGGCCGAGGCGATCTCGTCAATGTTGAGCGTTGAAGTGTTGCTCGCGAGAATGGCGCCGGGTTTACAAACGCGATCGAGCTGGCCAAAGACTTCTTTCTTGAGTGCCATGCCCTCGAAGACTGCTTCGACCACCATGTCGGCGCCGGCGAATCCGTCATAACTGAGCGTTGGCCGAATCAACTTCAAGCACTCGTCGACGAATTGCTGGGTGAAGCGGCCGCGCTTGACCGAATTGGCGTAATTCTTCTGAATGTTGGAAAGGCCGCGGTCGAGTGCGGCCTGATCGGTTTCCTTGAGCAAAACGGGAATGCCGGCGTTGGCGAAGACCATCGCGATGCCGCCGCCCATCGTTCCAGCGCCGACCACGGCGACCGTGTTTACTGGAATGGTCCGCGTTTCTCTCGGGATGTCTGGAATTTTTACGACTTCGCGTTCTCCGAAGAAGACGTGGATCAACGCCTTGGATTGATCCGAAAAAAGGCATTTTGCGAAGAGCTCCTGCTCTCTCTGGCAGCCTTCCGAGAAGGGCAGCTTCGTGGCAGCTTCCACGGCGTCGATGGCAGCGAGCGGGGCAATCAAGTTGCGCTGCTTTTTTCGGGCGGTTTCACGCGCGGCAGCGAAGATACGGGCGTTCTGCTGTGGAGTCCCCAGTTTGTCGCCACGCTCACGGGTCTTTGGCGCGGGTTTCCCAATAACCGAGCGCGCAAAGGCGACGGCGCCAGCAAGCAGGTCGCCGTCAATGAGTTTATCGATGATGCCGGAATTCAATGCGTCCTGCGCGGAGATCGGATTCCCTTCGGCGCACATCTCGACGGCTTTGGCTACACCTGCGAGACGCGGAAGGCGTTGTGTCCCCGCGGCGCCGGGAATGAGGCCGAGCTTTACTTCGGGCTGTCCGACCTGCGCGGCGGGAACGGCAACGCGGTAATGACCAGCCATCGCCAGCTCAAGACCGCCACCGAAAGCGGTGCCGTGAATGGCCATGACGACAGGCTTGCGGCAATCTTCAACACGCAGGAGCAGCGGTTTGAATCCTTCGCCTCGCGTGCCTTTGCCAGAAGTGATCTTGCCGAATTCCTTGATGTCCGCCCCGGCAACAAAAGTGCGGCCCCCGCCGATGAGGACAGCAGCCTTGATGCTGTCGTCTCGATCGACTTCATCCATTGCGGCGGAGATGCCCTCGGGCACGCCCGGGCTAAGGGCGTTTACGGGAGGATTGTTGATGGTGATGATGGCGATGCCATTGTCTTTTGTAAGTTGAACCAGGTCGCTCATTTTGTTGGCTCTCTTTTCTTGATGGCCGCGCGCTCAGTGCAGGGACTTCGTTCATGCCCGTTTGCTAAGCAGATTGCCCTCCATCCACCACGAGCACATGGCCGGTGACGAAATCCGAGGCCGCGGAAGCGAGAAAAACGGCGGCTCCTTTTAAGTCGTTCTCATTGCCAAAGCGTCGCAGGGGAATTGTTTTCAGGAAAATATCTTTGTTCCTCTCGATGAGGACCTGTGACATGTTGGTGGGAAACCATCCCGGAGCGATCGAATTCACTTGAATGTTATGGATCCCCCATTTGCAGGCCAGGTCTTTTGTGAAGATGATCACTCCGCCCTTGCTGGCGTGATATCCGATGGCCTGGAATTCCTGGGAAGCACCGCGGAGTCCGGCAACCGAAGCGATGTTGATGATTTTTCCGCGGCGCTGACCAATCATGATTTTGCCAACCGCCTGGGAAAAAAGAAACGTGCCTGTCAGATTCGTCTCGATGACTTTATTCCATTGTTCCAGGCGCATTTCCTCGACTGGCGCGCCCCAGGAAGTGCCGGCATTGTTGATCAGGATATCGATGCGCCCGAATTGCGCCATCGTCGCGTCCACGACCTGGTGAATGTCGGCGGGGTTCTTCACGTCGCAAGCGAGAGCGAGGGTCTCCACACCCAGCTTCCGCAAATCTTCGGCGGTCTGCTGGCAGCGCTCTTTTTTGCGGGCGCACAGCACCAAGTTTGCGCCCATTTCCCCGAGCCCTTCGGCCATCTGGCGGCCCAGGCCGATGGAGCCGCCGGTGATAATCGCCACACGTCCGGTGAGATCAAAAAGTTGTTTGACATTCATCGCCCGAGGAGCTCCTTCTCAACAACGCGGCCCACAATCTCAGAAAAACTTTGATGGAACCAGACTGACAGCGCTTGCCTAGGTCGTGGCGTTCGGCAGAATTAATTCAGCCGCGAGCACGCACGCTTCGCTCTGCGCGTCCCGGCGAGCCGCAAAGCTCTATTCGCCGTAAGGAACCCAGATGTTCTTCACTTGCGTCGCATGCTCGAGGAACCAGGGGCCTTCCCCCTGATCGGAGTCAAACCAATTGACGGCGCGGCCTTCATTCGAAAAAACCTGTTTCAGATTGCCCACAGAAAGAGATTTCACCGTCGCACTGCCCGCCTCATCTCGAAAACACCAGATGGCATCCACATCGTCGTGCTCGGCAAGCACCTTGATTAGTTCCGCGGGGCGGCCCGTAACCATATTTATCGCGCCATCGGGCAAATCGCTGGTCTCGAAAATTTGATAGAGATCGCCGGTGATGAGCGGGTAGGCTTCCGATGGAATGGCAATCACGGTGTTCCCAAGAGCAGCGGCGGGCATCACCAGAGACAGGAAACCGAGGAGAGGGGCCTCGACGGGACAAGCGATTCCCACTGTGCCGATGGGCTCGCGCATTGCCAGCGTAACGTTGCGGAACGGTGGATCGTGCACGGCGCCTTCAAATTTGTCGGCCCAGGCAGCGTAAGAGAAAATCCGCTCAATGCCGAGGCGCACTTCCGCTTCGGCTTGCTTGAGACCGACGACGGCAGCAAGACGTGCGGCTACTTCGTCTCCACGTTGCGAGAGATTTTCGGCGATGTAGTAGAGCACTTGAGCGCGGTTGTGCGCGGTGGCCTTGGCCCACGATTCCGCTTTGCGCGCAGCCTCAACGGCGTTGCGAATGTCTTTGCGGTTGCCGAGCGGCGCTTCGCCCAGCAAGCGTCCGTCGGCACCGCGCACCTCCATGCTGTGGCCTGAATCCGGCCGCGCCTGCTTGCCGCCGATGTAGAGCTTCACGGTGCGATCAATCGGCGGAGCCGCGAAGTCCACGCGTTCATCGGGCGGCTGGTCGATGGCGAGAGTCAGGGGGCGGACCGTCGGAGCTTGTTTGAACCACACCGGCTCTAGATATTCGAGCAGCCCTTCCTTGCCTCCTTCGCTCCCAAAGCCGCTCTCGCGGTAGCCGCCGAATCCACAAGCTGCGTCAAAAAGATTCGTGCTATTGACCCAGACCACGCCGGCTTTGAGTTGTGCGGCGACGTGCAAAGCGACATTGATGCTCTCGCTCCATACACTCGCGGCCAGGCCGTACACCGTATTGTTCGCCAGCTCGACAGCTTCACGCGGCGTGCGAAACGTCATTGCCGCCAGAACGGGACCGAAGATTTCCTGCTGCGCGACGACCGAGGCGGGATGGACGTTGCTTAACAGTGTGGGCAGAAAATAAAGGCCGCGGGACGGCATAGGAAGCGCAGGCTGCCAGCAAGTCGCGCCTTCGGCAACGCCCTGATCGACCAGGCGCTGAATGCGTTCTAGTTGAACGCGAGCGATGATTGCGCCGATGTCGATGGCCTTGTCAAGCGGCGGACCGATGCGCAAAGTGTTCATGCGATTCTGAATTTTAGTGATGAGAGTTTCCGCCACGCTTTCCTGCATCAGAAGGCGTGAGCCTGCGCAGCATACTTGTCCCTGGTTGAGCCAGATCCCATCCACCAATCCTTCTACTGTGCTATCGAGGTCAGCGTCCTCAAAAATAATGAAGGGTGATTTGCCGCCCAGCTCGAGAGACAGCTTTTTGTGGCTCTGCGCCGTGGCTTTGCGAATGGCGCGCCCAACTTCCGTCGAGCCGGTGAAAGCGATCTTGTCCACATCGGGGTGCTTCACCAGGGCTTCGCCCGTCGAGCCGTCACCGGTGACGATGTTCACCACGCCAGCCGGCAAAGCAATCTCCTGGGAGATTTCGGCAAAGGCTAGAGCCGTCAGCGGTGTGAATTCCGCCGGCTTCAGAACGACCGTGTTCCCTGTCGCAAGCGCGGGGGCAATCTTCCAGGCGAGCATGAGCAGCGGAAAATTCCAGGGAATGATTTGTCCGACGACGCCACAAGCGGCGTGGCCGGGAAATTCCTGCTTCAGGAGTTGCGCCCATCCGGCATGATGATAGAAATGGCGCACGACGAGCGGAATATCGATATCCCGGCTTTCGCGGATCGGTTTGCCGTTATCCATGGTCTCGAGAACAGCGAGCCGGCGGGAATGTTTTTGAATTTGCCGAGCGAGGGCGTAGAGATAGCGAGCCCGGGCATGGGGCGTGAGCGATTGCCATAGCGGGAGAGCGCCTCGCGCCGCTTTTACCGCGGCGTCCA
>WNFO01006286.1_pt1 | contig 10486 bp, 9 predicted proteins | sample 5400251 | NCBI WGS metagenome assembly WNFO01 (sample SAMN13153354, study PRJNA577476) | soil metagenome | isolation source: 100 cm saprolite under Madrone tree | place: USA:California | collected 2016-06-14 | reverse complement strand
TCGATCGCCCCGAGAAATCGGCGTGTGGCGGCTTCGGGATTCGGCGCTCCACACACCGCGGAGATCACGGCCACTCCATCCGCGCCGGCACGAATGACCTGGGTGACGTTGTCGTGGGTGATGCCGCCGATCCCGATCAGGGGAACGCCGATCTCGCCGCGAAGTTTCCCGATGAGCTCGGGGCCGACGAGCTGGAAGTCGGGCTTGGTGCCGGTGGGAAACATCGAGCCGACGGCAACGTAATCGGCGCCCGCGGCCTGGGCGGCCCGCGCCTGCTCGAGGCTGTGCGTGGACAAACCGAGGATCATCCCGGGTCGGAGCAGTGCTCGCGCCGCCGCCGGCGGCAGATCGTCCTGGCCCAGGTGGACCCCGTCGGCGCCAAGCGCGAGCGCCAGATCGAGCCGGTCGTTGACGATGAACGTCGCGCCCGCCGCGCGACAGCGGTCGCGCAGCCGTTCGGCCATCGGCAGGAGGCGTCCCGACGGCCACTCCTTCTCGCGAAGCTGAACGAGGCGACAGCCTCCGGCCAGCGTCGCGTCGAGAATCGTCAGCAGATCACGCCCGCGCGCCGCGGCACGGTCGAGGATCACGTAAAGGCGCGGATCCTTCACGGGTGCAGGCGGCGGCCGTCGACGCTGGTGAAGCGGCCCTCCACGAACGCGGGATCGCTCAGGACCTTGAGCAGGTAGGGAATGGACGTCTTGACGCCCTCCACCGTCGTCTCGAACAGCGCGCGCCGCATCCGATCGAGCGCCTCGGCGCGGTCCTGGCCGTAGACGATCACCTTGGCCAGCAGCGAGTCGTAGAAGGGCGGGACGTCGTAGGGCGCCATCATGTGGCTGTCGACGCGGACGTTGTAGCCGCCGGGCGCGATCCAGGCGGTCACACGGCCGGCGCTCGGCGCGAAGGTCTCGGGATCCTCGGCGTTGACCCGGCACTCGAACGCGTGGCCGTCGAGGCGGATGGCGTCCTGCCGGTAGCCCAGGGGCTCGCCAGCGGCGATGCGGATCTGCTCACGGATGAGGTCGAGCCCGGTCACCATCTCGGTCACCGGGTGCTCGACCTGGATGCGTGTGTTCATCTCGATGAAGTAGAAGTTGCCGCCGCCGTCGACGAGGAACTCGACGGTGCCCGCGTTCACGTAGTTGACCGCGGTGGCGGCGAGCAGCGCCGCCCGGTGCAGGCCGTTGCGCGTCTCCCGCTTGAGGGCCGGCGCGGGCGACTCCTCGATGAGCTTCTGGTGCCGCCGCTGGACGCTGCAGTCACGCTCGCCGAGGTGAACCCGGATGCCGTGGGTGTCGCCCAGGACCTGCACCTCGACGTGGCGCGCCTCCTCGACGTACTTCTCGCAGTAGACCTCCGACGATCCGAAGGCAGCCGCGGCCTCGGACTCGCAGGCGGCGAAGGCCTGCGCGGCGCTCTCGCGCTCGCGGACGATCCGCATACCGCGCCCGCCGCCACCGGCGGCGGCCTTGAAAATGACGGGATAGCCGACGCGGTCGGCGACCTCGACCGCTTCGGTCACGTCCTGGAGCGGCCGCTCGCTGCCGGGAACGACCGGCACTCCGGCCGCCTTGGCGAACTCGCGTGCCTGGGCCTTATCGCCCATCAACCGGATCGACTCCGCCGAGGGCCCGATGAAGGTGATCCCGCACGCCCGGCAGATGTCGGCGAAGGCGGGGTTCTCGGCGAGAAAGCCGTAGCCGGGATGGATCGCCTCGCTGTCGGTCACGGCCGCCGCCGAGATGATCGACGGGATGTTGAGATAGCTCGAGCGCGCGTCGTTCGGCCCGACGCAGATCGACTCGTCGGCCAGCCGCACGGGCAGCGAGCGGGCGTCGGCGGTCGAATGGGCGATGACCGTGCGCACGCCCAGCTCACGGCACGTGCGGATGATGCGGAGGGCGATCTCGCCCCGGTTGGCGATCAGGATCTTATGAAACACGGGCGGCTCCGACTATCTTCGCCTCACTTCGTTCTCGGTCCCACGCAGGCTCGCCTCGCGCCTCGACGCCGCTGCGGCTTCGCACGGCCACGGCGATCCTCACGTACAACCGCGTAGGCTCCGGTCGCTTCGAAGCCGCTGGCATCGTGGGCGCGTGATGTCGCACTACCCGCCGAGGAGGTTGCGCCACTGGGACTCGAGCTCGGCCAGGCGCATGCCGTAGACCTGGGTCATCGCGGCCGCGATCGAGTCACCGTTGCCGAGGCGCATCAGCACGGTGCGCACGGAGGCGAGCCCACCGCGGGTCACCAGATCTTCGGTGACCCAGAGGGCGATGTCGTACCCGACGCGCGCGCGGGCGGGGTCAGGGTCGCCGATGAGGGCTTCGAGGCCGCCGAGCGTGAGTCCACCCGGTCCGCGCAGGAGCGGATCGACACGGACGCCCTCCAGGTACTGGGCCAGTCCCTCCTGAAGCCAGCGCGGAGTCCGACCACGCGACAGCTCGTGGATGGCAGCGTGGGCGTACTCGTGAACGACCAGCTGATCGAGCGCGGCGCCGGACGGCAGGCCGGTGCCGAGGGGCAGGCGGATCTTTCCGTCGTACAGGCCCGTCACCCACCCATGGACCCGCGTCACGTCGTGGAACTGGACGCCTTCGTAGAGGACGATGGTCACGCGCTCGGTCGGGTGGTAGTCGAGCTGATCGCCGACCCGTTCCCATGCTCGTTCGAGCGCCTGGACGACGGGCCGAACCGCTTCACCGCCGGCCGCTCGGTGCTTGACGACGAAGTGCTCCGTCGTCTCCCGCTGGAACGCCGCTTCGACGCGGCGCTCACGCTCGATCTTTTCAAGCAGGCGTCGCGCTGCCGCGTGCCCGGGCTCACGAGCGAGGAGCGCCGTGAGGTGAGCCAGCGCGAGGTCGGTCTGATCGCGCTGGTCGTAGAGCCGGGCCAGGAGCAGCCGCACCTCGACGTCGTCCTCGGTGGCCGTGGCGCGTTCGAGCGGTTCGAGGGCCTCGGTCGGACGCCCTCCGTGGATCGCGGCGATGCCCGCGGCCTTGAGGAGCGCGGGATCGTCGGGCAGCGCCTTCAGGCCCTGGCGAAAGAGCAGCAGCGCCTCCTCGGGCCGATTCTGCCTCAGCACGTCGCGTCCCCACGCTTCGAAACAGCGCGCGACGTCCTGACGCCACACCGGGCTCTTCGGATTGTCGGCAGCCGCGCGGCTGAAGCGCTCGCAGGCTCCGGGGAACTGCCCGGCGGCATAGAGCTGGAGCGCGGCGGCACGCTCTCCGCCGCCGACGGCGACGGTGGTGGCGACGTAGGCGCGCTCATCGACGGGGACGGTCGGCTGGGAACGCCAGCCCAGGAGCAACACGCCGGCCACGAGCGGCACCGACGCGATCATCAGCCAGCCGGCTCGAGCCACCCGCACGGTGGCTTAGCCCGCGGGCTCGATCAGGAACAGCGGCTGCCCATATTCCACGGGCTGCCCGTTCTCCACGAGGATCTTCTCGATGCGGCCGGCGGCCTGCGATTCGATCTCGTTCATGAGCTTCATCGCTTCGATGATGCAGAGGACCTGGCCCTGCTTGACGACGTCGCCGTCCCGCACGTACGGCTCGGTCGTCGGCGACGAGGCGCGATAGAACGTTCCGACCATCGGCGCCTCGACGGTGACGAGCGTGGCGCTGGTGGCGACGTCGACGACTGGCCCCGCGGCCGGCGTGGGCGCCGGCGCCATCGGAACCGGGTACGCCGCTGGCGCGGCGCCGGGACGCTGCAGGCGGACCTTGAGGGTGCCCAGGCTGACCTCGATCTCGGCCAGGTCGAGCTCCCGCATGAGTGCGCCGAGCTGGCGGGCGAGCTCGGTGGCGGCCTGCGAATCGGGCCGGCGGCTGACGCGCATCGCTAACCGGCCGTCGCCACGCGTCCGAGGTACTCACCGGTGCGCGTGTCGACCTTGACGATGTCGCCTTCGTTGAGGAAGAGCGGGACCTGGACGACGGCGCCCGTTTCCAGCGTGGCGGGCTTCGTGCCGCCCTGCGCCGTGTCGCCACGCACGCCGGGATCGGTTCGGGCCACGGCCAGCTCGATGAAGTTGGGGAGCTCGAGGCTCACGGGCGAGCCGTCGATGTAGAGCACCTCGACCTCGGTGTTGTCCTTGAGGTAGAGGGTCGCGTCGCCGACCTCGTCCTCCGAGAGCGACACCTGATCGTAGGTCTCCATGTCCATGAAGTGGAAGCGGTCGTCCTTGTAGAGGAACTGCATGTGCTTGTCCTCGAAGTCGACCAGCTCCACCTTCTCGCCCGATCGGAACGTGTTGTCGATGACCCGGCCCTGGCGCATGTGCTTGAGCTTGGTGCGGACGAACGCGCCGCCCTTGCCGGGCTTGACGTGCTGGAAATCGACGATCGTATACGGCTCGCCGTCGAAGACGATGCGCAGCCCCTTCCGGAACTCGGCGGTCGACACCTGCATCGCGCGCTAACCCTTCCGTTTCAGGCGCGCGCGCAGGGCGCCTTCCAGTCCCGCGCGTGCGTCGGCGTTGTTCGGCTCCTTGCGCAGGATCCGAATGAAGATGTTGAGGGCCTCCTCGGTGAGGCCCTGGTCGAGGCACAGGGCGCCGAACGCGGTCGTCACGAACGTGTCGTCGGCGAGCACACGGGCGAGGCCGCTGATCTCGCCGTCGTGCGGCGCAGCCCGCAAGAGCCCGAGTAGCGCCCGTGACTCTCGGTCGGTCGGATCGAGCCGCGCCGCCGCGTCCAGGTGGTGCGCCGCCGCGTCCAGGTCACCGCGCAGCCGATGGATCTCGGCGCTGAGGCGATGGGCCTGCGCCTCCTTCGGGCTCTCCCCGAGGATGGAGGTGAGCTCGGCGAGCGCGGCGTCGTGGTCGCCCTCACCGAGCAGCGTCTTGGCCAGGATCAGTCGGGCCGTCGTGTAGTGGGGATAGCGGTCGAGGCCGCGCCGGCAGAGCGCGATGGCGTCACGGGCACGGCCCGACTTCCGGTAGAGATCGGCGAGCTGGGCGAAGGCGAGCGACTCCGGATCCCGCTGGAGCCGCTCTTCGTGCCGACGGATGGCGCCGGTGATCGCGGGATCGTCCACCGTCATCGCAGAACCGTTATACGGGGCGCTCGTTTCGCTTGTCAACGCGCTATCCTGCGAGTGAGGCCAGCGCCGCCCGAACGTCAGCCGGCGGAACGTCGTAGACGACCTTGAAGGCGCCGATCGTGGGCGCCAGCACGAACGGCACGCGCCCATCGCGCGACTTCTTGTCCCGTCGCATCGCGGTCAGCACGCCGTCGACGTCGATGCCTTCGGCGCGGGTGGGCAGACCGACCGCCGTGAGCAGCCGCTCCTGACGCTCGACGGTCGACGCATCGGCGAGGCGAAGCTGCCGGGCGAGGCGGGCCTCGGCGACCATGCCGAGCGAGACGGCCTCACCGTGCGTCCAGCGCTCGTAACCGCTGGCCGCCTCCAGCGCGTGGCCGATCGTGTGTCCGTAGTTGAGCACGGCGCGCAGGTCGGCCTCCTGCTCGTCCCGCTCGATGACCCTAGCCTTGAGCCGGCACGAGCCCCCGATGATGCGCTCGAGCGTCGCCGGATCGCGGTCCAGGAGCGCCCGGGCGCTGGCCGCTACGTCGTCGAAGTAGGCCGCGTCGAGCACGATGCCGTGCTTGACGATCTCCGCCAGCCCCGACCTGAACTCGCGCGGGGGCAGCGTCAACAGGGTGGCGGGGTCACTCAGCACCAGCCGTGGCTGGTGGAACGCGCCGATCAGGTTCTTGGCGCGCGGATGATCGATCGCCGTCTTGCCGCCGATGGAGGCGTCGACTTGCGCCAGCACGGTGGTGGGGAGCTGGACGAAGTTGACGCCGCGCATGTACGTGGCGGCGACGAAGCCGGCCACGTCACCGACGGCGCCCCCGCCGAGCGCCAGCACCGTCGACGTGCGGTCGAGGCCGGCCTCGAGCAGCGCGTTCCAGCACCGCTCGGCCACGCCGAGCGTCTTGGCCGCCTCGCCGTCGGGAACCTCCAGGGTCGTAACCGTGAACCCGGCCTTCTCGAGGCTCTCGGTGACGGTCTTGCCGTGGGCACTGAGGATGCCGGCCGCGCTCACGAGCGCCGCTCGCGAGCCGACGCCCAGCGATTTCAACCGGGCGCCCACGCTGGCGAGCGCACCGCGCTCGACGACGATCGCGTAGGATCGGGAGCCCAGCTGGACGTCGATGTTCATCGGGTCATTGATCCGAGCATTTCACCGCTCGGCTCACCGCCCGGGCGCGGCTCACCTCGCACGATTGTCGAGCCGATTTCACCGCTCGGCTCGCCGCCCGAGCGCGGCTCACCTCGCACGATTGTCGAGCCGATTTCACCGCTCGGCTCGCCGCCCGAGCGCGGCTCACCTCGCACTACCATCGCTTCAGGCCTTCGAGGTAGGCGGTGTGGTTGCGGCGGATCTCGTCGATGCTGTCGCCACCGAATTTCTCGAGGAACGCGTTGGCCAGGACGATCGCCATCATCGCCTCGCCCACGATGCCGGCCGCCGGCACCGCGCAGACGTCACTGCGCTCGACGACGGCCTCGACGGCTTCCTTGGTCGCGAGATCGACCGATTTGAGGGGCGTCCGCAGCGTCGAGAGCGGCTTCATGGCGGCACGCACGATCACGGGCTGGCCGTTGGTCACCCCACCCTCGAGGCCTCCGGCGTTGTTGCTCGAGCGCCGAAAGCCACTGTCGGCGTCGAAGAGGATCTCGTCGTGGACGGCGGAGCCAGGGCGCCGCGCTGCCTCGAAGCCGAGGCCCAGCTCGACGCCCTTGATGGCCTGGATGGCGGAGAAGGCTTGGGCGAGGCGGCCGTCGAGACGCCGATCCCACTGCACGTAGGAGCCGAGCCCGACCGGACAGCCGAGGGCGACGACCTCGAAGACGCCACCCAGCGTGTCGCCCTTGGTCTTCGCGTCGTCGATGGCCGCGATGATGGCCGCCTCGGTCTCGGCGTGAGCGCAGCGGACCTCCGAGGCCTCCGCGCGCTGCTTGACCTCGTCCCACGGCATCTCGAAGTCGAGGGACATTCGCACGCCGCCGATCTCGGTGACGTGACTGAGGATCGTGATCCCGAATTCCGCCAGCAGGCGCTTGGCCACGCCCGCCACCGCGACCCGCGCGGTCGTCTCGCGAGCGCTGGAGCGCTCGAGCACGTTGCGGATGTCGCGGTGGCCGTACTTCATCGCGCCCGCGAGGTCTGCGTGCCCGGGGCGCGGGCGCGTCACTTCCTTGTGCGCGGCGCCCGCCTCGGGAGGTCCGACCGACATCGTGGCTTTCCAGTTCTCCCAGTCTCGATTCGCGATCTGTAGCGTGAGCGGGCTGCCCAGTGTCTGGCCCCAGCGGAGGCCGGACACGATGTGAACGCGGTCGCGCTCGATCTTCATCCGTCCACCACGGCCGTAGCCGCGCTGGCGGCGCGCCAGATCGACGTCGATATCAGCTTCGGTCACGGGGAGCCCCGCGGGAACGCCGTCGATGACGGCGGTCAGTGCTTCGCCATGGGACTCGCCGGCGGTCAGGAAACGGAAGATCTCAGCCATCGAAGAAGCCCTCGTCGCGTGCCGTTGAGAGTACCACGCGGCGCGCGGCTGGTGCCGGCCCCCAGGGCGGGACCGGCCAGCAGCTTACCGAGGTGCGGGAGCGGGCGCGGGGGTCGCCGCACCCGACATCGCCGCGGTCGTGGTCGACTTCAATACGGACGGCGTCAGGAAGACGACCAGCTCCCGGCCCTGCTCGAAATTCTCGTTCTGCTTGAACAGGTAACCCAGGATCGGGATGTCGCCGAACAGCGGGATCTTGCGCACCGTGTTCTGGTTCACGCTGGTCGTCACGCCGCCGATGATCAGGCGATCACCCTCGCGAATCAGGACCTGGGTCTCCGCCTTGCGGCGGTTGATCGCGGGTGGGGAGCCGGCGTTGCCGAGGTTGACCACGTCACCGCGTGAGTTGTTCTCGACGACGACGATGAGCTTGATGCGAATCACGTCGTCTTCACGGATGACCGTGGGAGTGACCTCGAGCTTCAGCAAGGCTTCCTTGAACTGGATCTGGGTACCGGCCGAGCTGATCGTCGCGTAGGGGATTTCTTCACCGAGCGACATCGTCGCCTTGTTGTTCTCGACGGTGACGATCTCGGGCCGGGCCAGTGTCCGGGTCTTGCCCTGCTGAGCGAGCGCCTGCAGCGCGAGGTTGATGTTGAACGTGCGCCCCACGATGCCGAAGGCGAGGCCGGCCGCCGGCAGCGGGCCGGCGTTCGGCAACGCGCTGATCGGCAAGTTCACGAGGTTCGCACCGCTCGGCAGGCCGGTCTGGAAGCTGATCGGGAAGCCGCCGGTGGCCGGCGGAATCGCGGGCGGCACGACGCCGGGGGTCGCCAACACGCCTGGCCCAAAGCCGGCGCCTCCGTTGGCGGGGACGAGGCCGATCACGGTGCTGGTGCCCTGAACGAAGCCGGGCTGGAACGGCACCGACTGCCCGCCGACGGTCGTCGTCTGAAGTCCCTGGCCCACCAGCGTCGTGGTTCCCGAAACCCCGGCCCACAGGCCGCCCCACTGGATACCGATCTGCTCGAGCGCGCTGCGGTCGAGGATCTCCATGCGCGCTTCGATCTTGACCTGTGGCAGCGGGATGTCGAGCGCCTCGCGGATGAGCTTCTTCACGCGCTCGAGGTCGGCCTCGTACAGGCGGAGGAACAGGGTGTTCGTCGGCTTGTGAGCGCGGATGGTCAAGCCCTTGTTCAACACGTCCTGGGAGACCGACACGGGCGTGATCGGCACCTGGGTCCCGGCTGGAGGCGCGCCCTGGTAGCCGATGCCCATGTCAGGGTTGGGCGGAAGACCGAGGAATCCGGGGCCGGCAACCTTGGCGCCCTCGGCGGGGATGCCCAGGATGCCCTGCAGCGTCTTGGCGACTTCCTCGGGGTCCGCGTACTGCATGCGGATCGTTTCCTCGCGCAGGGGACCCTTCGCCTCCTGCTCCCGCTGGGCGGCCTCCGCGGCGAGCTTGCGCTGGACCGCTTCGGCCTCTTTGACCTGGGCCTCGGCCAGCTTCGCCCGCACTTCCGCCTCGCCCTTCAGCTTCGCCTCTTCCACGCGGGCCCGCGCCTCGCGCTCCTTGGTCAGCTGCTCGGTGGAGACGATGCGCATCACGCTTTCGCGCTCGACCTTCTCGAGACCCCGCGCGCTCAGAATGGTATCGAGCGCGAGCTCCCAGGGCACGTTGCGGAGCGCGATCGACATCTTGCCCTTCACGTCGTCGCCGATGACGATGTTGCGGCCGCTCTCGGCGGCAAGGATGCGGAGCAGGTTGATGACGTCGGCGTCCTTGAAGTCGAGCGAGATGAGACGCGGGCCGCCCGTGGCCGCCGGCGGTGGAACGACCGGCGTGGGCGCCGGAGCCGGGGCCTGCGCCTGAGCCTGAGCTGGCGCCTGGGCCACCACCCTCGCGGCAGGCCTCGGGATCGGCGCGGGCTTCACCGGCGCCGGGAGCACCGGCATCGGCTTGATCTCCGCCGGCGCAGCCGACGGCGCGTCCTTGGGCTCGGCCGGCGCTTCGGCCACCACGGGACTCTTCAAGGGAAGCGGCTTGGGAGCCACGGAGGCGTCGGCGACCACCCGCGCGACCACGATCGTCAGACCGTCCTCGTCCTCACGGATCGCGTACCCGACCTTGCGGGTGAACTCGATGACGAGGCGGGCGATCCCCTTCCGGTACTGAGCGCCGCGGATCTGTTTCACCGGCGCCTCGGTGACGGGCAGGGGCGCCTTGCGCCACGCATAGACGGTGTCTTCGAGATCGACGACGAGCCGGCTCGGCGAATCCATGAACTCAGCGTGATACTTGGCGGCGCCGGACGTCGTGATGTGCACGATCGTCGCGTCGGGCTGATGTTCGACGGCGACCTCTTTGAGCTCAGTCGCCGAGGTCAGCTTCGGCTCCTCGGCCGGGGTCCGCGCCGGAAGCGCGATCAGGAGCGCGAGTAACCCTGCCGTCACCCACTGCCCACTGCGTCGCTGTGTGATCATTCAGTCACCCGGAAGTTTGAGGACCACGCGGTCCGTAGTGGAGCCCGTGCGAACGGCGATGCGAAACACGACCGAGTCCGAACCGATCTCGAGCAGTCGCCCGTCCCCGAGCGTATCGCCGGGCTTCAGGATGTAACCGAGGCCATCCGAGGTCTCCACGAGCGCGAGCGGGCCCCGAGAGCCCTGCACGATGCCGGTGAGCTTGGCGGAGGCGAGGGTGGGACCGCTCGCGCCCTCGCGCACTTCCAGGTTCTCGAAGGGATCACGCCGGCCCTTGGCCTGGTACTTCACCGGCGGGGGCGCCTGAGGCTCCGACGCCGTCGCGCTCGCCACCGGCTGAGACGCCGTTGGTGCGCCGGGCATCGGTGCGGTCGGCGCCGAGGCCGATGGTGCCTGCGACGCATTGCCGCCGCTGCACGCGGTCAGGCTCGTCGCGAGCCCGACGATGACGAGCGCCGGGACGGCCTTCA
>WNFO01006282.1_pt1 | contig 10487 bp, 5 predicted proteins | sample 5400251 | NCBI WGS metagenome assembly WNFO01 (sample SAMN13153354, study PRJNA577476) | soil metagenome | isolation source: 100 cm saprolite under Madrone tree | place: USA:California | collected 2016-06-14 | reverse complement strand
CAAGATTGTCCGGCAAGGCATGCTCGGCCGCAAAGCCGAGATCCGCGGCGCCGCTGGCAATCGCCGCGGCGATATCGGTGCTTTCGCGCTCCTCGACGTCGACGCTGATATCGGGATGTTCCCGTAAAAATGCCGCAAGCGCTTTCGGCAAATGCTCGGATAGGCCAGAGGTATTGACGAGCAATTGCACGCTGGCCCGTACGCCGCTGGCATAGGCGGCGAGATCGCCGCGCATCGCATCGACATTGTGGATGATAATTCGGGCATGATGGAGCAGGCTTTCGCCCGCCGCGGTCAGCTCAATGCCGCGGTGGCCGCGTTTCAGCAGCGCTGCGCCGAGCGCCGCTTCCAGGCCCTTGATCCGTGCGCTGGCGGACGCCAGCGCGAGATGGGCGCGGAGCGCGCCGTGCGTGATGCTGCGCGCGTCGGCTACGGCGATAAACAGCTGGAGGTCGACCAGGTCGAAACGCATGACGATTTGCATATCCCTCATGGTGAGGAGGCGCTTGGGCTGCCGACGGTGGCGATCGGCCTGCTCGCCGTCACGATGCAGCCGTCGCGCGCGATTGCCATCGTCATCGTGCCGGCGATCGTCACCAATATCTGGCAGACCTTTGGCGGCCCTTACCTGCGCGATATCATCCGGCGGCTGTGGCCATTGATGGCCGGCACGGTGATCGGCATCTGGCTGAACGCCGGCATGCTGACCGGCCCCTACGCGCGCTATGGCACCATCGTTCTCGGCGTGCTGCTGGTTTTCTACGCGATCGTGGGCTTAGGCAAATTCACTTTTGGCGTGGCGCGCTCGAACGAGAAATGGATCGGCGGCATTGTCGGTCTCGTCACCGGCGCGGTTTCCGCCGCAACCGGCGTGCAGGTGATCCCTTCGATGCCGTTCATGCAGGCGATCGACATGGAGAAGGACGAGTTGGTACAGGCGCTCGGGGTATTCTTCACGGTAGCAACCGTGGCGCTCGCCTTCACTCTCACCAGCGCCGGCTTGCTCAGCGCATCGACCGCGCTGCCGGGCGCGGTCGCCATGGCATGCGCGTTCGCCGGCATGTTTATCGGGCAGGCGGTGCGCTCGCGGATGCAGCCGGAAGCCTTCCGCCGCTGGTTCCTGATCGCGATGATTTTTCTCGGGCTCTATCTTGTGGGCAGTGCGATTCACAGTATGACGGCGTCGTGACGTCGTCATGCCCGGACCTGATTCGGGCATCCATCATCTTCACAAAAAGGCTTGTTGATCGATGGATTTGCCGGGTCAAGCCCGGCAATGACAATGTAATTTTCATTTGAACAATGGCGTGCCCGGCACGAAGGCATCGAACGCCGCTCACCTCCGGAGCCGGTTTCCGAAAAGGAACAGGGTGTTCTTAATCCATTGGATTTGATTAGCCGACCACCATGTAGCGTGGTATCTGCCGGTTCAGGAGCACAAGAGATGGAGAGACGCCTAGCAGCAATAGTCTGCGCTGACGTCGCCGGTTACTCGCGAATGATGGGGGCCGACGAGGAGGGTACGCACGCCACCTTCAAGGCCCATCGAACCGCGATCTACCCGATCATCCTCAATCATGGCGGCCGGCTCGTGAAGAACACCGGCGACGGTTTCCTGCTGGAGTTTCCAAGCATCGTCGGGGCAATCGAGGCTGCCATCGCGATTCAAACGCTGATGGCGGAACGGAACAACCACATCCCGGCCGATCGGGTCATGCAATTTCGGATGGGCGTCCACATGGGCGATGTGATGGCCGACGAAGACGAAGTGTTCGGGGATGATGTGAACATCGCCGTCCGGCTTGAGTCGGTTGCCGCCCCCGGCGGCATGGCCATTTCCGCCAAGGCCCACGGAGAGGCCGGCAAGCATCTCGGCGTCACCCTTGCCGATGCCGGCAATCACCGTTTCAAGAACATTGAACAGCCGGTCCATGTCTGGACCTGGGAACCGGCCGGATGCGATGTCCGAGGCCGGGAACACAGGGAGGCATTGACGGACACGTCGAATCTGGCGGCTCAATATCGAACGGCGATCGTGGGAGTGCTCCCTTTCGCCAATCTCAGCGACAGCTCCGACGAGTATTTTTCGGACGGGCTGACCGAAGACCTGATGCACGCGCTCTCGCTGCAATCGTTCTACCGGGTGCTGAGCCGGAACTCGACATTCTCGTTCAAAGGCAAGAACGTGAGCACCCGCCTCATCGCGCGCGAGATCGACGCGACATACCTGATCCAGGGTTCGGTGCGGCGCGCCGGAGGCAAAATTCGGGTAACCGCCGAACTGATAGCGCCGGAGAGCGGCGAGCAATTATGGAACGGCCGCTATGACCGGGACATCGGCGATCTGTTCGCGATGCAGGACGAGATCACAACCAGCCTGTCCGCCGCGATAGCCGCGGAGATCTATCGTGCCGAAGCTTCCGCCCCACCCCGGGCTGCGTCGAAGGACCTGACCGCCTGGGACCGGTTCTTGAAGGGGCTTTCCCACTATTATCGTCAGACCAAGGCAGACTACGAAGCCTCGATCAGCCTGTTCAAGGAAGCCATCGCGCTCGATCCGGCGCTTTCCATCGCACGCGCCTATCTCGCCACGATCATGATTCAGGGCGTCCAGTTTGGATGGATAAAGAGTACGCGCGAATTCTGGATCACGGCGATGAGCCTCGCGGAAAGCAGCGTGCGGCTCGATCCGCGCTCGTCCTTTGCATTTTCCATCCTGTCGTATCTGCACGCGATGGAGGGGCATTACGAGGCTGCGATGGACGCCTCGAAGCGGGCGGTCGAGCTGAACCCCTACGACATGGGCGCCCGCGGCGTTCTCGGCATGTGCCACTTCATGAGCGGCGAGCATCGGCAGGCCATCGAGCTGTTCTCGATGGCTGCGCAGCGCGGCAACAGCGATCCCAGATATCAATTTGCGGCGACGAACGCGTTCAGCCACTATTTGCTGCGGCAATATGATGCCTCGCTGTCCTGGGCGCGCGAGGCGCTGTATTCGAATCCCAATCATCTTCAGGTGCTGACGGTACGGGCCGCGGCACTCGCGCAATTGGGACGGAACGAGGAAGCAGCGACGGCGGCTGAAGTCTTGCTGACCAACTTTCCAAGCCTGACCGTCGAGCGGCACTTGAGGAATTTCCGCTGGAAAAATCCGGCTGACATCGCCCACTACCGTGAAGGCCTTTTGAAAGCCGGCGTGCCATCGACCAGATTGACCCTCGTCGAAACCGCAAAGCGCGCGGCAAATTCCTAAGTGTCTGTCCTGGCAGGTCCTTCGGGATCGCGCGCCACTGACAGCCGAAAGGCCTTGGCGTTCTTGCGTCTCGCCTCAATCCGCCTCATGCTCAGAAAACTCTGCAATCCGGCCTGAAGTGTCCGGACAGACTCTAAGGCACTGGGCAGATCGAGCGACGAGCGCCATATTGGCCTTCCGCAAAACGAACGCCGTTCTCGGCTACTCGCTGAAGGGGGCGCCAGGGCGGGCAAGCCAGGCGTCATTGGCTGTGCGCCGCCCGCGCAAGCCCTCATCACTTGAACAGCGGCGTGCCCGGCACGAAGGCATCGAACGCCGCCCAGAATTGCGCGCGATAGCGGTCCTGCTCCTGCAGGATTTCATGTTTCGCACCGGCGATCACGAGATGCGAACCGGCGCGCAGATGATAGGCGAACTCCTCGATCGCCGCCGTCGAGACGACGGTATCGTTGCTGGCGGCCAGCATCAGGATCGGCTGACGAATCTGCGAAGGATAGTCGGAGGCGCGGAAGCCGCGCATCGCCTTGAACGCGGTGTCGGCCCAGGCCACCGTTGGCGAGCCGATGCCGAGCGTCGGATCCTCCTCGAGGATCGCGCCATTGCGGGCGTAGCGCACGGGATCGCTGGTCAGGGGATTGTTGATGAACGAATCCGTGCCGGTCAAGGCGCCGCTGCCGCCGGGAACGTAGCGTCCGCCCAGGCCGGCGAGCCGCAACAGGCGCAGCAGCGCGCGCGCCGGAAACGAGGTGCGGTGGCCGGGCAGATCGATCATCGGCGCCGACAGCACCATGCGGTCGAACCAGCGTTTTCCGCCATGCGCCACGCGCAACATCACCGCGCCGCCCATCGAATGCGCCAGCGCGAAGAATGGCGGCGGACAGTCCGGCAGCACCACCTGCTGAACGAAGGCTTCAACGTCGATTTCGAAATCGGAAAAATCGCGGACATAGCCTTTGCGCGGATCGCGCAAGCGCCGCGACGAATGGCCCTGCCCGCGCCAGTCGATCATCGCCACCGCAAAACCGCGATCGCGCAAATCGCGCACCGTCTCGAAATATTTCTCGATCTGCTCGGCGCGGCCGGTGAAGACGCAGACCGTACCCTTGCGGCCCGCCGGCGGCGCCCAGCGCGCGAAGCGCAATTCCGCGCCGTCCGGCGTTTTGATCATGCCCGAGACGACATCTTCAGGAACGGGATTGGCGGGGATCGAGACGAGCGTCATGGCGGCGACCGGATAGGCGAAGGGTGCTGGAAATCAAGGGCGGGAGCGTCAAAAAAAGCGGCGACCTCTCCGCCTCTTGAACGCCATGTGGTCCCTCCCATATCACTTTCGTGCAGGCCGCTACCAGTGTTTCGGCAGAACCGATCCACAAGGCTGCACAGACACAAAGCCCGGCCCGATGGCGGGCGGGTTACTTCAACAGTCGCTCAATGGAGGACTTTCAATATGCGTACCTACGATCTCGCTCCGTTTTATCGTTCCACCGTCGGCTTCGACCGCCTCTTCTCCCTGCTCGACCAGGCAGGCTCGGACGGCAGCCCCGGCTATCCGCCCTATAACATCGAGCGCACCGGCGAGAACACCTACCGCATCAGCGTTGCGGTTTCCGGCTTCTCGCAGGGTGAACTCTCGATCGTCGCCAAGGAAAATACCCTGACGATCAAGGGCGAGAAATCAGCCAATGAGAACACGAGGGACAAGGCCGAGGTGCTGTATCGCGGCATCGCGGCGCGCGCCTTCGAGCGGGCATTCCAGCTTGCCGATTTCGTCGTGGTGAAGAATGCTTCGCTTGAGAACGGCCTGCTCCACGTCGATCTCGTCCGCGAGATCCCCGAGGCCAAGAAGCCCCGCAACATTCCGATTTCCACCAGCGCCCAGGCTGCGCAGGTGGTCGATGGCTCGGCCGACAAGGCCGCCGCGTAAACGCGGTTCTTGTCTCGGCAAGCTCCCGATCAACGCGAAAACGCCCCGGAAATCCGGGGCGTCTTTTGCTTAGGGCGCGCATTCGCGCGACCGTTGGCTCGCGATGACGGCGTAGCCGTTACTCGAGCCCCTGCACCTTCGGCATTTCCTGCGTCGGCTGGATTTGCGGGGCGGCGGGTTTTGCTTCGACGGCCGCGGGCGCAACCACTCGCGGGGCCGTTTGCGGATCGGCAGGCTTTGCCTGCGCCGATGCGGACTGCTGCGCCGGCGCCGGGGCGGGCTGGGCTGCCAGTGGTTTTGCTTCGCTCTCGCGCGGCGGCGCCGTTCTCGGCAAGGGCACCGAGGGCGTGCGGCTTGCGACATGCGGCACGGGTGCCGGCGGCCGCGGCGGTCCCCGGACGGCGCTGACCGGCGGCAACGAGCCTGTCGCACCATAGCTACCCGTCGGATCCTCGTCGAAATTATCGCCCATCCGGTAGGCCGGCACGAAGCGGATGATCCGGCCGTTGCGGGCATCGATCACCAGCCGGCCGTCATCGCCGCCGCGAGCGACGACGGCAATCGTGTAGACGAGGCCGCGCTGCTGCGGAATGCCGAGCGGCAAGAACCCGTTCTCGCGGAGGACCGTGTAGACCTCCATCGGCGGCAGCAGGCGCGGCCCCAAGCGTGGCGCCGGGACGTCCGGTGGCATCGCCGCATAGGGACCTTCGAAATCGGATACGGCCCTGTAGGACGAATTTCCGGCTTCATGTGGCGCCAAGATTTGGGCATTTGCCGCGGTGGCCATGGCAACCAGCCCGGCAGATACGATCAACCCTGTAAACAGCTTCATCGCTCATCGCTCCTGCAACGCCCCGCCCAGAGCATTTTTCGCTCTCTATCCCGGCGGCAAGCTCCCCGGTGAATCCGGCGGTCCTTGGGCCGGATCGCGGCGCGCTTGCTTCAAATCCGGGGCGAGGTCCCCTAGCGCAGGACAGACGTGGCATGCGACCGGCGACTTTCGGGCGCTTGTGTGATAGAGAAAAATTTGGCATGGTCGGACTTAGGACAGTAATACTGTCTCAATTGCGGCCCGCAAACCCGGCACGGGGATTGCAGCGAAAGTCGGGTAATCCGGCGCCGGGAAGTAAAAGGCAGGGCCGTCCGCTGGACGCCTAGGCCTTTAATTTATGAAATTGCGGCTCGCGGCGGACGAGCGGTGGCCCGGTGGGTGCCGCAAACGCCCAAGGTGCGCCGGGCAACGGTGAGGGCCATAGCCGAGTGAAGAGGACTTGAGATGAGCAGGTCGGAGTTCGAGCGCGAAAACATCGCCACGGATGCGCTGCCGGCGGCCTCGGCCTCGAAACCGGCGGAGCGCGCGCGCGAGCACGACGGGCGTCCGCCCGCCGAGGGTCTCTACGATCCGTCGCTGGAAAAGGATTCCTGCGGCGTCGGCTTCATCGCCAATATCAAGGGCAAGAAGTCGCATCAAATCGTCTCCGACGCGATGAACATCCTCTGCAACCTCGAGCATCGCGGCGCGGTCGGCGCCGATCCGCGCGCCGGCGATGGCGCCGGCATTCTGGTGCAGATCCCGCACGCCTTCTTCGCGCGCAAGACCAAGGAGCTCGGCTTCACGCTGCCGCAGCCCGGCGCCTACGCGGTCGGCGCGCTGTTCATGCCGAAGGAGACGGCATGGCGCAAAGTCATCAAGAGCATCATCGCCGACCAGATCAAGGCCGAGCAACTGACGTTGCTCGGCTGGCGCGACGTGCCGACGGACAATTCCTCGCTTGGCCAAACCGTCAAGCCGACCGAGCCCGCCCACATGCAGGTGTTCATCGGCCGCGGCCCCTCTATCAAGAACGAGGACGAGTTCGAACGCCGGCTTTACATTCTGCGCAAGTCGATTTCGCAGGCGATCTATCAGCGCCGCGACCGCGGCCTCGCCCGCTATTATCCGGCGTCGATGTCATGCCGCACCGTGGTCTACAAGGGCATGTTCCTCGCCGACCAGCTCGGCAAATACTATCCCGATCTGGCCGAGCCGGATTTCGAGAGCGCGCTGGCGCTGGTGCACCAGCGTTTTTCGACCAACACCTTCCCGACCTGGTCGCTGGCGCATCCGTACCGGATGATCGCGCATAATGGCGAGATCAATACGCTGCGCGGCAACGTCAACTGGATGGCGGCGCGGCAGGCCTCGGTGCATTCGGAATTGTACGGCAAGGACATCAGCCGGCTGTGGCCGATCTCCTACGAAGGCCAGTCCGACACCGCCTGTTTCGACAACGCGCTCGAATTCCTGGTGCAGGGCGGTTACTCGCTGCCGCATGCCGTCATGATGATGATTCCGGAAGCCTGGGCCGGCAATCCGCTGATGGATGAAGAGCGCCGCGCATTCTACGAATATCACGCCGCGCTGATGGAGCCGTGGGACGGCCCCGCCGCGATCGCCTTCACCAATGGCCGTCAGATCGGCGCTACGCTCGACCGCAACGGCTTGCGCCCGGCGCGCTATCTCGTCACCAGCGACGATCGCATCGTGATGGCGTCCGAAATGGGCGTGTTGAAAATCCCCGAGGAGCACATCGTCACCAAGTGGCGGTTGCAGCCCGGCAAGATGCTGTTGGTCGACCTCGAACAGGGCCGCCTGATTCCCGACGACGAGATCAAGGCGTCACTGGCGAAGAGCCATCCTTATGGCGAGTGGCTCGACGGCACCCAGATCGTGCTGGAGGAATTGCCCGATGCGCCCACCAAGGGCATGCGCTCCAACCTGCCGCTGCTCGACCGGCAGCAGGCGTTCGGCTACACCCAGGAGGACATCACCATCCTGATGACGCCGATGGCGTCCACGGGAGAAGAGGCCAACGGCTCGATGGGCAACGACACCCCGATCTCGGCGCTGTCGGACAAGCCGAAGCAGCTGTTCACCTACTTCAAGCAGAATTTCGCGCAGGTCACCAATCCGCCGATCGATCCGATCCGCGAAGAGCTGGTCATGAGCCTGGTCTCGATCATCGGGCCGCGGCCGAACTTGTTCGATCTGCAGGGCATGGCCGGCACCAAGCGGCTTGAAGTGCGCCAGCCGATCCTGACCGATGCCGATCTGGAAAAGATCCGCTCGATCTCGGAAATCGCCGACACCCATTTCAAGTCGCGCACCCTCGACACCACCTTCCACGCCGGCTTCGGCGCGGCGGGGCTCGAGCAGGTGCTCGACGAACTCTGCGCGCGCGCCGAAGCCGCGGTGCGCGAGGGCGTCAACATCATCATCCTGTCCGACCGCATGGCGGGCTCGGACCGGATTCCGATACCCTCGCTGCTGGCTTGCGCCGCCGTGCATCATCATCTGATCCGCGTCGGTCTGCGCACCTCGGTCGGGCTTGTCGTCGAATCAGGCGAGCCGCGCGAGGTGCATCATTTCGCCTGTCTCGCCGGCTACGGCGCCGAGGCGATCAATCCCTATCTGGCATTCGAGACCATCATCTCGATGAAAGACCGGCTGCCGGCGGCGCTCGACGACTATGAGATCATCAAGCGCTACATCAAATCGATCGGCAAGGGCCTGTTGAAGGTGATGTCGAAGATGGGCATCTCGACCTATCAGTCCTATTGCGGCGCGCAGATCTTCGACGCCGTCGGGTTGAAGGCGGATTTCGTCTCGAAATATTTCGTCGGCACCCACACCCGAATCGAAGGCGTAGGTCTTGCCGAGATCGCCGAGGAAACCGCGCGCCGTCACGCCGACGCGTTCGGCGAGGCGCCGGTCTACAAGACTGCACTCGACGTCGGCGGCGAATATGCCTACCGCACCCGCGGCGAGGATCACGCCTGGAACGCCGAGTCGGTCTCGACGCTGCAGCATGCCGTGCGCGGAAATTCGCTGGAGCGCTACAAGGCGTTTGCGAAAATCCTCAACGAGCAGTCCGAGCGGCTGTTGACCTTGCGCGGCCTGTTCAAGATCAAGACCGCCGAGGACGAGAAGCGCAAGCCCATCCCGCTCGACCAGGTCGAGCCGGCCAAGAACATCGTCAAGCGCTTTGCCACCGGGGCGATGTCGTTCGGATCGATCTCGCGCGAGGCCCACACCACGCTGGCGATCGCGATGAACCGGATCGGCGGCAAGTCCAATACCGGCGAAGGCGGCGAGGAGAGCGATCGCTTCAAGCCGATGCCGAACGGCGATTCGATGCGCTCGGCGATCAAGCAGGTTGCCTCGGGCCGCTTTGGCGTCACGACCGAATATCTCGTCAACGCCGACATGATGCAGATCAAGATGGCGCAGGGCGCAAAACCCGGCGAAGGCGGACAATTGCCCGGCCACAAGGTCGACGCCATTATCGCGCGTGTGCGGCATTCGACGCCCGGCGTCGGGCTGATCTCGCCGCCGCCGCATCACGACATCTATTCGATCGAGGACCTGGCGCAGCTGATCTACGATCTGAAAAACGCCAATCCGGACGGCCAGGTGTCGGTAAAGCTCGTCTCCGAGATCGGCGTCGGTACGGTTGCGGCCGGCGTTGCCAAGGCGCGCGCCGACCACGTCACGATTGCCGGCTTCGAGGGCGGCACCGGCGCGTCTCCCTTAACCTCGATCAAGCACGCCGGCAGCCCATGGGAAATTGGCCTCGCCGAAACCCACCAGACCCTGGTGCGCGAGCGGCTGCGCAGCCGCATCGTGGTCCAGGTCGACGGCGGCTTCCGCACCGGACGCGACGTCGTGATCGGCGCGCTGCTGGGTGCCGACGAGTTCGGCTTCGCCACCGCGCCGCTGATCGCGGCCGGCTGCATCATGATGCGCAAATGCCATCTCAACACCTGTCCGGTCGGCGTCGCCACCCAGGACCCGGTGCTGCGCAAGCGCTTCACCGGCCAGCCCGAGCACGTCATCAACTATTTCTTCTTCGTCGCCGAGGAAGTCCGCGAGATCATGGCCGCGCTCGGCTACCGCACCTTCAACGAGATGGTCGGCCAGACCCAGATGCTCGACCAGTCGAGCCTGGTGGCGCACTGGAAGGCCAAGGGGCTCGACTTCTCAAAACTGTTCGTGCGCCAGAAGGAGCTGCCCGGCCAGAAGATCTATCACGCGGAGCCGCAGAACCATCATCTGGAAGCGGTGCTCGACCGCAAGCTGATCGAGAAGGCGCAAGCAGCGCTCGACCGCGGTGCGCCGGTCAAGATCGACGTGGAGATCAACAACACCGACCGCAGCGCCGGGGCGATGCTGTCGGGCACGGTTGCGAAAATCTATGGCCATGCCGGGTTGCCGCACGACACCATCCAGGTCGGCTTCAAGGGCACCGCGGGTCAGTCGTTCGGCGCCTG
>WNFO01006281.1_pt1 | contig 10487 bp, 6 predicted proteins | sample 5400251 | NCBI WGS metagenome assembly WNFO01 (sample SAMN13153354, study PRJNA577476) | soil metagenome | isolation source: 100 cm saprolite under Madrone tree | place: USA:California | collected 2016-06-14 | reverse complement strand
ATGTAGAAGTCGTACCACTCGAACACCGTGCCCAGCGACGAGGCGAAGATGACTTTGCGTTCCTCCGGCGTCATCGGTCGCCCGCTTGCCCCCGGCGACCGTTGCGCGCCAATGCCGTCCGCTGCTGCAGTCATGCGCCTCTCCTCATAGAGTCGTACTCCAATGCGCCTCTCCACCTGGGACGAGCGCCGAGGACTCGCATCCTCGGCGATCGCTTCGCCTTCTAGGCCTCTAGTTCTGCAAACCTGGTGGGGTGGTGGAATCCTCGAACGGCCATACTCCGCGCTCGAACTTCAGCATCAGCAGGCCGTTGTCCTGGCAGGTCGTCCAGACCGTTCCGCGCTCGGCATCCAAATGGACCTGCGCTGAGCACCAGTCAGGACCACCGGCGACAAAATTGTTCCCAAGTGGATGATTGGACCCGCCGCTTAGCGTCGTTGCACCGGCCGGATAGAAGTAGGCAATTTCCTTCGGCCGACGCGGATTGCGGATGTCAAACACACGAATACCCGAGTTGAACATGCCACACGCCAGAGTTGTCGCGTTGTTGCGGTTATCGACACTGCAGTAATGGGTGCCGTATGTGAAGATCGATAGGCCCGCAAGGTCAGGAAGCACGCTTGCGCACTTCTCAGGCGCGTTCATCTCCAAAAGGACCTCCGAAACTTGTCTCGGGTTCGTTTCGTCACTGATGTCGACGATGCGGGCCATCGGGAACGGCGGAAAACCAGCCGCGCACGCGCCCGACCATCCAGCGTAGAACAACCCCCCGCTACCTGCCTCGTCGACATGGATGATGTACGGCTTGCCCCTGATGGTCACCGGGATGGTGTGCTGCGCAACGGACCCGTCCTTGAACAGAAACTTACTGATCACCTTGATTTGTGGATTGGGAAGCCGCGCCTGCACCTCACTCGTATCCAAAATCACGAAACCATTGGTCGGGGCTACGTTCGGATTGGTCAAATCCGCTACAGAAAGAAGGCCAGGAGACACGCCATAGAGCCGATTGCCATCGTTACTGACGGAAAGGCCGTGTGACGCGAGTCCAAGCGTTTTCATGTCGAATGTGGCAATGTACTTCGGCCTTGTCGGGTCGGTAAGGTCAACAGCGTGGTATGAGCGGTTTCTCGTATCTCCGATGTAGTAAGTCAAACCGTCCGGCGCGAACGAGCCTTCGTGTCCAATCGGGGTGACGGGCGCCACCGTTCCGCCGTCGGTGCCAGTGCCTATCGCAAAAGAGCCGATCAATTGGGGGGAACGGCAGTCCTGAGAAACATCGTAGATGTCCACCGCAGGGCCACCGCCGCCGTTCGTGCCTTGGTCCGCTGCCAACAGCTGGCGACGTTCGTTGACCTTCAGCGACTCCCATGGATCAAGCATCGAAGTGGTCTGAAGATAGCCCGTCAGAGTCGGTTTCTTCGCATTGGTAATATCGACCACACGCACTCCGTAGGTCGCCGGATCGCGAGTCTTCGGACTTAGTGCTGGAGACTGCGAGCCATAGTAGCCGCATGTGTGAAGCGGCTTGGCTTCGGCGCCGTCGCCATCCTCACTGTCAGCTTGCCTTCTTTCTTTGAACTCGGCCGATTGCCAATTGCCGCCGTCATTGCGACTCTGACCGATCAACTTCAGGTTGCAATTGAAGCCCTGGAATCCAGCCGCTCGCAGCGCGGCCGGCACCTGGCCCTGAAGGCCGGTTTCGGGATTGTCCTCAGGGCCGCACACCGCCTTGGGTACGGTCCGCCCGATCCTGCCTTCGTCCGACGCCTCGTCCTCGGCTGCCAGCGCGATCACTGTCCCGGCGACAGAACCACAGAGCAGGGTCAAAGCTCCGTACCTGATCAACTTGGACAAGCGGTAGTTCATCATCGTCCCCCTCCGGTCTTGTCGAGTGAAGCAATGGCACACCGTGCGCAGCCTTCCCGCAATCAGGATGCCTGCTCAAGAAACCGCCCCTGCCCCGTCATCGCGGGGCAGTCGCGGAAGGCGCTCTGATTCTTCTAGTTCTGCTGGCCCGGCGGCGTCGAACTCTCCTCGAACGGCCACACCCCTCGCTCGAACTTCAACATCAACAGTCCGTTGTCCTGGCACGTCGTCCACAAGGTTCCCTGCCGGCCGTGATCCTCCGAGACCCGCAGGTGAACCTGCGCCGAGCACCAGTCGGGCCCGCCCGCGACCCAACCGCCTGCGCGAAGGTGATTGGACCCGGGGCTGGCGGTGGTCTCTCCAGCAGGGTTGTAGTAGGCGATCTCCTTCGGACGACGCGGATTGCGGATGTCGAACACGCGGATGCCCGAGTTGAAGTAGCCACACGCCAATGTCGTCGCGTGCTGCTTGTTGTCCACGCTGCAGTAGTGACTGCCGTAGGTGAAGATCGACAGGCCCACCAGGTCCGGCAGCACCTTGGCGCAGTTGGCCGGGTTGTGAATCTCCAGCGCCAGACGCGACACGATCTTCGGCTTCGTCTCGTCGCGGATGTCGATGATCCGCGCCATCGGGAACAGCGGCAAGCCAGCCGCGCACGCCGCCTGCTCCTGGATCGGACCGCTGATGCCGCCGGAGCCGCCTTCGTCGACGAAGATCACATAGGGGTGTCCGTCGATTCTGACCGCGATCGTGTGCTGTGCCACCGAGCCGTCCTTCCACAACAGCTGGCTGATCAACCGCACCTGTGGGTTCGGCGCCCGGGCCTGGATCTGGCTCAAGTCGTAGATCAGCAGCCCGTTGGTCGCCGGCTTGGTCGGGTCGGTCAGCGCGGTCGGATCTCTTCCCCCGAGCGATACAAAGTAGCCTCGATTACCGTCGTCGCGGATCGACATACCGTGCACGTTCGCGCCCACGATCCCGGTGGTCCAGGACGTGATCAGTGCCGGGTGGGTCGGATCGGTCGTATCGACCGCGTAGTACTGGCCGCTTGCGGTGGCCGTCGAGCCGGCCGGCGTGTACGTGTAGCGCAGATCCCCGCCGTAGTAGGTCAGCCCGTCCGGCGCCCACGCCCCCTCGTGGCCGATGACGGGGTGCGGCGAACCGGTGCTTCCATCGGCCTTACCAACCGCCACGGTCGCCAGCAGCTGCGGGGTGCGGCAATCGCCGGAGACATCGTAGATATCGACCTCCGGGCCGCCTCCACCGTTGTGGCCATTGTCTGCACCGAGCAACTGCCGGCGTTCGTTGACCTTTAACGACTCCCACGGATCCAGCATCGAGGTGGTCGTGAGGTAGCCGGTCGGCGTCGGGGCATCCGGCTCGCTGACGTCGAGCACCGGCACCCCCAGGTGCGTACGGTTGGCCGTGCTGAACGACGTGCCGTGATAGGCGCAGATGTGGTGGTGCTCGTCCCGAAACTCGGTCGTCTGCCAGTTGGCGCCATCGCCCCGGCTCTGGCCGACCAGCTGAAGGTTGCAGTTGAAGCCCTGGAAGCCGGCCGCGCGCATCGCCGCAGGCACCTGGCCCTGCAACGCGGTCTCGGGATGATCGTTCTCGCCGCACACCGCTTTGGGCACTGTGAGGGGAGCGGCGCCGTCGTCGTCCGAGCCCTCGACCCCGGCTGCAGGCGCGACCACGATCGCACCCACAAACACGCACGACACAACCAGAACCCCGGGCTTGATCCACTGGGACATGGGATTTTTCATAGTTGTCCCCTCCTAAGGTTCGAAGAGCCTACAACGCGCTTACCCGCCCGTAAATGAGACTTAGGTCGAAGGCTGTTCCAATCAAATACCGCGAGCGCGCAAATTATTGGTGGCCACTCTTCGAAACGATGACGACCGGCTTCAACTCCTTCTGGCCCTCGCGGATTTCGTAGACTCGGTCGGCCGCGATCGGTCCGCTGAAGCGCTGCACCAGGCCGCTTCCGGGCCACCGGATCTCCAGCGCATCGATCGCGGCCGCCTGGCCGAGCCCGATGTGCGGACGCAGGCTCGAGGCGCCGAAGCTGCCGCCGCTGTTCACGGTCCTGAAGATCTCGCGCGCCTTGCCGTCCTCGGTCGTCTGCACGCGGATGCGCGCCCCGACCGCAAAGCGGTTGGCTTTGACCCCGATCAGCCTGAGCTTCACCCAGTGGTTGCCGTGGCCGGGATTCTTGAAGAGCGCGCTCCAGAACTTGTCGCTGGTGTAGGCGCCGCCGATGACCTCGAACACGTCCTGGTTGCCATCGTTGTCAATGTCCCCGAACGCCACCGCGTGGCCCTTTTGCAGGTGGCCGAACCCGCCCGACGTCGTCACGTTCTGGAAGTATCGACCCTGGTAGTTCCGGAACATCTGGTGGGGCACGATGTTGGTCAGCGGCGCGGCGCCCGTGCCCGCGTAGAAATCGAGCCACCCATCGTTGTCCAAATCGCCAAAGTTCGCGCCCATCGTCAGCAGCAGCTGGTCCAGGTGCGCTTCGTGCGACATGTCGGTGAAGGTCCCGTCCCGGTTGTTGTGGTACAGGCGCGGGCGGTCGCCCACGGCCTTGTCCTTCTGGCCGATGTACTCGCGGACGATGTTCGGCATCGTGGCCCAGTACCCCGATACGAAGATGTCGGGCCATCCGTCGTTGTCGTAGTCGAAGAACCAGCAAGTGAAGCTCATGTTCGGCTCGGCGACGCCTGCCTGCGCCGTCACGTCGGCGAACTTCGGCGTTTTCCCGGGCACACCGAGATTGCGAAACAGATGATTGGGCTTGCCCATCACCGATACGTACAGATCCTGCCAGCCGTCGTTGTCGTAATCGTCGGCAGCGGCTCCCTTGATCATTCCGCTGAGTTCAATCCCGGTGTCGGGTCCGACATCGGTGAAGGTGCCGTCGCCATTGTTGATATACAGCCGGAAGTTCCTGGCATCGGCGGGCCACTGCACCTTATCGCGCACGATCTCGTTGCCCACGAACAGATCGAGCAGCCCGTCGTTGTTGAAGTCGGCCCATACGGCCGTCTGGGTCGGGTAGTTGTTCAGCAGCCCTGCCTGCGCCGTGACGTCCGTGAATGTGCCGTCGCAGTTGTTGCGCAGCAGCGAACTGGGAACCTGGCCTTTATCGTGCAGCCAGGCGCCGCGGGGGATGAAGACGTCGATGCAGCCGTCGTTGTTGTAATCGACCTGGACGATGTTAAGCCCGCCCGTGATGCCCTTCAGGCCCGCCTGTTCGGTCATCCGGGTGAAGGTGCCGTCGCCATTGTTGTGGAAGTATTCGAGCTGCTCCTCGATCCCCATGTGCGAGATCATCAGGTCGAGGTGGCCGTCGTTGTCGAAGTCCTCCAGTATCGCGCCGCCGGCGCGCCCGAAAGCGTTCAGGCCGCGGGACGTCGCGACGTCGCGAAACAGCCCGATGTCGTAGTCCGACCTGAAGGTTTCCGGCGGGATCAGCCAGGGCTTCGGAACCCCGTCGGGGTACTTCCCGAGCACCATGTACGAAATGTTCAGCAGCCAGCGGTACACCAGGGCGTTCTCGGGATCGGTAGTCGGATCCGACAGCAGCTCGCCGAAACGCCTCGCAGCCTCAGCCGCTCCCAGCTGCTCCTTGTGCACGCCCTCGTTCTTCACCGGAAAGATGCACGAGTCGGAGTTATGGTTCCAGGTGCAGTTCTGCAGCTCGCCGAGGCGGAAATAGGCAAGCGCCTGGTCCCCTTTCAACGTCTCGATGTCGCGCGCCGGCAGCGACTTGCCGTACTCGGCCAGCAGCTTGTCCAGCAGGGCGATGGCCGCCTCGGATGCCCCGCCGTAAACATATTGCTGTGCCAGCTCGCGCTGGGCAATCAGGCGCTTGATCGGGTCCGTTTCCGACGCGAGGTCGGATTTCAGGCTCGCGATCTTCTTTTGCTGCAGGTCCCACGGATTGTCCCAGGCGCCCTCCTTCTCGGCGATCGAGGCGAGCGTCTTGACCATGTCGAAGCGCTGCCGCTGCCACATCAGCGCCGCAATCGCGACCACCACGGCGATGCCCGCCAGAACCAGCCAGGCCACCGGCGTTGCGGTCAGCCGCGATCGCCGGGGCGCCGCGCCGTCGCCGCCGGGCTCGGCGGCTCCAATCCCCGGTCCGGGTTCGGCCGGGGCCGCGGATTCGCCACGCGACTTGGCGGCATCCGCTGCGGCGTGTGATCTTGCGCGTCCGCGCCGGCCCATCTTCGATCCGGGTGGCTATCTGGTCTTCGGAGCGAACGCGACGTCCCCCGTCGCGAGCGCAAACGCGGGTTCAGCGGAACTGCTGGGCTGCGGAAGCGGATCCTGCACCTGGCCGGCGGCGATCGGCAGCGACAGGATCCTCAAGCCGATCGTCGTCAATAGCACCATCAGCACCAGCATCGGCAGCTGGCTCCACACCCCCTGCTTTCCCTTCGGAAACACTTCCAGCGCCTGCACGTGCGCCAGGTACACGCTGACGATGTGTCCGAACAGGATCAGGCCCACCTGCGTGTGCCAGACGCCATCGGCCAGCAGGATGATCGGCGCCCGGACCGTGTGCGCCGTGCCGAAAAGGTCCCACCCGATGCCGAAGGGGTCGGAGACCATCGTCAGGATCGCCGGCGCCTGGCCGACGAGCAGTGTGTAGTAGTGCGTGACGTTATAGACGAACGCGATCGGGATCAACGAGAAGGCGAATTGCAGCGCCAGGTCGCGCAGGCTCCTTTGACTGCCGGTGACGATCTTCATGATCCACACGAAGAGCAGGTAGATCGCCAGGTACAGGAACGGCGACAGGAAGAGCATCGCCCATTGCCAGTCGTAGTAGATGTCGACGAAGAACAGGTACGGCTGGGCGATGAAGCGGGTCAGCTGCGGGTAGATCCCCTTCCAGAACAGCAGCACCCACGGCCGCGTCTCGTGCACGCCGTCGAATGCGGTCGAAGACAGCATGAACAGGACGAACAGCAGCAGGCTGAAATGATCGGCCGGCTCCTGCAGCAGTCCGATGAAAGGCTGTCGCAGGCGCAGGCGGCCGCGCTCCCCGAGAGCCTGGCCGCGCCGGTACTCGAAGGGGGAGATCTTCGCAATCAGCCGCAGGAAGACGGAGAACAGCTCTGCCTGGCGGAACCACGCGTCCCGGCCGAACAGCGCCGCGCCGGCGATGTTGACGATGCTGTACACGAGCAGGATCAGCCCCAGCGTCCGCGGGGGCGCCTGGCCGAACAGCTCGAGCCAGATGAACGCCATGTAGAACGCCAGCGCGGGGTAATAGCCGAGCCATGGCGGATACCGGAGTCGGGGCCGGAAGGCGCCAGGGCTGAGTCGCTCGATCCCGTCGCAGATCACGCGCCACGGATTGATCAGCGCATACAGGTCGCCGATCAGCGCCGTCAGGTAAGTGAACCCGAGCGCGAAAATGATCCAGAAGAAGGTCACGCTGAAGTTGCCGAACGGATTCGCCGGTCCGAGCAGCCCTGTCAGGATCGTCAGCAGCAGCGCGAAAACGCTCAGCGCCCGCATGGTGCGCAGCGTAGCGCCGGCGGCCATCGCCGCCCGAACGTCGACATCGATCGTGCGGAAATTGCGCGCCGCGCCTTGCGCGGTGACGAAGTAGCCGACCACCAGGAACGACAGCACCAACGCGGCTGACGCGGCGAAGGCGTACATCCAGAACGGGATCGGGAGGTTGTAGACCACCCCCATCATGTGAGCCAGCGCGCTGCCGGAACACAACAGCAGGATTAGCGCTGCCACGCCGCGAGCGACTTTCTCCATGGGAACGATGCCGGGTTCGGACGAGGCTATTGCGGATAGACTTCCAGCGCACCGAGCTCAGAGTGCGCCTTGTGCAGTTCCATGCCGAAGCGCCCGGTGCGGTCGGCGATGAACTGCAGGCTCGCAGTCTCCCCCGGTCCGAGCTGTGCATGCAGGTCGTACCCGTGAAGATGCAGCTCGTCGCGGCTGTCCGACCGGATGTTCAACGTCACATGTTCTCCCTGGTGGACCTGCAAGACTTCGGGGCCCGTCCTCAGCTTGCCGCCCTTGATCGTCAGATCGAAGACATCAGCGCGGACGGACGGGGTTCCCACCTCCGCGCTGCGCGCTCCGGCGGGCACGCCCGCCGAAGCGCCTTGCGCGAAGGCGGGCGCGCCCATTGCCCCAGGTGCGGCGACCCCGGCTGCCTTTGCACCGTCCTGCGCCTGCTGCTCTGGAAACTGCGGCTTGAAGTAGATCCAGAGCGCGACCAACACGATCAGCGAAACGACCACGAAAGCGACTGGCTTCAGCATCACCCGCATTTTCTCCGATCGCGCACAAAAACGAAGGCTCCGGCGACACCGCCGCCGGAGCCCTCAGCCGAAAACGATGAGGCAGTCGCCGGATCGGCCTCCTTGGCTAGTTCTGCTGACCCGGCGGTGTGGAGCTGTCCTCGAACGGCCACACCCCGTTTTCGAACTTCAGCATCAGCAAACCGTTGTCCTGGCACGTGGTCCACAGCGTCCCCTGCCGCCCATGGTCCTCCGAGATTCGCAGGTGCACCTGCGCCGAGCACCAGTCCGGACCACCCGAAACGAAGTTACTAGAGAAAATATTATTGTGGTTGGACCCGGGGCTGAGTGTCGTCTCGCCGGCAGGGTTGTAGTAGGCGATCTCCTTCGGATGATGCGGATTGCGTATGTCGAATACGCGGATGCCCGAATTGAAGTAGCCGCAGGCCAGCGTCGTTGCGCGGTGCTTGTTGTCCACGCTGCAGTAGTGACTGCCGTACGTGAAGGTCGACAGGCCCACCAGATCAGGCAGCACCTTGCTGCAGTTAGCGGGGTTGTGCACCTCCAGCGCCAGCCGCGACACGATCTTCGGCTTGGTCTCATCGCGAATGTCGATGATCCGCGCCAGCGGGAACGGCGTTAAGCCGGCCGCGCACGCCGCCTGCTCCTGCGCCGGGCTGCTCAGACCGCCGGAGCCGCCCTCATCGACGAAGATCACGTATGGATGGCCGTCGATCCTCACGGGGATCGTGTGCTGCGCGACCGAGCCGTCCTTCCATAGCAGCTTGCTGATCAGGCGCACTTGCGGATTCGGGACGCGAGCCTGGATCTGGCTCAGGTCAAAGATCACCAGCCCGTTGTTGGCAGGGACGGCCGGATTTGTCAGGTCGCCCGGGCTTCCACTGAGCCCACCGATCGATACGAAGTAGCCGCGATTGCCGTCGTCGCTGATCGACATCCCGTGCACGTTCGAACCGGCGATGCCGGTGGTCCAGGCCGTGATCAGCGCCGGGTGGGTCGGATCGGCCGTGTCGACCGCGTAATACTGGCCGCTCGCTGTTGCGGTAGACCCGGGAACCGTATACGCGTAAACCAGATCTCCGCCGTAGTACGTCAGCCCGTCCGGTGCCCATGACCCTTCGTGGCCGATCACCGGGTGCGGAAGACCCGTGCTCCCATCGGCCTTGCCGACGGCCACCGTCGCCAGCAGTTGGGGGGTGCGGCAATCTCCCGAGATGTCGTAAATATCGACTTCGGGACCGCCAGCCCCGAACCCGCCATTGTGAGCGTTGTCCGCACCCAGCAGCTGCCGCCGCTCGTTGACCTTCAGCGATTCCCACGGATCCAGCATCGAGGTCGTTGTCAGGTAGCCGGTCGGCGTGGGGTCGCGCGGATCGGTGATGTCCACCACCGGTACGCCCAGGTGGCTCCGGTTGACCGTGCTGAACGACGTGCCGTGATAGGCGCAGATGTGATGGTGCTCGTCGCGGAACTCGGTCGTCTGCCAGTTGGCGCCGTCGCCCCGGCTCTGCCCCAACAGCTGCAGATTGCAGTTGAATCCCTTGAAGCCGGCTGCGCGCATCGCCGCCGGCACCTGGCCCTGCAGCGCGGTCTCGGGGTGATCGTTCTCGCCGCACGTGGCCTTGGGAACGGTGAGCGGAGCGAGCGAATCGTCCTGCTCATGCTCGTCGCCGGAGGACCAGCCGCTGAAAAACGATAGTGCACCGCACGAAAACGCGATCAGCGCGAACTTAAGCGAATTGCCATACCCGCCGCGCAACAGCCCTGGTTTCATGGTTTCTCCTTGAGAGATGACACCCGCCTCCTTATTTAACTTCTTCTTCCTTGGCTAGTTCTGCTGGCCCGGCGGCGTCGAGCTTTCCTCGAACGGCCACACACCGTTTTCGAACTTCAACGTCAACAGCCCGTTGTCCTGGCACGTGGTCCACAGCATCCCCTGCCTGCCGTGGTCCTCCGAAATCCGCAGGTGCACCTGCGCCGAGCACCAGTCCGGACCGCCCGGAACGAAGTTGTTCCCGACCACGTGGTTGGACCCGGGACTGACCGTCGTCTGCCCGGCCGGGTTGTAATAAGCGATCTCCTTCGGCCGGCGCGGATTGCGGATGTCGAACACGCGGATGCCCGAATTGAAGTAGCCGCAGGCCAGCGTTGTCGCGTGGTGAATGTTGTCGACGCTGCAGTAGTGACTGCCATACGTGAAGATGGACAGGCCCACGAGATCCGGCAGCACCTTGGCACAGTTGGCCGGGTTGTGTGTCTCGAGCGCCAATCGCGACACTATCCTTGGCTTCGTCTCGTCGCGGATGTCGA
>WNFO01014746.1_pt1 | contig 10488 bp, 10 predicted proteins | sample 5400251 | NCBI WGS metagenome assembly WNFO01 (sample SAMN13153354, study PRJNA577476) | soil metagenome | isolation source: 100 cm saprolite under Madrone tree | place: USA:California | collected 2016-06-14 | reverse complement strand
CTCTACACCAATTTCGCATCGAGATTAATCTGAGCGCCAGCCAAAACGACGGAGACTGGGCAGGTTTTCTTTGTGTGCTCGGCCTGCTCTTGAAACTTTCCTTCATCGATCCCTGGCACCTCCGCTTCAGTCTTCAGATCGATCGTCGTGATCTTTGGACCGCCGCCGACCATTTCCAGTTTCACGGTCGCCGTCGTGCTGATTCGCTTCGCCGGATGTCCTGCCTTTTCCAGATTTGCCGAAAGTGCCATTGAGTAGCAGCCCGCCTCGGCGGCGCCGATGAGTTCTTCCGGGTTCGTCCCCTTCCCTTCTTCAAAGCGTGATGAAAATGAATACGGTCCTTCAAACGCGCCGCTTCCGAGTTTCATCGTCCCTTTCCCCTGCTTAAGAGTTCCGTCCCACACTGCCGATCCAGTTCGTGTCGCCATGTTTTTTGCTCCTTTGATTGTTGTTCGTTTACGATTCAGCTCGCGCGCGAACTAGCGCAACTTGTTTTCGCGCGAACCAAACGCCAGGCGCGCACCACCCCGACACCACTGAGAGGATTGCTGACCGAATTACGCGTTTAATTTGCTCCTTCGGACGCATGCTGCGGCGCTGAATCATAGCGTCGCCCAAGCCACCAGCCGTTTACCGCCCAAAGCACCGCGGCCAACGCTCCAAGTAACGCTGCGGTTTGCACGCCGAACCCCGCACCTTCGATCGCACGTTGAAGTTGCGCCACCGCGGCGTCCGCCCCGCGATAAACCGGAACGTCGACGAAGTTCTTCGCTTTATACTTCGTCTCCTTGCTCATCGGCGTCCAAAGCATCTCTCGCCCTGGACGAACAAAGGCGTATTCCCCGCTGCGACGCAGGACAATGACAACTGCCAGAAGCATAAACGTGTTCCAGATGGAGAGCGCAAGGAAGCCGAAGAAAATCGCCACTGGAATGATCGTGAGCAGGACGACTAATCCGAGTCTTGAAGCAATTCTGCCGGTGATGAAAAGCTGGGCCAGGATCGTGAGGCTCTGCACAATCCAGTCGATGCGCGCAAAGACACTCGTGCGCGTCTGAGTATCCGCGAACGTCGTTGCGACCAGACGAAGTTGTTCGAAATAAAGAAAGGTATTTGCGGTAGCCAGCAGTGCGACATAAGCCGCAATCCCGAGCAGGTACGGCGAACGCAGAACCAGGGTGACTCCTGCCAATGGATTTCCACCAAGCGCGCGGTCCCGCGATTGGTAATGAGCTTCGTCGCGTTCTTGATTAGGTTCTGGACCGCTTTTCCAGAGGCGAATCAGAATTGCCTGCAACACCACCGCCAAAGCAAAGAGCGTAGCCCCGACGTAGAGGATACCGCCGTTTCCGATGCTTCGCGCGGCGAGATCGGTAAAGAGCGGTCCCACTAACGCGCCTGCGGTTCCGCCCGCTGCGATCACCGGGAACAGCCGCTTCGCTTGTCCAGAGTCAAATAGCTCAACCAGAAAGCTCCAGAAGACAGAGACCAAAAACAGGCTGAGCACACTGATGAAAACATAGAAGAACTGACCGAACGCCACACTTTTGGGTTGATTTTGCAGGACGCCTCCCACGATCGCGAGCGCGACCGCGACGAAGCCGTAAATGAGCGGGAGAAAAACGCTTCGCCTGACTTTGGCGACGATCGCCCCATAAATTGGTACAATCGCTAACGATGCAATCCAGGTAGCCACATACAGATTGGCGACGCGATCACGACCGAGAATGGTGCCGACCGTTTCACGCACTGGTCGCACAGCGAAATAGCCGCCGAGAACGCAAAAAAAGAGAAAGAACGCGACAATGACCGACGGCATTTCGCGCCGCTCCACCGACGTAAGCGTCGACAATATCCGTTCTACGAACGATGGCCGATCTGAGGAACGGACCATGTGGTCGCCCTAGACTAGCCGCGCCGCTTCTGCCACTGCGCGATTACTTCCGCTTCGCGCTCCGACGTTAGGCCGGCCTTTGGATGCGCTTGTCGGTCCGGCGGCAGCGATTTGAACCAGGCGAGCGTATCGCGTGCTGTGATATCGAGTGGTCGAAACGTCAGGCCCCTGCTTAACGCGCGACTGATGTTCGTTCGCGCAACGGCATCATCTTTCCCCGTCCACACCGGCATGTCAGACCAGGGCTGGACCTTCTGCTCAGTCAAAAACTCTTCATTTACCCAGGTAAACCTCGCTTCCGACTTCAGGGCACCCTTAATTCCGTCGAGCATCCCGCCGATGCCGAAAGCTTTGGCAGGTCCGGTTGCATTGTAAATTCCTGTCTCACGGTTTTCGGCCATGCGAATGGTCCATTCGGCAAGGTCACGCGCATCGATGAACTGGACGGGATCGCCTGGCTTTCCAGGCGCCAGGACGTCTCCGGCACGATCGATGCGCACAGGCCAATACGTAAAACGGTCGCTCTCGTCGCGAGGGCCCACGATAAGTCCCGGGCGAATGATCAAAGTTTTTCCGGGAAACCATTTCTCGGCTTCGCGTTCCGAGAGCGCTTTCAGCGGTCCGTAGGTTTTGAATCCGGATGCCCGCACCGCTTCGATCGTCTCCTTGTACGGATCTGCACCTTCGTATTTTTCTGTCGGCGCATTTTCATCAGGTCCCTGTTTCGGCTCGCCGTAAACGGAAATTGTCGAGATGAACACGTAGCGATCAACATTTCCCTTGAGAATCTGCGCCGCCTCACGCACCCACGCCGGAAGCGTAGTCGGGTTATCGATCACCACATCCCATTGCCGGTTTTTCAACGCGTCCAGTTTGCCATTGCGATCGCCAATGAGCTGTTCGACTTGATTTGGCAACTCGCCCGGATGCGTTTTGCCGCGGTTAAATGTCGTCACCTTATGTCCGCGGCTCAGCGCGTACCGCACCTGGTATGGGCCGGTGAATCCGGTGCCGCCAAGAATCAGGATTCGCATCGGTTTCGGTTTAGTATCGGCGAACAAAGATGTCGATCTGGAGTGCGCGGCAAGCGCAGTGGCCGTTGAGATTTTGATGAAACGGCGGCGATCCATAATGGGATATAACTGTTGTACGGCGTCTGTGCCAGCTCGCGAACGCTTTCGGAGTTCATGGAAACGCCCTACAATGCAATCGTGACAAGACGCGAAGCTGCCAAAGTGATCGGCGGAACGGCTGCGGGACTATTCTTGCCAATCACACCGCGAGCCGCCAACGAATCATCATCAGCGATGCTGACGCGCACTATCCCGTCCTCAGGCGAGAAACTGCCAGTGATCGGCTTGGGAACATGGCAAGCGTTTGATGTCGAGACAAATTATTTCTCGCGACCAAAGTCTGGACTCACGGCAAGGAGAGCGGAGTCAAATCGATGGAACGTTCGATGGCCCTTTTGCGCACCAAGCGAATCGATCTGATGCAGGTGCATAATCTGGTCGATGTTCATACGCATCTCGCGACTTTGCGCGAATGGAAAGAGCAGGGTCGCATTCGCTACGTAGGAATCACGCATTACGAAGCCGGCGCGTTTGGTGAGATGGAAAAGCTTATGCGGAGCGAGAAGCTCGACTTCGTCCAGATCAACTACTCGCTCATGGAGCCCGAAGCGGAGCAGTCGCTTCTGCCGCTGGCTCGCGAGCGTGGGATCGCGGTGCTCGCCAACAGGCCATTTGGCGCTGGCGATCTCTTCGACAAAGTGCGTTCGAAACCGCTCCCCGATTGGGCCTCTGAATTCGACTGCCGGTCGTGGGCCCAATTTTTCCTGAAATGGATCGTTGCACATTCTGCGATTACCTGCGCCATTCCGGCAACGAACAAGCCCGGCCACCTCGAAGACAATATGCAAGGCGGAACGGGCCGATTACCCGATCCAAAGACGCGACGGCGAATGGTCGAATTCGTCTCGTCTTTGTAGAGGCCGCGCCTCTTTGAGTACTCGGCGAATGTCAAATGAAACCGTCAAATTTTTCTCAAAAAAATCAGTTGCAGGCCTGGTCGATATGCTGGATAGGACGCGCTCTTTATGCGAAAACTTCTCACCATTACGCTCACGACCTTGGGATGCGCGACGTTTTGTCCCCATCACGCATTGGCGCTCATGTTCTCGGCGCCAAAGCCGACGTTTGCTTATACGGATGCTTCTGGAAAAAAACAATCGGTCGAAGTAGTAGACAAATATTACCCCAAGAAAATCGTCGAGCCCTTTGCGAAGGTGGACGGAAATATCGATCCAAAACTGCGTCGAGCGGCGACCATTGCCGAGGAACGCGCTCGCGCGCACTCCCTTTCAAAATGCTGGCATTTTGTTAAGGAAGCCCTCGTTGCTGCCGGGGTAGTGAAATCCCGGCCGCAGACAACCCTGGCGAAACAGGCCGGCCAGGAGCTCGTAAACAATTACGGGTTCAAAAAACTTCCTGTCTCGAATCCTTACGAAGCGCCTGTCGGTTCTGTGCTGGTGTATGGCGCCAAGCGCGCGGCTGGCCACGTCGAGATTCGCACTGAGAACGGTTTCGTTAGCGATTTCCGCTCAAAGACACCATCACGTCGGCCGCTGCTAGGCGTCTTCGCAAAGTCGTAATCGCGCTTTCGCGCGATCCCGGACACATCGGAAGATCCGATTCCAGCTGGCAATTCGCTGGCCACGGGAGAATCTTTGCCGATGACTCAGCCAGTTCGCATCGCAATGTGGTCGGGCCCGCGTAACATCTCGACCGCGATGATGCGCGCGTGGGGAAATCGGCGCGATACCGTAGTCATCGATGAGCCATTTTACGCCTACTACCTAACGACAACGGGCAAAAATCATCCCGGCGCAGACGAAGTGATCGCAGCCGGCGAAATCGATTGGCGAAGAATTGTTGCGCAGCTGACTGGGCCGATCCCGAATGGCAGGCAAATTTTTTTTCAGAAACAGATGACACACCATTTCCTGCCAGAAATAAATCGGGAATGGCTCGGCGCCGTAACGAATTGTTTTCTTATTCGCGACCCACGCGAAGTCATTGCTTCATATGTCAAAAAACGGGAGGACCCCAGTCTCGAGGATCTCGGGTTTATTCAGCAGGCTGAGATTTTTGATTTCGTCCGGAGTCGGACGGATGCGATTCCACCGATTGTCGATGCAAAGGACGTGTTGGAAAATCCTGAACGAACGCTGCGGCTGCTCTGCGACGCCGTCGGCGTCGACTTTAACAAGTCGATGCTTTCATGGCCGCCCGGGTTGCGTGAAACGGACGGGATCTGGGCCAGGCATTGGTATAGTGAAGTGGCAAAGACGACCTCGTTTCGACCGTATCGCCCGACAGATCAGCAGGTGCCGGAGCGATTGCGCGAAATTTACGAAAGATGCTGCGATTGCTACGAAAAGCTGTACCAACACAGACTGTTATGAATCAGGAAAGCAGGAAGCCAGCGATAGGAGTCTAGAATTCTTTCCTGCTTTCCTGGGTTCCTGATTAATTTGTTTCTTCAAATGCTTCAGAAATTCGACGAGCGAAACCGCGGTCTGATTGTGAATATCAACGGGAAGCTTGTGCATCGCGACAAGGCCGGGATCAGCCCGTTTGATTCGGCTGTGCAGGGCGGCGACGCAGTGTGGGAAGGGTTGCGTCTGTACAATGGCCGGATTTTCAAGCTTCACGAGCATCTCGACCGGCTGGAGCGTTCGGCAAAGGCACTGTCATTTGCAGAAATTCCGGCAGGCGAAAAGATCGTCGAGGAAATCAAGCGCACGCTTGCCGCAAACAAAATGCGCGATGGCGTGCACATTCGCCTCACGCTCACTCGCGGCGTGAAAATCACATCGGGCATGGATCCCCGGCTGAATCAGAGCGAACCGACGTTGATCGTGCTCGCAGAACACAAGGCACCCGTTTACTCGAAGGCAGGTCTGACTTTGATTACGAGCAAGATCCGGCGACCCCCGCCCGAGGTCCTGGATGCGCGGATTCATCACGCGAATCTGCTGAACTCCATTCTGGCAAAGATCGAGGCCAACAACGCCGGAGCGGACGACGCGCTCATGCTGGACACGCGCGGTTTTGTCGCGGAAACGAACGCGACGCACATCTTCATCGTGCGCAACTCCGATAAGTCGCGAGCGAGCGGCGATCTGGCCACCAGTCGGGTCGTTGCGTGTCCGGAGGGAATCACTCGCGCCACAGTGATCGAGATTTGTGCAGCCGAGAAGATTCGTTGCGTCGAGACAGACTTGTCAGTCGTTGATGTTTACGGCGCCCACGAGATGTTTTGCACAGGCACAATGGGCGAATTGGCGGCCGTTACAAAGATCGACAATCGCCAGATCGGTGATGGTAACGTCGGCCCGATGACAAAACGCCTGAGCGATCTTTACGCTCGGCGCACCACGAGCGAAGGCGTGCAGGTTGTCTAGGTGACGCAGAAAAAACGTCGAACGCTCAACGCCCAACGCTGAACGTCCAATCCAGATAAGTTGGGCGTTGGATGTTGGGCGTTGGGCGTTGGATGTTGAGACGCCTATTCTTTCCAAGTCTTCTTTTTAAACGAAACGCGGCCGGACCCGTGCTCGAACGCTTCGAAGTGCTCCGGATTTTTTTCCGAATACTTCTGATGATAGTCTTCCGCGGGCCAAAATTTCATCGCCTGGAGAACCTCGGTCACAATCGTTTTTTTGAATTTGCCGGAGTGCGCGAGCTTCTCCTTTGAAGCCTCGGCGATTTTTTTTTCGTCGCTGTTTCCATAAAAGATCGCGGCGCGATAGCTGGGTCCAATATCGGTGAATTGTCCGTCGGCCTGGGTCGGATCAATTTGCCGCCAGTAGATGTCGAGCAATTGGTCGTAAGAAATTGTTGCCGGGTCGTATGTGATTTCGATGGATTCGCGATAGCCGGTTTTCTCTGAGGAAACCAGTTGGTAGGTTGGATTCGGTTCTGTCCCACCAGAATAGCCGACGACGGTCTTGATCACCCCTTTTGCTTTGTCAAAAGCCGGCTGAATGCACCAAAAACAGCCGCCGGCAAAAACCGCAGTTTTTGTCGTTGCGACAGACGAATTTTGCGGAGCGTCAGCCATGACAGCAGTCCCGTTAAGCACTGCGGAGCCGATCAGAAGAAGAAAAAGTCGTTTCATGTTGTGAATCTTAGACATTCTCGCGTTCGGCGCGTTGTGAATAACTCATTCTCTTTTTTCTTGCCATCAGCAGACGCGATGCTCATAAAGGGGATCGGCCTGACCGAAGACAAGACCGAAAACGACCAAATTTTTCTCCTCAGCGTGCCTGCGGGCGAGGATAGCTTAGCTCACCGCAGGCACGTCTGTTCTCGAGTGATCCCGCAGTCGCGTGATTCGCTCACACAGCAGCTCGATATAGAAAAGATCTTTGCACGCAAAGCGCCATTGCACGTCGATCTTGGGTGCGGGGAGGGTTCGTTTCTTTGTGCGCTGGCAGAGCGACTGCCCGACAAAAACTTTCTTGGCATCGAACGATTACTCGGTCGAATCCGAAGCTCTGCACGGAAGGCTGCCAGTCTCGGCAATGTTCGGCTGCTCCACATGGAGAGTTCCTATGCAGTACATTATCTTTTGCCGGCTCGATCAGTGGAGACATTTTACCTCTTGTTTCCCGATCCGTGGCCAAAACGGCGTCATCATCGGCGTCGAATTGTAACGCAAGATTTCCTGAACTGCGTTCATACCGCGCTTCAAAAAAGCGGTGTGATTTACATCGCAACCGATCACCTTGACTACTTTCGAAAGATCGAAGACATCACTCGCTCGGCTGCTGGCTTTGCGACTGTCGAACCCGCCATCAATCTGCCGCAGAGCAGGTTTGGCCTTATTTTTGGGCAGAAAGGCGCGCCCATTTACTGGTTAGCGCTGCGGAAAATTTCGCCTGTGACATAACTTTGCGCCTCCCAACTGTCGCGACGAAAGCGGAGCGTCACCGCGCCGGTCTCATCCTGACGAAAAAGTTTGATGCCGCGTCTTTGCAATTCCTCGGCCCAGGCATCGCTGATTCGCTCGTGAACAGGAAAATCACGCGAAGTAGCAATGATCAGGCGCGGGCGCGCCGCATCCAGGAAAGCCCCCGAGCCGGACTGTCCAGAATGATGCTGTCCCTTGATGACGATGTCGCTCTGAAGATTCGCATGGCTCGCCAACAAGACCTGTTCGGTTTCGATCCCACTGTCCGACATCAATAAGATGGACGCCGCTGGCCCAACTAAAAATCGGATGACATACGCCTGATCATCAGCGATCAGCGAGCTGAAGATGCGCGGGGGAAATAGGATTTGAGCAGTGACATCGGGAGAAAGACGGAAAATGTCTCCCGCGCTCAGAGCATCTGGTTTGATTCCACGTTCCTGAAATAGACGCTGCAATCGCCTGTGAATGGTTGAGCGATCGGGCGCCGGATTATCCACCACACGAATTCGAGGGAAATCATCAACCAATTGCGTCACGCCACCCAGGTGAAGCGCATCGCCATGCGTGAGCAACAAGCCGTCGAGCCGGTTCACACCCGCCCAGTGCAGATATTCGCGTACGACCTGTTGATAGCTGCGCTCGCTCCCACAATCGAACAACCAGTTCGCGCCTCCCGTTCGTAGATGAACAGTCCCACCCGCGCCGAGATCCAGCACGGTAGTTTGTGCGACAAGCTTTTCGGGCCAGCGCGGTGGCCCGACATAAAAATGTCCCCCGGGAATTTGCGCGAACAGCTGAACGATGCCGATTACCAACGTGGCGAGCGCCCAGTTGGCGTTGTTAAAAACGACAGCAAGCCAGGGAAGTAACGGCGTCGAAAGAAGGGAAAGGAGCGCAATGGCGAGAACAAAAAACGCGATCGGAACAACCACGAGGTTCGCGAACAATGAAATCGGTGTGACCAGATGGAAATACCACAGAATTAATGCCAGTGACCCTATCCATGCGGCGAGAGAGACACTGCCCGCGCGAAACAGCCAGTCAAAGCTCGCGTGCATTAAACGTCGCGGGCCGCGCACAAGCACGCGTGGCAAGAAAGGGTCTGCTACACTCCAGCGCTCCAACGATCGACAAAGAGGATCGGCCAACAATACAATGGCGCCCACAACCGCGAAGGAGAGTTGGAACCCTGTGGAAAAGAGTTCGTTTGTGTCCCAGCAGAGAAGAAGGACTGCCGCTGCGGCGAGACTGTTCAGGACAAAACCTCTGCGATCAAAAAAGAACCCGCCGAGTAAAATTGAGCTCATTACCGCCGCGCGCATACTCGAGACGTGGAGCCCTGTGACTGCGGCGTAAAAGAGAAGCAGTGGAATGATGAGCGCCGCCGCGGACTTGCGCGATAGCCGCGCAACCGTCGCCACCATCCACAACAGTGCAGCGACAATTCCCACGTGCAGGCCAGCGACAGCGAAAAGGTGAAGAGTGCCTGTCTGTTGAAACGGTTCTTCGATGTCTTCAGGTGTTTGATGCCTGAGACCAAGCACGATTCCGCTCAGAAAATTTTGCACGTCGGGCGCATCCTCCAGCCCACGGCAAAGTGCGCTTTGCATCCAGGCCCGCGATTTTTGCGCTGCGCGCATGATCGGGTTGCCACCGCCGTGTCGAATCAGCGCGCCGTCCTCCGGGTAGCGAACGAAGAGCAGGCGACGAACGTCGCGGCGCGCGAGATAGGAACGCATATCGAATTCGCCGGGATTTCGTGGCGGCGGGATCGGCTCTGCAGTTCCAAAAAATTTAAGTTCATCGCCAAATTCCGGGACGCCTTTCCAACGCACCTGCCAGATCGCGTGCGCGGATTGTTTCCTGCCCTCCAGTTCAATTGATTTAAGCTTGAGCAAGAACGTTCCGAATCCACTGGGCGCGATTTTCGGTTCGCTGATCACACAGCCAGTCAGCGTGACAACTCGCGGCCTGTTCCCAAGTTCGTCGGCGAGTTGCTGACCTTCAGTGCTCCTAGTCTGAAAATTGTGCAGCAGGAAAAAACCAGCTCCGACTATGCCGTATGTCGCGAGCAGTCTCGGCCAGCACGCCACAGTGAGAATGCAGAGCGCGAGCATTATCGCTGTTGGTATCAGGGCGGCAGACGGAAGCGGAAGAATTTCCGCCGTGATAATTCCTGTTGCAGCCATCAGTGCCAGACCGACAAATGGCTGGCGTGGCGCACTGATCAATTTCATCCATCGGCTTTTTGCTCACCGAGCGCTGGGAAGGCAAGCCCGCAATCGCGAGCTGCAATCTCAAGAGCGAGGGAAAACGTCCAACGCCCAACGTCCAACACCGAACGCTCAACTCTTTGAATTGGAGGTTGGCCGTTGAGAGTTGAGCGTTGGACGTTGGAATCTGTTACGAAGATTTGGGACCGGGAACCAGCAGCACGGGACGACTGCTATGCTTGAGCACGCCTTTGGTCGCGCTTCCCACCAGCAGGTTATACATGGCACCGTGGCCATGCGTGCCCATCACAATCAAGTCGGCATTAATAGCATCGGCTTGCTTTAAAATTTCCTCTGCGACCGCGCCTGTCGGCTCGTGCAATGTGACCGTAACACCCT
>WNFO01006280.1_pt1 | contig 10488 bp, 7 predicted proteins | sample 5400251 | NCBI WGS metagenome assembly WNFO01 (sample SAMN13153354, study PRJNA577476) | soil metagenome | isolation source: 100 cm saprolite under Madrone tree | place: USA:California | collected 2016-06-14 | reverse complement strand
AAATGTGGCAGTCCAGCTTTTCGACTGTTTCCTGGAGATAAGCGCGAATACAACAACCAAGCCGGCGAGAATTCCGACTAAACTCAGTGCCACGTGAAAAAGGGTAAATGCCGCCAAAGCTGTACTCATAGATTTCTCCTCGTGGTGGATTGATTTCGGCGTTGATCTCGTCAGGCCATAAATTAATGTGGCCGCAGTTAAAGGCTGGTTTCTAACCATGCGCCACTGGCGCATGCAGACGTAGCATCGCGCTCTTTACGCTGACGCCTGATGGCTTTGTTGCAAGAACGCCAGCAGGTCGGCGTTGATCTGATCCGCATGGGTGGTGGGCATGCCGTGCGGAAAGCCTGGATAGACTTTCAGCGTTGCTTTCTTCAGTAACTTCGCTGACAACGGACCCGCAGCGACAATTGGCACAATCTGATCATCGTCTCCATGCATCACTAGCACGGGTATGTCGATCTTCTTCAGGTCTTCCGTGAAGTCCGTCTCGGAGAACGCCTTAATGCAGTCGTAATGTGCTTTGACGCCTCCCAACATGCCTTGCAACCACCATTTCTCGCGAATGCCTTCGGAAATTTTTGCGCCCGGACGGTTGTATCCGTAAAACGGCAATGTGATGTCCTTGTAAAACTGCGGACGGTTGGCCGTGTATGCCGCCCGGAGGCCATCGAAAACCGAGATGGGCTGGCCGGCAGGATTCTTTTCGGTTTTCAGCATGAGCGGTGGCACGGCGCTGATTAGCACCGCCTTTGCGACACGCTTGCTGCCGTGTCTTCCGATGTAGCGGGCAACTTCTCCGCCACCGGTTGAGTGACCCACATGGATTGCGTCCTTTAGATCCAGCTTTTCAGTCAGCGCCGCGAGATCGTCGGCGTAAGTATCCATTTCATTGCCGTCCCACGTCTGGTCGGAGCGCCCATGCCCCCGTCGGTCATGCGCGATCACGCGATAGCCCCGCTGGCCGAAGAAGAGCATCTGACTGTCCCAGTCGTCCGCGGTAAGCGGCCAACCGTGGGAGAAAACGATCGGCTGACCCGTTCCCCAATCCTTGTAATAAATCTGCGTGCCATCCTTGGTTGTGATCGTTGCCATCGTTCCTCCTGGTTACTTCGTCGCTGCGAATGCAAATCTCTTTTCGGTACAGAGCTAATTGCTATAACCCTCCGCAAAACCATCATTCTCGTTTGTGTGCCGTACATTTGCAAACGCGCATCACGCCGCCGATGCCACTCGAAACTTGCCGCCACTGCGATGAGGCCGGCGCATATGTTTCAGGATCGATGACCTGCGTAGCGCGAGTTTGGCATGGAACAGCCGGGCCTTTGCCGCGGCTACCGAGATGCTCATGGCCTCCGCGATTTCCCGCATCGACCGCTCTTGCAACTGTTTCATCTCAACTACCTGGCGTAGAGTCGGTCGCAGGCTGTTAATGGCGTTCTTCAGAATTCTTTCCTTTTCGTGCTGCGCGAAACGCCTTTCAGGATTCGGCGCATGATCCGCTATGTCGTAGATCTTACTATCCGCGCCAAAATCGTCGGGACCGGCAATTGCGATCTCGCGCGAGGTTCGTTTCTTCCGGAGGTTCATGAGCGCAGAATTGATTGCGATTCGCGTCAGCCAAGTCGCGAAGCTGGACCTGCCATCAAAGTCATTAAGGTGAACAAACGCTCTCAGCAGTGCGTCTTGAACCGAGTCTTCGGAATCTTCACGATTTCTAGTGATGCGATACGTCGCGCGCAGGAGCTGCGGAGCATGTCGCTGGCAGAGTGTCGCGAAGGCCGACGATTGCCCAGACTTGGCAGCCTTCACGAGATTCCTTTCCGCTGCTTCCTGAGTTTCAGACGCCGTCGCGGCGCGAGTCTTTCTTTTTCCATTCGAAATTTCCGGATTTTCAAAGACCATAGGGCCTCACCCGCTACAGGATGTTTGTCGTGTTGCACTATGCGGCGTGAGATTCCGGAATAACATCCCGAAATGGAAGGGTTATTCGGTACCACTATGGGGTGCGCTTTTGAATACCACTTTCGGTGGATGCGGACTAGCATAATTGACAGTTTTTTTCCGCAAGCCAGATGCCTTCTGGCTCGACGGCGGCGCCTCATGTTTCTGGCTTACGGGATGGGGGCGGAATGACAATTTCGCGGCGCCCGAACAGGCGACCGTCAAGAGAGAAAGCTCCCGGCCCCAGCAGTGCCAGCGCGACTGCCGCAATAATCATTCCGGCAGCCAACAGCTTAACGTCCTGCAAGGCCCATGAAGGCGTGGGAAACCAAGAAAGCGCGATACCAAGGAAACAAAACCCGACCAGCAGTACTGCGATCGGGGTGAGAAATCCCGCGGTGAGCGCGGTACCACTAACGATTAAGACCAGACCCAGCAGCCATTTTTCCAAAGACGAATTAAACGGGCCGGAAAGACAAAAAATTCCTCCAGCAGCCGCAGAGAGACCAACGGCTGCACGCAATAACAGCAGACCGACGCCGGGCCTGCCACCCGGAAATGTGGAATATAGTCTTTGCAGCGCGAATCTCCCTGGCGCGCATGAGAGACGGGACAACTCAAGGTACGCAGATACCCACGGCGGTTGAAATCCCACATTGCGGAATCTTTCTGTACTACTTTCGAGGTACGGGTTTTGTGCTTTGCGTGCAGAATCTATTTCTTAGAGCTCGATGATTCCGCGACGCACGGCAATCGCGACTGCTTGTGTGCGGTCGCTGGCGCCGAGTTTTTCCATGATGTGCTTGATGTGGACCTTGACGGTTTCTTCGGTGATAAAAAGCTTGTCGGCAATATCTCGATTGCGGTTGCCACCTGCAATATGATTGAGGACTTCTATTTCGCGCGAGGTCAAGTCTTCGTCACTCATGTGCTCCGCGAGCTGTGCCGCCAATTGCGGAGGAATACGCTTCTTCCCAGCATGGACCTGGCGAATCACTTCCACCAACTCCTCTGGCGGCATGCTCTTGAGCAGGTAGCCGCGGGCGCCCGCTTCCAGTGCGCGCTGGATTTCGACGTCGCCTTCGAAGGTCGTCAACATGATCACGCGCGCCTGCGGGAATTCCGCGCGAACGGCGACCATGGCGTCGATGCCGCTCCTATCCGGAAGCCGGAGGTCCATGAGAGTCACGTCCGGTTTATGCTTTCTGTATTCCGCGATAGCTTCCTGCGCGTTCGAAGCCTGAGCCACCAACAACATATCCGATTGATTGTTGATGATGGTAGCGAGGCCCTCGCGCAGAAGTGGATGGTCGTCCACGCTTAGAACGCGGATTTGAACTTTTGTCATCGAGCCCGCTCGCTTCCAGATTTTTCCTCATTTTTCCTTTTGTCATACCATCTGGATAACCAACCTGCACGATTACCCGGTCGCACCTCGAAAGCGATGTTGCCCGGCACAGACAGTTCGACCTCGGTTCCAGCGATCGCGCGACTTAAAACTCTCAATTTCCCGCCAATTCTTTCGGTTCGTTCCTTCATGCCGGACAAGCCCCAGTGCCCCTCGCGTCCCGAGCGCAATACCTGAGTGTCGATTCCGCCGCCGTTGTCGCGTACGAGAACGCGTAAGTGACTGGCCGCGTACTCTATCTCTACCTCGATCTCACTGGCTTGCGCGTGGCGAAAGGCATTTGACAGCGCCTCGTGGCCGATCAAATAGACCTCGTCACGGATCACGGAACGCAATAGCTGGGGCGTGCCCTCGACGATAACGCGAAAACTAATTTGCGACTGCACCGGGAATTCGTGCCGGATCTGCGAAAACGCGTTCTCGAGATCCGGCAAACTTGACTTCGATGAGCGGAGCCCCTGAACGGAATTCCGGCCCTCTTCGACGACGTGGCTCATCAACTCCAGAACTCGGCTGACAAGAGGTTTCGCGGGCGAGTCAGCGGTGAGACGGTCATTTGCGACGTGCAGCTGCATGGACGCGCTTAGAAATCCCTGCAATAACGTATCATGCAGTTCCTGCGCAATGCGTGTGCGTTCGGCGAGTCGTTCTTCAAAGCGTATATTCATCTGTTTTGTCAGCCCCAACACACGGAGCCGAAAGAACGTCAGAATCACGAGCCCAATCATCAATATGCTAGTGAGGCGAAACCACCATGTCTGCCAGAACACCGGCTCGATCTTGAATTCGAGTGTGGATTCCGAGCCATTCCATACGCCGTCGCTGTTGCTGGCTATCACGCGAAAACGATAAGAGCCCGAATCAAGATTGGTGTACATGGCCTCACGCGCCGCGGTAGGTTCGCTCCAGCCTGGATCGAAGCCGTCGAGCCGGAACTTGAATCTGACGCGGGCTGGAGTCGAAAGACTTAGTCCAACGTACTTGAGGATGATCCTCTGATGAGGGGCTGGAATGCGTACCCCTTGCACTACATTCATGGGCCGGCCGTCGGCGGAAATTTCCTCAACGTGCACCAGCGCCGCAGCGGACGTCAGTGTCATGGGCCTTGGATCAACGACCGACAGTCCACGGTACATGGAAAACCAGATCCGTCCGATGGAATCGGTAACGACCGACTTGTACCGCTTTACGCCTTGTGTACTGTCGAGGCCGTCTGCGAGACCATATTCACGCCAATCCGCTTCACTGACTGCGTCGCGCGAAAGCGCGTCACGATCTACGCGCAAAACATGGTTCGAAGTTGTGATCCACAGCGAGCCCGTTTTGTCTTCCTCGATTCCGAAGATTTGTTCATGCAGCGATTCTGGCACGTCGCGAAGAGTGTGAATGGTTCGCGAGCGCAGAAAGCCCAAACCGTTGGCGGTTCCAATCCACAGCGTGCCAGTCGAGTCTTGCAGAAGGCAATTCACCGTGCCGGGGGGCAGGCCGTTTTGGCTGGTATAAATCCGCCATTGTCCGTTCGCGAATTCATTCAGGCCGTTTGGCGTTCCAAACCACATCGTGCCATCGGAAGTTTGCAAGATGGAAGCAATCGAGTTGGAGCCCAAACCATTCGCACTGGTATACGTCTTGAAGCTGCCGTTTCTGAAGCTGCTAAGTCCTCCGCTCAGCGTTCCAGCCCAAACTGTTCCTTCACGATCCTCGTAAACTGCATAAACAGCATTTTGCGCGAGTCCATCCGCCCGTGTGTACGTACGAGTCGTGAAGGAGCCGCCTTTAGTTTGAAGGTGAGTAAGCCCCTCTCGCCGCCCTATCCACAATCCGTCTTGGCCTCCGCTAATCGAGTAGACGACATCTTTGTCCAGACCGGCACTCGTCACGCGTCTGACGCGGCTTTCTCTGAGCCAATACAGTCCGCCTTGCGATGCCGCCGCCCACGTGCTGCCTTCCGGGTCCACGTACACCGGCCCGTTGATTTCCGCGGGCAGACCTGCAGCGATGGAATAAGTCGTAAATGCACTTTCGCGAAGACGTTCAATTCCGCGCGTTGTTCCCATCCATAGATTTCCTTCGCGATCTTCAAACAGAGAAGTCACTGGGCCGGTTGACGAATTATCGCGGCGGTCAAACGAAGAATTTCCTCGGGCATCGATTCGCGTGAGGCCGTTGGGCGTGCCAACCCATATGTTGGAGTCGCGGTCCCTGATCATCACAAGACCCTGAATATCGTCGAGTACGTGGGAGGCTTCAGCAGGGGAGGGTCCCATCCCTTTCCAGTGCACGACACCCTTGTCGGTGCCGATCCACACTTCGCTGCGATTGGCTAACAAAGAATTAACTTTCGTGTCCGGCAAACCCGCGCTGACCGCTGAGACTCGTCCGTGGTCGAGGTAATAAAGGCCAGCGTCTTTCGTGCCCAGCCAGACTTTGCCGTCCACTGCTTCCGCCAGGGAAATGATCAGTTTAGGGAGCTCGGTCACCGAGGCTAGTGTGACAAATTTACCTCCGCTATATCGCATCGTGCCATTCACGAGTCCTGAAAACAAAATCTCGCCGTTTTCTCCGACGCACATCGCCGTGATTTCGCTTTCCCGGAGCTTAAGGTCCGCTAAGACGTCGCTAAATTTTCCCTCACGGTAACGCAGCAGTCTCGGCCCCCGCGGCCGCACCCACAAATTCCCCTCGCCATCTACGGCCAGACTCAGAATAGGACCGGCTGGGAATATCCCTGAGTCCGAAGGCTGTAAAAGGCTAAAGTTCAGTCCATCGAAGCGAACCAGGCCCTTCTCTGTCCCGATCCACAGATAACCATCTGGTGTCTGGGCGATCGCATAGACTGGACCGTCTGGAAAACCCTGTTCTGCGCTCCATCGGTCGCGTATGTATTCCGACATCGCCTTGTGTGAACTCAGACCGTTCGCAGAGGTCACGAAATAAGCCACGACCACGGCTGCAATGAGCCATTTGAAAGACCAATAAAGTTTCGGTCTTCCTCGATGGGCTCTATGGGAAGTATTCGAATTTCTCAATGACAACCTCGGCCCCGTTTTGCAGAGGATTTTTTGCGCCACCGAAGACATACAGATTCATGCGCACAGTCTCAATGCCGGCAGCGGGCACTCCCGATGTGAACGAATGCTCGGCGACTACGCGCACGCTGCGACTTGACGACTCACGAACCGTTTTGAACGATACACGCCCCGGTTCCCAGCGAAGTGAATGTGTCATCAGTCCAGGAGGCAAGCTAAATCGCGAGGCGTTTTCAGGGACAAAAAAGGGTTGGACAACATACTGCGCGTTCTTGCTGGTAGGGTCGCCCCATTTTGAGATCTCAATGTCCATTTCGCGGTGGTTCTGATCTGATCCCCCGTAGTCCCAAGTGAACATACTAAGAACCACGGGCGGCTCCAACTGAGAAGTGTCGCGCACGACAAAGGAATAGGTTCCATATCCCAAATTGCGGGTAAGGGTTACTTCGGCGCAAGTCCATTGTCCCGCGGTCTTCGCTATGCGCAGATGAAGCGCTCCCTCCGAGTCCGCCCATGCGTTGTTTGGATCGTAGAAATTTTTCCCACCGCGGTCGCTTGGCGCGTCACGGATTCTCCACTCATACCCGCTGAATACCAGAGTCTTGGAGTCTGCTGCGCCGGCGCTACCGCCTTTTGCAATCGCCCTCGCCGTTACGCCACCGCCCAGCGACGGAAGTTCAGGAAGCATTGCTGGCGCATGATAGCCGGGTTCAACAAGGAGCGCAGCGTATTCTGTGCCCAGATGAGTTGAGTTTATCCATTTCGAATCTGGTTGTATCCTGGTGAGTTCCTCGTTCACCAGCGGTTGTACCCACCATGTTCCGTTCCTGGAATACAAAACGATCTGCTCGCCGGGGCGAGCGCCGGTTACGCGCCCCTGAATGATGTCCAGCTTGTCCGGACCGCCCTCTGCCGCAGGAGGGATCCGGGTAAATTCGATGGAAGGCACGGGAAGGCGCGATCGCGAACCACATCCACTGAACAAAAGATAGACGACAAGGAGAAGAATTCGTTCTCGAGCGAGATCGTTCAAGGTTGCGGCTGGGGAACGCGTCATTGCTAGAAATCTATCACATCCTACAACTGCGATAACCCAGTTGCGGGATTTCCTGGCGCAGCGAAATTCGGCGACACGGGTGGACGACGGGAACTTACATACCCGGACGGATTCAACGGACAATCTTGTCACAGGGGCGCACGAGAATCTTTTTACTACGACGGATCGAGTTCCTGGTTGAGGACCATCGCTTCGGCGATACGGCGCGCTTCCCGCAACGTTTCGGGAGTAGCAATTTCACCGCGCGGCGGTTGGGCAATGATGGTGTCGAGTTCTTCGGCAAATAAGCTGCTTAGCAGTTCTGGAGCGTGAAGGACAGGATCGCCTGCAGCATCAACAATCGGCGTGACGCGCGAATGTTGCAGTCTTTGCGCCAGCATCAGCCTGTAAATGCGGTCGGTCGCGAGGTCCTCCATGTATCCGTCGAGCAGGCTGGCGCCTTTTCCGTTCAACACGCCGTTGCGATAACGGATTACGGTGCGGACCGCCGCCCGCGTTCCGTCCAACGTGCGTTTTCCGACACCCGCAGGAACTGGTCGAAGATCCGGATGGCGTTCGGCGGAAGCGCTTCGAGCGTGTAATTGATTTGGCGCGGGAAATTGTTCAAGCGCTATCTGATTCTGATCGGGATGCCCGGTCCAGGCGCCATCCATCAGCGAATCAGCTTCATTCTTCTTGTCTTTTTGCAGCACAGCCAAAGCGCGTGCGTTCAACTCCGGATCCTGGCGGCTTGGATAGAGAGCGGTCATGCCGCCGATCGCCAGCGCGCCGCGCTGGTGACAGATTTCCGGCAGCAGCCGACGCAAATTCTGAAAGAACGGCACATCGTGCGGGATGGTATTGCGGTCCGGCAGCAGCCAGTGCGGATCATCCAAATTAAAATGAATCAGGCTGGCCATATAGTCCCAGCGGCCAAGATTCAGCCCCAAGATGTGATCGCGAAGATTGTAGAGAAATTCTTCCATCTGGTAGGCGAGCGGATGCGATTCCACCAGAGCCATACACTTTATGTAATTTTTCGGCCAGCCGCGGGCTTGTGCCAGGCTCTGAAACACATCGCGCCAGAAAAGCGCTTCCTCGGCGGATTCTGATTTAGGAATGTAAAACGCCAGCGGATGTTTCAGGTCTGCAGGTTCGACGGCAAAGACGATTCGCGCGACATCGAAAAGCGAGGCTGAACACAATTCCCTTTCAATCAGTCCGCCTTGATGGAGGTGCAAGCCGCGCGCGCGAATCCAAATCACGGTATTGCTCGGTTTAATGCCCACATCACTGTTGCGCTTGGCAGCGTGGTAAGTCAGCGAGCCACGAAGCGCCTGCAGAATATTTTCGACACCCAGGCGCTGATGTTCCCACTCGTTCACCGTGGAATCCTCGAGATCGAGCATCACGCCTGGGGCGCCTGAATTGAGCATTTTTACGACGAGTTCGGCGTCATCGGCCGGCCCGGTCATCTGGTTGCGCTGATCCGCGCACCACGCGGGCACTTCGATACGCCAGTCTTCGCGCGTGGCCGGCGACGCCGGAAGATGATTGGGCTTGTTGCCGCGCAAAGATTGCTCGAGCGCAGCCCGCCTCGCTGACACCAGCCCGCGGTGACGAGTAGCAAACTTTTGGTGGAACGGCGTAAAGAATTGTAGGAATCCCGCAGGGAGTTCGCGTTCCGCTGCGCCCGCAGGTGCGTTATTTGCATGGAAGCCCTTGATGCTCTGCCGCGTAACGGCCATGAAGAATTCTCCCGGTCTAGAGGGAGGCTGAGGTTCCCACGACAGAGTTTAAGGCTTCTTCCGGCTTGCCGAATTGCTTATTTTCGGTCGAACCTTCGAGCGCCTTGGTGGACGTGGTCCCACTGGTAATTACATGCTGTACATCATCGAAATATCCGGTGCCCACGAAGCGTTGATGCTTTACGGCTTCGTACTGATCGGTCTGCTCGCAGCGAAATTCTCTTTCCTGAAGCTGCGAATAGGCGGCCATACCCTCCGTTTTATAGCCGCGCGCGAGTTCAAACATCGATAAATTCAGGGAATGGAATCCGGCGAGCGTGATGAACTGAAATTTGTATCCCATGGCCGCGAGTTCGCGCTGGAAACTGGCAATCGTTGAGTCGGAAAGATGTTTTTTCCAGTTGAAGGATGGTGAGCAATTATACGCAAGCAGTTTGCCGGGGAATTTTGCGTGTACGCTTTCGGCAAATTCTTTGGCCTCCTGCAAATCCGGTTTTGACGTCTCGCACCAGAGGAGATCGGCATAGGGAGCGTAGGCGATAGCGCGCGCGATGGCACATTTCAACCCCGAGCGAATTCCGAAAAAGCCCTCGGCAGTGCGGTCACCGGTCAAGAATTCGCGATCCCGCGGGTCGATATCGCTCGTAAGTAACGCTGCGCTGTCAGCATCGGTGCGCGCCATAATCAGGGTGGGCACGCCCATGACGTCCGCAGCCAAACGCGCGGCGACAAGTTTATGAATCGCTTCCCCTGTCGAGACCAACACTTTTCCGCCCAGGTGGCCACATTTCTTGGCCGATGAAAGTTGATCTTCAAAGTGCACGCAAGCTGCTCCCGCTTCGATCATGGCTTTCATCAATTCAAATGCGTTCAAGTTGCCGCCAAAACCGGCTTCCGCGTCCGCGATAAGTGGAGCAAACCAATTGAGTCCGTTTTTGCCTTCCGAGTGGCGGGTCTGATCCGCTCGCTGCAGAGCCTTGTTGATTCTCCTCACCATGCTGGGCACGCTGTCGGCAGGATACAGGCTTTGGTCCGGATACATTTCTCCGCTGAGGTTGGCATCGGCGGCGACTTGCCAGCCACTGACGTAAATTGCCTTTAAGCCGGCGTGTACCTGCTGGATGGCCTGGTTGCCGGTCATCGCGCCCAAAGCGGCGACGTAGGGCTGCGTGTGTAGCAGATTCCAAAGATTTTCAGCGCCCATCCGCGCAAGGGTGTGCTCGATGCGGACGCTCCCGCGTAGTCGTTCCACATCCATGAGGCTGTAGGGTCGAGTGATTCCTTGCCAGCGTTGAAAGGACTGCGCATCAGCGTTCGCTGTGG
>WNFO01006278.1_pt1 | contig 10489 bp, 9 predicted proteins | sample 5400251 | NCBI WGS metagenome assembly WNFO01 (sample SAMN13153354, study PRJNA577476) | soil metagenome | isolation source: 100 cm saprolite under Madrone tree | place: USA:California | collected 2016-06-14 | reverse complement strand
TCGGGCAACGTGACGGTGCACGGCGGATCGGGGTCCGACCTCATCGCGGCCGGCTTGGGCAACGCCACGCTCGATGGTGGCAGCGGCGCCGATGTCCTCGAAACCAATTCGACCGGTACCAACACACTCGCCGGCGGCGGGGGAGGCGACGCGCTCATTGTCAATCGCGCCGGCACGAATGCCCTGCTCGGCGGGTCAGGCAATGACCTCTTTGTGTTCAAGGAAAGCGCGAGCATCGTCAAATCCGATGGCAGTTTCAATTTCGGCCAACAGGTGATCAGCGGCGGCAGCGGCCACGACACGCTGAAGTTCATCATCAACGATCAGAATGCCAATGCCGAGAGTGCGTTGATCGCCGAGTTTCTCAGAATTGAATCCGCGTTCGATCTGGCGGCCAGACACGGCCATGCCGGCAGCTTTGAGATCGACGGGCTGCACGTCACCGGTATTGACCGCATCGAACTGCAAATCGACTCGGTCTCGACCAATCCGAATACGCCGTATCTCATCACGCATGATATCGCTCTGGCCGACGGCCGTGGCGGCCCGGTAAGCGACGCGCTGAGCCATTTGTTGCAAACGGCCGACCACTGGAACCTGCTGACGGTTTGATGGCTGGACTCGGTACCGGCATTGCTGGGGTTCAGGGTGCTGGCCCCTTTCCATTCCCCGGCAAGATGAATTGCCCCTTTTAAAGGGCTCGCCGAATTAGAATTAATGTTTCTTGAGTCGACTCCCGAACATAAGGGGAATCTACTAATCCCATCATCGTCCCTCGTTGGCGTCTACCGGTGACTGAGAGTTTTGCGCTCCCGCCTGATCCAAGGGTGGAATGCAATGACCGATTACCTAGCAGCAATCCCGCTGCTTGCAATTCCGCGACTCCGTTGCCCGAAATGCCGAACGCGTATGAGGCTTGCGCGTATCTCGCCGGGACCCACAGGATTTGAAGTTAGCACGTTCGAATGCTCCACATGCGATCACATCGAACAAATCGCTATCGCGTCAGATCCAATGAAGTCCGGAGATGTTGGTTGGCTCGTTGGCGAATTGCAGCCGCCAACTTAGACCATGCCTCCGCCCGACGCTGCCGCAAAGCCCAGATCGAAAACGATTGATCGCGTTCTTTCGCTGGTAGCGGCATTCATTGTCGTCGCCATCATCATCATTGCCCGATACCGATCTCAAGGGATCTGCCCGTCGATCTACCGAATGATGACGCCGCATGGCCTCCGGCTGCGAAGCTGTGCTCTGACCTCATCCGCGGCTCCATCGGCATTCCCGAGTGGCGATTGGAAGTCGTGGATGATGGCGGCACCGTCCGTCATTTTTTCCGACTGACCGCAGAAAACCTTCAAACATTGGTTGTCCGAGATGTCACGCGCCGGGCGTCATGTCTGACATCCCTCAAAGCCGAGCGGTTGAACAGCGCCACAATGTCTTGCGTGCTTCGGCGATGACGCGGTGAGAACCGGCACGCAAATGATAGGCGAACTCCTCGATCGCTGATGTCGAGACGATGGTGTCGGTTCCTCTGATTCTCGGGATCCTTGTCGCGCGACCCCATTTCAATGTGCTAGCTTGAGCCGGTACTTGTCTTGTCCGAGCATGGGGGAGGCAATGAGGCGTCGGGAGTTCGTTACCTTTGTAAGCGCCGCGGTAGTTGCTTGGCCGCTCGGTCTGCTCGCGCAACAGTCTGGCAAGATTTGGCGGATAGGGTTTATCGCTCACAGGTACGAGGGATTCTACGCGCCTTTGTTCGATGGCCTTCGAGAACTTGGGTATGTCGAAGGGCGCAACCTGATCGTTGAACGCCGGTATGCGGAAGGTCACGCGGATCGATTCCCGGAATTCGCCGCGGAGATGGTTCGCCTAAAGGTTGACGTCATCATTGTCGTTACAACGCCCGCAGCCCTCGCGGCCAAGAAAGCGACCACGACCATCCCAATCGTCCACCCGGCAGCTATTGATCCCGTCGGGACTGGGCTCATCGCCAGCCTGGCTCACCCGGGCGGCAATGTGACGGGACTTTCGGTTCTCAATGCGGAACTCAGCGCGAAGCGTCTGGAGGTACTCAAGGAAGTAGTGCCCGGGCTGTCGCGAGGGGCGCTGCTGTGGAATGCAGCAAACCCCGCTAACACGCTGGCGTGGAAAGAATCGGAAGGTGCGGCTCGAGCGTTGGGAGTTGCGCTTCAATCTCAGGAGGTGCGAGACCCGAAGGACTTCGAAGGCGCTTTTGCCATGATGGCTCAACAGCGCCCCGACGTGCTGCTCGTACTGCAGGATGCTCTGACCCTGGAGTACCGAAAAGAGATCATCGCCTTCGCGTTACAGATGCGGCTTCCGAGTATGTTTGTAGGGAAGGAATGGGTGGTGGAGGGTGGTCTGATGTCTTATGGGGACCGCTTGCCTGAAAGGTATCGACGCGCCGCAGACTTGGTAGACAGGATTCTAAAAGGCGAAAAGCCCGCTGACCTACCCGTGGAGCAACCGACGAAGTTCGAACTTGTCATCAACCTCAAGACCGCCAAGGCAATAGAGTTGGCCATCCCGCCCGCGCTCCTCGCCCGCGCCGACGAAGTGATCGAGTGAAGATGTGTGGTTGCGGCGCATGAGCGGCTTCACAATGTCCAGCGGTGTTTCTGATCTGAGGAGATCAGATCAGAGCTGGTCCTCAACCTCAAGACCGCCGGGGCGATGGGGCTAACCATCCCGGCGACTATCCTCGCCACCGCCGAGGAGGTGATCGAATAACGCGGCCCGAACAGCGGCCTGCCCGCCACGAAGGTATCGAACGCCGCCCAGAATTGGGCGTGGTAGCGATCGTCCCGTAAGTAGCTGTTATGGCTATTTGTCCCTCCGGTTCGTATCCTCGCCCCTTTTTGGGATCAGGTTCTTGGCGACCACCCCCAAACAGAGGATAAGTAATCTCGGATCTCCATCCATGTCGTCCAAATGACGATTCCTGACAACTGGCTGTCGAGCCAACGCGGGTTTGATGTCGGCTATCTGGACACGTCACGTCGCTCGGAACCAAATCTATCTGCGGTGATTAAGATCCTCGGGGCTTGCCATGACGGGCACTCATGGCAACCATATTAATCTTCGCCGCCTACTTGGCCCTAGCTGTTGAGCAGCTTGATCGCGGCTTCATGCACGCGCGGATCGCCTGCGGCGACGATGCGGCCGCCGCCTTGGGCGGGCCTGCCGTCCCATGTGGTGACGATGCCGCCGGCGCCGGTGATGATCGGAATCAATGCTGCGATATCGTAAGGTTTCAGTTCGGTTTCAACCACGAGATCGAGATGGCCAGCGGCGAGCATGCAGTAGGAATAGCAGTCGCCGCCATAGCGCGTCAGCCGCACCGCTTCCTCGACGCGTCCGAAGGCCGCGCGGTCGGCGGCGTTCATCAACAGCGGGCTGGTCGTGAACGCGGTCGCCTCGTTCAGGGATGCGCACCGCCGCACTGCCAGTTTCCGCTCGCCCGATGGCCCCTGGTACTGGGCCGAGCCGCTGTCGCCGGAAAAGCGCTCGCCGATAAAGGGCTGGTGCATCATGCCGAACACCGGCGTGCCCTGGTGCAGTAGCGCGATCAGCGTGCCCCAGATCGGGAAGCCCGCGATAAAGGATTTGGTGCCGTCGATCGGATCCAGCACCCAGACATATTCGGCGTCTTCGCGTTCGCTGCCGAATTCCTCGCCGACGATGCCATGCTGGGGGAAATTGGCCTTGATCAACCGCCGCATCACCGCTTCCGCCGCGCGGTCGGCTTCGGTCACCGGATCGAAATCGTGGCTGGTGCTTTTGTTGTCGATGGAGAGCGAGGTGCGAAAGAACGGCAGGATGGTTTCGCCGGAGGAAGTCGCAAGGCGGCCGATGAAGGCTGTAAAATCAATGACCATCACGGCTGTTCCTTGAGGTGTGGAGCGGGGAGAATGTGTCGGCTCTTGCCTAGCCCAATCCTGCAAGCCGCGCACGGATTACAGAGGTTTGTCCCGCCTGCGTTCGGCACTTTTCGGCGCGCGAATCGGCGTTCGAAGCAAGACTGCTCAGTGGTGTATTTTCCGATAACGCCGTCGATCACGAATTCGAGAACTTAACGACGATGTTTCGCTGGTTGACCCGATTGGCGCGGGCCCTGCCTTCAATACTTTGAAATTATAAGAGAAAACTTGCAGCCTGTCCTATGTTACCTGGGAACCAGCCCTGTGGATTTTGCATGGGAAAAGCTTCAAAAGCTCTTGCACTTTGTGCAGCGCGGTCTCATATTGTTGCGGTGCGGTAGCGCTCTTGCGCTATCGCTGCCCTCCTTGGGCGTTTCCTCCCTAGACTTGGGCCGCTTGTTTACTCAAGCGGCCCTTTTTTTGAGAAGCGCTATTTTTTAAGCGCAGCTATTTTATGCGCTGCCATTCCGAGACACGCGTTTTCGCGTGAACGGTCGACGTGCAATTGCACATCGTGGTGAATCTCGAGCTTGTAGAGCATGATCCGGAAAAGTGGGTACCGGTTTTCCGAAAAGATCATGCTCCAACAAAAAGCTAGAGCGGGATGACGATTCGAAGAAAAGTCATCCCGCTCTACTCCAGCGACTCTCTATTCTGCGGCGGCCTGGAACGGACCGAGGTCGCCGAGCGGAACGGCGGCCAGCGCGTCGGCCAGGCTTGCAAAATCTTTAATCACCTGGGCGAACCTCGCGCTGCGTTCGCGCCGCCGCTCGTCCATGTAGATCGCCCGGTTAAGTTCGAGCTGGATGGTGTGCAGTCCGCTGGCCGGGTTACCGTAATGCTCGGTGATGAAACCACCGGCATAAGGCTTGTTGCGTCCGACCGAGTAACCAAGCTGTCGCATGGTTTCCTCGACCATGTCGGGAAGCAGGGCCGCGCAACTGGTGCCGTAGCGGTCGCCGATCACCATGTCCGGCCGCCGCGGCTCGTCCCGCGACACCCCGATCGAGGGCATCGAATGGCAATCCACCACGACAACGGTTCCGAATGCCTGATGCGCCTTGTTGATCAGCCGCCGCAGCGCGCGGTGATAGGGCTTGTAGAGCGCCTCGATCCGCGCCAGCGCGTCGTCGACCGCAAGCCGCTCGCGATAAATTTCCTGCCCGTCGCCGACCACGCGCGGGATGGTTCCGAGACCACCGGCAACGCGCATCGATCGGGTATTGGCGAAGCTCGGCAATCGCCCCGAGAACATGCGCGGATCGAGCTCGTAGGGCTCCCGGTTAACGTCGACATAGGAGCGGGGGAAGTTGACCCTTACGGTCGGAAAACCGCGGTCGCTCAGGCCGCCAATCAACTCGTCCATGAACGAATCCTCGGAGCGGCGCAGCGCGGGAAGGTCGATCCGCGACGCGTTAAGGAATTCGTCCGGGTAGGCCGAGCCGGAATGCGGGGAATTGAAAATGATCGGCGCCCGCCAAACGGCCGGTTCCACGATCTCGAACGGAGGCGACAGTTCGCCATCAAACTGGGTCATCGTCGGGCGCCGTCCCTGGAATCCGCCGTTCTGATACGTCCCTTCAGAAAAACGGAGCTTTTATGAGCACGCATTGTCGGTAATCACAACCGTTCTGCCAAGCGAAAAAGTTTGAAACCGGCTGGAACGTGTCCAGCCAACACAAAACCCACACCTTCATTGATTCGGGGCGCGTTCCGGTGCACAAATAGCAGTGCGGACGGCGGCCCGCTTCGTTCCCTTTCACCCGAAATTTACTTTCTATCGGGTTTAGTGAGCGTACCGATCCTCTAGATAGGATGCGACCACCAACCGCCATGCACAAAATCCTCCTCGCCGAAGACGACAACGATATGCGCCGGTTTCTGGTCAAAGCACTGGAAAACGCCGGTTTTCAGGTCTCATCGCATGACAACGGGCTGTCCGCCTATCAGCGGCTGCGCGAGGAACCGTTTGAGATGCTGCTCACCGATATCGTGATGCCCGAGATGGACGGCATCGAGTTGGCGCGCCGCGCCTCGGAGCTCGATCCCGACATCAAGATCATGTTCATCACCGGCTTTGCCGCGGTCGCCCTCAACTCGGATTCCGAGGCCCCGAAGAATGCGAAGGTGCTGTCGAAACCGGTCCATCTTCGCGAATTGGTCAGCGAAGTGAACAAGATGCTGGCCGCCTGATTCGGCGGCCCTGATCGGGGGCAAGCCTCCTTGCCTGCCCGCTTTGGAGCCGATATACGGACCCAACCCGTCGTTCAAGGTCTTAGGGCGCGTAGCTCAGCGGGAGAGCACCTCGTTGACATCGAGGGGGTCACAGGTTCGATCCCTGTCGCGCCCACCATTAAGTGTTTGATTTTATTATTATTTCTTGATGTGTTGGGAGCGCGTCCACACATTCGTCCACACACGAAAAGAGCGCTCCCATTCAGATTTTGTCCGTCAGCCAACGGACAATTTCGTCCGCAACGTTACGGACGATTTTCGCCTCCGGTACTTCGGCGGCCTTAAAGTGGCGCGTGTCCGCACCGCTTTTGCGTCCTTCGGCTCTTCGGATTCTGGCCGCGGCTTCGCGGACAATTTCGTCCGGGATGTCCCGGACGATTTCGCCCGCTGAAGACCATCCGCTCAACGCTGTGGTTGATGCGCTGCGTGTTCGGCGGCGAACACCAATCCTGCGGGCCGCAAGCTAGCGTCAAACGTCGTCAGGAATTCCGTGGCGTCTTTCGGGGGCGTCTGAGATCCAATCGCTTGAACGTTTGCGATCATCGCCTCTTCGTATCCCACCGGCCCCAGAGCAGCGTAGCATTCTTCCGCGGCCTCAATCAGAGATGCCGGGATCGCATCAACAGTGTCACGGAGCTTTTCAAAGATCGCAAGGTAAGCGCGCTCCGAGTCGGTGAAGTCGCGGATAGTTCGTTCGTTGATCATCCCGTCCGGTTCATATTCCCACGCGCTCAAGATCATGTATGCACTAAAATCGAAACGCTCTCTAACGTCTTTCACAACATCGATCATCGCCTCTATCCCGAATAGGTGTTGACGCCTCAACGTTTTGGCCGCTTTGGATTTTCAATTAGCTGACCGCCCTCAATGTCTGGAGCCTTACTTATCCGGCTGCAACGCTGGGATGGGGGAAATCAGGTGACGGTGTTCTTTTGCCTGATCGAGCCAAAACGATCTTGGACCTGCTTTGCTCAAATGGAATCGGCTCACGACCGATCATCTTTGTCGCTCATAGTTTAGGCGGACTTCTCGTAAAGCAGCTTCTCCGATCCGCGTGGGAACTTCACGTGCAGGATTGGGAACAGCTTGCGTCAAATGTTCGGGGAGTCTTATTCCTTGGGACGCCACACACCGGGTCCGGCCTCGCTGCCATCGCGAAGGCAATATCTATATCGATTTTTTCGGGCGTCACGACTCAGATTGCTCACAACGATCCGCACCTTCGCGAGTTGAATGAATGGTTTCAACAGAATGCGAATGGCAGAAATATTAGTATCAAAACTTATTTCGAGACAAAGCCAACGAACGGGTTCATTGTGGTTGACGCATCAAGCGCAAACCCCGGCGTTGAAGGTTGCGTGCCGGTCGCTTTTGACGGCAATCATTTGGAAATCTGCAAGCCGACGTCCCGATTGAGCCCGCTCTATACGGGTTGCTGTCACTTCATCGAAGACAGCTTAAAGACACGCACAGAGACTATTGAAGACTCCGGCGATGCTGCCGAACTTCAAGCTTCGGTTGAGGCGGCAATTGTTGACCAATACTCTTTCTTCACCCAAAGAGTGGATGAAGACCGGCTTGATTTGGTGCAAAAACTCACTTTAGGAAATAGGCAATCCGAAATTCCGCGAGCTCTTCGATTTAAGGAACAGTTTGCAAAGAGTTTCACTCGAAATCAGCTCCAAACCTCATCAACGCGGCACTATTTGAGGGTTCTAGCAGAAGTGGAGTCCAGGTTTAATGGTCACGTCTATCCTGAGATCGTTGCTGGCGCGTCACCGCAATCTCTTTATCGAGACTTGTCTCAAAAAACGTCGTTAGTCGGGTTGGCTGCAAAAGGACTAATCGATCCTACCGCCTTTCAAACGGGGGCGGCGCAACTTAACGCGGAAAATGTGCCAACCAAATTATCGCTGCGGATAGCCGATGCTAACCAATCCGACGCTTCCCTTGTTGATTTTTTGGTCAAGCAATTTGCAACACTGGGGTTATTGGGTCCCAAGGGATTGCGGGGGGTCTCACGGGCCTGATCCGGAGGCTCCAGTCGTGACGCCCAAGCATTTCACTCCATCACTCATGATCAAACGCTTGGCTGTCTTCAGAGCGAGTAAAGCGATAGTAGCGAGGCAAGATCGTCGTAAGCGAGAAGCTTACACTCAAATTGCCAATCTTACGCTGGATTTCCTTCGCCGAGATACAGGCACTCAGGACGATTTTGTCGATCCTAAGCTTTTAGAATTCTCATTCGGCGACGATGCGGTTTTTGTCGATGGAAAGTCAAACTTTGCGGCAAGCAGCTTAGTTGTTTTGAAGAACAGCTTTCACGTTGCCATGATGATTGCTTCTTTGAATGATAACAAATTTGCGTTGCCTCGCTTTATGATGTTCGACAACATTGAAGACAAGGAATGCGACCGGACCGGAGTCACAATTTTCAATTAGTTATTTCAAATGCAAGCGCTCTAGCGACCACGAAACACCAAATCATTTTCACCACGTCCATGCTAAATCCGGATTTGAAAGATTCAAAGCACTTGGTCGGCCCAGAATATTCCAAACAGAACAAAACTTTGGACATCCAGTGAAGGTCGAATCCAGGTTACTTCCAATCCTCGCGCCTGCCACAAGCGGCATGATAGAAGCCAACGCGCGTCTGCCAGCCTCCGCGGGTTGGTACGAGGGTGTCAGAAAATCTTACCTGGCTGGGCGATAAGGAGGCGGGGGCTCGAATGGCAGATTCAGATTCAAAGCTGGAGGATAGGCAAGGACGAGGCCCTCCGGCGTGCCATGATGAGATTTGTGGATGATGGCCTATCCGAACACGCCCATCCGCAATATTGGGCTCCGTTTGCTTTGATAGGCTATTGATCCGCTGTGAAGATGCCCGACGTCCCATGCGATATTCCATACCAATGGATACGCCAAGCAGATTCGAAACTTGATGACATTCGATCGGTGAATACGATATGCGTGCGGCCTTAAGGCAGAGTGGACATTCATCGGTCGCTTGCGGGCGGACGTGGCACCGCGAGGGCTGCTTGGGCTGTGGCCGTGGGATTGACCTGCTATGATGTCGTTGCTTGATCAGCGACCGGCCCCGGGTAGGCGGAATTTATCCGTGATATTCCGCTCGCAAGCCCCGAAAACCCATCTGGCAATTCGAGCGGTGGTCCGGGCGCTGTTGCGCTGCTGGCCGCCGTTGCTTTTGGCGGCGATAGCACCGTTGGCGCTGACGCTGACGGGACAGGGGCGTCAAGCGATCTGGATTGCATCCGGGAATCTTGCAGCGGCCCCCTAGCACTGCCGTGTCTCTGGCCGATCCTCGTTGGGATCTATTCGTCCTTACTGCTCAGTACGGCGTGCTTGCATGAGACGTCGCCCGGGGTCGCTCCATATGCACGCGCGATCGCGCCCCAGATCGCCGCGATTGTAGCAGCCTTCTCACTTCCGCTGCTGCTGCGTGATCTCACGGATACCGGGTAGTGCAGGAATCAACCAACCGGAATGAGGAATCAACCAACCGCTACAATTACGCACTACCGTAGCTATGTGATCGAGTGTGTCAGTTCGCATAAGGTTTCTTACGCGATGCCCACTTTACCGGCAGATACAGATAACTGCCGATAACGATTATGAGAGGCCTGGAATCCGAGAACCTTGACCCCCTCAACCGTAGTTTGACACCGCAGTTTTTTCGAAACTCTTAGAGTCCGTCCGGAGACTTCAGGCCGGATTGCAGAGTTTTCTGAGCATGAGGCGGATTGAGGCGAGGCGCAAGAAAGCGAGCGCCTTTCGGTTGAGATTCTCCCAATCCTTGGCGAGCCTTCGGCAGCGATTGAGCCAGGCAATGGTGCGCTCGACGATCCAGCGTTTGGGCAAGACCACAAATCCGCTGACCTGATCGGAACGTTTGACGATTTCAATGTTGAGATGCGGCAGAACCTTTGCAAGCGCTTTCGCAAATTTCGGTCCTTGATATCCGCTGTCGGCGAACAGCTTCTTCAAAAAGGGAAACATGCCGAACAGTGTCGCCATGACGAGAACGCCTCCATCGCGATCTTGAATGTCGGCCGGATGAACGATGGCGTGGAGCAGGAGCCCTAATGTGTCGACAAGAATGTGCCGCTTCTTGCCCTTGATCTTCTTGCCCGCATCGTACCCGTGCGGATCAATGAACGCCCCCCTTTTTCTGCGCTTTTCACGCTCTGGCTGTCGATGATGGCGGCGGTCGGACTGGCTTCCCGCTGCTCTCGTTCGCGACACTGTTCATAGAGCGCGTGGTGGATTCGTTCCAACGTGCCGTCATATGT
>WNFO01006275.1_pt1 | contig 10490 bp, 8 predicted proteins | sample 5400251 | NCBI WGS metagenome assembly WNFO01 (sample SAMN13153354, study PRJNA577476) | soil metagenome | isolation source: 100 cm saprolite under Madrone tree | place: USA:California | collected 2016-06-14 | reverse complement strand
AGAAGACGGCTCCAGGGATCGCGGTGACAGCGGCGGATTGCGCGGGACTGCAATTGGGGCGATCCTGACAGGCCGATTTGGATGGCAGCGTTTGCCAGACCTTTTCCCCCGTCGAGAGACGCAGAGCGAACAAGCCTCCGCCCTTCGATGGGTCCAGCGTGCGGGTCACCATTTTCTGCCCGTTGATGGTTGTTTCGTGGCGCGTGCGAGTGACGTCCGACACCGCCACATAGGCGTTGTTCTCATCGACCGCAGGGCCCCATTGAACGCCGCCGTTGAGGCCGCCTTCACCGACGCGCACCCGCCACAACACTTTTCCGGCATTGTCGGGATCCAATGCGTACACGACTCCCGATTTCTGGCCCGCCACCAAGGCCCGGTGTCCGCCGGGCAAAGAAATAAGAATAGGCGAAGAACCGAAATCGAAATCGGGCCCCTTGGTTTTGGGGCAGCTCTCAAACGTCGTCCGGCAGGAACTGTTGTAGGTATCTTCCGGTGTGAGCTGGTGTGACCACAAGAGCTTTCCGGTGTCCATATCCAGCGCGAGAATGGCGTCGCTCGTCGTAACTGCGGGATCGGAATAATTATTTCCTGTGCCGACATACAAGACTTTGTGTTCCGGATCGAGCGTAGGCGCGCACCAGATGGCCACGCCGGAAGGACCCAGGAATTGCGTGCCGAGAGCGCTCTTGGTAGTGGGGTGCGGGGCTTCCTCGATGGCGTAGGTTTTCCAGACCTGGGCTCCGGTTTCGGCGTTGAGGGCGACAACGCTTCCGCGGAAGCGGCAGCATTCGTAGCGAGGATCGATGGTGGCAATCTCTTCCGCCGAACTCACGGGAACGTACACGCGGCCGCGCCAGAGTTGCGGCGAGCCGGTAATTCTGGCCTGCGGATGCGAATCGGCCTGCGCCTTCCAGAGCAAGCGGCCGGTGGCGGCGTCCACGGCGTAGACAGCGCCGCGTTGATCGGCAAAAAATGCGGCGTAGTTGGCAGTTTGCTTGGCTGAAACAGGCCCGATCGCGACGGCCGTGCGCACGGCAGTTTCCGCCTGGAAAGACCAACGGAGACAGCCAGTGCCGGCATCGAGAGAAAAAACCTTGCCTTGCTGGCTGCCGACGAACACGTTCCCGGCAACAATGGTCGGCTGGCCGAAAGCCAGGGAATCGCCCTCGAAGCCGAAAGCCCATTTGAGCTCGAGCCGGGGTACATCTGCGGCGGAGATGCCCGCCATGGCAGCCGACTGGAAACGGCGGTTGTATGCATCGACACTCCAGCCGTTCCACTGCGGGCCGTTTGGTTCGACGGAGAAGTTTTTCGATGACGCGAGGCACAGGCCAACGGGCGGGTGAGGTGCGGCATCGGCTTTTGCGCGGGGAGTATTGCCGGTCACATAGGCGGCGATGGCGTCGCGCTCGGCCGGGGTGAGGGACCCCGCCATTTCACGCATCACGCCGGTCTCCAGGGTTCGCGCAATGGACGCTGCCGGCATGTATTGCAGGACGGCGCGGTCGGGCGCTCGATCCGAAGCGCCGCCTTCGTGGCAAACGGCGCAACGTTGACGGTAGAGAGCGGCACCGTCCTGCGCCCAAGAGGTTTGCGATGAGGTCGCAACAATCAACGCGAAGAGAAGGGTGCGGGAAAGAATCAAACATTTCATGGAACGGCTCCATTCTTGTCGGAGAGCGGTCACATAAGCCAAAGAAGGGCGTATCACAACCATAGCGGATGCGTCACTTTTTCCAGAATTTCATGACGGCGGCGTAGTCCAGGTCTTCCTTGGCGGCGCCTTTAACGGCGCTGTAGGTTTCGCGGGCGGCGGCGGTGGCCGGCAAAGGGACGCCAATTTGATTGGCCAGGTCGAGCGCGAGGCCGAGATCCTTGTGCATGAGGCGGAGAGGGAAACTGGGCGCGTATTCGCCTTTGAGAAGAAGCGGAGCTTTTACGTCGAGGACCGGCGCGCGCGCCATGCTGGACTGCATAACTTCAACAAGTTTTTCACCCTGAACGCCGGCACCGGTGGCGAGCGCGAGGGCTTCTGCGAGAGCGTCCACTTCTAGAGCGAGGATCATATTCATCGCCAGCTTGATGATTTGGCCGGCGCCGTTAGGCCCCAGGTGAAACCAGCGCTTACCCATCGCGCCCAGGATCGGCTCAATTTCTTTCAAACTTTCGGCGTCCCCTCCTACCATGAAAACCAACTCGCCTTTTTCCGCGCCCCATGTGCCGCCGGTGACGGGGGCATCGAGGAAACGCGCCCCGCGCTCGGCGCAGGCTGCTGCGATTTTGCGGGCGAGAGCGGGAGACACGGTGCTGGAATCGATGTAGATGCTGCCGCGCCGGAGTCCGGAGAGTGCGCCATCATTGCCCCAAAGAACTTCTTCGAGCGCGGGAGGATCGCTGACGATCGTGAGGAGTACGTCGGCGGAGGCGGCGACTTCGCGGGGAGATTTCGCGAGTTTGGCTCCCGCGGCGACGAGCGCTTCGGCGCGCGAGGCGGTGCGGTTCCAAACGGTGAGCGGGTAGCCGGCCTTCAGGAGATTCAGTCCCATGGGCCGGCCCATGAGGCCGAGGCCGATCAATCCGATTTTCTGCTGCGGGCCGGGAGCGGGTGTCACAAGAGATCTCCTGATTTGCGGCCTTTAATCGAAACGCGGAGCCGCACGTATTTCTCAAGCGTCGCGGAAAGATTGTAGCTGAATGGGGGGCCGGAGTCGCGGCGAGGGGGCGACGGAAACCGGTCAGGCGGTCTTTGGGCGATGGGAGAATGGAAGGAGAGAGGATGCACCGCCGGAAGCGCCGGCCGCGGCGGTGGCGGAGTTGCGAGGATCTTCGGTTGGAGTTGGCTGCGGGGTAGCGTCAGAGGCAGAAGCAGAAGCTGGTTCAGCAGCGGCCGCCGTGCGATTGGGCGATGCGCCGTCAGCGTCCAGTTCCTGGATGCGGACAATATATTGATAGGGAATCTCCCAGCGGAATTGTTTCTCGTGTCCACGCTGTTCGAAATGTTCTTCGAGGAAGATGGAACGGCCGGAATCGGCGGCAAACGTGCCAGTTGCGGGCAGAAGGATATCGCCGGCGCGGTATTGCACCTCGACCCTACGCCCCAGAAAGGCAGAATAGCGGGCCATACTGGCTCCAGTGTCGGAAGGAGGGGACGTGGCGTCAATAGTACGGAAGGACTCGTACGGTGGATAGTGTGGAAAACGGCAGGCGGAAAAGATGCCGCCTTCAGCCTCCTGTTGTGCCCCGGGCAGGAGGACAGCGCTACAAAAATCAACGCGCGAGGATGGCTTCGGCGGCGCGCGCCGGTGCCTTATGCCACGCTCGAATGCGATTTTCCGGAACCCAAGACACGGAGAGCTCCTAAAAAGCGGCGGGACAAGGGGAGGCTCAAACCGCTAGAATAGCCAGCGCCTTTGCGCTCCGCAAAGGAAGAGGTGCGCGAATGAATGCAATTTCGCACGCAGAAGTCATGAACATTCTTGGCGGATGGGTGCAGCAAAAGAAAAAAATTGCCGTGTTGGGCTCCAACTCCGATTGCACGATTTCCTTAAGGAATGGCAGTGTGACGATTTGCCTGGATGACCTTTTGCAGCTCTCTTTTGCCGAGGACGGCATATTGCGCCTATTTCTCCGTGGCGCAACGTATTGGCCGGCGGATCCAAAAGACTTCCCGCCGGAGTCGCGCGATTGGTTTGCGGGATTCGAGCAAGGCGTACAACTTCGATTTGCAAGCCCTGAGATGCAATGCTTCCTTTTTGCGTCGGGGAAAAATTAAGCTCCGCGGGGGACACCGGGCGAGGATGACTTGCTCGACGAATTTCAGTGACGGCTGTTGCCGCAATTTCAGAAATTAGACTCGAAGTGAAGGAGAGGGAATGATGCGCAAATGTTGCGGGCTGGGGCTGTTGAGTTTGCTGGTGGCGGCAACCGCGTTTGGGCAGGCGCAAAAGGCGGCGAGCAAGACATACGTGCTGAAAGCGGCGCGCTTGTTCGACGGAAAGAGCAACGCGCTGGTGACACCGGGAGTGGTGGTGGTGACGGACGGAAAGATTGTTGCGGCGGGAACGAGCGCGGCGATTCCCGCCGGCGCGGAAATGATCGATCTGGGAGACGCGACGCTGCTGCCGGGCTTCATTGACGCGCACACGCATCTGACGATGATGTACAGCGAGGACTATAAGCAGGAGCGGTTGGATCCGCTGGAAAAAACGATTGCCGAGCGGGCGCTGGACGCGAGCGTAAACGCGCGGGTTACGCTGATGGCCGGGATTACGACAGTGCGCGACGTAGGCTCTTCGGATTACCTGGACGTCGGATTGCGCAACGCCATCCGCAACGGAAAAGTGCCCGGGCCGCGAATGCTCGTGACCGTGCACGCGCTGAGCGCAACGGGCGGGCACTGCGATTTTTCGCAGGGATTCCGCGAGGGCCTTTTCGGGCACGAGAGCGGGCCGCTGGAGGGCGTGGTGAACGGCGCGGATCAGGGGCGCTATGCGGTGCGGTTGGACCACAAGTATGGCGCCGACATGATCAAAGTCTGCGCTACGGGAGGAGTGCTTTCTCCCACGGATGACGTGGACACGCCGCAGCTTACGCAGGAAGAACTCAACGCCATCGTGGATGAGGCGCACGCGCTGCGGCGCAAGACAGCGGCGCACGCTCACGGAGCGGAGGGAGCGAAGCGGGCCATTCGCGCGGGAATCGATTCGATCGAGCATGGAACGTTCCTCGACGATGAAGCGCTGGACATGATGAAGCAACGCGGCACATTTCTTGTGCCCACGCTGATGGCCAAGCAGGGATTGCAAGAACGGATCGACAAAGGAATCTACATTCCACCGGCTATTCTCGCCAAGGCAAAAGTCGCGATCGCGTCCATTCACCAAACGTTCCAGAGGGCGCTGGCCAAGGGCGTGAAGATCGGGCTGGGAACAGATGCGGCGGTTTATCCGCACGGACGAAATGTCGAGGAATTTCACCAAATGACAGACCTGGGCATGAAGCCGATTGACGCGCTGAAAGCGGGGACTTCGATGGACGCGGAGCTGCTCGGGCTGGCGGACAAGATTGGCACGCTCGAGGCGGGGAAAATCGCGGATGTGGTCGCGGTGCCCGGCGATCCGGTGCAGAATATCCGGCAGACCGAGCACGTTTTCTTCGTCATGAAGGAAGGTGTAATTTATAAGAACGATCGCGGGGCAACATCGCACTAGCGCGTGAAAGGAGTGCGATTCGAGCTCGCCGAGAGGAGAATTCTTATGTCCGACCTCGCCGGAATGATATCTTCCGATTTTGCGAACTATTACGAGTACGTGGCGAAACAAGTACACAAGTGGGTGGACCCACTCTCGCAGGAGCAGTTTTGGCGCAATCCTTACGGATATGGGAACAGCGTCGGACACTTGATCCTGCATTTGACCGGGAACCTGAGCTATTACATCGGCGCGCGGATCGCGGAAACGGGCTATGTCCGCAACCGAGACCTGGAATTTACGGAAACGCGGAAACTGCCCAAGGAAGAGGTGCTCCGGAACTTCGACCGGACCATCGAGATGGTCGTGACGACGATACGCAAACAATGGCCAGAGGATTGGATGGCGGCTTACTCGGCAGAGCGCGAAACCGAGGCCAAGGAGCGCTTCATGATCTTTCTGCGCTGCGCTGGCCATGCCTATCACCATGTGGGGCAAATCATCTACTTGAGCAAAGAGCTGGCCAGGGAATCGGAACCGCGGGCAGCTTCGGTGTGAGCAGCGGGAGGAAGAAAATGCGGAGGGAGATTGTTGACGCGGTTCTCCGCACGAATCGGTGAAAGGAAACGATGGAGGCCTCGCGACGGGGCAAGATGCGCGGGGGAGTCGCGATACTGCTTGCGGTCATTGCCGTCAACAGAGCGATCCTGTGGGGTCGCGGCACACCGGCATTCGTTGTGGGCGTGGCCGGGGGCCTTCTGCTTCTGCTGGGAATCTTCATCCTCTTTCGCAAGGACTGAATCCGGAGGAGTTAACCGCCAGTTTTAGTGAGACGACCGTTTGCGAGATTTCCGCGAGGACTCGGGTTTCGAGCAGGGCCAACTTCCGATAGACGCCAACGGCGGCCTTCCTGCCCTTTTTCGTCAAGCGAACTACAAACGTGCGGCGATCTCTCCCGAGGAAATCAAGATTCGAGCTTGAAGCGAGAGGAGGCGAGGCGGTAGAGGCGGCGCCAGACCAGGCGGTTGATGAACACGACTACCGTGGCCATGACGAGCGTGGAAGCGAGGAGCACGTCGAAGCGGCCGGAGTCACTGGCGCGGCTGATGGCGCTGCCAAGCCCGGCGGTCGAAACAACCTTTCCCTGAAAATGAAAATACTCGGCGATGATGCTGGCGTTCCAAGCGTTGCCCGAGGCGGTAACCATTCCCGTCACGAGATAGGGAAAAATCCCCGGCAGGATCAGATGCCGCCAGCGGCCCCAGGACGTGAAGCGAAAGATCCGCGCGGCTTCTTTCAAGTCGGTGGGGATGGCCATGGCGCCGGCGATGACGTTGAAGAGGATGTACCACTGCGTGCCGAGAAGCATGACGAGCATGGCGGCGATTTCAAGGCCGCCACGCAAGCGGATCAAGAAAAGCAGAATGACAGGAAAAAGAGCGGTGGCCGGAATGGACGCGGCGATTTGCGCAAGCGGCTGCGCGACGCGGGCGAGGCGGGGATTCGAGCCGATGGCCACGCCGACGGGGATGGTCCAAAGAGTGCCAAGGAGGAGCGCGGCGCTAACGCGGAGAAGCGTCAGGGCGGCGCTGCGGACCAGGAAAAGGTAGTCCGCTCTGTGCAGATCCGAGAGTTCGCGAACGGCGTGGAAAACGGCGAAACCGAGGCCGACGAGGACGGTAGCCACGAAAAGAAAGACAAGCCAGCGGCGCGTGCGCAACTCTTTCCGCGCGGGAAAAGTTTGCGCGGCGCTGCGGGCCAGGATGGCGAAGGTGAGAGTCAGCCGGTCGAGCAAAGGGCGAAAGACGAAACGATAGGCGCGCATGGCCAAGGAGGCGCGGCCGAGGAAGCTGAGCACGTGGTACTGCGTTGCTTGAGCGCTTTCGACCTGTTCAAATTTGAATTTGTCCGCCCAGTGGATGACCGGACGCCACAAGAACTGGTCGAGAAGGACAATGACGGCGATCATTGCGGCGAGGCCCCAGAGAATGGCGCGTGTGTCGCCGTTACTCGCGGCGGTCTGCAAATAGGAGCCGAGGCCCGGCAAGCGGAAGTCACGGTCGCCAAGGACGAACATTTCGCAGGCCATGAGGAAAAACCAGCCGCCGGCGACGGACATCATGGAGTTCCACACCAGCCCGATGGTGGAGAAAGGCAGGTCAAGCTCGACGAAGCGCTGCCAGCGGCCGAAACGGTAGATGCGCGCGGCCTCCCGAAGTTCGCGGGGAATGGTCTTGAGCGAGGAATAGAAACTGAAGGCCATATTCCAGACCTGGCCGGTAAAGATGAGCAGGATGGAACCGAGTTCGACACCGAGCTGACGATGCGGAAAGAGCGCGACCATGGCGAGCATTACGCCGGGCAGAAAACTGAGGACGGGGATGGATTGGAGAATGTCGAGAAGGGGAATGAGGACGACTTCGGCGCGGCGAGAGCGAGCCGCGAGGTAGCCGTAGCTGAGTGCGAATAGGAGACTCAGCGCATAGGCGATGGCTAGACGCACCAGCGAGTAAAAGGCGTAGAGCGGCAGGATGCGCGGATTTTGCGAAATCTGGGAAGCGGGCGTGGCCGGCTTGAGCCATGTGTGGCCAATGGCGTAGACGCCGTAGATGGCTGCAAAAACGAAGAGGAAGACGGCGATATCAATGAGGAACGCCCAAGCCCAGCGGGAACCGGCAGGCCGCACGCCAGCAGGCGGGAGCGGGGCGGCATGCGGAACAGAGGAGATGGGATCCGGCACGGGAGGATCACGCCTCGGTGAGGGTCAGCTTGCCGGTGACGGCATCGTAGTCGAAAATTTCGGCGTAGCGGCCCCATTGGATGGCGGTTTCGAGCTGGCGGCGGGCTTCGTCCTCGCTGAAATGCGCCTCGAGGAGGTCGCGGAAAAATTCGTCCTGGATGGTGCGATTGGATTTTGCTTTGAGGGCTTGCTCCATCTGGCGGAGCAACGGGACGTTGGCGAGGGCGGCTTTGCGAAAGATGGCTTTGCGGGCCTGGATGTCGGCCTGGGCAAGTGCCCGGCCTTCGGGAGTGATGACGGCGTCGCCTTCCTCGACGCGAAGCATGCCGAGAAGAACAGCCGTATCCACGGTGGGAAGAAGCGCGTCGACTTCGAGGCTGAGATCCGCGGCGAGGCTGTGGAGATCGGCGCGCCCACCCTGATCCACGAGAATTTCAAGCAGGCCCGCCATGCCGCCAGGGCGCGTGTGCGGAAGCATGATGACGTGGTGATGCGCCGCCGGGCCTACGGCTCCCGTGGCCTTGAGAATATCGCTTTCGAGATCGGGCCGCGTGAGCACGCGATAGATGGCGTCAACGAGCTCGACAAAGCGCGGGGACTTGCGGTCTCGAGGCTGAGCGATGTCCACCGAGAAATCAGCGTGAATGTGAGCGGGATTGCGGCCGAGGACGATGATGCGGTCGGCGAGAACGACGGCTTCTTCAATATTGTGGGTGACGATGAAAATGGCGCGGGTGGGGATTTTGTGTTCGAGCCAGAGCTCGAGCAGCTCGCCGCGGAGCGTTTCGGCGGTGAGCACGTCGAGCGCGGAGAAGGGCTCGTCCATGAACAGGACTTCGGGCTCGACGACGAGAGCGCGCGCGACGCCAACGCGCTGCTTCATGCCGCCGGAAAGCTCTTTGGGGTAGGCGGTTTCAAAACCATCGAGTCCGACGGCGTCAATGATGCGAAGCGCGCGCTTGTGGCGCTCGATAGGCGGCATGCCGCGAGCTTCGAGCGGGGCTTCGACGTTTTCGATGACGGTGAGCCAGGGGAAGAGCGCGAAACTCTGGAAGACGATGGAGACGTTGGGCGTTTCGCCGCGCACCGGCTGGCCGTGCCAGAGGACGCTGCCGGCGGACGCAGGAGCAAGACCGGTCAGCATGCGCAACAAGGTAGACTTGCCGCACCCCGAGGGGCCGAGGAGCGCGATGATCTGACCCGGATAGACGGCGAGATCGGTAGCCGCGATCACCTGGATGCGGCTGCCGTCGGGCTGGGCGTAAAATTTTTCAAGCTGGTGCGCCTCGATGATTGGGGCAATTGTAGTGTTGGCGGCGCTCATAAGCCGGGGTATTATCCCTCAACTTCTCGGGCCCCGCACGAAATGTGAAGAGGGCTGCGTAGATTCCATTCCGGTTACAATTCAATGAACCTTAGATGACTCCTTCCCCTGAAAACACCGAAGAACAATCGCAAGTGAAAGGACGTTACCGCGCGTGGATCTTCGCTCTCGGCGCCTCGCTGCTGGCATCGTCGCTGATCGTGACGCCGTTTTTCTGGCTGGGGAGCCCCTCGGGACATGACATCGCATTCCATGCGGGCTCGTGGCTGGACGCTGCGGGACAGTGGAAAGAAGGCATCGTTTTTCCGCGGTGGGCGGAGTGGGCGAATCACGGATTCGGCGAGCCGCGATTTATTTTTTACCCGCCGCTTTCGTGGATGCTCGGGGCGGGGTTGGGTTTTGTAGTGCCGTGGAACGCCGTGCCGGGTGTTTTCGTTGTGCTTGTCCAAACGCTGGCGGGAATGTGCGCGTTTGCGCTTGCGCGGCGCGTGCTTCCGGAACGCGCGGCGTTTTTTAGCGCGTTCTGCTACGCGGCGAATCCAAATGCGCTGCTGATCGTTTATTTGCGGAGCGATTTCGCCGAGCTGCTGGCGTCGGCGGTTTTTCCGTTGCTGTTTCTTGTAGCTTTCGAGATAACCGGCGTGCTTGGGAAACGAACACATACATTTTCTCGCGGCATTAGCCTCTTCGGAATTATTTTTGCGATGGTTTGGCTTTCCAATGCGCCCGCCGGGGTTTTGGCGAGTTACAGCGTGACGCTGCTGTTTGTATGGGCGGCGGTGACGGAGAAATCCTGGCTGCCGCTGGCGCGTGGCGCCGCTGGAATCGCGCTGGGATTCGGGCTGGCGGCGTTTTACATTGTTCCTGCCGCATACGAACAGCGCTGGGTGAACATCACGCAGGCGCTATCAACGGGACTGTTGCCGCAGGAGAATTTCCTCTACACGCAGACCGTGGATCCCGAGCACAACCTCTTTAACTGGGTTGCTTCGAGCACTGCCGTGCTGATGATCCTTTTGACCGGAGCCGCTGCCCTCGCGGCGTGGCGAGGGATGGTTGGCGAGGAAGGACGCAGTGAAAAAAGAAAGTTGTGGGGCGCATTGCTTCTTTTAAGCGCAGCGGCGACGCTGCTGATGTTCAGGGTCACAGCGATTTTGTGGAATGTGCTGCCGGAGTTGGGCTTCGTGCAGTTTCCGTGGCGCTGGATGTCGATTCTGGCGGTGGCGTTTACGGT
>WNFO01006271.1_pt1 | contig 10493 bp, 10 predicted proteins | sample 5400251 | NCBI WGS metagenome assembly WNFO01 (sample SAMN13153354, study PRJNA577476) | soil metagenome | isolation source: 100 cm saprolite under Madrone tree | place: USA:California | collected 2016-06-14 | reverse complement strand
GTCGGTCACCACCGGGGCCTCGAACGACATCGAGCGCGCGACCGAGCTGGCACGCAACATGGTCACGAAGTGGGGCCTGTCGGACAAGCTGGGCCCGCTGACCTATTCCGAGGAGACCGGCGAGGTGTTCCTCGGCCGCAGCGTCACCCAACACAAGCAGGTCTCCGACGTCACCGCGCACGCCATCGATGAGGAAGTGCGCCGCGTCATCCAGGGCAACTTTCAGCGGGCGCGGCAGATTCTCACCAGCTCGCTCGATAAGCTGCACCTGATGGCCGACGCGCTCATGAAGTACGAGACCATCGATGAGGAGCAGCTCAAGGACATCATGGCGGGCAAGCCGCCGAAGCCGCCCAAAGACTGGGACGACACGCTGTCCAACAAGCCGCCGAAGTCGCCCGCGGAAGGAACCGCGGCGGGCGGACCGATCGGCTCGCCCGCATGACAGCACCAGAGACCGCGCCACGAAATTGAGCTTCCCGCGCCGGATGGGTTACCGCCGGTAATGCTTGTACGTTGCGGCGACCAGACGCTTGATCTGTCCGAGCCCCGCGTGATGGGCGTCCTCAACGTCACTCCCGACTCCTTCTCTGACGGCGGCCGCTTCGTGTCGCCGCATAGCGCGCTCGAGCACGGCCTGCGCATGGTCGAGGAGGGAGCCGCGATCATCGATGTTGGCGGGGAGTCCACCCGGCCGGGAGCGCAGCCCGTGTCGGCCGACGAGGAGCTGCGGCGCGTCCTGCCGGTCATCGAACAGCTCCACAAGGCCACTCGGGCCGTCATCTCCATCGATACCAGCAAGCCGCAAGTCATGCGGCTTGCCGCGGCCGCGGGCGCCGGATTCATCAATGACGTGCGCGCCCTGAGGGAGCCCGGCGCAATGGAAGCGGCGGTCGCCAGCGGTTGCGCGGTGTGCCTCATGCACATGCAGGGCGAGCCACGCACGATGCAGGAGGCGCCCAGCTATCGCGACGTCGTGCAGGAGGTCAGGGCATTCCTCGAGGGCCGGGCACAGAGTTGCCGCGCCGCCGGGCTAGCGCCCGAGCGCATCGTCATCGACCCCGGTTTCGGCTTCGGCAAGACTCTGGAGCACAATCTCGAGCTGTTGCGGCGGCTCGCACAGTTGACGGAAGGTGGCCTGCCGGTGTTGGTAGGATTGTCGCGCAAGTCGATCGTAGGCAAACTCACGGGCCGTCCGGCCGGCGAGCGCCTCCACGGTAGCGTGGCGCTCGCCGTTATTGCGACGCTGAACGGTGCGCGCATCATTCGAGCCCACGATGTCACGGCAACGGTGGACGCTTTGAAGACGGTTGCGGCCGTGCGTGGCGGGCTCGATGCCTGCGCAAAAGGCTGCGACGATGCGTCGCACGGGTGGCCTGGGAGGGACACCCTGGACCGACGGTGAGCAGGCGAATGCCTGCGGAAACGGAGGGTGAGAAGTTGGAACGGCGATACTTCGGTACTGACGGCGTTCGCGGCCGGGTGGGCGAGCACCCGATGACTGTGGACTTCGCGCTGAACCTCGCCAGCGCGGCGGCCCGGGTGCTTGCGCCCAACGGCGGCACGGTGCTGATCGGCAAGGACACGCGCCTGTCCGGCTACATGTTCGAGTCCGCTCTGGAGGCGGGGTTCGTCGCGGCCGGCGTCAACGCCATGCTCATCGGCCCGCTGCCGACCCCCGGTATTGCCTACATGACCCGCCGGTTCAACTGCGATTTCGGCGTCGTGATCAGCGCCTCACACAACCTCTACGATGACAACGGCATCAAATTCTTTGACGCGACCGGGGGAAAACTCTCCGACGAGCTCGAGGAGCGTATCGAGACCGAGCTTGCGCAGGCGCCCGTTACGCGCACTTCGCGCAATCTGGGGCGGGCTACGCGCGTCGACAGATCGCGGACCCACTACCAGGATTTTTGCGCCTCCACGCTCCCTGCGGGCCTGGATCTCGTCGGACTCAAGATCGTCATCGACTGCGCCAACGGCGCCGCCTACAAGGTCGGGCCGCGGGTGCTCGCCGATCTCGGCGCCGAGATCGTGCCGATAGGCTGCTCGCCGAACGGCCGCAACATCAATGACGGCTGCGGCTCGTTGGCTCCCGATCTGCTGCAGCTCACAGTCCCTGGTGTGCGCGCCAATGTCGGGCTCGCGCTGGACGGGGATGGGGACCGCCTCGTCATGGTCGATGACCTCGGCCGCATCGTCGACGGGGACCAGCTGCTGTACGTCATCGCGCGTGCGCGCAGGGACGCCGGAACTCTTCGCGGACCGGTTGTCGGCACGGTGATGAGCAATCTCGGGCTCGAGGTCGCGCTGCACGCCAGCGGTATCGAGTTTCAGCGTGCGCCGGTCGGCGACCGTTATGTCCTCGCGGTGTTGCGCGAGACCGGCGGAATCCTCGGCGGGGAGACTTCAGGGCACATTCTGTGTCTCGACAAGACCACGACGGGTGATGGGCTGGTGAGCGCGCTGCAGGTGCTCGCAGTCATGAAACAGACCGGGCGCTCGCTCGCCGAGCTCGCCTCGGGGATGCAGAAGTTTCCGCAGGTGCTGCTCAACGTGAAGGTCGCCAAGCGTTTCGATCCTGCGTCCGTGCCGTCCGTGCAGGACGCGGTTTCCCGCATCGAGAAGCGCATGGCGGGCGCGGGCCGGGTGGTGTTGCGAGCGTCCGGCACGGAGCCCGTGATCCGGGTCATGGTCGAGGGCCGGGACGAGGGCGCCACCCGCACCGCGGCGACGGAGCTGGCCGAAGTCGTCAAGACTGCCGCCGGCTGATGCGCGCCTGATTGCGCCGCAGGGGGCGCATCGCTATCATCCCGCGCCCCGATGACCACCCCAGGAAATTGAGCCTGACCCTGGTGAACTAGAGCACGCTCCTCGTCAAGATGCTCAATTTCCCGGGGACCCCGGTTCCAAGTCGATTCATGCGCCTCCCCATTGTCGCGGGAAACTGGAAAATGCACGGCTCGCGCACCGAGAACGCGCGGCTCATCGAGGAGCTCGTGGCGCAGTACCCGGCCGACCCGAATGCCGACTGCGTCGTGTGTCCGCCGTTTGTGTACCTCCAGGAGGTCGGGCGCATGTTGCGGGACACCGCGATCGGCCTCGGTGGACAGGACGTATGTGCCGACACGCACGGCGCATTCACCGGTGAAGTCTCCGCCTCGATGCTGAAGGATGTCGGCTGCGAGTACGTGCTCGTCGGACACTCGGAGCGGCGACTGCTGTATCGCGAGACCGACCAACTGGTCGCCCGCAAGTTCGCCGCGGCGCATGCCAAGGCGCTGGTCCCGATTTTCTGCGTCGGTGAGCAGCTCGCGGATCGCGAAGCGGGCCGCACTCAGGAAGTCGTCGCCCGCCAGCTCGATGTGGTGCTGGAGCTTTGCGGCGCCGATGCGTTGGAACACAGCGTGATGGCCTACGAGCCTGTGTGGGCGATCGGCACCGGGCGCAATGCCTCACCCGAGCAGGCCCAGGAGGTTCACGCCTTCATTCGCGCCCGGATTGCGGCTCGGGATGCTAGAATTGCCGCCGCCACCCGTATTCTCTATGGCGGCAGCGTCAAGGCCGGTAACGCGGCCGAGCTGTTTGCGATGCCCGACGTTGACGGCGGCCTGATCGGTGGCGCTTCGCTCAAGGCGGATGAGTTTCTGGCGATCCTGGCCGCTGCGCGCCCAGGAGATTGAGTATTTCTTATGCTGCGCACGATCTTGACTGTCGTTCAGGTGCTGTCATCGGCGGCTATCGTCTTCCTCGTGCTGATTCAGCGCGGCAAGGGGGCCGATGCGGGCGCCGGCTTCGGCGCGGGCGCCTCTGGTACGGTCTTCGGGGCGCGGGGGGCGCGTACGGCGCTGTCGCGCGCCACGGCAATCTTCGCCGCAATCTTCATGATCAACAGTCTCGCGCTCGCCTACATGGGGACGCGGACAACCGCTGCGCCGAAGACGATTCTCGATGAGGTGAGCGAGAGCAAGACGCCGGCTCCAGGCCGCTCCGGTTCGAGCGCGCCCGTTCCCGCGCCCGCCACGGCGCCGCGCGCGCCGCAAAATCAGGCAGGGGCTCCCGCCGCCCCCGCTGCGGCGCCGCCCCCGAATCCGGCGCCGCCCCCGAAGTGAGGCGGGCGGGATTGCGCATTGGGATTGCTGCCGACGTGGTGGAATTGGTAGACACACTAGCTTGAGGGGCTAGCGCCGCAAGGCGTGTCGGTTCGAATCCGACCGTCGGCACCATGTTCATTGGCTGAAACGGCCTGCGGCCGTTTCAGCGAGCGCGCCCAGGGCTGTTTCGGGCACGCGGGCAAAGGCGTGGCTTTGCCCGCGAGCGGCATGCCGGTTCCGGCCGCGGCCCTGCGGCCCTTTCAGTAGCTGCTACAATGCGCAGCTGCTATGAAGGGGGCAGGTCGCGCGGCGATCTGCCTTTTTTACGCCCGGCGGCTTATCCGTATGTTGACGAACTATCTGCCGATCCTGATCTTCCTGATCATCGCCACTGGCCTGGCGGCGCTGCTGCTGCTCCTGGGCAGCGGCTTCGGGCGTTATTTCTCCCGCTTCCACGACGATCGCGCCAAGCGGTCTGCGTACGAGTGCGGCTTCGACGCTTTCGAGGACAGCCGCATGAAATTCGACGTGCGCTACTACCTCGTCGCGATCCTCTTCATCGTGTTCGATCTGGAGATCGCGTTCCTGTTTCCGTGGGCGGTGGCGCTCGGCAAGATCGGGCTGTTCGGGCTCGTCGCGATGGGGATCTTTCTCGCCATCCTGGTCGTAGGATTCATCTACGAGTGGAAGAAAGGGGCGCTCGAGTGGGACTAATTTATCCGGCAGAAAGTCGCCTGCGGCGCTTTCTGCACGCGGGGCAAAAGACGTGACTTTTGCCCCGCTAGAGCCGCAAGGCGCGGAAGGCTTCGCGCAGCGGGGCTTCGTCACGACGCAGGTGGACAACCTCGTCAACTGGGCGCGCACCGGGTCGCTGTGGCCGATGACCTTCGGGCTCGCCTGCTGCGCGGTCGAGATGATGCACGCCGGCGCGTCGCGCTATGACCTCGATCGCTTCGGCGTCGTGTTTCGCCCGAGCCCGCGGCAGTCGGACGTGATGATCGTGGCCGGGACGCTGGTCAACAAGATGGCCCCGGCCCTGCGCAGGGTGTACGACCAGATGGCGGAGCCGCGCTGGGTCATATCGATGGGATCGTGCGCGAACGGCGGCGGGTACTATCACTATTCCTACGCGGTCGTGCGTGGCTGTGATCGCATAGTGCCGGTCGACGTTTACGTGCCCGGTTGCCCGCCGACCGCCGAAGCGCTCGTCTACGGCATCATCCAGCTGCAGAAGAAGATCGAGCGCACGAGCACGATCAGACGGTAGATGAGCGAAGTGTTGCTGCACGAAAGAGACGCTTCACTGTGACCGAGCACATCGAGGCTCTGGCGCTTAAGGTCGACGCGCACCTGGGCGGTGGCGTGCGTCGCGTGCCATCGCTGGCCGACGAACTGGCCTACGAGGTCGAGGCTGCGGCGCTGCTAACCGTGTGCCGGGTGTTGCGGGACACCCCGGAGCTGAAGTTCGAGATGCTGATGGATCTCGCAGGCGTGGATTACCTGCATTACGGCCGCGACGAGTGGCAGACCGCCAGCGCCACGCGCTCGGGTTTCAGCCGCGGCCGCGTCGCGCGCAGCGATGCGCCCGATCCCAACATGCCGGGGCGTTTCGCCGTCGCCTACAACCTGCTGTCGATCACCAACAACCAGCGGCTGCGGCTGCGCGTGCGGTGTCTGGATGCCCAGGAGCCGGTGGTCGATTCCGTCGTCGAGGTGTGGGCCGGCGCCAACTGGTTCGAGCGCGAGGCCTTCGATCTGTTCGGCATCCTCTTCAGGGGCCACCCCGACCTGCGCCGTATCCTCACGGACTACGGCTTCATCGGCCATCCGTTCCGCAAGGATTTCCCGCTCATCGGCAATGTCGAAGTGCAGTACGACCCCGACAAGAAGCGCGTCGTATACCAGCCGGTGAGCATCGTGCCGCGGGTGCTCGTTCCAAAAGTGATCCGCCACGATCACCGCTACGAGCCCGCGCTCAAGGACCGGCGCTGATGTCCACGAGTCCGCTGTCCGAGATCCGCAACTACACGATGAATTTCGGCCCGCAGCACCCTGCAGCCCACGGCGTGCTGCGCCTGGTGCTGGAGATGGACGGCGAGGTCATCCAGAAGGCGGACCCGCACATCGGCCTGCTGCACCGCGCGACCGAGAAACTCGCGGAGTCGAAGCCGTTCAACCAGTCGATCGGCTACATGGACCGGCTCGACTACGTCTCCATGATGTGCAACGAGCACGCGTACGTGCTTGCGATCGAGCGGCTGCTCGGAATCAAACCACCGGAGCGTGCGCAATACATCCGTGTTATGTTCGATGAGATCACGCGCATCCTGAACCACCTCATGTGGCTCGGTGCGCACGGCCTCGACATCGGCGCGATGACGGTGTTTCTCCTGTGCTTCAAGGAGCGCGAGGAGCTGATGGACGTGTACGAGGCCGTATCCGGCACGCGGATGCACGCCACCTACTACAGGCCGGGAGGCGTGCACCGTGATCTGCCGGATACCATGCCGAAGTACCAGGTGTCCAAGTGGCGCTCGCAGAAGGAAGTCGCTCGCCTGAACGAGGTGCGCTCGGGCGGCATGCTGGATTTCATCCGGGCGTTCACCGAGCGCTTCCCGGCGTGCATCGACGATTACGAGACGCTGCTCACCGATAACCGCATCTGGAAACAACGTACGGTCAACATCGGCGTGGTCCCCGCGGAGCGCGCCATGCAGCTCGGCTTCTCGGGTCCGATGCTGCGCGGCTCGGGCGTCGCGTGGGACCTGCGCAAGAAGCAGCCGTACGAGGTGTATGAGCGGATGGAGTTCGACATCCCGATCGGCGTGAACGGCGACTGCTACGACCGGTATCTGGTGCGCATCGAGGAGATGCGCCAGTCAAACCGCATCGTCCGCCAGTGCGTGGACTGGTTGGCGAGCAACCGGGGCCCGGTGATGGTCGATGACCGCAAGGTGCGTGCGCCGAGCCGCGAGCGGATGAAGGACGACATGGAATCCCTCATCCATCATTTCAAGTTCTTCACGGAAGGGTACGAAGTGCCCGAGGGCGAGACGTACGCGGCGATCGAGGCGCCGAAAGGCGAGTTCGGCATCTACCTCGTCTCCGACGGCGCCAACAAGCCTTACCGTCTCAAGTGCCGCGCGCCCGGGTTCCCGCATCTAGCCGCCCTCGAGGAGATGTGCCGCGGCCACATGCTCGCGGACGTCGTCGCGGTGATCGGCACTCAGGACATCGTGTTCGGGGAAATCGACCGTTGAGCACCGACACCAAGACCGGCGCCGAGGGCGCACGCGGCGCTGACGGCAAGTCGAAGCTCCTGGCGGAGCACACCCGCAGGGAAATCGATCACTGGGTCGCGAAGTTCCCGCCCGGGCGGCAGCGCTCCGCCTGCATCGCCGCGCTCCGTGCGGCGCAGCAGCAGAACCACGGCTTCCTGACTCCCGCGCTCATGGATGCCGTGGCCGAGTACCTGAGACTGCCGCCGATCCAGGTGTACGAGGTCGCCACTTTCTACTCGATGTTCGAGACGCATCCCTGCGGCCGCCACCACGTCAGCATCTGCACCAACATCTCCTGCATGCTGAACGGCGCCGAGGAGCTGGTCGCGCATGCGCAGAAAAAGCTCGGGATCAAGCTCAACGAGAGCACGCCGGACGGGCGCATTTTCCTCAAGCAGGAGGAGGAATGCCTGGCCGCGTGCACCGGTGCGCCGATGATGATGGTGGATCACGTGTACCACGAGCATCTGACCCCGGAAACACTAGACAAGGTTCTGGATGATCTGAAATGACACAGATCACCGCGGCGCGCTTCGCGCCGCCATATGTACGGGGTCGCTTCGACCCCGCGGAGAGGTCGGCCGCAGGCCGTGGATAACCCGTGAGCGCCGACGACGACAAGATGAATCTCGTGGTGTTCGCGCCGTTGCAGCTCGAGCGGCCGTGGACTCTCGACACCTACCGCAGCATCGGCGGCTACCAGGTGTGGGAGAGGCTGCTCAGGGAGAAGCCGCCGCGGGAGCAGATCATCGAGGCCGTGAAGGCCTCCGGCCTGCGCGGGCGCGGCGGCGCCGGCTTCCCCACCGGCACGAAGTGGAGCTTCATGCCGCGCAACTCGCCGGTGCAGAAGTACCTGGTATGCAACTCGGATGAGAGCGAGCCCGGCACCTGTCACGACCGCGACATCCTGCGGTACAACCCGCACGCCCTGATCGAAGGCCTCGCCATCGCCGGCTACGCCACCAACACTACGGTGGCCTACAACTATATCCGCGGTGAATTCCTCGGCGAGCCGGTGCCGCGCTTCGAGGCGGCGCTCGCCGAAGCCTATGCGGCGGGGCTACTCGGCAAGAACGTCGGCGGCAGCGGACTGGATTTCGATCTGTACACTTTCATAGGCGCGGGTGCCTACATCTGCGGCGAGGAGACCGCGCTGCTCGATTCGCTGGAGGGCAAGCCCGGCAAGCCGCGCTTCAAGCCGCCGTTTCCCGCGAATTTCGGCCTGTACGGCGCGCCGACCACGGTCAACAACACGCTGAGCTTCGCCTCCGTGCCGACGATCCTGCGCAAGGGTCCAGCGTGGTTCGCCGCCCTTGGGCCGCCGAACTCCGGCGGCACCGTGATTTACTCCGTCTCCGGACACGTGCAGAAGCCGCGCAACATCGAGTTGCCGTTGGGGATTCCGTTCGCGAATCTGCTGACGCTGTGCGGCGGGGTGCGGGCGGGACGCAAGCTCAAGGCGGTGATACCTGGTGGAGTTTCGGTGCCGGTGGTGCCCGGGGAGATCATGCTGAAAACCAACATGGACTACGACTCGGTGAAGGCCGCCGGCTCGGCGCTCGGCACTGGTGCGGCCATCGTCATGGACGAGACCACTTGCATGGTGCGTGTGCTGGAGCGCGTTTCGCGCTTCTACATGGCTGAGTCCTGCGGACAGTGCACACCGTGTCGCGAAGGCACCGGCTGGATGAATCGGCTGCTAAAACGCGTGCTCGCGGGTGCGGCGCGGCGCGAGGAGCTCGGACTGTTACTCGATGTGGCCAACCGCATCGAAGGGCACACCATCTGCGCGTTTGGCGATGCCTCCGCCTGGCCCGTGCAGAGTTTCCTCAAGCATTACCGGCACGAGTTCGAGTACATGATCGATCATGGTGGACGCAGCATCGTGACCGACCAGCTGGGAGCGCAGGCGGCATGAGTATCGTCCACGGGAAAAAGCGGCCTGCGGCAATTCTGTATGGGCTGAAACTGGACTGTGGCCGTTTCAGCGGAACCGACGTCGTCGCCTACTCGGTGGTCTGCTGACATGGCGGATGAATTCGTCAACGTGGAGATCAACGGCGTGCCCGCGAAGGCGCGCAAGGGCGAGATGATCATCCGCGTCACCGATGCGAATGGCGCCTACGTCCCGCGCTTCTGCTACCACGACAAGCTGTCGATAGCGGCCAACTGCCGCATGTGCCTGGTGGAAGTGGAGAAGGCTCCCAAGCCCCTGCCGGCCTGTGCGACTCCGGTCGCCGAGGGCATGAAGATCTTCACCAAGTCGGCGCGCGCGATCGGCGCGCAGCGCGCGACGATGGAGTTCCTGCTGATAAATCACCCGCTCGACTGTCCGATCTGCGACCAGGGAGGCGAGTGCGAGCTGCAGGATCTGGCCGTCGGCTTCGGACGCGATATTTCACGCTGCACCGAGCGCAAGCGCGTCGTGCCGGACGAGAACCTGGGTCCCCTCATCGCGACCGACATGACCCGCTGCATCCATTGCACGCGCTGCATTCGTTTCACGGAAGAGATCGCCGGCGTACAGGAGCTCGGGATGATCGGCCGCGGCGAGCAGATGAAAGTGCGCTCGTACCTCGAAAGCACCGTGAACCACGAGCTCGCGGGCAACGTCATCGACCTGTGCCCCGTCGGTGCGCTCGTCTCCAAGCCGTACCGCTTCAGCGCGCGCGCCTGGGAAATGACTTCGCAGCCGCTCATCTCGCCGCACGACGGAGTCGGCACGAATCTGTTCGGCCACGTGCTGCGCGGCAAGCTGATGCGTGTCGTGCCGCGTGAGAACGAAGCGATCAACGAGACCTGGATCGCCGACCGCGACCGCTTCAGCTACGAGGGCGTGTACAGCCCCGATCGCCTGCAGCGCCCGCTGCTGCGCCAGGGCGAGGAATGGGTCGAGGCCGACTGGGAAAGTGCGCTCGACAAGGTTGTCGAAGGGTTGCGCTCGCGCGGGGCGGAGCTCGGCGTGCTGGCGAGCAGCTCGAGCACGCTCGAGGAGCTCTATCTGCTCGGGCGCATCGCCCGCGGCCTGGGCACCGACAACATCGACCATCGACTGCGCCAGCGGGACTTCCGTGACCAGGATGCCGACCCCGTGTTCCCGAGCCTCGGCCTGCGC
>WNFO01008655.1_pt1 | contig 10494 bp, 19 predicted proteins | sample 5400251 | NCBI WGS metagenome assembly WNFO01 (sample SAMN13153354, study PRJNA577476) | soil metagenome | isolation source: 100 cm saprolite under Madrone tree | place: USA:California | collected 2016-06-14 | reverse complement strand
GAGGGTTGGCAGGGGCCCGCCGGGAGCCCCGCTTGCGGATCTCTTTTCGTGGCATGGCGCCGGCAGCGTTCCACAAACAAGTGAGAGTGTTGAAAAACTCGGCCCCGGACCGAGTTTTTTTGTTGGTGACGCGGGTCCTGTGTGCTAAGCAGAAGCAGGAGGAATGTCGCCGATGATGGGTCAGCAAGAACGGACGGAGTCGCTGTTCTACTACTTCCGCTTAGAAGACCAGATTCCCGAAGACCACCTACTACGACTCATTGATCAGCATGTGGATCTGAGCTTTGTGCGAGAGCGATTGAGAAGCTCCTACAGCGCTACGGGCCGTCCTTCCATCGATCCCGAGGTACTGCTGCGATTGTTGTTGGTGGGTTATTTGTACGGGATGACCAGCGAACGACGCTTGCTGGAAGAAGTAAAGATGCATCTGGCCTATCGTTGGTTCACGCGGCTGAACTTCGGAGAGGAGATACCGGATCACTCGACATTTTCCAAGAATCGGCACGGACGCTTTCGTCAGTCAGGAGTGTTTCGGGAAGTATTCGAGGAAATCGTGAGGCGCTGTTTAGAGGCAGGCTTGGTGGCGGGAAAGAATCTGGCCGTGGATGGGACCCTGGTTGCAGCCGACGCCAGTCGACAAAGTCGGGTTCGGCGAGAGCAGTTGAAGGAAGCGGCGCCGATCTCACAAACCGTAAGAGAGTTTTTGGCCGAGTTGGAAGAGCTGAACCCAGTGTCGGACGCGGAGATGGTTTCCACCACTGACCCCGACGCGATTTTGGCGACGAAGGGCGGTGGAACTGCAGTGATGGCCTATTACGACAACTATCTCATCGACACATCAAGTCGGGTCATTCTAGGGGTAGAAGCCACACCGGCGCTTTTCCATCAGGAGACGGTGGCGGCGCGAAGGATGGTCGAAGGAGTGAAGAGGCTCGGCCTGCAGCCGGAGAGTCTGGGTGCTGACAAGGCATATGGCAGTGGAGAGTTTCTGGCGTGGTTGTTAACGCAGGGCGTGCAACCGCATATTCCCGTCATCGATCGTCGCCATCAGACGGATGGGCATTTCACCCGTGAGCAGTTTCGTTTTGAGCCTGCGGAGAACGTCTATTACTGCCCGGAGGGGAAACCGCTGCGCTTGCGCGGTGTGCTGCGAACGAGCCAAGGGTATGCATATCAGGCCAGGCCAACCGATTGCCGAAAATGCCCCCAGAAGAAACTCTGCACTTCGGCTCCCTCTCGTAAACTTTTCGTGCACTGGCACGAACCGGCCCGACAAGCGACACGCGCCTTGGCCGGTACGCCTGCTTATGAACATTCCCGACGAGCACGCTACCGGATTGAGGCTCTGTTTGCGGAACTCAAGCATCGCATCCGCCTCGGGCGCGTACCGCCTCGGGCGCGTACGGTTGCGCCGACTGTGGAACGTGGGCGAACAGTTCCTGCTCGCAGCCACCGCTCAGAACCTGAAACGCTTGGTGCGATTCCTCGTGCAACGACCGCCAATGCTAAGACCCCAGGTTAGCTGAAAGACATGAGCCAACATGCAGAGCAAAACAGTACAGCTCAGAACAAGCCCACCTAAGAAACTTTTACCCGCCAAACAGCCCACGATCTTCCGACTTTTTCACCAGCCTCACTTGTTTTAGGAACACAAGCGCACGCAAGGTTTCCAAGCCTGGGGGATTACCATAGACACCTTGGCTGGTCCTGAAGTGCCAGGTTACATTCCTCATTGAGGTACTTCATGGATGAAATACATCGAGCTCACTATTGTCCTCGTCGCGCTTATCGCCTCGGCCGTCGCCCAGGCGCCAAACAAAACAAACCCTGAAAAGCCTAACCTCAGGGAGTCATTTGCTAAGGCCGGCCTCAGGGCCCTCTTGGCGATCGGCGATTTCAAGGGGACAGGGAGTCTGACGGGACCGGCTAAGAACGCTTTAGAAGATGCGCGTGGCATGGCAAACTCGGCGAGCGCGCCCGAGACCCTCATGATTGGGAATCTGCTCGATTTTGCGATCATGCGCTCGACGGATAATCTCGCCCGTGAAAATATCAGCCTCCGGCTCGAAAAGGCGCAGAAAGATCCGGAACTGCCGGCCACGCTCAATGCGATTAATAAACGCGAGTCGGAATGCTTGGCGACGGTCGAAAAGGCTTTTCGCAATCGGATCGCCATCCCGTTGCCGGGAATGTGCTCAAAGTAGCACTGCGCACCGTACAGATCACCCAAAGGAGTCTCCGCGACGGTCAGCGTTGGCATTTCGGTTCAGTTCCCCTCTGCGATAACCGCGTCTTAACCCCAAGGCGTGACCGGTCCGCGCCTGCCACCCAAACGCTCATCTACAGTATTTACCGTATTTCCTTCACAGAAGCCGAGGAGGACTGTTGGTAGTGGTGAACTCCCATGAAAGCGGATATTTACATTGATAAGACGGAAGGAGGAGGTGTTGAGATCTCGGTAGTCAAGCACGGTCTAAGCTCTGGCGCTGCGAACAAATATAACGCCATCGAGAAAGCCAGGGCGGTGCTTGTCACGTTTGGGCTCGACGCAGATCTGATCGATCACCAACTCAGAACCCTTTCCCAGACACCTCCTGGCTTCTTGCTCAGGTTCCCCGCGGTTGAGATAGACGATGATGTTTTGCGATCGCTGGGATTCACAGCGGCCGCATTTCAGGCCGCGTAAGTCGTTTCGAGCACAGGCAATTTCAAGGTCAGACGACCGGGATCATGGATACCCGCTGCGGAGGGTTGAACCTCTTTTCTCCAAGAAAAGAGAGTGGCATGGCTGCGGCGGAAGCTCAGGGGAGGAGTGACTTATGGCAGTGCTAGTGAGCAAAGAGCATGAGACGGCGAAGCTGGCGAATGTCAAAGAGAGCCTGGACCATGAGTACAACCAACATGTTAAAGCAAAGCAGTTGCTGGCGGATTTGAAGGACAAGGAAGCGGTCGCCCGGGAGATGATCGCGATTCTCAAGGGAGAACGGGGCCGCGATGCCCGGTACGAGCGGAAAGCAGCGCTTAAAGTGCTCGCCAAAGTCAAGGGGAGACGTGCCCTCACAGAGCAGAGCCTGCGTCGCAGTCAGAACCGCCTGAGGGGCTTGGAGGCGCAGTTGGCCAACGTCAACCATGCCACCGCCAAGAAGGCGCAGGACCTTCGCATGAATGCTGGCCGTATTTACATCAATCTTCCCACCGCCACCGAATCACTGCCCATCACTGCGGAAATCCATGGGACAGCAAGTAGTGCTGCGGGATCTCGATCGGAGGGAACTTCAACGAGTGATCTATTGTCTCCTGGCTGATACCAAAACTTAATAGTGAATTGTTTTCACCTGTTGGGCGGGTCGGATCCAATGACGGACGGTCGCGACTGTTGTTGATTTGGTGCGACCTTGGCGTGAGGTCAAACCCCCGAAGCAAACGATCTCGGTTCAGGCCTAAGGTCGCGAACGCTTAGAATGGCATTCGTTCTTTTCTGGCTGCTTCAAATACTGTGCGACCTAGCAGCGACGCTTCGTCAAGACCAAACTGGCGCAAGATCAACAGACGTGTGAGTGCTTGCAATCGGAGATTGAATCTTAAATACTCCAGAGGCTCGGACAGTACAGACTCCTTCTTCTTGATTCCAGCATGAGTTACGTAATCATTTCGACACAAGACATCCAGGCATATTGCCCTTAAAAGATAATCTCGAATCGAGTCTCGGTGCGCTGTTCCCTAAGCCTTGAAAAGTTCAAGCTGCTCGTCAAGCGTTCTAGGCCGTAAGGACGCGATATGTACAGCACGGATTGCAGATCGATGAACCCTTGTTATTTGTCCCTCTCGGTAGAACTACCCAGAAAACTGTATGCGATCCTCTTACTCGATATCGTTTGTGCTGCACCTCTGACAGTGAAGCGGAATCCAGGGCTCACTTCGTCTCTGCTTTGTAAGGACTCATTCAACGGATTCGCGAGAGGAAGCACGACAACTTGTATAAGGAAAGGACCTTCGTGCGTACTGGTTCTAATCTCGGTGCAGAGCTATGCAAATTGTCACCGGTGATGAAAGATTTACAAAAAATGTGGCGTTGTCGGCTTGACTTGTACTTCGTCTTTTTTTAGGGTGAACAATTCAGTGCCCAACTAGGGACGAGGGAAAAACAATGCCTATGCAAACTCAAACTCAAGAGCAAGCAACCCTCAACGTAAAACTCGTCCACTTTACCAAGCAAAACTCGCCCGATGAACCGGTGCAGGTTGCCTTCTCCGTTACCGATGATCAAGGAAAGGAAGAGATCATCACCGGCGAAGTCCCCTACAGCTATGACCTTTTCCATCTCTTTCAGGAAAATGGTTGGCTGAACATCCGCCGGGGTGTTGCCTCGATCCGCGAGAGTCGTACGCAGCGTCGAGCGATGTCGGCTTAGTCACCATCCTGACTAAACGTGCTGGAGCCCCACGAAATACGGGGCTCCACCTTCTCCGCTCGTATTCGACATTCCCGACAACTGGGGGTTAAGACCATGATGTATGATCTTCAACTCGCAATAGGTGATGTTTGTGGAGACCCAACGGGCTTGCTGGTCAGAGTAGAAGACATTGATGTCTACGATTACGTCCACTTCTCGGTTATTGAGAGTAACGCGTCGGGAGATGATGAGGCGGAATCAGGAGAGATGTCCCATGTGGCTTTCGCTCATCGCTTCACGAAGCTTGGCAATGTGTTGCTCAACAGGACAGCTGCTTAACAGGAACGTGTGATAACGAATCGGCCTGCCAGCTCATCGGCGGGCCGGATTGCTGTCGACTAGGATTGTTGGTGTGATCGCCTGACCTCAACTGGGGGGTATGCACGACCAGGTACTGCATGATCGCCATTTCCATGGCCATGTCAGTCGCACGCGTCAGCAGCGTATCATCGCTGAGTTCGCCTGGGCCGATACGAAGTACAAGGCTGTTGCCTTTCGCGCTCTACATTCAGTTGGCTCGCTTGAACTGTTCTCGGGTCGTCCACCAACCAGAGTTGTCTGACACGATTCCTCTTTGCTGGGTGTCAACTCCCGCCCCAGACTCGCGGTGAACCTCTGCGTGACGAGACAGCAAACAGGTTGAGGTGGAATCGGAGACCGACACTGGGGCCGCAAGGCGATGATTTGCTTGCGCTTCAGATGCTGCACGCTTACGGACTGGTTGAAGAAAACCTGAAGTCGTCGATTGAACGGGCCTCGCATTCCGTCCAGCTTTACTAGAGAGAGTCAAGTCGTGGATGCAGTGAAGAAATTTTCCAAGAGCATCGAGAATCCGTAGTGACTCGGTCTTTCCGCCTCAGTCCGCTCGGCGACGACTTTTTGAAGTTCATGGGACTGCCAAAAAATCCGGTCACCTGACGCTCACCGCTTTTCTTTTTCTCGCCCAAAATTGCCAGCCCTGCCCGACCTGCTCGCCTTCTTCTGTGATGCGTACTCGTGTCTCGTACCGACGGGACGCTATCTGCGTACTAGCCCGGCGGTCAACCGGAGGCGCCAGCGGAACAAGTCGCATGCTTTCCTTATGGCCCCGAATGGCCCCGACTCACGCTGCTAGACGGGCCTGTAGGTCAAGCATCCGGTGCAAGACGTAGCCATTCTCCGTCATGTGTACTGCGGCTGTATCGTTTTGTTTGGAAGAGACGAGCCTATCTATTGCATTGCGGTTCTCAAACTCAGGATCCTGGTGTTGGCAGAACTGGCAATCACGTCCTGTGCGAGTGTCTGGCAGCGGCCTAAGATGAAGGCGTTCCATGTACCGGATAGGCTACAAACCAGCAGTAGTTCTGACAAGCCGTCGACTGAAAGATTTCTGTGGATCGCTTGCCTCGGTTGCCTACAGCGAAGACTGTATTGATCAGATCTCGTGTCCATTGCATGATGCTCATCCTCCCTCGCACACCGCTCCAATGATGATTCCGGTGCCCGGTTGCCTTTCCGCTGTCGTTCATATCGGAGCTAGGCTGTACCACATGGCGAAGACTCTCGGAGGCTTATGGGCACTTTAGATGTGGCTGTGGCGCGAGATTGACATCTCGTTCTTCATAATCTTGGTTGCGTTGTCCTTGGTTGCGATCTGGTTTGGGCTGTGGGCGCGGCATTCGGCGCAGGGACAGCAACGCCGCTTAGCGAGGACTCCCGGCAACTGGCGGGAAGATTGTAGTGCCCCGACTCATCACAGAGCGTATCAAGAAGTTGAGACAGGAAATAGCTGAACTCTCCGAAAAGAACCGCAAATATTCGCTCGACCCTAAATATGGCTCTGCTATAGCCGACAATGCACGGCGGTTTCAAAGATTGATGGAAATCGTAGAAGAGTTGAAAAGCCTGACTGACTGGAAAAAGCTGTGAAGGTTACCTTTCTTGGGTTTGGCCTTAAAGCTTTTTTCTTCTCCGGTTCCGGCAACTTCACTTGGTTGGCTTCGGCGATCTTCTTGCTAGGGCGCATGGCTTCCGGGAGGTTGTGCAGGGCTACTACCAATACCATGCAGTGCCCCGGTAACACCGGTCAGTTGCGCGTCTTCAGGCGTCGCGTAACCCGACTGTGGCGGAGCGTTTTAGTGCGTCGCAGTCAACGCGCGCAGGTGGGGTGGGACCGTCTCAACCCACTGTTAAGCCGGTGGATTCCGGCCCCTCATGTTCTGCATCCCTATCCCGACAAGCGCTTCGACGCCATTCATCCTCGATAAGAGCCGTATGCGTAAACGCGCACGTACGGATCTGTGCGGGGGGCGGCCAGCGATGGTCGTCCCTACCGCGACAGTAGTCGCGCACTCTCGCCTCTCGGAATTACTTCCGAATTGCTGTCAACCGACCACAATCCGCTACGTGGACACAGAGTACAACTACGAGTTGCTGACTTCTCGGTCGAAGTATCGTTTCGAGATGTGGGATCAGGCCCTGACCGACGAAAGATTTGGCCCGTCCGTTGTCCTCAGGATTCGAGACCAAGGATCGGCGTGTCAAGTGCCCTAGCCGCACGCACAGGATCGAAATATTCTCGTAGGAACGCGATCTTGCCGCCTGCGGCACGCAGGAATAGGACATAATCCTGGCGATACATACGTCGCGTGGACTTGATGAGCCCCTCCCCCTTGACTTCGGCGACTGCAAGTTCCGGATCGGCTAACGCGTACACCTTGAGTTCGAAAAAGCGGAACTTCTCCACAGCGCCGACGAACCAAATTGCGTGACGGACCGCTTCCTCCCGCCCGGACAGCTGTGCTGGATGGCCGATGGATGGTGCGTAGGCGAGTTCCCACAAAATATCATCGGCGATCAGCGTCTGCCATTGCGCGTTGTCGTCGACGAGCGTCTGGATATGTCGTTGTAAGAGATCGGAAGCGATTGTCACCTTAGCTCCTCGTTGTTTTAGCGGTGCTCTTCATAATACGTCCTGCTAGCGACCCCTCCGGGGCGCGCTCAATTGGTATGGCAGGAACTTGGCATCTAAAACAATTGCTTTAGAATTGAGTCCATCATGTTCAAGCGGCTCAGCCTAATCGTTCTCCTGCTCCTGCAATTCTTCTGCATTAGCGCCAAGTTACAGAATGCAGCGACAGAGCAGTCCGAACAACGTAAAACCAGTAAGCCGTACACTGGCGACCTTTCCATCTTTGATTCGCCAGGAAGCGACGAAAGGCTGCAAATCAATCGCGTCATGGACATTCTAGGGATAGCTCCCGGTAAGACTGTCGCTGATATGGTTCACAGTCCGTGCCGCGAAACGTGTGCGGGATACTGGAACCGTGTACGCCGTCGATATCAATCCGGCGGCCATACGTTACATTGAATCTCGAATTCGCAAAGAGAACTTGCGCAACGTCAAACCGATATTGGGCAGGCCTGATAACCCGCTGCTGCCAGGGACAGTTGACGCCGTGCTCCTGTTGAAGACGTATCACGAGGTCGCTCAGCCCATCGTACTGTTGCGCAACCTTCGGGCATCGCTCTCGCCTGGGACCAAGGTGGGAGTGATTGATCGTAATGGGAATGGCGAGAACCATGGCGTTGCCCGGGACATCGTGATTCGGGAGGCGAACGCAGCTGGCTATCAGTTGCTGGAACAAGATGATTTCGTCAAGGACGGAACGGATTATTTTCTAGTTTTTGGCGCAAAATAGCGTTGGGCCACTCAGAGACCAGACGTCATGGCCGAACACGAGTACCTTAATGCAAAGAACGCAGCGGTAGTCCATAACGCATCCAAACAGCGTTTCGAAATCAATATAGGTGGTCAGCTTTCCATGCTCGAATATACATTCAAGAATCACCGACTATTTCTGACGCACACAGAAGTTCCGCCGGCCCTGGAAAGCCAAGGCCTGGGCACGGAGCTAGCTCATGCTGCATTGGAATATGCGCGCCAGAACGAGTTGACTGTCGTTGCGGTTTGCCCTTTTGTGCAGGAATACGTAAGCAGTCACCCGGAATATCAGTCGTTTGTGACCACTTCGGTTGCCTGAACCAGTTCTCTTGTTGTGACTATTGGGCGACCCTACTTTCGAACAACATCCGGATGAGAATGCGACTAAAGGCAAGTGAGCACCGGAGTGGAGCAGAACACTCGCTGACCAGGACAGATGCGACAGGAGGGCAAATTCCCAAATTGCAGATTGCAGATCCATATTTGCTCGCGAGAATACGACACGCCTACCCTTCAAAGTGAATTCTTTGAGTATCCCAATACCCGAGCTGAGCTATCGAGACGTAGACGCGTGACCGATGCCGCCCGCTCACTTCCGTGGGGATAGCGCAATTGGTCAGATCGTTGTGGAAAGTTTGTGTAAAACGCAGCTATCGGGTTTCCACATCCGGCAAACGACAGACTCTAAACGGACTTTCATCTCGTGATTGTGTCGCACCCCTGTGCAAGGTTTGCACCAAAAAGCGGCATTGACAACCATCCACCAACCCTTTAACTTGCGCACTGTCGACGATCGAAAGGATTGGCTCAAAGAAAATTTAGCCAGTCCGAAGTAGATTGGGTGATCAGCCTGGCAGGGCAACCTGCGGGGCCGCCAAACCTGAAAAAACCGACAGCTCTGCGAGGAGTGGTTGGGGTTTGGAACTGCGAAAGCAGTGATTACATCAGGGGCCGTGATGGTGCATGCTTCCACGCTGTTGGCTTCCTCGCAAGGAGCGAACGGCTAGAGCATAACCAATGTCACGGCCTTTTCCGTGCCTGAGTCTTCCTCGCTCAATTGTCCTTCCTAAGTTCTTGCCGTGATGGTGGCGATCCACCTCACATGCATTTAATTCCGTTTGAATGAAGTCGCCGTGAAGGAAGAACTCGAGAGTATCGTCTTGCAAATGTATAGGGCTGGCGTGCGATGCTCTGAAGCTGTGCGGGAGTTTCAAAGGGCCTTCATCCTCACGGTACTCAAAGATCAAAGAGGGAATCAGTGCAAAGCTGCCGAGAGACTCGGCGTACACCGGAATACGCTACGCCGTACGATTCGAGATCTGGAGATTGATATCGGCCCGACACGAGCAACGGGGAGGCGTCGACCACCAGGATCGGACATTCCAACGCCGTCGGTGCGGCGACGAGCAACTTAAATGACCACGATTTTCGGTTAACTGCGCTTGGTTGGCGTATCAGCTCACGTAGCAGAGAAATTAATCAGCTCGACATTGCGCTGGGATGCTTCAATGCCGCTACAATCCGCCGGTACTGCAATCTCTGCAATGGCCAACCCACTTGCATGCAACGTTTTGGGTTCATCGCGACTCGCAAGTAAACCGTCTGTGACAACGCTGTGGCCGGGTGGCTCTTCCGAACGTTGGTGACCTTTCGGATCTCCGGTCTCCACCTATCATCTGATCAGCTAACAGCCTTGCCGAGATCGTGGGGTTACAAACCCAACGATCCTAGCGAGTTCCTCGCTGTGCTTTGTTCTTGTTCATTCCGTGCAGTATCGTGCAGAATTCCCCCAAGTTCGTCAGAACTGGCTCCTATATAACCTGAAGTTTCCGGAGCAAGGCTGGGCCTCGGAGGCCGTCGATGAAAGATTCTCACCAGGATGAAAAGCTACTTCACCAGATAACGCCTGCTTCCAAGGGGCGGCGTTGCTTCATCGGCAGCATCGCAACCCTCGGGGCAGGGTTAACCGGTTCTGTCATCTTACCCGGCGCCGTGATAGCACAGCTCAACCCGAATGCTCCCGCAAGAACAAAATCCACAGTCAGCGGTTGCGCAAGCAGAACCGTCGTTGCTTCCGACGCGGCGACGGTCGCAGAAACAAGCGCTGGGAAAATCCGTGGATTCAGGCGGAACGGTGTGTACATTTTCAAGGGTGTCCCCTACGGTGCCTCAACCGCTGGTGGCAGGCGCTTCAGGCCACCGGTCAAGCCCGAACCGTGGACAGGTATTCGCAACGCGCTGCAGTATGGCCGGACCTGTCCAAGCCAGGATTCTGCTCACTTCAATACTGACGGAAGAAACCTAGCGACCTCCGACGAAGATGCATTCGTGCTGCATC
>WNFO01018201.1_pt1 | contig 10495 bp, 8 predicted proteins | sample 5400251 | NCBI WGS metagenome assembly WNFO01 (sample SAMN13153354, study PRJNA577476) | soil metagenome | isolation source: 100 cm saprolite under Madrone tree | place: USA:California | collected 2016-06-14 | reverse complement strand
CGACGTACTTGAAGCAGAACTCCGAGATCGCCGGGATGTTCGAGCGGAAGACGAGCACCGCGGATCCCGCCGGCGAGATGTCGTCGGTCGACACCTTGTCGCCCAGCTTGATCACGACCGGCGCCTCAAGGGTCTCGGCCACCGGTTCGCCCAGCGGCACCGGCTTGATGTTCGGCCCGCGCGGGATCTCGCCGGTGCCGTCGGGCTCGACGAATCCCACGGTCGACGACGCGAAGCGCGGCGGCATGGTGACCGGTGTCGGCGCGCCGAGAGTCCGCGGGTCGGTGATGACACCCGTCAGTGCCGAGGCCGCCGCCACGGTCGACGAGCACAGATAGACCGAGTCGTCCTTCACCCCGCTCCGCCCCGGGAAGTTGCGGTTGAACGCGCGGAGGCTCTTCGCCCCCGCCGCCGGAACGTGGCCGATTCCGGCACACGCCCCGCAGCTCGACTCGGAGACCGTGGCGCCCGCGGCGATGAGATCGGTGAGCAGGCCTTCGCGCGCCATCGTCTCGAGGATCTTGTGGCTGCCCGGGAACAGGACGAACGACACCGAGGAATGGACGCGGCGGCCGCGCACGATGTCGGCGACCGACGCCATGTCGTGCCACGAGCCGTTCGTGCACGAGCCGACCATGACTTGCTCGACCGCCGTCCCCGCGACCTCCTCGACCGGCACGACGCGGTCGGGCGAGCCCGGGAGCGCCACGAGCGGCGTGAGCGCCGCCAGGTCGAGCGTGATCTCGTCGTCGTACGTCGCGTCGTCGTCGGGCGCCGCCGGCCGCCAGTCGTCGCCGCGGCCCAGCCGCGTGAGGAACGAGCGCGTGACGTCATCGCTGGGAAAGACGCTGGTCGTCAGCCCGAGCTCGGCTCCCATGTTGGCGATGGTCATGCGCTGGGCGGCCGCGAGGCTACGGAGCCCCGGCCCGCCGTACTCGAAGATCTTGCCCGTCCCGCCGCGCACGGTCAGTCGCCGCCGCCGAGCGCGACCGCGACGTCGAGCCCGCCGGCGCCGATCGCCAGCATGCCGGCCGCGCCGCAGAGCGGCGTGTGGCTGTCGGTGCCGAGCAACGTCTGGCCCGGGATGGAGAAGCTCTCCATGTGCACCTGGTGGCAGATGCCGTTGCCGGGCTTGGAGAAGACCGCCCCGTACTTGCGCGAGACGGCCTGCATGTAGCGATGGTCGTCGGAGTTCCGCGAGTCGACCTGATAGACGTTGTGGTCGGCGTAGCTCACGATGCGCGCGGGCACGGCGCGCGGAAAGCCCATCGCCTCGAACTGGAGCCAGGACATCGTCCCGTTGGTGTCGGTCAAGAGCACCTGGTCGACCGAGATGCCGATCTCTTCGCCGGCGATTGGTTTACCGGCGACGAGATGACTGGCGATGAGCTTTTGCGTGAGGTTCTTGGGCATTTAGTTGGACTGGGGGGGAGCGAGCGCCGCTCCTCCCCCAGACCCCCCCACCGTTTCGGGCGCGGTCGGCGGCGATTTTGATGTCGGCGGCGATGTCATTGGGGCTTGGCGCGGCTCAACACTATTGAGCGGCCGGTTCGATGGCGGTGTCGTCATTGCTTGTCTCAGCGTTTGTCCACTGATTTGAACGCGCGGCGGCCGGGGCCGATGTAGTCGCCGCGCGGGCGGATGAGCCGGTTGTCGTCGAATTGCTCGACGATGTTCGCCGTCCAGCCGGCGATGCGTCCGGCGGCGATCACGGGAGTGAAGAGATCGACAGGGATGCCGAGCGAGTAGAAGAGCGGCGCCGAGTAGAAATCGACGTTGGGGATGAGCTTCTTCGCCTCGTTGATGCGCGCGTGGAGCTTCACGGCCATCTCGTACCACTTGAACTGGCCCGACTGCCGGCACGCTTCTTCGGCCATACCCTTGAGAATCGCCGCGCGCGGGTCGCCCGCCTTGTAGACGCGATGACCCATCCCCATGAACCGGCGCTTGTCCGTGAGCGCCTTCTCGGTGAACGCGTCGACGTTGGCGACCTCGCCGATCTCCATCAAGGTCCGCATGACGGCCTCACCGGCGCCGCCGTGCAGCGGCCCCTTGAGCGCGCCGACGCCGCCGGCCACCGCCGAGTGCATATCGGACTGCGTCGAGACGATGCAGCGGGTCGTGAAGGTCGACGCGTTCAGCTCGTGCTCGGCGTAGAGCGTCAGACTCGCGTCGAACGCCTTGGCGACGACGCCGCTGGGCCGTTTGCCGGTGAGCATGTAGAGGAAGTTCGCGGCATGCGAAAGGTCGGAGGCCGGACGGAGTGGCTCCTCGCCGCTCCGGACCCGATGGTGCGCGCAGATCGCGGTCGCCATCTGGCTCGTCAGCCGGACCGCCTTTCTCAGATTCGCCGCGCGCGAGTTGTCGGTGGTGTCGGGATCGCTCATGCCGAGAATCGCCACGGAGGCCTGGAGCACGCGCATCGGATCGGTCGCCTTGGGCATGAGCCGGAAGGCCTGGACGAGGTCGGCGGGAATCTCGCGCGCCGTGATGAGCGCCAGGGTGGTCTTGTCGAGCTGCGCCGCGTTCGGGAGCTCGCCGGACCAGAGCAGGTGGCACACTTCCTCGAAGCTCGCGCGCCGCGCCAGGTCGTCGATGTCGTAACCGCCGTAGGCGAGGCGGCCGTTCTTGCCGTCGAGATCGCAGAGCTTGGTCTCGGCGGCGACGACCCCTTCGAGTCCCCGGATGAGCTGGCTGCCTTCCTTGTCCATGATCGCCTGCCTCTTGAATGTACGGTCGCGGCACGGCCGGCGGAGCCTCTTCATATGGCTCGCCTCGAGCCCGGGAGTCCCAGCCCCCGACCGGCCTGTGGCTCGCAAGCGACCCCGCGACAGCCGGCAGCGCGCCACCCGCTGGTTTGCCTGGATGGTAGCAGGAATCGATCGTGGGTGCCCCCTCGCGGGGCTGTTCGATCTGAAGCGGAACCGGTACGACAGGGTCGGTCACTTCATGCAAGGATTCGTGCCGGCCTTGATCGCGCGCGAGATTCTTCTGCGGAGCCAGTACGTGTCGGCCCGCGGATGGCGGCGTTTCTGTCCGGGTGCGTCGCACTGGCAGTCAGCGCGTTCTACGAGCTGGTCGAATGGTGGGCCGCGCTGACTGGGCCAGGGTGCCGACGCATTCCTCGGTTCCCAGGGGGATCCCTGGGACACGCAGTCGGACATGTTCATGGCGCTGCTCGGCGCCGCCGTGATCCTGACGCTCGCACGACTTCAGGATCGCCAGATGAAGGGGCTCACCGCTCCCGAGGCGCCGACAGGTCGCCGGCGTCAGGCGGGTGACTCGTCGCGCCGCAGGCGGAGGCGTCGTACCAGCGCCGGCCGCAGCCGCCGAGGAGTCACGCGCCCGAGCTCCACGTCGTCCCCGCCCACGAAGCTCGCGAGCGAGCCCAACGCGCTCGCGACGCCGGCGATCGCCTCGTCCTGATCGAGACGGTCTGGCCCGAGCGGCGGCGTTCCCGTCGACGCGAACCAGGGCTCGAAGTGAACGTGGCGCACTTCCAGCTTCCGGTCGGCGCGGTGCGATTTGGCGTCGACGCGGCCGATGAGATGACCGTGATGAAGGATCGGAAGCGTGTAGTAGCCGTGCACGCGCTTGGGCCCGGGCGTGTAGACCTCGATGCGGTAGTCGAACCCGAAGAGCCGGGCGACCCGGTCGCGATGCCACATCAGCGAGTCGAAGGGCGAGAGGAACGTCGTCCCGCGCGAGAGCGCCGGTCCTCTCTCGGCGCGCGCCAACGCCGGCAAATCGCTGGTGAGCGCCAGCCATCGGCCGGCCGAGCCCTCGAGCTCAATCGCGGTGATCTCGCCGCGCTCGAGCATTCCGCGGAGCGCCGTGCGTCGGACGCCTGGCTGGAAGCGAGGGAACGTGAGATAGCGCGCCAGATCGAGCTCGGTCGCCGCGCCCATGGCGCGCAGTGACCGCTCGAGGTGCCAGCGCTGGAACTCCACCGCCGTGACCGGACCAGCCGCCGCGGCCCGCCGGGCGCCGGCCCTCGAAATCACCGTTGCCCATCGGCCCATTCGCCTGAACGGCCTCCCGCACGGTTTGCAGCATCTTGCCGTTCCGTCGCAGCCAGCCAGACCAGCCCGTGTGCCGGCTCCGGTAGTCGAGCATCGCGCGTCGCCACCATGCAAAGTCCGAGGCCGGCACGAGACAGGCGGCGTGCGCCCAGTACTCGAAGAGGAGGCGGCGCTGGTAGACCTGCCGGTCGAGCCACGCCCGGTCGTACGGCCCGAATCGGCTCCACACCGTCAGGTAGTGGGCGCGATCGAGGACGTTGATGGAGTCGAGCTGGATCCCGCCCACGTCCTCCACGAACCGGCGCAATCGCGGCGCGGTCAGCGTGGTGGCGTGAGGCCGCGCCAGGTGCTGGCGCTCGAGGAACAGCGCGGTGACGGCGCGTAGCGTAACGCGGCGGCGTGACATGCGGCGGAGCTTATCATCGTTGTCATGGCACGCCCGCGCGTCCCCACGTGTGGCTCTGGCTCGCAGGCGCCTGGGCTTCGTCAAGGGTGGTAGGCTACCGGCTCATGGTGGATACGCTGCTGCCGCGCGGCGAGAGCTACGACGACGTCTACCGCCGCTTTCGCTGGACGATCCCGCCCGTCTACAACATCGCGATCGACGCCTGCGACCGCCACGCCGACGATCGCTCGCGGGTGGCGATGGTGTACGAGGACGACGCGGGCGCGGTCAGCGAGCACACGTTCGCCGAGTTTCGCGCCCGCTCGAACCAGCTCGCGCGCGTCCTCGCCGGCCTCGGTGTCGAGCGCGGCGATCGCGTCGGGATCGTGCTACCGCAGCGGCCGGAGACCGCGGTCGCCCATCTGGCCGCGTACAAGCTCGGCGCCGTCGCGCTGCCGCTCTCGACACTCTTCGGTCCGGAGGCGCTCGAGTATCGGCTGCGCGACGCCGGGGCGAAGGTCGTCGTGACCGACGGCGAGAACCTCGAGCGCGTGCTGGCCGTCGGCAAGGGATTACCGGCGCTCTCGCGCGTGATCTCGGTCGACCGCGCGGACGCCGACGGCGTCACCGAGTACGGCAAGGCGATCGCCAGCGTCCCCGACTCGTTCGAGCCCGTCGCGACGGCGGCGGAGGATCCGGCGATCCTGATTTATACGTCGGGGACGACCGGGCCGCCGAAGGGCGCGCTTCACGCTCATCGCGTGCTTCTCGGCCACCTGCCGTCGATCGAGTTCTACCACGAGTATTTTCCCAAGCCGGGCGATCGCCACTGGAGCCCCGCGGATTGGGCGTGGGCCGGCGGCTTGCTCGACGTGCTGCTTCCGAGCTGGCACTACGGCGTGACGGTCATCGCCCACCGGCCGAGGAAGTTCGACGCCGAGCGCGCCTTCGACGTCCTGGCCCGGCACAGGGTCCGCAACACGTTTCTCGTGCCGACGATGCTGAAGATGATGCGCTCGGTCGGTGACCCGCGCGGACGCTGGCGGCTCGAGCTGCGCTCGATGTTCACGGGTGGGGAGGCGGTCGGCGAAGAGGTGATCCGCTGGGCGCGCGAGACGCTCGGCGTCACGCCCCATGAAGGATTCGGCCAGACCGAGGTGAACCTCGTCCTCGGCAACTGCTCGCTCCTGATGCCGGTGAAGCCTGGCTCGATGGGGCGCCCGATCCCCGGCCACGTCGTCGACGTGGTCGACGAGGCGGGCGCATCGATCCCGACCGGCGAGGTCGGCGAGGTGGCCGTGCGCCGTCCCGATCCCGTGATGTTCCTGCGGTACTGGAACAACGAGACAGCCACGCGCGAGAAATTCATCGGGGACTGGGCGCTCACCGGCGACCTCGCCCGCAAGGACGCCGACGGCTACTTCTGGTTCGTCGGACGCAAGGACGACGTCATCTCGAGCGGCGGCTATCGCATCGGCCCGAGCGAGATCGAGGATTGTCTGCAGGGCCATCCGGCAGTCCAGCTGGCGGCGGCCATCGGCGCGCCCGATCCCGTCCGCGGTGAAGTGGTCAAGGCGTTCGTCCAGCTGCACCCCGGGGGCGCGGGAACGGCCGAGCTGGCGCGCGATCTCCAGGCCTGGGTGCGTACGCGGCTTTCGGCCCATGAGTACCCACGTGAGATAGAATTCATCGAGGCGCTCCCGGTGACGACGACGGGCAAGGTGCGGCGCGCCGACCTGCGACAGCTCGAACGCCGCCGGCGCGGACTGGAGACCTGAGATGGCCTACGACTACAAGCAGCACTTCGGCGAGATCACCTTGACCCAGGACCTGACGACCTTGCCCGAGGAGCGGACGTGGCGTCTCCAGGCTCCCGAGCGCGACGCCGAGCCGCACCAGATCGTGCTCTACCTGGGCTGCAACGTGCTGCGCACCTCGCACATGATCCGCACGGTCACGGCGATCTTCGACCGGCTCGGCCTCGACTACGTCGCGGTCGGCGGCCCGACCTATTGCTGCGGCATCGTGCATCACCGAAACGGCGACACCGCCGCGTCCGGCGGCATGAACAAGCGCACCGTCGAGCTCTTCCAGCGCTACAAGCCCGACGAGGTCGTGATGTGGTGCCCGTCGTGCATGTTTTTCTACGACGAGATCCAGAAGTTCGAATGGCCGTTCCCGGTGCGACACACGACGGAGTTCCTGGCCAGTCGGCTGCCCTCGATCGAGTTCACGCAGCGGGTCGACGCGTCCGTCGCGCTGCACTACCACAGTCAGAGCGAGCCGCGTCTTCGTGAAGGCGCGGCCGGCCGCCGCCTGCTGGAGGCGGTTCCGGGGCTACGCCTCGTCGATGTCGGATCCGAGCCGCGGTTCGGCCGTCTCTGCACGGTGGACGTCCAGGCGGAGCTCGGTCAACAAGTTTGGGATGCGCTGATCCTCGACGAGATCGACCGGTCGCGCGCCGGCGGGGCCCAGACGCTCGCGACGATCTATCACGGCTGCCAGCGGCTCGTCTGCGGCTTCGAGGCCCAGCGCCCGATCACGATCGAGCACTATCTCTCGGTGTTCGCGCGCGGACTCGGGATCGAGTTCGAGGATCGCTTCAAAAAGTTCCGCCTCTGGCAAGATCCCGAGCGCGTCCTGGAAGAGTCGACGCCGTGCCAGACGGCGAACCACGTCGACCCGATGCGGGCGCGGCAGCTCGTCGAGAAGACGTTCGGCCGCTACACGACCGGATCGGACCCGAAGAGCCAGGCGGCATCGTAGGCACTGGGCGCTTGCCCGCTAGCAAACCAGTGGAGATCGGGCTCTTCACCGAGTTCGAGTGGCGACCCGGTGTCGACGAGGCGCAGGCCTTCGACGACTCGTTGACCCAGGTGACGGACGCCGAGGACCTCGGCTACGACGCCGTGTGGCTGGCCGAGCTGCACTTCCAGAAGGAGCGCTCGGTCCTGTCCTCACCCCTCGTCGTCGGCGCGACGATCGCCGGACGGACCAAGCGCATCAGGATCGGCTTCGCCGTTCAGGTCCTGCCCCTCATCCATCCGCTGCGCCTCGCCGAGGACGTCGCGACGCTCGATCACGTGAGCAAGGGACGAGTCGACTTCGGGGTCGGCCGAAGCGGGCTTCCCGGTCACTACACGGGCTTCAACATCCCGTACGAAGAAAGCCAGGCGCGCTTCGACGAGACGCTCGAGATCCTCCTGAAGGCGTGGACCGAGGAGCGGTTCACGTACGAGGGCAAGTATTTCCAGTTCCACGACGTCTGCGCGGTCCCCAAACCGTACCAGAAGCCGCATCCTCCGCTGCGCGTCGCGGCGACGTCCGAGGAATCGTATGCGGCCGTCGGACGCCGGGGGCTGCCGATCTTCCTGGCGGTGCGGACCTCCAGCATCAGCGAGCTCGAGCGTTACGTCGGCGCGTACCACGCCGCCTGGCGCGACGCCGGCCACCCCGGCCGCGGCGAGGTCGCCGCGATCCTGCCCGTCTACGTCGCCGAGACGGATCGCCGCGCGCGCGAGGGGACCGAGGCCAGCGCCATGCACTTCTATCGCTCGGTCGGGAAGGCGCTCAGCGCCGGGCCACGAGCGGAGGTCGGTGAGCGCCTGCGGCGGATGAGCTTCGATCAGGTCCTGAAAGATTTCGCCGTCTACGGGACGCCCGAGCGCGTCGCCGACCGGCTCGAAGACCTGCGCGAGGCCATCGGCTTCACGAAGCTCGCGGTGTGGATGAACGTTGGCTCGCGCATCCCGCCCGAGGGCGTCCTGGCCTCGATGCGGCTCTTCGCCGAGCGCGTGATCCCGCGGCTCAAGTAACCCGCGGGGCCGGTCGCGCTCCGGCTCACACGATTCGGCTCACACGAACGAGGGGTCGATCCTCACGTCGACCAGGTGCGGGCCGCCGCTCGCCAGTGCGCGGCTGACCGCCGGGCCGATGTCCGACGCCTTCTCGACCCGCGTGCCGGCTACACCGAGCGAGCGGGCCAGGCCGACGAAATCGATCAGCGGCCGGTCGAGATCCATCGCGACGTAGCGATCGTCCTCGGCCGAGAAGCCCTTCAACGCCTTCGTCCGCTGCTTCAGGATCCGGTACGACGTGTTGTTGAAGATGACATAAACGACGGCGAGCGACTCACGCGCCGCGGTCCAGAGGGCCTGGTTCGTGTACATCGAGCTGCCGTCACCGACCAGCGCGACGACCGGTCGATTGGGCAATGCGAGCTTCACGCCCAGCGCCGCCGGCAACCCCCAGCCGATGCCGCCGCCTCTGAGCCCGAAGAAGCTCTTCGAGTCGGCGCACTTGAAGAAATGACGGATGCCCTGCGAGGACGAGATCGCCTCGTCGACGATGACCGCGTCGGCCGGCGTCACCTTCGCGACCTCGTGCATGAGCGTCAGCGGAGAGATCGGCACGCGCGCGGCCTCGGCCTCGGCGCGCTCGACCAATTCGGCGCGCTCGGCGGCGAAGGCGGCGGTGACCGCCTCGGTACGTTTGGCGGCCTGCGGGTGTCCGTTCCTGCTCGTGTTGCGACGGATCGCCTCGGCTAGCTCGGGCAGCGTGGCCTTCGGCTCACCGAGGATCGCAACCTCGGCCGGATAGTTCTTGCCGAGCTCCCACGGGTTCACGTCGAGGTGGACGACCGTGAGCCCCGGCGGCATCGGATCGACATCGTCGGGCAGCGAGAGCGTGAAGAGATCGCCGCCGACCGAGAAGAGCAGATCGTGGCGCATCAGCAGCGCGCGGATCGGCGGACCGATGCGCGGCATCGAGCCGGCGTAGAGCGGATGCGTGAAGGGGAACGAGCACGTGCTCGCGACGCCCTCGGTGATGACGGGCGCCCCGATCAGCTCGGCGACTTCCGCCAACTCGGCGAGCGCGTCGCCGTGGGCGACGGCGTCACCGGCGATGATCACCGGGTTCTTGGCCCTCGCCAGGAGCTCGGCGGCGCGCGCGATCGCCGCGCGATCACCGACGATGCGCGGCGCGACGCGCGTCGGCGCGCCCAGATCCAGATCGCGCTCGGCGTTCAGGACATCCACCGGCAGCGAGAGAAAAACGGGTCCGCTCGGATGCGCGAACGCGGTCTTCACCGCGCGGTGCACGATGCGCGGAAGATCCTCGAGGCGTCGCGCCTCGGTCGACCACTTCACGAGCGGCGCGGCCATCGGCGGCAGATCCGACCAGAGGATCGGCTCGGTCACGTTGAACCCCTGGTCGTGCTGGCCCGCGGTGAGCAGCATCGGCGCGCCCGACTTCGCCGCGTCGTAGAGCATGCCCATCGCGTTGCCGAGCCCGGGCGACACGTGCACGTTCACCGCCGCGAGCCCGCCACTGGCCTGGGCGTAGGCGTCCGCCATCGCGATCGCGACGGCCTCCTGCAGCGCCAGCACGTAGTGAATGCCAGGCTCGCGCGCGAGCCCGTCCATGAGCGGCAGCTCGGTGGTGCCGGGGTTGCCGAACATGACCGAGACGCCTTCCTGCCTGAGGATCTGGAGGAACGCTTGCTTGCCAGTGATGTATGCCATGGTGGCAGATGATAAGCTCACAAGCATCGGTTACGAAAGGTGCGATCGAAGGATCGGGATGCGTCCGATATGACCTTGCGGCCCACGTCAGTCGTCACCCTGGCGAGACTCGGACTCATCGTCGTCGCGTTGACGGCTTGCGGGACCGCCAGCGGTTACATGAGCCCGTCCGGCTCGACCGTCACGCTGATGGCCGGATGGGAGCACCGCTTTACGCTTGACTGGGCCGTCGACCCAGAGCAGGGGCAGTCCCGTCGGGTCCGAGGCTACATCTACAGCAAGTACGGGGAAATGGCCGAGCCAGTGCGCATTCTGGCCCAGGCGCTCGATTCGTCTGGAGCTGTCGTAGGACAGCGGATCGCGTGGGTGCCAGGCGGAGTGAACGGTTTCCAGCGCGCCTATTTCGAGGTTGCGCCGCTGCCGGCGGCGGCGACGTACCGGGTATCGGTCTGGGACTATACCCTCCTGCAGAACCCCGGTTCTGGCTGGATCTGACACGAGCGCCGGGCACGAGCGGCTCGATCGCAAAACCCGCTGCACGGCCCTCTGATAAGCTCTCTTTC
>WNFO01006269.1_pt1 | contig 10495 bp, 7 predicted proteins | sample 5400251 | NCBI WGS metagenome assembly WNFO01 (sample SAMN13153354, study PRJNA577476) | soil metagenome | isolation source: 100 cm saprolite under Madrone tree | place: USA:California | collected 2016-06-14 | reverse complement strand
ATCATTTACGCCTCTCTGCCCAATCCACTGGCACTACTCAACAGTTACAGTACGTCGCGTAACTCGGGGGCACTCCGAGTACTGGTATCGTACTGTACCCCACACCATACGGGTGCACGTTCGAGTACTGTACCGGCAGTGCCTGTTCATTTTTACGAATCTGAGTCGGCCCTCGTTTCATTTTTCATGTTCAGTTCGAGTCGCCCGCAAAAAACCTTTTCTTCCGCTATATTGATGGGTGTGATAGAAGGGGAGAGCGGAAAGGAGTAGCCCGCCCCGCCGTGAAGCGCATACGCTGCCGCTCCCGCTCACTCACGCCGGCGGAGATAGGTGTAACGATGTTACTTTGGTCGTAGGAGGAGCCCCCCGATCTGTATTCAAATACGAAAGTACGCGGGTATGACCAAGCCAGCTCTAGTCAGCAAGTTCAGCCCCAGCTCAGCCAGCCCCGACCAGCCCATCCAGGTATGTATGTACAGTATATCAACCACCGATCTCGGTTCCATCAAATAGACATGGTTTGTTTTCGTTATCATATATATTGTTCTCCCTTCTTACTACGTCACACAGTGACACACGCCAACGACAACCGCCCCTTTGCTGCGTCGTTGAGAGTGAATTGAGTATCCACATCAACCCGATTCAGGGCGCACGTGGCGCATTTAGCGCATCAGTTTAGTTAGTTGGTTGCGCGACACTATGGGGCATCACAGGGTTGCCAAATGTAGTCGTCGGCAAGTCAATGGCAAGTCAACGTGTTGTGAGTCTTATCGCTACAGATCGCTTATAGTAGGGTTCTTTACAATAGTAACTTTACCGTGACAGTATAGTGTGTCTAAGAGCTGCCGTAAATTGATCTCAAACTCTTCGGCTGCTGGCCATTTCACTTGGGGCAGTGGTAAGTGCACCCGGTACATAATAGAGGTCATGTACATGTTGCTTGCCACAGCTAGTAGTGCAACTCAAGTGAGGTAGTTTCTCGCCTTACAGCACGATTAGTAGTTAGTACCGGGCAGTCTTCGCTCCGGGTCTTTTGCGGCGTACTGCCACTAGCGGGTCGATATATACCGTCGATAAAAGTCATATGGTTGTCCATGTTTCATTCCGTCGGATGGTAGATGGGTAGCCAAGCAGAAACTGTGACCCTGACCAGGAAGGACGACGAATTGTTCTAAAGGGGTAACTCCGGAGCCAGCATCTCCACATTTCCCCAATTTCACACCAGTCACCTGTATCCGCTCAACAACCTCTTAAGAACTTAGAACTAGAGATCACAAAACAAAAATGGCATCGCTACACTGCCGGTGGGGCGCAGTTGAGTTGACGAGTTTGGGGGTTAAGAGCACGGACGCCCGAGTCGGGTTCCGTACCCCATGACCAGGGTCAGTTAAGTTTGGGTCAGTTGAGAACCAACCGGTAAATGATGCATACGCATATGTGATTGATATTGATGCATGATGGGGTCTCTATATACCATCAGTGCTTTTGTACATCGTGCGGGTCGTGCGGGTAGATTACAGTTTGCCCCCACGGCGAGTGATCTCCGACTCGGACTCTCGGACTGCTTCTCGCCGCTCGCTGCTCATAAATCAATGTATATACTTTGCTTTGCACCAACTATCCACAACCCCATCTTCTGCCCCCGGACGCCACAGAAAGATCCGGTCAACCATTCATGCTATCCTACAGAGTTTTTCGCAAGTAATGTAAAACTGGTTAGAGTGATGTGGTGGTGGTGCTCCGCGCTAAGCCGTGCAATCCCATCCGCCGGCGGCGGTGGCTGCGGGTTGAACAGACCGTGACTCAGAGAAGTTCCCTGTCGCGTCGCATCTGCACGTTTATTATTAGCAGAGCAGTGCACATACAAATCAGATTGGACGTGATAAGTTTACGCGTCCATGCATCCATGCGCAGTGCATGGTAGGCTTGTCTTTGTTCTTCGAATACATGGTCTCGGCCCGGTTTTGGTTTTTTTTAGAAAGCCCCTTTACTCCACATCCTTTCAATCAAACGCCAACGCGCGCGCCTCGCTCATCTCTCTTTCTCTCGCTCATGCTCATGCAGCCTCACCTGCCATCTGGTTCAAACTCTATCTTAGTGGGCCAATTTCAAACTCTGTCGTATTATAGCCAGATTACAGTACTACATGTTGCAAGGTCATGTTGCGCCGCAGCCGCCGATTCCAAACGGATCATCATTTTTTATTAGGGGGGACTTTCTTCCCCCCTCCCCACCCCAGCGGCTCCGATTTGGTTCCGAAGGGGGGTAATCTCGCGCGCGCCAAACTGGAAGGAAGGTTCAAAACATGGACCATAACTGTAATGCCTAGGGGGTACTAGGGGGTTGGGTGCAGCATTTTCCAATTTGCCAGTTTGCAACGCAGCGTGCTAGGGATCAGACTGTGACGGGTCTGCGATGATCGCTCTGTCGCCCCATTTACAAACAAGGGCAGTTACAATTGCTATGGATCGACCCGCGGTCCCGATGAGTTGAGTTGGTTATTAGTGCGGACTTTCAGATAGGTAGCCAAGGGTACGGTGCGTAGCCTTTATTCAAATTCTTGGTGCAATCCTGTTGCTCATAGTGCGTTCTCCTCGGTTTGACATTTGGTGCAAAACGCCAGAGTATGCCATTTAAAGCCCAACTTTTTCAATGATGACCGGTTGGCGCTGTAGTGTGTACCTTTTTCGAAAGGGAAAAACGTGCATGGATTTTTCGTTTTGCCATGGCAGACATCGTACCGGGCTTCATCAGCGATCCCGAGATGCTTCTGGTGCATGCGTTGGAACCATGGACTGGACTTCAAGCACTCAGAAGTAAGTTACTGGAAACCTGGGCTTCGCCGCCGTAACTGTCAATCGGCGGTGATTTTCGGAGGCTTTAGGAATGTCACGGAACCTCGGAATCTTCCGTTAATCACGTGATCTCTAACGGGGATTGAGTCAAAGTAAGTTGTTTGTTTTTGCGGTGTTCCCCAGTCGAGCTTCTTCTTGATTCGATGATCCGCATTGTCTCCAACCTTCTACTACCTCCGGTGGGTAACCGTCACCGTCACCTCACATGTACACCGTTTTTTGGTTTTCGGCATAGACCTCCCATGAACAACACACCGACCATGACGGATCAGAACGATCAGTCGTTATGCAAGTGCGTCTGTTAAGGTATCAAATTCTGATGCCAGCCCCCCTCCCTTCTTTCACCATCTACTAGAAAAGACAAAAAAAACGCTCGCAACATATGCGCAACGCCACTAGTGCAACTCATATTCAGGCCCATCTTTGTCCTCGTGGGTATTTCACGAATAATGCATAAAGGTGCTTGACTATCGGGGACACGCAACCGAAGGTCGGACGGCGTGTTTTGGCCGGTAGCTTTTAAGTTTGCTTCGTTTCAACATCTGCACGTTCTTGTTTCTTGTTGCACTGTAACAATTCCGCAGCCGAATCTGTGTGGGGCGTGTATGCCATTTAGAGAAATGGCACCCGGCCACGTGGCGCAAACACGACACTGCAGGACTCTTCGTTGCAACTTCTTCTGTGAAGGCCAACCACCGCGGAATGCTGCCATCTACCTCTGTAAGTTATAGACGTTCTTGACGTATGAGTTACGTGGCCTGGGGGTCCTCAGTCTGGCCAGAATGTGTTGTGGGGTTTTATATCAGGTACACCCGGTAGCGTCTCTAATGAGTTGAGGTGAACGTTGATGGTGTGCATGTGAGGTGGAACAGGATTAGGACCTGTGATCTAATGACACGCCAGCACGATATCGTTCTGAGAGATCATCACGGCCTCGATTCCCACCTCAGCACTCCCCTCCAACCGGCATGGAGTCAGTACACCGTACACAATACACGCTATGATCATTAATATCTCTGAGAGCCTTCAGAGCGGAAATTGATTCTGGTCCTTTCTTTTAAGGGGGAGACAGCAAGAACGGGTCTAAACTAACTTGGCTGTTTCGTTCTGAACCACAAAATGAAACGTTCCCGTCGTAAGTTATTGCGTATTGGATCCGGGGGCATGCCCACATGTGAATGAGCGATTGTACCGCTGTTGTAGCCAACTTAGCACATGTGAGAAAGCGAGAGAAGGCCCATAAAATTTGATCTCAATTTGTGATGGGCGCAGGGCCGATCCGATCCAAGATCAAGGGCCCACCGGCAGTCAACTGGATTTACATCGGCGGACACGAATGATGACCCACTTCACTCCAGGCGGGCAAGGCACCGACGACCAAGAGGTGTACGAACGAAACAGTGATGGACGGAAGTAAACGGGGGAGATGTTGAGATCCGGGTAAGGTAAAAAATAAGATTCCCAGTTTCGAGTTTGAACTTACCTGTTATTCGAGTTATAACCAATTCGAAAAACGAAAAAGTGTGTGTGTCGAGGTCGATCTTATCCGTTATCCGAAGAATGACACGGGTGTCCAAAAACGGGAACAAATACGAATACGAACATCCGCCAACTCGGAGAAAGCACAACTTTGGTACAGTCGTGATGGCGATGGCGGGTTGCGGCGGTCCAGACTCCAGAGCGGCATGCAGCGGGCCTGCGGCGAACTTGAAGGTGGGATGGGAGGGGCCACTGGCTAGGAACATGGGGAAGGATCCATAAAAGGAAGTTTCGGTTTCAAAGAGCGTTCCGAACTGGGCTTCGAATGCGTTCGAACGCCACGTAAAAGGCTGTGATGTGAACGAGCCTCTGGCGTCCGTCCTCTTGGGTTCGAGTTCGACAGCTATCACTTTTACCCTGCCCGTCCATGCTTCAATTTGCCACAACTTTTTTTTTTTAATGGATTACGGTTGCCATCTGCATAAGTTACTATAGTTCACCGCTGGATTGGTTGTATATACACTCTCAGAACAAAATTAGCTTTTTGTGGGTAAACTAACGGTCCTTCCCCACCATCCAACACACGTTGTGTCTTTGGAGAGGCGCATACGTATATATTCCCAACAAAGACGTGAGGCAGTACGGGATTTGCCGGAACCGATATGGAGTTGTGCGGATGGGACCGATGATGGACGTGGTGCATGCTTCGCGAGAAGAGATGGTACCTACGGTGATGGCAGGATATGAAAGCTGTTGACCAAGGTTCATCGGGTATAATGCCCACTGTTCCGTTAGCAGGAAGGCAGGGCAAAGGCGGTATGACATCACCGTCGTCACGAATCCACAATGGCACCAGAACCTTACTGTAACTGTAACACGATATAGTACTTGGCCGTGGGCCTTCCGCTGCGCATATGATGAAAAGGATACTTCCCTGGTCGTCATGATCGTTTCAGGTAGACCAGTAATTGGCTTGGCTTGGATCCACTTGACTTGGGGATATCCACACCATCCCGCTCGCTGTTGCACATGGCGCGCCATTATGGGTTGGGACGAAAGTGACGTGCTGGTACTAAACCATTCGTGTAAAGGACTACTGCACGACTGAAGCGAGGATCGAGGAGTTTTTGCCCCCGAAAGCCAATCGAATAGAGTCATTCTCCAGATACAGACTCCGCCATAAGGGCGATGTGTTTGCGATTATTGATCGATTAATCCGTAAAAGGAAGTCCTCGGCCGTCGATCACCGCCAATGAGTACTGGAGCCCCTGAATCCATCTCTCCTCCGTTCCCATCATACTGTACTCGGTCTGAAACAAGACGAGATGATCGTATGATCGTAAATGTAAATGTTCCCACGTGAGGACTCGGATCGAGTTGCCATTATCACCTGGCACCCCCACATCGCATCATCTAACTTAGCAGCAGACTCAGACTGGACGATCATACGGAAGTTGTCAAGCAGGTGACCTCTTAATGCAGTAACTAACTCAACCACGTCTAATGCCAGGCAACTCGACTCGGGATCGGGATAGGCACAAGGGATGCTGTCGTGGCACGTCAGGATAAACTGAAAGGGCGCGCGCGGGTTCCGAGAGAACAGTTTCACTTTTGAAAGGTTGTTGCTGTTGGTGGGTTCTTAACCGACTTCCTCGAGTCCGACGTTCGTGGTACTGTAGTCAGTTGTAGTTCGCACGATCTAAGGATCGCAAATTGTTGTATGTTATATCGGGAGGCTGTCGTGATGGATCGTCATGACCCCCGATGCCGATCAAGGGACCCGTTCCTCGTGTTTTCCTTATTTTGCGTTGCTGCGGGGCGGGTGCAGTGAGGTAAATGGAGGGAGCCGATCCTCGTACTGTATGAGAAGGGAAGAGCGACGAGGAGCACAAGACTCGGAGCGAGCGCCGCCGCCACATTGATGGGGGGGGGCCGCACAGGGCGACTTTGGAAACCCGAATGCTGGGCCGCAACCCTTGCTGTCACATACCATTGCATTTCCGTGCCCTGAGTTGGTTAGGCTTGTGAGGTTGTGTGGGACAGAAGAGGATGGTAAGCATGGCTTCCCTGACTGGCGCTGTCAGAAAGGCGTACACGGAGGCTTGACAGTAAGGCCGACGGGATGCCGGAAGGACGCGTATACGGTAAGTACATGTAGGGATTTGCATTTCGAGCCTGATGAGAAGCATGTGGCACCCGTGCTAAGTCGCACGTCGTGTGTCGAAGAACCTTCCTCGGGCCCGCGCGCTCTGGGAAGAGTATATTCAGTTGCTTACAAGTACTACTACACCTACAGGTGTTTGAGGTCGGCATTGCACTGTCACCGACCTTGTGTAGCACATGTGAGCACCCACAGTAGCCTATATCGCGCTCTCCCCTTCCCACGACGATTGAATCACACCACCACCTGTCAAGACAATGCTATTGAATACACTAAACGCTGTGACCGAAACTCGCCTCGCAGGACGGCTAAGAACCGGTACCGGGGACATGTGGTCAAGCTGGAGCCACCATCAACAAACTTAGTAACATACCAATTTGACCAATTTGAATGGAGTGGCTGCCCCTGTGTGTGAGCACCAGACCTCAGAGTCATACGATACGATATTCGGCCTTGATGGTGGTCCTGAACTTAACACCATGTAATAAGTTACACACGCGCGCCCAACCCCACACACACACACACAAAACAAAACATGTTACGGCTATTGTCATCATCTCGTCGGCTCGCTGACTGGCCCGGACAAAGTTTCAAAACAGGGCTAATAGAGTACGGTACCGTACGCTCAAAAGAGGAGGACTAGTTAGGCCCCCAACACGCTCAGATCGAACGCGCGGTCTCGTCGCGTAAGTTATACACATGGCTGAACTTACTAAAACACGCCGCCACCCTCCGTTTCTCACAACGCGTCGTCGTGGAGCCAATGAGCAGGCGTGGGTGAACTCGGACGTTTGGGAGGAGCCTCATGTGTACGTATGTCCGTGTAATACAGATGTACCGATATGTATGTAAAAACCGTGCGGTACCTTTCCGCCGGCGGCCTGGCCAGGTGTGTGTGTGTTTTTGTTTTTGTTCACCCATTCAAGGCCATTGCGAATTTGCGATATACTGCAATCCAGCCCCTTCGCGTCCATCATTCGCATTCACACGGAGCGAGGCTGAAGCGCGCGTTAACTTGTGCGCCACTTACTAACCCCCCACGACCTTCGATTTCGACTTGTGTATTTGTTATTCGAATTCGGAATTTGGGTTTTTTGGACAATTACAATCCAATGGGTTCAGGGTCTTGCCAACGGGGGGACACCAACCAACGCGGCCGCCATCCATCGGGATGATATAGTTTATGTAGTAAGTTTATATACTTCAATTGTAAAACCCGGCCGGTTGGGTCGACCCTCGGAGTCGTGCATGTGCACGGACGATGATGCAGTCAGACAGACGCATGGGTCTACGTGGAGCACGACCACGAGATTGGATTCGTTTGGTTCAATCAGACGTTTCTCCAATCGATGTATGATGAGGTGAATGAACCGTGAACGGCGGATGGGGTGGGTACTATCGCAGTATGAGTCCCTCTCATTGCTCAGTTCCATGGGGGACTCGGTACTACCAGCGCTGCTTTACTCTCCCCTGACGTCAACGACGTTCTATAGTAACGTACTCCGTGATCCGATGTTGAATGCCGATGTTGGTGATGATGATGTTGTTGTTGATGATGGATGATGGATGATGATGATGATCTTAAGTGTCCTTGGCACCTTCACGTTCCAGTTCAAGTTCGGACTCAAGATCCGCCAGTGTCACTCACACCCGGGCCACCTGAAGTTGCGGCATTGGCTCATTCAAGTTGATTGATGGGGGGGGTTCATGGTCATGAACTAAAACTCACCCCATCACGAACTGAACACCATGGGGCCGCCGCCCAGGCGCGAAGGAGACCGGCAAAATCAATGGGTTAAAAATATGTGGGTGTGCAGTGCTGTACTTGTTGTAGCAGTTTGGTGTGATCGCCCGCCTTCCCAGCGGCCGCGCCGAACGGTCGAGAATAGAATAGATACTGTATTGATTGAGGATCAAACGATTTACAGTTCCGGAGTCGACGCGCAACGCACGCACGGCGATATCATCCAACCAACCAACCAGCCAACAACCGACTTCCAATTGGGAGGGGTCGGCCCTTGGATAGCATACCGAAATTACGGGAATGATAGCGACGGCGTGTCGTTCTATACTAATTTGAGAAGTCGGTTTAGCCTCGTCGAGGTTGAGCTTGACGCCTTGCAGCCTTGCACTTTGGTCCTTGCACTTGCGCGCCCCGGCACATTGACTTGCGACCGTTGGGCATGCATGCTCGTGTCGTGTCTAGGTATCCTGGAGTAAGGTAATTGGGCCTGGAGGTCGAGAGAAAACCACGGAATATTATGTGTCTGGCCCTGCCAGTGCCAGTGGCCAGGCGCGCACATTCAAGTTATGACAAGTGCCCCATTCACGTCGATGACAGGCAATTGACATCTACGGTTTGTAACCCAAAATGGGGATGGAGAGGTGATTCAGTTGTTTAGGGCTCTCCTCGGGGTGTCAAAAGGCCCACCCAGTCCATTGCACAGGACTGACTGACTGACCGCGGTTTCCGAGTTGCGTTACATCACACTTCATTCATTCCCGAAACCCCGCATAGCGAGAGAACTTGGAACAAGAGACGGTTCAGTTCGGTCTCGAGGTCAGAAATAGCGCGTCGTTACTATGAGGTTCTATAAACTAAAACACTAGCTTCCGGAGGCCATGTTCATTATGTTCCAAGTCATCAATGACGTGCACTTGTTGTCTGAGCGACAGGCATCAAAGCAGCTTCAGGTCTTCTTTGCGGTGGTCGCACATATTTGCGAATGAGACGGGTGCAATTCGCTACTGCGCAGCAGCGCCACAAGACGACTTTGCAACATTTCGATGATGCCAAGCTGTCCGCGGGATAAGTAAACAAGACTGCGCCGGGTCCGACCGTAGCAGAAAGCGGAGTTGTCGGCGCTCAGACCGCGACGTACATTGAGGAAAAGCATGTCTATAATAGTACACGGAGCGAAGAAGACTCTTAAAAGAATAACCTGAATGTATGTATGTAGCATGCTGGCGGTGTAGCACGCGGCTACCCAGCGTCCAAGCGGGAAAACAAATGAATCGGCATCACCAACGAAGCACGAGGGGGCACAGTAAAGAAAGAAACCATCGTGCGTTGCCAACGGCGTAGTGGGGTGTGATGTGTGATAGGTCGGGCTTCGCGGACAGGTGCACAATTCAGTTTTCTACAGCTTGCAATATCCGTGACGGAGAGGTTGGGTGAACATACGTGCTTATCGTGTGAAAAGCCTCTTTCCGCGTAATTGCCGCGCGGAACCAACGCGTCCCGTCTCTTCCTGGTACATGCGATACGCCTCGCGTAAGTGATCTGGAGACAGAGGTCCACTTTCACCGCGACGCTCCTGGACGGCGCGAGCTACAGATCGATGGCGATTAGATTTGTTTGCAGAGTGCGGGATCAGTCAGGATACGCCACCTTTCTCTACAATTTCTCCGACAAAGACTTTGGTGAATCCAGCCACGATCTGGGCGACAGGCATGGAGACTTGTTGACCGAGGCTCTGTTGAATTACCTGCCAAGACGCCGAGTCCGGACATGGGCGTCAAGGGAATGGAATGGATTGGAAGTCGTGGCTTACCTTTCGAACAGCCTGCTTCGGGAGGGCATGACGGCGATATGCCTCAAAGCGCTCATACTGCTCCGGCGTAAAGTTGTCCATGAGCACCCTAAAAGCGACGAGTTGGGGCTTCTTGAGGGAGAGAGCAGAAAAGGGAATGAACTAGAACGCACTTGAGGTTGTCCTTGGATTGGCTCTGCCAAGAAAGTTGCGCAGAGTAGTCGTCATCGGCCATGGCAGGAAGTAGTTCATCTTCGCCTTCGACCTCCTCTTCCATTGCACCTATGGGCCGCTGTGGAGCTCGAGGCGCGGAAGTCGCGAAGGTCGGATCGGCGACTGGTACATCTGGAGCAGGGGTCACGGGTGCTGGGGCGGCGACAGGGGCGAGGGGGGTTGTCGGGACTGGCTGTGCCCAGAGTATTGGGGTGGTTGTGGCAGGGCTTTGAGCGGCACTTGTAGCGGCGGAG
>WNFO01006266.1_pt1 | contig 10498 bp, 15 predicted proteins | sample 5400251 | NCBI WGS metagenome assembly WNFO01 (sample SAMN13153354, study PRJNA577476) | soil metagenome | isolation source: 100 cm saprolite under Madrone tree | place: USA:California | collected 2016-06-14 | reverse complement strand
CGGACCGCCTGGCAATATCCAGGCCGTGTCCGACATCATCAGCGAAACCGGGGATACGGTGGTGGTTCGCAGCTCGGTCACGCTGACGATCAACCTCAAACAGCCTGTCGTTTCCGACCGGAACTTTGTCGAGGTGAAGCTGGTCGGCAAGAGTACGGAGTTTCCGCGCGAGCATATCGGGGTCTATGCCTCGTCGCTCATTCCGATCCCACCGCGGCTGCTATACCAGCGCCGCAACATTCGCGGCAGCCAGCTCAAGGTCACCGATCTGTCTAACTATCGCGGCAAGCGCATCTTGGTGATGACCGGAACCGAAGACGTCGATCATCCGCGCAAGCTCGACGAATCCATCGTCGAGTGGCTCAACCAGAACGGCGCGAAGGCGGATTTCATTTATCTCGGCGATCGCGGGATCGTAGGCAATGGCCACATGATGATGCTTGAGAAGAACAGCGATGCGCTGGCCGAGCATATCATGTCCTGGATCGAGAACGGCTGAGCTCAACACTGGTCTTACCAGCTGCCCCACTGCCAGGCTGGCGCAGGGACGAATCTCGACCCTTAAGGAATGGTTATCGAATTTGCGCTGGACTGTGTTGAAAGCGCAACACTCCACGTAAATTTGCGCCTCGGTATCCAAGCACACCCACGGCTAGAAGGCGGCGTGTGAAATTGCGGATCGGGTGTTCGTCGCAGGCCGAACCATTGCCAGAGCCGCCCGGCCACGCCCGCGATCTGACTCAGGAGACCTCCAACATGTCCATGGAAGCGCATCTTGCGGAACTAAAACGACGGCATCGGGCCCTGAAAGCGGAGATTGCCGAAGCCCGTGCTCATCCGTCGATCGACAATCTTCAAATCGTTGAGTTGAAACGCCGCAAGTTGCTGGTAAAGGACGAAATCGCGAGCCTCCGCCACTAATCGCTGAGGCAAACCATCTGACGAAGGCTCAGCATAAGGTAGCCGGGGAGCTGCTCCCGGCTCCTCGGGGGAGACAATCATGCGCATTGCGATCATGAGATGATCAATAGCGCGAAACTGATCGGGCGCAACGGTGCCGGGGCACAGCCACCACGTCTTATGGTGGTTGCCCTTTGATAACGTGTCATGGAGTGTGCTGTAGGAAGTCTATTTCTGCGAGTGTGAAGCGGTTCACACATCTCTCGCGATTTTCTCGACACTCTGGTGCCAGGAGGCAGACATGGCACAGAACCCAGATAGCCTCGCATTTAGGTTCGCGTTGGTTCTTGCGTTGGCGGTGTTCGTCCTAGCAGTCACGAGTTGGGTGGTCCCCCCAAACCTTGCGAACGATACGGCCGCGCCGCACAGCGAGCCGATTTACCGGGCTCAACATATGAGTTTGCTCTAGGGTCGATGTTTGGCCGCCATGATCGCGCGAGCCATCACCAAACCCGCGGCGCACTCATGCCCGACCCCAATCTTTGCGCGGGCCAAAATTTCAGACATGGGTCCACAAAAAATACCCCGCTGATATTCACCGACTGGTGGCATCATTTTGAGGACTTGAGGTGGCGGGCGATCAGTTGAAGAGCTTGTTCAACAGCTCATTGAGCGCACCTTTTCCCGCCCGCCTGGCCGCCGCCGTGGTGTCGAAATAGATTGATGATCGCTTGATCGGGTTGGCGTTTCCAGCCCGGTAAATCTCCCACCTCCACGCCTTCGGAGGCAGTGCCCTGTTCTTCACGACAACCGAATAGTCGGTGCGTTCATAGTGCGGTTTGGCCATCGGAGAATTATGCGCACGACATCCACCAATTTCCTAGGGCCGAATTTCGCGAGTGGAAAAGCGGTGGATAGCAATTCGCCAGAAGTCTGCTCAGTGTGCGAACGGCGCCTTGATTGCGGCCTACCTCCGACGCTACGGCGACCGGCCCAGGCAACCGAAGTACAATCGTTGCCGTTCAGTCGATCGCGCGGCTTTTCCACTTTCGAATGAAACCGAGGCCGTACCGCCCTTTTTTGCCGGCGATCGCATGGCTGAGGCTGAGCACCTCACCCATTTTGGTCATCGCCTCGGGGAGATGGGATTGCGGCCGCGTCTGTCCGTCACCGACGGTAAAACCCGCTCTGTCGCGAGCTATGCCGCGCACGCGCGAGCCAATGCGAGCGTGTGCTCGCTGGGGAAAGATCCGTTGGCTGACGTAACTTCTAGCCGCGTCTGTCTGCCCCCATCTTCGTTGACGAACGAGAGCTCCCAATGTGTTTCTGGGCCTTTAGTCAAAGCAATTCTGACGGTGTGCTGCTCGGGCAAATCGGTCATCGATAATTGACCCTTTTGCCGAACAAGATGCTCATATGTGCAGGTCGCGAGGCGCTGGTAGCTGCCGTCGAGATGGTCAACGACTATGGGATTTTCAAAAAGGAGCTGAACAGGACTGGCACAGCCGCATAGGATGATCATGGATATCAGTAGCGCTACGGACGAGAACTTCATGTTTCTCTATCGCACTGAACCTCGGATCTGTCTTTAGAGGGCAGCACGTGCCGGTCCAAGACGTACTCCCATTCCACCCTGTTTGTCTCGAGCGTATTTCGGCACTCAAACGTCAAAACATGGTTAAACATGTGCACGGAAATTAGTTCGTAGCTCGGCGGTCGAATGACGCCCCCAAGCCGCGCCGGGCTCCCGATTTCACCCGATGAGGATTGGAAGCCGCCGCGACGGTGGCTGTCCTGGCAGTCCTCGCGCAGTCGCAGCATGCGATCAGAGATTAGCATTCTGCGCTCGGGCCGCCGCGAGGGCTTCGCGTTGCCGCGCCTCGGGCTGCTGAGGAAGGCCCGGCAACCAGTTCCGTCAAGACAGACATCCGGCCGCAACGGCGCGCCGTGCTGTCCGTCGGCTCGACTCAAAATTTTCTTGGACGGTGTGGTCGGGTTGGCGAAGCGGCCCTAGAATGCCGTTGTGGGGCGGCGGACGCAAGGAGGTCGGCCATGGGTGTGCTCTTATCGCTCACAGTCGCGGTCCCGTTAGTCTGCTTGGCGTTGCTAAGTCTATTAAGCTTTGTGGGAATTGTGACGCTCGGTGCCGTCATCCATATGGTTGGCGCGGCCAACCCGGGCACTGGCGGTCGCATCGGCGCACGCTCGCCTGCTCGATGCCGGAGTCTTCCTAGCGGGTCGCGCAATCCGTCAGTTGAGTTCGCCGGTCCCGGCATGTTGGCCACCACCGCCCGGACTCAACGAAATTCCGATGACCCTAAGCCGCACCTGTACTCGCAATAGAAAAACTCGATGAGATCCGTCGAGACACGCGTATTGTCGCTTTTGACGTCCAAGGATCTGAAGGGCTCGAGAGCGCAGCCCCGCCATTTCCTGCAGCGGCGGAGGGGATCCAGGATGTTCCTTTTTACGGACCGAGCCGCACTCAACCGATGACATCGATGCGGCATTCGCCGCCATGTCCGCCAAAAATGCCGACTCCACGCCCTGATCCTTCATGATCTCGCCAAGCGGGCCGAGCGGCACGGCGATCCGTACGAAAACCTGGAAGACATGTATCACTTCGCCGAAGTGAGCTGGGCGCGGGGCCACAATAGTTTTTGAAAGCTCGACGCTGGAACCGCAATCTTTACGGTAATCCCATCCATATGTGCTGATGCGACGTTCACTCCAACGATCTCAACTGCATCGCCATTCGAGCGAATGAGTGGAGCTCCTGAATTGCCAAGCATAACTGCACAATCATGTACGAGCAGACCATTCGGAAGAATTTCCCTCACTCCGCAATCCGTATCAGCTGTCATTATGAACTGCTTTGGTTGTCCGAATCCTCCGACCATGACTCGACTTCCAACGCTGGGAGGATTATTCGCGAGAGAAACAGGCTTGATTTCCCGCGCAGGCGGGTGTGCCAATGTTAATAGTGCCCAATCGCCCCTTTCTGACGCTTCGGTGCCATCGGGTTTATAGTCGAGACCGGTAACGAATTTTGAGATGCGCAGATCTTCGCGATATTCACCCTGTCTGTAGCCGATAAGAAAATGCAACGACGTTGCTTGGAGTAACACGCCGTTTCGACGATTGTAAAGACAATGAGCTGCCGTCACGACTTCTGTCTGGGAAACGACTGCTCCTGTGCAAGCTCCGCCTGCACCATTGTAGAGCTTGCCAATCGACGACCAAGGATAGTCATTTGTGTCTACGGGTAAGAGGTCGTGACAGTCCGCTCGTGCTACCACGGTCGCTAGAACTGCAAAGACCAAAATTAGGTGCGCCCGCATTGAATTGGAATTCTACTGGTTTCTAAAATTGCTGAGCGTCTTGGGACTTCGTCCTGAAAGGGGGGAATGCTTCATTCGTCCTGTCTAATTATAAGAGACGGGGATTAGTTTAGTTCCCTTACCGGAAAATGAGTTCACGTATATTGCTGTGGTTGGATCGGAATTGCGTCAATGAAGCGTCTGCCGGAGCAGATGAGCCTGCCCCGCTGAGGCCACTGGCCAGGCCGACGGCGGTGCTCGGCCTCGAATTCCAGACCAGCTGCTCGCGCTGGCCGACGGAATGTTTGAGTGACAGAACGCATGACCCGTATTGGTACTCAATATCGTTTAGTCGCTTTGCACAAATTTGGAAGCATCGGAGCGAAGCGGACATCCGCGAGCGTCGTGGGCGCCTCGATCCCGCAAACATTGGTATGTGGTCGAATGTTATTGTGCGCGCCAAACTTCGATCGAGAGTAGCTTTGCTCACTCGGCAATACGCTCGATGGTCTTTTTCTCGATGATCGGCCCTATGTCTGCCCGGCGGCGTCATATGCATGTGGCTCCCGCCGTCAGAAAGAGCCACGAGCGGGGTTGGAATGCGCCAAAATGTGACAGCCATCACATCCTGACGGCGGCCGATGTGAAACCATTTTAAATTAAGGCGGGGCCCACAGCGCCCAGAGGATTGTCCGGATATGCCGAAACGGTGCGGTAGCCCCGCTTCGGCCGAGCTCCTTCACGCCGGGACATTGGGGACAGTAGAAACCGAATGGGAGAAGGAAATGAGGGCATCTTTTGTTTTCGGAGTCGTCGTTGCCGCCATGCTTGCCGCACCGTTTGTCGCGATGTCTTGCAGTGAGGCATCGGCCCAACAGCGAGCAACGTGTTCGCAGGCACGATCACATTGCGGTACGCAGCGAGTCTGCCAAAGGCGGTATGAGACCTGCGTCGAAAGTGGTTGCTGGACTGTAGGGCTTCTAAAAAGATGCGGATATGAGAAGGAATAATCGTGCAAGAAAGCAAGTATTCCAAGCGAGTCGAAAGGCGATCGCTCACAAATTTCCGGAATGATAGGCTCGCCGCACGCTGAGCTCAGCAGCCTGCACGGCGCGCTCGGGGGGGAGCGAGGCGGGAGGGCAAGGTACATCTCGTTGACCGGAATATATGAGCGGAGAACGCCGCATCGTCTGTGATCTGTGTTCACACATTTTTGCCCATTTGGAACCCAGCTTCGCGGGTTTGGGGAAAGAGCAATGGGGACATCGGAGCCCGATCGTTCGGGCGCCGGATCGTGGGATCGGAGCTGCTCGAACATTCTTAATGCAGCTCCCCTTGCTACGACCGCAAAACTCTTTGCGGGGTAAGAACACATCTGGGCGCAACATTGCCTGCGACGTGCCAGTGACGATAGGCGTGTTCATCTCTTTTGTGCCCTAGCAGAGAACGTAGCCGGATTGAACGAAGTGACATCCGGGATGCACGCCTACATCTGCGACCGGCTCTGGCAAGTGTTGGGCATAATCCGCCGGTGATGCGCTTGCTCCATGCGCCTAATTGCGGGCGCGACAGCGCCAGCTTCGCGCTCTTCAATGGCGGCAAGCGCAGTGTCTCGCCCTTGACCTAAAACGCGGCCGAACGGACCCGGTTGCAGCTCTTGGTGAAACGCGCGGATGTCATCGTCGAGCAATTCCGGCCGGGCGTGATGGAGCGGTTTGCGCTCGACCACAACTCGGTGGCCAAGCTCGATCCCATGGTCGTCTATGTTCGATTTCGGGATACGGGCAATGGGGTTTCCACACGCGATGCAGACTCGCATCGAGCTCGCTGCTGCCGAAGTTTTGTGTGAACGTGCTGCGGCTCCTGTCGAATCCCTGCCCGCCCCATCGTCGCACGGCACTTGTTTATCCAGCAACAGTCGGACTTGACCCCAAGGGGCCCTTATTTCGCGCGAGTGTGAGGGCGCTCACATGGTCGCCTTGGTTTACCTTTTACAGTCAGTGACTGTGGACAATGATGTCAATGTGGCATCAGGAGGCGGATATGGGACCCAGAACTACGAGGTTTGCACTTGTCTTCTGGATGGCCCTTGCGATGGCGGCGACCATCCTAGCGATCAAACCGTGGCTAGGCGCGGCCGATGCTCAGAGCAAGTCGACTGTGCCCATTGCGGCGCGGGAAATCATCTACCGGCCGCAACACTGGAATTTGTTCTGAAGCTTCGGCAAACGATGCGCGCAATGAGCGCCGATGCGCCGCTAGGATTGTGGAAAACCGCGAGTCATGGGAGAGTACACTCGCTGCTTGTTTCCACGGTTGACCTGGACCAACCTGACTGAAGAGCCAAACGGATTGAAAGCATCGCGAGGACGAGCGAATGTGAGGGGAAAATGATGATGAGGGCGTTGTTCTTGCGTGTTGCAATTGGGACTTTCGCAGCAATCTCGCTCGGTGTCTCTGCCGCACACGCCGAGTCCGTAAAACCAAAATCTCCCGGGGAGATTGCGGCGGCGAGCAACCGCATTGCCCAGCGCAATGAAGATTGCAAGCGTCAGGCGCAAGAGCAGCATTTGCATCTCGTAAAGCGATACCGCTTCATGCGCGACTGCAAGCGGAGGCAACCGTAGTCCCAGCGCCTGTAACACGCTTGCCCCGGCTCTGCGTCCGGTGCGTGCTTTGCTTCGTGTTCGCGTCACCGCCGCCGCACGCAACACTCGCTTCCAGGCGGCTCGCTAGGCCTCACCTGGGCCGGACTTATACTGGTTGATCGTGCCAGCTTTGCCTGGCGCCCCCTTCATTTCATCACCTGGTCGGCGGAGCAGCGTGGGGAGCACGGGGTTGGTACCGTTGCGAGCTTGCTCGCCTAGACGATGCGGCCGGCGTAGGAATCCGCTTTGGCCAGTCACCTGTACCTTGAAGTTTCGAGATAGTGGCGGCGCTTTCAGCGCTGCAGTATCCCAATTACCCGGCTTGCAAAGCTGAGCCGTTCGGCCATCACCTCAACCACATACGTCAGCAAGGCGTGGCTCAGCATAGGGTTCTCGCGCCTGATGCGCTCATAGGCGCTGGCGCTGAGCTCGTAAAGCACGCTCGCCACCTCGGCCTGCATCGTGGCGCTACGCGGCTGCTGAGTGATGAGGCCCATCTCGCCGATCGTCGTGTGGGGTCCCACGCTACGTACGCGGACCGGGAGCCCGGTTGCGTTGACCATGATCCCGATTCGGCCGTTCAGAACGAAGTGCATGGAGTCGGCGGGATCTCCCTGGCGCACAATCACTTCCCCCGGCTGAACCTCAATCCGCCTACAATGCTGGATCAGCTGGTCAGCATTCTCCGCGCCGCCGAGCGCTTCAATAAACCATTCGCGTAGGGTACTGGCCTCGCTGTCTTGCGTTCGGTAAGCCTTGATGATCACGTTCTCACATGATTCAAGTGCACCGTCAAGATTGAGCGCCACAATGATCTCGTCGGAAATAAATCGTGTGGCGCGGAATGCAGTTTCTACTTCGTGCGGGAGACACGTCAGTGCAATCCGTGTGCCGCACCGGTGGGCGACCTGCTTAATCTGTGCAAAGCTGAATGTCGCAGATGAATCGATTCCCGTAACCAATCGAAAATCAAACAACAAGAAACGGCACTTTTGTTTTGCGAGCAGCGCCTTGACCTGTCGGTAGAGCCGGTTGGCCGAGCCAAAAAATAGGTAGCTGTGCAGAAACATACCCTGAATTTCCCGGCCATATTCCGTGAGGAGCGCCAGTTCGCCAGGTTCGCGGTCGAGGGCGCTGTGGTATTCCGAGCCATCGAAGCTGAACCTGATTGCGTTAACCCGGCTTACGTTCAACGCGAAGGTCGCGCAGCCGACGACTACCCCGATCAGTACACCGGCGATGAAACCCCACTCGACGATGATCAAAGCGATCCCAGCGAGTGATATGTATTCGACGCGTGAGAGATACAGCCACGAAGCGATGAGCCATCGATGAAGCAGATACATGCCACTGTAGAGCAGCAGACCACCTAGGACGAACTTCGGAACGTAAGCGAGGAAGCCAGAACCGGACGCTAGCACGAGCCCCGATATCGCCGCGACCGTCAGCCCAGAAAGCCGCCCTCTACCGCCGAGCTCGTAATTGAGCGTGGTTCGGCTTAAGGAGATACAGCTGACATATCCACCGAGGCTGGCCGACAATAGATTGGCAGAACCGACCGCATTGAGTTCGCGCCCTAGTTCCGCCTCGCGACCAGTTTCAAGTTCAATCCCAGTTGTGTTTAGCAGCACGCTCATAACCGTCACGAAAATCATGGCAATGATGTCGCCGGCGAGTGCCGGGAGTGCTGGCCAAGGGAAATTGCTGAGTTCCGCGAAATTCCACGGAGGCTTGAGCGGGACCGCGACCTCTGGCTTGAACAGCCAGCCAGCCTCTTGTGCCTCGGTTATCGAGATGCCCATGACCAAGAGTGCGAAATGTCCCGCTGCGATAGCTGCCAATATTAGTCCGAGCAGGGCAAGTGGATTTCGAAAACGCCGCAGCCCGAAATTAGAGCGAGATCGCGATCGCTGCGCCCGCAGCAAGCTTAGAGAGACCTGCGGGCCCTAGGAGCACATGGATGTTGGCAAGGGCAGGCCGCAGGTCCGTGATGACCTGGCTAGCACCGGAAACCATTAACCATCCGGTCGCCGCCAGGAATCCGCCAATTACTGGGTAGGGGACGAAGCGGATCGCACGACCTGCCCCTCCCAATCCGAGCCCGCAAAGCAGAATTCCAACGAGCGCCGAGCTCACCGCCATAACAATGAGCGTCGGCTCAAGAAGATGATCGGTCGCGCCGTTGTCGACGAGCCACGCTACAAAGGTGGCTACCAGGGTCGCCGTGACGACAGAGGTGGGGCTGTCTGGTCCTGCTATGGTGAAGGGAAGCGAGCTGCGCACCGCTACCACGAGCGCGCCGATCGTAGCCGAGATCAAGGTCGCGGCGATCCCATACCCGAGCGCTGGCGCAAGCGGACCCGAAAAGATCAATGCTGCAAAAGAGACGCAATAGATGAGGGAAACGACGCCAGAGATCGCGCCGCCGAAGAGATCATCTGTCACCCCTGTTATGATGCTGCGGGGTCGAACATGGTTCTCAATCATGTCGACGACTACTCATCTTCTGTTTTTCGCCTATTGCAAGCATCTCAATCCATCATGCCAATGACATAATTAACAAGCTACCAACTCGCGCCTGGCGCAGCGTGCTCATGACGCGCGGCCATCTTCGGATGCCGCTCTCCTGCCGAAACGGGAAGGCACACCTCATTAGGCACACCTCGCCGCCTACGCAGTCGTCGCCGCATCACTGATCGCCTTTGGGAAATGAAGGACGTTGTGGAAATGCTGGAAGGATGGGAAGCCGCCAACTGAGGCGGACTTCCGTGCTTCGGAGAGTTCGCCTAGGGCTCCTCGGCATCGGTCAACTGAACCCGACTGGTGATAGTCGTGTTCTTCTCCTGCCTAAGGTCCGCCATAGCATTTCTCCATTCACGGCTAGTTGTGCAAAGCCCCTGCGCAGGACATTCAAGACCCACAACAGCCGGCTTGATCGAGGAGGACGATCGCATGCGCGCCCGGAGTGACCTTGGTTGCGATTTCATCAAGATGCAGCTGCATGGCGTCTGCATTCTGCTTGTAGGCCTTGGGCCGGGCGCTCACGTGAGATCATGTGCTCCATTGACTGCCGGTTGGCAGCCTCGGCCCGCATCGCGTCCGCCAGCAGTCGTTCAAGGTTGAGCTCCCGTTTCGGATACGCGACGCTGACGAAATCCTCATTGAAGTCGAGCATCCGCAAAACGGTCCTCCGTTGGCGCGCAGCCTTCCGGTACTGGGCGCGGTATTCTCGTTGCTAGCATTGATCCAGATGGCCCGGCCGCGCGGGCCGGACTGCTCGTGGGGGACATCGTCACGACCTGGAACACAAAACCGGTCGATCGTGTGCGCGAAGTCATGCGATTCCTCGGTTCGGACAGTAGGCGCGGTCACCCCGCCATCAATCCATCGCCAAAACCCAAGGATCAGAGGAAGTATAGCAGGTCAGGGCCGTGCACCGCAGCAAAAGCGGCCTCTAATTGCCGGTTCGGGTCATCCGCGACCGAGGCCGTCGAAGCCACACCATGGTGCATGTCCGCTTCGCCCCGGAAGCGACCGTTCGCTGCGATCCGTCGCGAAGTGCTGAAGTGCTAGGGAGCGGAGATAGCCGCTGCCCCGATCAGTTCCTTCCAGCATACCGACGACCGCGGT
>WNFO01020024.1_pt1 | contig 10499 bp, 10 predicted proteins | sample 5400251 | NCBI WGS metagenome assembly WNFO01 (sample SAMN13153354, study PRJNA577476) | soil metagenome | isolation source: 100 cm saprolite under Madrone tree | place: USA:California | collected 2016-06-14 | reverse complement strand
GTGATGGTGCGTATCGAGGTGGGTGGGCCGCCGCCGCATCAGCGACCTGAACTTCTCGATCTGCGCCGTCACTTCGCGCTCGACGTCCTTCACGTCCGCGCGCGCCGCGGCGTGGCGCGCGTCACGGACGAAGCGGCCGTCAGTGCCCACGAGCGAGCGCGCTCCCGAGAGTGGTCGGCCGAGCGTCAGGTTCACGTGGAGCCCGACGCCGAGGCCGCAGTCGCGGAGCGCGCTGACCGACTCCGCGTCGATCGCCGCGGTGGCGAGGACCGTCGTGCTGCTGACGATCCCGTGGCGGTGCGCGGCCAGGATCCCGGCGCTGACCCCTGACGTGAGGCCGAAGTCGTCGGCGTTGACGATGAGCCGTCGTGTCATCACGCGGTCACTCCGGCGCGGCGCCCTGGATCACGAACCGCTCGACCGTCACGGGCATCCCGGCCGGCACCGAGGCTTCCGCGTCGACAGCTCGGATGTGCTCGAGCCGCTCGTAGCCGATTCTCGGGAACGACTGGGCCTCGCTGGCGACGATCGTCGGCGTGAGCCCCGCCGCCTCGAGCTTCGCGAAGGCGGTCTTCAGGCCGAGGAACGCGAAGATCGTGATGATCAGCCGGCCGCCCGGACGAAGGTGCTGGCGGGCGCCCGCGATCACGCGATCCAAAATCTCCCAGCCGTCGGCGCCGCCGTTGTCGGCGGCCGCCGCCGCATCCCGGCGCGCGCGGTTCGGCGGCGTGGGCATCTGCGGCGCGTTCGTGCACACGACGTCGAATCGCTCGCCCACCACCGGCGCATAGCAGTCGCCGAGCCGCGCGTCCACGATGACGCCGTTGAGGATCGCGTTCGTACGGATCACGCCGACGGCCTCGGGGAGGATGTCGGTCGCGACGACGTCGGCGCCCGCTTTCGCCGCGAGCACGGCGGCCAACCCGAGCCCGGCGCCGATCTCGAGCATTCGTTCGCCCGGGCGGACGACGAGGTGCCGGCAAAAGAAGAGGGAGCCGGCCTTGGGCGGCTGGACCGCGTCGGGGACGCGGAACAGGCAGTCCCGCCAGGCGAACAGGAAAACGCCCGGGTCGTCACTTGCCAAGGACGCGCCGGAAGTAGAGGCGGAGCGCTTCCTTGAGCTGTGCCCGCGCTCCCGCCGAGGTCTTGGCGTCTTCGAGCTGATCGATGTCGAGCTGGAGCGGAACCCCTTCGCGCTTCACGCCGTCGAGCTCCGCGGTGAGACCGCAGCGCTCGTCCGATTCGGTGAAGACGATCTTCGCCTTCTTGAAGCTCCCGTCGTCCTGCGCGAGCTGCTGCACGGTCTCGACGATGACGCGCTTGATCTCCTCGGCCTCCGTCGCGGGAACCGTCGAGAATGCGGCCGTGAGGTTAACTTCCGCCATGATTCCCCTCCCCTTGGCGAAGTTCAGCGTCGCGGACGTCTCCGCCCTCGGTTGCTGGATCATCGGGACCTCTACGACCGGGAGCGCTGCGTCAGGGCACGAAGTACTGCGTAATGTCGACCACTTTCGAGTCCTTGAAGTAGAGGCGCCAGCCGGCCGGGTACACCCACGCCTCGGTGGCAGTACCTTTGATCGACGGCCAATATTTGCGGGCGAGCTTCTCCATCTCGGCCTCGTCCGTGGTCTTCGCGATCGGTGGCCCGAGGAGGATCAGAACCTGTTCGTCGCTCTGCCCGACCGACACCTGACGGATGAAGCGGAACGTCGACACGTCGATGGAATTGGCGGAGTCCTGATTGCGGTGTAAATACTGCGAAATCTTGAGGTCGATCTGGTTGTTCCAGTGACGTCGCTCGTCGAAGTTCGGCTCCCGTCCGTTGGCCATGATGACGTTATTTATCCAGAGATCCTCGGCCAGCGGTCCCTGGGTCGTCCGCTGCTCCTTGGCGCGGTATGACGCGCATGCGGCCAGGGTCAGCAAGCCGGCCACCAGGACGATCCGCCTCACGCTCTGGATCATATCAGGGCGGACTCCAGAACGATGCCACGATCGATCGTCCGTGAGACCTGGGCGAGCAGGCGGGCCGTCTCGGCGGGCACCTCGTCGCTGTCCGCCAGCTGACGGAGCACGTCGATCAGCCGGCGCATGGCGCGGATCAGGTCGCCCTCGTGGCCGCCGAAGGACTCCTCCACGATCCCGCTCCAGTCGTCCTCGCCGGACGCCCAGCGAAAGACCGAGGGCATGAAGCCGGCATGGACACTCACCGGAACGCGCAGGTGGCGCGCCCGCTGGGCCTCGTGCACGGTATCGGCCACGCGGATGAGCTGGTCGAGCTTCCGCTTGAGCTTCGGCCGCTTCCGGAGGAACACGCGCGCGATGGCCGGGTCGCCCGACCGCGCCTCCTCGATCAACGCCGAGCAGATCGCCGCCGCCTCGGGACCGGAGACGTCGTTGAACACGCCGTGCGCCACGAACTCGGCGACGAGGAGCTCGTTGTCGTGGCGCAGGCTGGCGATGAGCCGGCCCTTCGACTCGAGCTTCTGGTCACGCACCGCGCCGAACTGTTCCAGGACCTCGATCACGCGCAGGAACTCCTGCCAGTACGCGCTGCGGAGCTGCTCGAGCTGCCGCCGGCGCACGCCGAGCCGCTCGGTGACGGTCTCGAGCTCCCGCCACTCCCGGTCGCAGCGGGCGGTGGCGCCCCACGGGCAGCGGTGGCACTCGATCGCGGCGAGCATGGCCTCGGGACCCTGGGAGCGCTCGTGCTCGATGAGCTCGGCCACCGACAAACGCTCGAGCTGGGCGGCCAGGTGACCTAGGCTGCGGTTGTCAGAGCTGTGCCGGTCGCGTCCCCCGAGCGCGCGCTCGCGTCCCCCGGGCGCGCGGTCGCGCCCCCCGGGCGCGCGGTCGCGCGGGACGTGGAGCGCCGGTGTCGCCCAGAAGATGCGCTTGATCACGCCGCTCTTCACCCGCACTGTGACCCCGTGCGGCAAGAGCGCGTCGATGAGCACGCGGTGACCGCGGATCGCGTGGATGCCGAGCACCATCGCGAGGGTCGGCGCCCCGCCGCGCCGGATCAGGACGAGACGCCCGGGTTCCGCCTCCGCGACGGTGCGCTCTCCACGGCGCGGCCCGCGGCCCAGCGCCTGACGCCGCGCCTCGATCTCCTGGCGCGCGCGGCGGTAGCGGCCGATGCGCTGAAAGTCGCCGCACGGTGCGGCGTAGCCCCGCACCTTCTCGAGCGAGGCCTCGAGAGCGTGGACGTCGGCCTCGATCTCGCGAATGCGCTTGAGATTTTGATACTGGCCGAACGACGACTCGATGCGCCGGCGCAGGGTCTCCGGGGGGGCGCCGGTCGAGAGGAGGAGCGCCACCGAGCCGTAGCCGAGCTTGAACTGGCTCTCGATCGGCTCGGGCGAGCCGTCGATCACCCTGAGAATGTCCTCGAGTCCGTCGCGGGCGTCGAGCGCGATGACGCACGTGCCCTCGGGATCGATCCCGCGTCGCCCGGCTCGTCCTGCCATCTGGGTCAGCTCGTTGTGCGTGAGGGCGCGGAAGCCACGGTCCGTCCGCTTTGTCAGCCCCTGGAGGACGACCGATCGGGCCGGCATGTGGATGCCGAGGGACATCGTCTCCGTCGCGAAGACGACCTTGCAGAGTCCGCGCTCGAAGAGTAGCTCGATAAGCCGCTTGAGGCTCGGCAGGATCCCGGCGTGGTGGAGCCCGATGCCGAGCCGCAGCGCTTCGAACACGCTCTGATTGAGCGCGGACTCGGCGACGGTCGGGCTTTCGCGGATCATCTCTCCGATGGCCGTGTCCACCTCCCGCTGCTGCGGGGGTGCGAGCAGGCTCTTCCCTTCGGTGAGCACGTCCTGCATCGCGCGCTCGCAGCCGACCCGGCTGAAGATGAAGTAGATGGCGGGCAGCCACGCCCGTGCCTCGAGCGCTTCGATCAGAACGGTCGGATGGACCACGCGTCGCGTGTACCACCGTCCCCGGTCGTCTGGACCGCGCGATTCATCGCCGGCGACCCGCGCGCGCCCGGTGCGGACTCCAGGGAGCTCGTGGATCTCGCCGGCGAGGTCCGCGATGACATACGCGAGCGGCACGGGCCGGTGCGGATGGTAGATCGGGAGGATCGGTCGATGGACGATCGAGATCCAGTCAGCGATCTCCTTGACGTTGGCGACGGTCGCCGAGAGACCCACGAGCACGACGTCGCTGGGGGCGCTGACGATGATCTCCTCCCAGACCGTGCCGCGCCCTTCGTCGCCCATGTAGTGGCACTCGTCGAGCACGATGTGCGTGCGGGTTGACCTTGACGTCGCCGGTGAGGATCCCGACCGCGTCCGCGCCGAACGCACGGGTGAAATCGGCGAACTTCTGATTCGAGAGCGCCTTGAGCGGCGTCGTGTACGCTAGGCGTCGGCCGGCGGCGAGGGCGGCGTGGATGGCGAACTCGGCGACGAGGGTCTTGCCCGCCCCGGTGGGCGCCGAGACGATGACCGACTGGCCCGCCTCGATGGCGCGAATGGCTTCGACCTGGAAGTCGTCGAGCGGGAACGGATAACCCGAGCGGAATCGCTCGAAAAGCTCCATCTCGTGACACAGTAACACGGAGGTACGCGTGATCGTCTTTCACATCGCGGTGACCGCGGCCCCGGACTATCTGACCCGTCGCGAGGTGTACCGGCGAGCCCACATCGAGCGCCTCCAGGGACTGCGCGCCAACGGCATCCTCATCGGCGGCGGACCCTCAACCGACGGCACCACTGCCGACATCTTCTACCGTCTGCAGCAGCCCGCTCAGCTCAAGCACGCGATCGAGGAAGACCCGTACTGGACCGGCGGCGTGTGGACCCACTATGCGCCGCGGAGCTTCAGCCAGTTCGTCGAGCCTTGGGAGATGGTGCCGGTCGTGCTCGACGGGTCCCGGCGGGTCATCCTCGTCGAGGGCCAGACCATCGAGCATGATATGGCTCAATTCGCGCTGATCGAGATGCGGGGCGCGGGCCGCGTGGCGTTCGGCGGCTTCTTCGAGGGGGGCGGCACCCTGGCGGTCGTGAAGACGCCTGACGCGGACGAGGCGCTCCGATGGTTCGCCGAGACGAGCTTCTGGGCGCCTGGCGCGCTCGCCACGCGGCCCTGGCTCCACGTCCTCTGACGGGACCCTAATCCACGCCGGCGACGGCGAGAACGCGGCGCATGCGCTCGGCGGCGCGCTCCGGATCGACCAGGAGCCCGGCCCGATCCATCAGCACGAACTGCTCGGCGAGGTGCACGACCGAGCGCCCGCTCTCCATGCCGCCGACCAAGCGGAAGTGTGACTGGTGACCGTTGAGATAGGCCGCGAACACGACACCCGTCTTGTAGAAGCGCGTGGGCGCGCCGAAGACATGGCGTGCGAGCGGGAGCGTCGGCCCGAGGATCGCCTCGTAGCGGGCGAAGTCGCCGGTGTCGAGCGCCTTCAGGGCGGCCGCCGCCGCGGGCGCGATGACGTCGAAGATCCCGAGCAGCGCGTCGCTCGCGCCCTCCCCGTCACCGCGGATCGTCGTCGGGTAGTCGAAGTCGTCGCCTGTGTACATGCGGACGCCCCTGGGGAACCGGCGTCGCATCGCGATCTCGCGCCGTTGATCGAGGAGGGAGATCTTCACGCCGTCGATCCTCGACGCGTGCTCGCCCACGATCGCGAGCAGCGTCTCGGTCGCGCGATCGAGGCTGGGGGAGCCCCAGTAGCCGGCGAGCGCGGGGTCGAACATCTCACCGAGCCAGTGGATGATCACCGGCTCGCGGACCTGGCTGAGAATCCGGCCGTAGACCTTCACGTAGCCGTCCGGGCCCCTGGCCGCGGCGGCGAGCGCTCGGCTCGCCATCAGGATGATGCGCCCGCCGCAGCGCTCGATCCAAGTGCACTGCTCCTCGTACGCCGCCTCGACGTCCGCGAGCGCAACGCGCGGGCTGGGCTCGAGGTGGTCGGTCCCGGCGCCCGACGCGAGCACGGCCCCCGGGACCGATTTCGCCTCCGTCACCGCGCGCTTGATCAGCTCCTTGGCCGTCTCCCAGTCGAATCCCATGCCACGCTGAGAGGTGTCCATCGCCTCCGCGACGGCGAGCCCGAGCGACCACAGGTAGCGCCGGTAGGCGAGCGTCGCCTCCCAGTCGAGCGCGACCTCGAGCGTCGGGTTGATGGCGGCGAGCGGATCGGCGACGACGTGCACTGCGGCGAAGGCCACGCGGCTGCGGATCGGCCCGCTCGGTGCAGTGACGGCGCGACTCCCGGTCAGCTTGTAGGGCGTCACGGTTCCGTCGGCGCGCGGCAGCCGAAGCGTGCGATTCATCGCGATCCTCCTCGATCGGCAGTGTAGCACCCGGCGTCGGTTGACAGCCCCGCCCGCCCTCTCGTATGGTTAGCGCACTTTCACCGGGGGCTCCCTCCGCAGCGACGCTCCGAAGGAGGCCGGCATGGCATCCAGGGCGACCGACAGGAACCGCACGAAGTTTCTCCTCGACGAGAAGGACATCCCGTCGAAGTGGTACAACATCCAGGCCGACCTCAAGACTCCGGCGCCGCCCGTGCTCCACCCCAGCACCAAGCAACCCATCGGGCCGCAAGACCTCGCGCCGCTCTTTCCGATGGAGCTGATCAAGCAAGAGGTCAGCCGCGAGCGCTGGATCGCGATCCCCGAGGAGATTCGTGAGATTTATCGCCTCTGGCGGCCGTCTCCGCTCTACCGTGCGCGCCGGCTGGAAAAAATGCTCGGCACGCCGGCGCGCATCTACTACAAGTACGAGGGCGTCAGCCCCGCCGGCAGCCACAAACCGAACACGGCGGTCGCGCAGGCGTACTACAACAAGAAGGAAAAGGTCAGCCGCCTCTCGACCGAGACGGGCGCCGGGCAGTGGGGCTCGGCGCTCTCGCTCGCCTGCCAGCTGTTCGGCCTGCAGTGCAAGGTGTACATGGTCAAGGTCTCGTACCAGCAGAAGCCGTACCGTCGGATCATGATGGAGACCTGGGGCGCGCAAGTCGTGGCCAGCCCCAGTCCCGACACCCAATCCGGCAAGAAGATCCTCGAACAGGATCCGAACTCGCCCGGCTCGCTCGGCATCGCCATCAGCGAGGCGGTCGAGGACGCGGCCACCCGTGACGACACGAAATATTCGCTCGGCAGCGTGCTGAACCACGTGCTCATGCACCAGACGGTCATCGGGCTCGAGGCGAAAAAGCAGCTCGAGAAGGCCGATGACGCTGCCGATATCGTGATCGGCTGCGCCGGCGGCGGCTCGAACTTCGCCGGCCTGTCGTTCCCCTTCGCCGCCGACAAGCTCGCCGGCAAGAACAAGAAGATGCGGATCGTCGCCGTCGAACCGGCCGCCTGCCCGAGCCTCACCAAGGGCAAGTACGTCTACGACTTCGGCGACACGGTCGGCCTGACGCCCCTGGTCAAGATGCATACGCTCGGTCACACGTTCATCCCGGCGCCGCTTCACGCGGGCGGGCTGCGGTACCACGGCATGGCTCCGCTGGTCTGCAAGCTCTACGACGAGGGCGTGATCGAGGCGATGGCGGTGCCGCAGCTCGCGACGTTCCAGGCGGCGATGCAGTTCGCGCGCACCGAGGGCATCATCCCGGCACCCGAGGCCGCGCATGCCGTGCGCGTTGCGATCGACGAGGCCCTGCGCTGTAAGCGCGACGGCAGGCGTCAAACGATCCTCTTCAACCTCTCGGGCCACGGCCACTTCGATCTCGGCGCTTATGAGGCCTACCTCGCCGGGAAGTTGCAGGACTACGAGTACCCGGCCGCGAGGGTCGCGGAGGCGCTCACGCAGGTGCCGAAGGTCACGGCGTAAGGGCGGCGAGCAGGTCGAGCGGTGGCCGGGCCCGCCGCCCACGCCGAATCGGGAGGCCACGCCGAGTGAGCTCGCACGCGGTCCGCGTCGTCCGTCTCGGCACCGGCCTCATCCTGCTCGCCTACCTGATCACGCACTTCCTGAACCACGCGCTCGGCATCGTCTCCCTTGCCGCGATGGAATCCGGACGGGTGTGGTTCCTCCTGCTCTGGCGCCAGCCAGTCGCCACCGGCGCGCTGTACGGCGCGCTCGTCACCCACGCGCTGCTCGGTCTCTGGGCGCTCTACCGGCGACGCACGCTCCGGATGCCGGCATGGGAAGCGACGCAGCTCGTGCTCGGCTTGACGATTCCACCGCTCCTCGTCGCCCACGTCGTCGGCAATCGCCTCGCGCACGAGCTCTACGGCATCGACGACTCCTACGCGCGGGTGCTGCTCGTGTTCTGGGTGGCCTCCCCGTGGCGCGGGGCGTTCCAGACGCTCCTGGTGCTCATCGCCTGGATTCACGGCTGCATGGGCATCCACTTCTGGCTTCGGTTCCGGCCGTCGTATCCGCGCGCGGCGGTATGGCTCGTCGGCATCGCGGTGGCAATCCCGGTGCTGGCGCTCGCCGGCTTCATTCAGGGCGGCATCGAGGTCACCGAGCTGGCGCGCACGCCGGGGTGGACTTCGACGATCAGGCCGCGTGACACCCCCGCCACCCGCGCGATGCTCGCGGACGTGAGCGACAGCATCGTCGGGACGTACGGCGCCCTGCTGGCGCTCACCCTCGCGGTGCGCGGCGGGCGGGCCGCGTACCTGCGTCGCTGGCGCTCGGTCAACCTGACGTACCCGGGCGGCCGGGTCGTGACGGTGCCCATCGGCTTCTCGGTGCTCGAGGCGAGCCGCTACGCCGGTCTCCCGCACGCGTCGGTCTGCGGCGGGCGCGGTCGCTGCGCGACCTGTCGTGTCCGGGTCTCGCGCGGCCTCGAAACGCTCCCGCCGGCGAGCGAGGCCGAGCGCCGCGTGCTCCGCCGTGTCGGCGCGCCGCCGGACGTCCGCCTGGCGTGCCAGCTCCGCCCCGCGCACAGTGCCGAGGTCGTGCCGCTGCTGGCGGCCCGCGATCCGCTCGCGGCGCTCCTCGGCCATGAGCGCCAGGGCGTGGAGCAGGAGATCGCCGTGGTCTTCGCCGACCTGCGCGGCTTCACGCGAATGGCCGAGAAGCGGCTCCCCTACGACGTCGTCTATCTCCTCAACCGCTACTTCGAGGTCGTGGGCTCGGCGATCGAGCGGACCGGCGGCATCGCCAACCAGTTCACCGGCGACGGCGTCATGGCGCTCTTCGGCGTCGAGAGCGGGCCCGAGCCGGGCTGCCGCCAGGCCCTGGCCGCGGCCCGCGCCATGATCGCCGGGGTGGACGCGCTGAGCCGCGAGCTGGGCGGCGAGCTCCCGGAGCCGCTCCGCCTGGGCATCGGCATCCACGTGGGCCACGCGGTCGTCGGGCGCATGGGCTACGGCGACAGCACCTATTTCACCGCGGTGGGCGACACGGTCCACGTCGCCGCCCGGCTCGAGCAGGCAACGAAGGACTACGACTGCGAGCTGGTGGTCTCCGAGGACGTCGTCGTGCGCGCCGGGGTCGACTTCGGCGCCTTTCCGCGCCACGAGGTCGCCTTGCGGAACCGCGCTACGCCCGTGCTCGTCCGGGTCATCGAGCGCGTCGCGAGCCTGCCCGCCGCCTAACGCGAACCGAGCTAAAGTCGGCGCCGCGAGTTCTCTCCGCGGACATTCGAGCCGAACGGATTCGCGTCCTCCTCGCTCGCCGTCCGAGCGATGCTGATCTAGGAAAGAAGAACAGCGAGCGAACTCCTGTGGTCTCCCAGGACGAGGAAAGCTGGCCACCTCGACCGGTACCTCAGCCGAGCGCCGGACCTGAATTCGGCGAGGGGCGGAGACAAGGACAAGGCGTTCGAGTCTCCGACCCACTCGGATGGATCTTCTACCAGACTTCCGGAAAGTCACCACCTCGGAATGGCAGTGCACGTCGTGCACGACCCTGCGAATCTTTGCGAGACTTCGGCAGAACTCTTCATTTTCCGGAGTCGTGCGCTCTGCAAAGTGCCGTCGTGTAAGCCACTCGTGTTTGGCATGACGCATGCCATAAGAAACGGCATTGGGAATTTCTATGCGCCAAGACTCACACATGCAAGGCAGACCGAGGAAGACGCTATTTGTCGTGGAGGAAGACTGATGAAATTTCTGACGATCGCAATTGTCGTGGCGATGATCGCGCTACTGCCGGGGTACTCCCACGCCCTGGGTGGAAAGCACCACGGAGAGGGCGGCGCGGGACCCAGCGCGGGATACGCGGTGGCGCCAAACGCGGGACCGGACGCGCCCGTCTCGGTCCCCGAGCCGGGGAGCTTCCTGCTCTTGGCGAGCGGTCTCAGCACGCTCGGAGGTCTTCTGGCGGGAAGGTGGTACGTCACGAAGAAGCAGGCGAAGCGGCCGGAGCGACACGAGCCGTAAGACCAGCTACGTGCTGAGACGGTAGACGTACAGTCCGAAGCATTGCTGGTGACGCGCTGAAGGCGTTCGATTGGGGGGGTACCCACCTACCCGCCTTCACGCTCCCCTGCTGATCGTCTTCTTCCTTCTCGCCCTGGAATCGGAGCGGATCAGGACGTGAGGATGCGCTCGTAGCGGCCGTAGTCCCGCGCCGCGTCC
>WNFO01006265.1_pt1 | contig 10499 bp, 10 predicted proteins | sample 5400251 | NCBI WGS metagenome assembly WNFO01 (sample SAMN13153354, study PRJNA577476) | soil metagenome | isolation source: 100 cm saprolite under Madrone tree | place: USA:California | collected 2016-06-14 | reverse complement strand
GTGGCGTTCAGGGATGTCGCGAGCAGGCGGCCGACTTCGGCGAGGGCCCTCGCCGAGTCCTGCGCCTGCTTGCGCTCGGTGATGTCGTGGGTCTCCTGCCAGAACCCTTGTAGCGTCCCCGCCGGATCTCGCAAGGCCACGGTCACCACACGGGCCCAGAATCGCGACCCGTCCCACCGGAGCCGCCAGCCCTCCGCGTCGAGTCGTCCCTCCTCCGCGGCGCGTCCCAGTTCCTCGTCCGGCTTGCCCCGCTTGGTGTCTTCGCGGGGGTAGAGGCGGGAGACGTGCTGGCCGACGACCTCTTCCGCCAGATAGCCGTGGAGGCGTGTCCCTCCGATGTTCCAGGTAACAATCTGCCCAGCCGGGCTCAGCATGAAGCTTGCGTACTCCGGAGTCTCGCCCGCGAGGAGCCAAAGGCGCGCCGCCGCGGCGGCGACCTCTCGCGACTCGACCCACGAGGGGCTTTCAGCATGCGTCATCGCGTCCCCCACTCGATGCCTGTGGCCTGCGGCGGTGATTCACTGGGTCGAGTGAATTGCAGCGCCTCGACGACTCGAGATCGCTGCGCGTCCGGGCTGGTCGGAGGCCGCTGCCGCCTCCTGGCGGTGACATTCGCTCCGTCGCTCCGCCCAAGTCGTCCCCCGCTCCCGCCAGATGCCCAGGGTCAGCACACTCATGTCAGCCTCCCGGCGTTCTTGCGGTCTGACTGCTCGATGATCTGGTCCCAGAACCCCGATCTGCGCTCCAGCGATGGGCGGTCATGCTACGGCTGCCTGATCCCCACTGCCAGCGCACTATGAGACGGGCGAATGTGGAATCCTGCCGACATGGCGGCAGACGGAGCAAGGAGAGGTCCGTCGGTTCGCCGGGCGACCAGAACGCTCTCGGCGCGGACTCGCGGCCACCCCGCCAGCATTCTCGACTCCTGGCTGCCTCTTGGCCGAATTGCCTCCATCCGGCCCGAGGCCGCATCCGGCGGACTAGCCTTGCGCCCGGACCGGGGTTTTCCCCCGTCCGATCCAGGCATTGACCCGATTTGCCCCCCTTGACTCGGGAGCTAGCCTCTGCGTCGACCGAGATGTGGCTGGGAGGGTGGGACCGTCGAGGTCAGTCCACGACCGGAGCGATGCCATGCGGATTCGCAGCTCTGACGGTACCTCCCGCGAGACCGAGATGACCGCGGTCGCGCCTGAGGACCAGGCTCGTCGGCCTCGCGGCGCCGGCGCGCTCTTCCGACAGGAAGGCCACAAGTGAGAAAAGCCGGGGTCGGGCCGCGGCCATCTCGCCAGAACCGTGACCGCGCGACGGCCGGTCTCTTTCTCGTCCAGGAGGACCGCCCCCAAACCCGCGATCGCTCTCTCGACCACCTCGGCAGTCCAAGAGCTGTCTCCTGGAGAGGGCCCGACTGCTGTGGTGAGGCGCTGTTGGACGGGCTGACCGAGTGGGGTTCGGCCGTGGCGAGGTGGACGGCGGTTCGCCGGGGAGGACACTCGTGAATACTCTCCATCACCACGACCTGATCGCCGACGTCATCGTCGCAGAATCCAAGAGGATGCGCGACCTGCTCGCCGTCGTCGAAAGGGTGGCCGCTCTCACCGTCCCGGTCTGCCTCATTGGTGAAACCGGGACCGGCAAGAGCCTGGTCGCACGGACGATTCATCTCAAAAGTCAGCGATGCAATCTCCCGTTTGTCGAGGTGGATTGCACCGCCCGGACCGAAGTGGCCGCCGAGAGCTCGTTCTTCGGACGTGCGCGCCGCGCTTCAACAGGATCTTCGAGCCTTCGCGCCGGCCTCGTCGCGAAAGCCGGAACGGGCACACTGGTCATCGACCAGGTGGCCGAGCTCCCGCACCCGCTGCAGGCGCAAGTTCTCGCCCTCATCCAATCGGGCGGGGTCACAAAGGGCGGAGGAACGAAGCCCATCAAGAGCGACGTCCGCCTCATCACCACAACCAATAAGCCCTTGGAGCCGGCCGTCGTCGCAGGACGCTTTCGAGAGGATCTGTATTACTGGATCAGCGCGGTGTCGATCCACCTTCCCCCGCTCCGGCAGCGACAGGAAGACGTCCTGGTCTTGGCCGATCACTTTCTTCAGCGCTCCGTCCTCTTGCACGGAAAAGCGCGCAAGGAGCTCAGCCGACGCGCGTCGGACTTTCTGGTCGACTACTCCTGGCCGGGAAACGTCCGTGAGCTTGAAGAGGCTATTGAACGGGCGGTGGTGCGGGCCAATGGGCCGGTCATTGATCTCCCCCTGCTCACCGAGTCCTGTGACCGGCGGGTGACCGTCTGACCACGCGCGGCCCGCGACGCGAGAGGGGCTGAGCGGAGCGGGTGGCCAACGCGGACCCGACCGACGGCCGCGCCCTCTCCGTCGAGCGGTCGACGGCGCCCTCCGTTTTGCCGGTTCGCCAAAAAGTTGCGGGTTAGCCAGAAGAAATCCCGTCAATGTAGGGAGACCCTTTCATAGGGTCTGCCGTCAGTAGTCTCCTAACAGGCCGAAAACGACTGGCGGCTGCCTCCTGGAGGCTCTGGCACGAATACTGCCACTTCCCACCGTGCTCCTTGCTTGCCGACTAGTCAGTAGGGGTCGCGACGACCAGTGAAGTGGCGAAGAATCGGTGGGAAACCAGTTCATGGGAATGGGAAGGTCGGTCGTTGCGGTCTCGGCGAGTATTGTGCTGCTTCTCCTCACGCTCGGCATTGGGGTGTCCCCTGCCTCGGCAGACATTGTCGTTGACTTTTCGACCGGGAACGCGGGCATCGGCGGGAGTATCACGCTCTTCGCCGACGGGAACTTGGCTGGGGCGGCGATCCCGATTGGCACTCTCACAGCCTCTGGGACCGCGGCGGACGGCAATTACAGTGCCACGGGGATCGCTAGCGGTTCGGCCGGGGGCCTGAATTGCTGTGCGTCGCTGAGCTTCAACACCGGCGAAGGGGGGTCTAACTTCATTCAGATCGTCGGCAGCGTCCTTGGCCTCACCGCCGCCCCGGAGACGCTGCTGAGCGGGACGATCTCAAGTTTCAGCCTGGCAAACGGACCTGTCGGCCTCGTGGCCGCCACGGGGCAGGACGTGAAGGCGGATGATCTGCTGGCCGCCCTCGGCATATCCGGCACGCAGTTTGGCTTTTTCGGAATATCGTTGTCGACGGACGCGCTGAGTCCTGGTGGATCGCCGAGTACTGCGATCAGCACAGACATAAAGAATACGGCCGTGCCAGAGCCGGGCTCCCTGTTTCTTCTCGGCGCCGGACTCCTCGGCCTTGCCGCATACGCGCGGCATAGCCGTCGGGTCGAGAACCTGACGTAAGTTTCAGGATACCTGCCGCTTCCTCGGCCGCCGCGAGTCGCTTCCTGATCCGGACTGATCAGGACCGGTCGCTCGCCGTCTGCTGGTCCACGTCACGGGAACGGACATCGCGAGGATGGCGAGCGCCCGCCTCTAGTCAGTGCGGACCGCGCCCGCCCTCGACCGGACCGACAGAGCACTGATTCAGTTCTCTCGTCCGATCGGCGGGAGGCGACCGCCGACCGCCCGAGCTGTGAGCCCCGACCGTGTATCCGACCCCGGGCGAGCGGCCGATGGAGGCTGTCGGGTCTGACTGAAGGCTTTGTCGCCGGTCTTGGAGTTTTCGATCCCGATGTGATCTGCTCGACTGCGGCGTCGAAGGCGACCGAAGCGACTCGTATGGTGGATCAGAGCCGGCTCCGTTCTAGAGATGCCAGGGCCTCACTTAAGTGCTTAATAATACTGGGCTTCTCTACGACATCGGCGATTCCGAGCCGGCGCGCCTCTTCGATGTCGTCGGGCCCGGCTTGGCCCGTGATCAGGATCACCGGCAGTGTCGGCTCAGTGCGCCTAAGGCTCCGCAAGAATTCAATTCCACTCATTTCCGGCATGTAGACGTCGAGAAATACAGCGTCCGCTCCCTGCTGGCGCAGAAGCCGGAGCCCCTCCTGCGCATCATTGACGACCGTCACCTCGTGGCCTTGGCTCCTCACGGCCTCCGCGAGCAGCTCCGCCACGACTATTTCATCATCGACAATCAAGATCCTCATCGCTCTCTCCTGGCTCCTCGCCGCCGGACTACAGGGGATCGCTCGTTTTTCGAGTGACAGCATGCCATGAACGTGCTACAGTGCCGGCTCCTATCCAGGTTGGGTGGTTGCCTCTGGTGCCTCTGAGGCCACCGGCCAGCCGGGGGAAGTAGGTCCCGCCCAGGGTCACTCCGGACCCACCCGGTGCGGACCGAATGGCAAGACGATTGGAGTCACCCACATGGCGGGCACACCCGTCGCCCTCATTCTCGGAGATGACGCCGGCATCGGTCAGTGTGTGCAGACAATGGGGTTTCGGCCGATCGTGGCTGATCCGCCCGACGATGTCCTGGAGATGCAACGGCGCCTCTCCCCCGCCCTCGTCCTGGTGAACCTCCCCAACGGTGACCTCACCCCTGCGCTCCTCCGCGGGCTCTCCCGGTCGGGTACGCCGCTCCTCGTCATGCGGGATGCGGCAGATCCGATCCCCGGCCCCGTAGACCGGCAACCGTCGTTCTACGTCCTCAGACGCCCGGTCAGCCCGGGCGACCTTCAGACCGTCGTTCGAACGGCCTTGCCGCCTTCCAGTCCCGACTCCTCCATTCGAACAGACCGGACATTCAGTAAGTGCTATCTCACCGAGTATGCCCCGCTTCTGGACCACAGCGCCAAGATGCGAGCGATCAGGGAAGTCGTCGAACAGGTTGCCGACATCAACACGACGATCCTGTTCCGCGGGGAAAGCGGTGTCGGCAAGGACCTCGTGGCTCGGGCCATCCACGCGGCGTCCCCGCGAGCGGACGGGCCGTTTGTCAAGGTGAACTGTGCCGCCCTCCCCGGGGAGCTCCTGGAATCCGAGCTCTTCGGCCATGAAAAAGGAGCCTTCACCGGGGCCTACCGGCGAAAACTCGGGAAGTTCGAGTTGGCGAACGAGGGAACCATCTACCTGGACGAGATCGGCGAACTCCCCCTCGCCCTTCAGGCGAAACTCCTGCACGTGGTCCAGGATCTTCAGTTTTCCCGAATCGGCGGCCGGGAGCTGATCCGGGTCGACACGCGGATCCTGGCCTCGACCAATCGAAACCTGGAGGTCGCCCTGGGCCGCGGCGAGTTCCGCGAGGATCTTTACTATCGGCTGAACGTCGTAGAGATCCAGGTGCCACCACTCCGCGAGCGGCCTGAGGAGATCCCCGTCCTGGCCTCCGCCTTCCTCGACCGGTTCAACCGCGAGTACCATCAGGATCGGCAGTTCTCGCCCGAGACGCTCGCCCTGCTCGCGAACTGTCCGTGGCCCGGTAACGTGCGCGAGCTCGAGAATTTCGTTCGCCGCTTCGTAGTGCTCGGCGATGCCCAGCGGAGTCAGCAGGAGCTTGACGCCGCCCTCCGAGCCGACAGGCGCGCAGATCTCTCGGTCGGCTCCTCGCTCTCCCCGTCGCCGCCTGACATCACGCGGGGACTGCGAGAGATCGCGCGCCGTGCAGCCCGAGACGCAGAACGGAAGGCGTTGAAGGAGGTCCTCGACCGAGTTCACTGGAATCGGGTCAAAGCCGCTCGGATCCTCAAGGTCAGCTATAAGACCGTGTTGACCAAAATTGTTGAATGTGGCCTATCTCGGAAACCGCCGATCGAACCTGCCTGATGGCGCCAGCACGGAGAGACACCTCCTGGGTGGCGGCGGGGGCGCGAGAAAGGATCGTCACAAGGTAACGAGGTCGAGCTGGACCTCCTTGGAACTTAGACCGTCACGTCCAGCGGAAGGTGCCACCGGGGGAAGACGAAGTTCCGCTCAAACCGGTGACGGTCAGACGATCCAATCCATCTGCGGCTGCTCGCCGTGCGGGGACGTCCCAGTGCCCCGCCGGCTACGACGGGACGGTGCGACCGACGGAGGCGTCTACAGGGCGAGCACCGGCACCTGGAGTACATCCAGCGCTCCAGCACCGGCACGACGCTGCAGGTCCAGTGGGGAGCCGTCGGCGATCAACCGCTGGCGCTTCGGCAGCGATGATTGTGCGCAACTTGGATGTTTGAAGAGGTCTGAATCAACCTTGGCCTCCTGGGGGACCAGGACGCCCACGCGATGCTGTTCTGTGACTAAAAATGGTGTTCTCCCGCGGTAGCTCGGCGACGGTTGTGTCGAACCTCTGACACCTTGACCGCCGAACAAGCCTCGACTTCTCTTCGAGTTTTTCTCTTATTTTTCGCTTAGTTGGAGTTGGTCATGTTGGGCCGACGCCCCTGGTCGTGCAAGGCCGTATAGCTCCACCCGCCTGGTCGGAGGGCGCCGCGGCGGTATCATGTGCGATCCCGCTAGCCATTTCAGCCTCTTCCTGGACGCCTCGGGATCGGATGGCGTCCCTCCGGCGTTGAGGCCGATCCGATGACTGCGGCCCTCGACCGTAAGTCTCCAGAGAATACCTGCCCCACCCGGGGGAAGGGCCCGAAGAGCCTTATTTATTAGGCGCCCCAGACCGGCGCTCTCGTAGGGCCGTCCGGAGTCCTTCCCTGGCACGTCAGTTGCTTCGAGCTACTCTCGGACGGAGGCCCAATCCCGAGAAAGGCAAACCCGTCGTGAGGCGGGGACGCAAAGCCACGGGTCAGGACTCTTGGAGTCCTGACAGCCGGGCTGCCGAAGGAAGTTAGGGCTAAACGGGAAATATGGTGGCACTCCGCCAAGGGAGCCGCCATGTTTTCGTGGGTCGCGAGTCTACTTGCCGCAAGGTTCGATCGTCGTGGGCTAATCGTCTCCGCCGCCCTCCTCATGAGCACGTTGGGTTGGCACGCCGACGCCAACGCCTGGCAGCTCTCCGCAAGCTGGGTTGGAGATACCACGGGCAATGTCACAGGATACTCGCTTGAGCGAGCGACGGGGGCGAGCGGTACGTATGCGCAGGTCACGACGACGGCGGTCGGCGTCACCACCTACACCGACTCGACCGCGGCCGCCGGGACGACCTACTGCTATCGCGCACGCGCATTTAACAGCGTTGGATTTTCAGCCTACTCGAACGTCGCCTGCGCGGCTCCTGCCATGACCGCCGTCACCGTCTACCGGCAGTCGACCGGGCAGTGGTTCTCGCTTCTCCCGACTACTCAGGTCATCACGGTCCCCTACGGCTGCATGTCGTGCGGGGACGTCCCAGTGCCCGGCGACTACGACGGCGACGGCACGACCGACGTCGCCGTCTACCGGCCGAGCACCGGCACCTGGTACATCCAGCGCTCCACTACCGGCACGACGCAGCAAGTCCAGTGGGGGGCGCCCGGCGACGTGCCCGTCCCCGGCGACTATGACGGCGACGGCAAGGCCGACATTGCCGTGTACCGGCCGAGCGACGGCTTCTGGTACATCCTCCGCTCCAGCGACGGCACGACGCAGCAAGCCCAGTGGGGAGCCCCCGGCGACGTGTCCGTCCCCGGCGACTACGACGGCGACGGCAAGACCGACATTGCCGTCTACCGGCCGAGCAGCGGCTTCTGGTACATCCAGCGTTCCAGTGCCGGCACGACGATGCAGGTCCAGTGGGGAGCCCCCGGCGACGTGCCCGTCCGCGGAGACTTCGACGGCGACGGCAAGGCCGACGTCGCGATCTATCGGCCGAGCAACGGCTTCTGGTACATCCTCCGCTCCAGCGACGGCTCGCTGCAGCAAGCCCAGTGGGGCGCCTCCGGCGACGTGCCCATCACCGGCGACTTCGATGGCGACGGCAAGACCGACGTCGGCGTCTACCGGCCGAGCACCGGCACCTGGTACATCCAGCGTTCCAGTGCCGGCACGACGATGCAGGTCCAGTGGGGAGCCGTCGGCGATCAACCGCTGGCGCTCCGGCACCGGTGAGCCATCTCGCGCTGGGGTGTCTCTGTAGAAATTCCGGCCAGCGAGGATCCCGCAGCGGATCAAGCGTGTAGACTGGCACCGCCATTCCCCGCTTCAGGGCTGGTTCGGCTGGAGCGCTCGGATTGTTGCAGCAACCATAGGACGGGGGCCAGAAGTACTAGGGCCAGGAGGAAAAATATGATTCCACCCTCGTGATGGAGCCTGCCCGTGAGAAAGCTCGGATCGACATAGATCGAGAGGAGAGACAGCGTCACAATCCGAATCCCGTTCTTGACGATGGCCAGCGGGAGGACGGCCAGGGCTAACGCAGCTTTTGTCCAGGGTGACCGAAGGAAGAGGTGTCCGGCGAGCAGGCCCATGATCACAAGGGCCAGACTCGAGCGAATCCCGCTGCACTCCTGGGCGATCTCGATCGTGACCCCGGGCAAGGAAAAGATGAACCCGCTGCGAAGAACGGGAACTCCCAGCAGCTGGAACAGCGCGTAGGAGACTTCCGCCGACCCAGACCGCAGCCAGAAGATGGCTCGGCTCAACAAGAAGTCGGGGATGGGAACCATCAGAAGGAGGAACAGCATGGGGAAGCGACCTACTCGGAAAGCTCGAATGCCGTAGCAGAGAACGAACCCCCCGGCCCAGATGATCACCACGGCCAGAGTTTCGATCGCGAGTTGGTCATTTTCGCCCGCGGCAGGGGCATATCTGGGCGCGAGCGCATAAAGCAGAGCGCCGCCCAAGAGCAGCCCTAATCCCGCCCCCCAACACGTCTTGAGATGCGAGAAAATCCTCGTCCTGTCCAGAAAGATGAGGAACGCGCTGATCAGGGGTATTAAGATAACGTGAGAGTATTGCTCCTGCCGGAACGAGAATCTGATCAGCATGCTCAAAGGCGCCCAAAAGGCGGCTAGCGCCACAGCCATGAATAAACCGAAGGCGGCATTTCTCGCAGCGAGCATGTTCACGCGACGGTGTGGTTCAGTTCTGCTCTTGGATGATGTAGGCAAATCCGTGGCCGTCAAGAACCGCAACAGCCAGGCGGGCGCGCTCCTTGCCCTTTCCCTCAATCCGCCATCGCTTTCCGTCCCCATAAGTATCTTCACCCAGTGGCCAGACGCTCCGCGAGCGACACTCCCGGCGAGACATGCTCCCTCTCTAGCCAAAGTGCCGATAGAGCATCTCGCCGGCGGCGGCCAGGAATCTATCAGGCGCGTGCGTGCAGAACTGCTTCTCGATTCGCGCCGGCCAACCCACCCGGACGCCCGGGATCGGAGAGGCCGAGCATCGCAGGTAATTAATCACGGATCGTGTCGTTCCCCATCGGTCTTTGAAAGTCACCAACCCGGGCCCGTCCACGTCCGAACGACCCAGATCGAATTCGTGAAGTCCGTTGCACTTCGCCTCCTCGATGGCTCTCCAGAGTAAGAGGTGCATGCCGCCGAGGTTGCCGAACCTCGCGTCCCCGCAGCCGTACTTGTACGTGAGACAGCCTTTGAAGCTTAGCGTAAGAATACTGGCGACCGGTCGGTCATTTTTAGACGACATATGTATCTTGAGGCTATCGCCCATGCAAGCTATCAAGTGACGAAACCAGGCGAGTGGCTGGGGCGGCAATTGCTTCCGCCGGCAGGTCAACAAGAGCAGCTGATAGAACTTATCCAGGAACGCTTCGGATCTTCCTTCTTCACAGGTCAGAGTCTCACGCTCCGCGCGTCGAATCTTCCTTTGGATGCAGCTCTTGTGAAAACTCCTGAAGAGGACGTCGATTGGAGGGCGAAGATCGACGCGGTGAAAATAGAAGGAGCCGCTCTTCTCAAACCCGTCTCCATTTTGCACTGCCTTGCGCAACGGCCTGATCTCGATGTATTTCCAGTTCTCCCTCTGTCGAGCTTGCTCCAGGAAACTCAGAAGGTACTGAAGTTCCTCTTTTCCAGTCGTCAACGGCTCGGTGTGGTCAGAAAAAGGTAGCGATACGAGTCGGCGACCGGTCAGCCAACTAGCGACCCGGCAAAAGACTAGACCATTCGCCAGCTCCGCTCTCGGCGGTGAGGTCGTGTATACGATTGGCTCATAGCCGTAGGTGCGACGCAAGGCGTCCAGCCAACCGCGGGAGTGAAAGACGCTCGCGCTGGGATGTCTCTCAAGGAATTCCGGCCAGCGAGGATCCTGCAGGGGATCTAGTGTATAGACCGGCACTGTTGTTGCCTGCCTCTTCTCGTCAGCTCTATCTGACGATCGATCGCCACGCCAATGTGATTTATTGACTCCTGCTTAAGTAATGTCCTATTCTCTTCTGTGGGAGGATGCCATGCGACCACAGGGGAGTCCTGCTGAACTCGAGCGCCGGCGCCGACGGGCGATCGCGCTCCTCGAGCGCGATCTTCCCGTGCACGTGGTGGCCGACCGGCTGGGCGTTGATCGCCGATCCGTCCGTCGCTGGAAGCGGGCCTATCGGCGTGACGGGCCGGGGGGACTGCGGGCGCAAAGAATCCCCGGCCGTCCGGCCCGGCTGACGGCGCGCCAGCGACGGACGCTCGTCGGGTGGATCCTGAAGGGGCCCGAAGTCGCGGGGTATCGGAACGGACTGTGGACCTGCCGGCGTGTCGTCGCGATGGTCCGGGCACGCTT
>WNFO01009582.1_pt1 | contig 10501 bp, 14 predicted proteins | sample 5400251 | NCBI WGS metagenome assembly WNFO01 (sample SAMN13153354, study PRJNA577476) | soil metagenome | isolation source: 100 cm saprolite under Madrone tree | place: USA:California | collected 2016-06-14 | reverse complement strand
TGCCACGTATCGTGAAGAGATCAGCGTACAGGCGGATGCGAAGCTGACGCTCCAGTCCCTCGTGAAGGAAGCTCTGCACCGCAGCCTACCCGGTGAGCTCACGGCGTGGGCACGGCAAGCAACTGAACGCGTGCGGGCATGGAAAGAAGAGGTGCAGCGCCTGGCTTCCCGATCGCCTGAAGAGCCGATCCATCCGGCTGCGGTCATAAGCGCCCTGCGTGCAGCACTCGATCCAAGAGATATCGTCGCCGCGGATACAGGTTATATGGGAGCCTGGACTGGAGCGGCCTTTCCGGTCACTGCTCCAGGACGCCATTACATCCGAGCAGCAGGCTCACTGGGCTGGGCGTTCCCGGCTTCGCTGGGAGCGGCTCTGGGCGCGCCAGGCCATCACGTTGCGTGCGTAACGGGAGATGGGGGGTTCGGGTATCATTTGAGCGAACTCGAAACAGCGCTGCGGTGTCATATTCCGATCCTCGTCATAGTCTTGAATAATCGTGCTCTGGCGTTCGAGTACCACGAGCAGAAGTACAACCACGATAACCACGTCATCCCCTATGTAAACGATTTCGTTGACGTTGACTACAGTATGGTTGCACGCGCATTTGGCGCTCATGGTCAGCGGATCACCGATCCTCGGGAATTGCCAGACAGGATACGCGAAGCCCTGCAAACGGATATGCCTACGCTCCTTGATGTGATCGTTGACAAAGAGGTATATGCACCGGTGACAACCTACGAACGCGTGTTGGCCCGCAGCATTTAATCAAAGTCGTTCAGAACCGCGCACGTGGGGACTAAGACCAGTGGGGATGTCAAAGAAAGAAGGCTGGAGACAAAACTATGAGACGCAGCACCACGAGAATCCTGACCACCCACACCGGTAGTTTGCCTCGACCGGACAACCTGATACAAATGATGATGGCCAGAGAGCAAGGGCAGCCGGTGTCGGCAGGCGAGCTTGCCGACACCGTACATCATGCTGTAGCCGATGCGGTCAAACACCAGGTTGGCGTCGGCATCGACATCATTTCCGACGGTGAGATGAGCAAGATCGGCTTCGCCAACTACGTCAAGGACCGCCTGACAGGTTTTGGCGGCCAGTCAATTCCCTTCACCGCACAAGATATCCTGGACCATCCAGACCTAAAAGTACACCTGATGCGCCGCAATGAAGACGGCGGAGGCCGCAACTTTATCCCGGCCTGCACCGGCCCCATCAGCCTGCGCGACCAGGATGCGGTACACCGCGACATCGCAAATCTCAAGGCTGCTCTACAAGAAGTGCAGCCTGAAGGGGTTTTCATGCCTGCTGCCTCGCCTGGAGCAATCGCCCAGGTGATGCAGAATAGCTATTATCCTACTCAGGAAGCCTATCTCTACGCGCTTGCGGACGCGATGCGCTATGAATATCAAACTATCGTTGCGGCTGGCTTCTCGTTGCAATTGGATTGTCCAGACCTGGCCATGCAGCGCCACGTTCGTTTTGCCGAGGCCTCAATCGACGAGTTTCGCAGACATTTGCAGCAAAGCGTGGAAGTGCTCAATTATGCCCTCGGTGACATCCCTCCTGAACAGGTACGCATCCATGTGTGCTGGGGTAACTATCACGGCCCCCACCACCGGGATGTACCACTGAAAGAAATCATTGACCTGCTCCTGAAGATACAGGGCAATGCTCTCTCCATCGAAGCGGCCAACCCGCGCCATGAGCATGAGTGGAACGTGTTCGAGCAGGTGCGCCTGCCCGCGGGGAAGATACTCATCCCAGGAGTGATCGACTCATGCACTACGGGATTGTGAGTGGAATCATTTACCCGTGTGGGGCGCACGAAGAAGGTGATCAGCCGTCCATCACCTGCATCGAAGTAAAGGTGGGTCTCGTCTGGGACATCGAGATTGGGTTGCTCCATAACCAATGGCATACCCAGCACTCCCTGGTAGAAATCGATAGTCGTCTCACGGTTGGAACCAACGAATGTGATATGGTGGACACCTTGAGCCTGGATTTTAGACATGGTTGTACCTCCGCTCTAGAAATTCCTAAATCCTGAAGAACAGGTGCCGTATCTGGTCGATTACCTTGGGGTCTCCACTCGTCTCACCACCTGGAAAGCGTTGATAGGTAGTGAGGACAAAGTCTGATGCATTTTTGAAGTGGAAAACGGCTTGCACGCCATCAAGGTTGTCGGCCGGTTTGTAGGTATAAGTGCCGTCTTTGACGGTGACGCGCCACTGGCCGCCCCATTCACCATCGACCTTGATGCCAAACTCAGCATCTACGCCTTTGGCCGATTCCTGGTCCACAGAATACTGCATGAGGATGAACATGTACGGCACAAGTACGCCAGCGGTGCGCTCGTCGAGTTTGCCACCTTTCTCGCCCAGGCCCCACTTCATATCCCAGGTGTGAACGCCATAGTCCATGACATGGAAGGCCGGATAGAAGAGCGTTGGCACCGGACCCATATAGGGATGAGTGACGTTGAAGTTCCCCCACTCTTCGGGTGTCAGGGCGTCGAAAATAGCAAGCATCTCGTCCGAGTCAGCCTTGAGCCGGGAGATGGCTTCTGCGCGTGACAGGCTGCGGAATGCCTGGGCATGCTCGTTGAGTCGTTCGCTCATTACCTGCAGGCCAAGCGCATCGGCGGCTTCACCCTTGCGAGCCATGTCCCAACGTGATAAATAGCCTTCGGTGACATCAATCATGTGGCCGACGATATCGCGCACTTCCCATTCGCTGCAGCGCGTCTGGACGTACCAGTTATCTGGATCGTCAACGATGTTGTAGAACTTCGTGCGCTCGGTGCGCACTACGTCGAGTACGGTATCTTTGCCGCTGTAATCCATTGGGTTGATTGGCACGGTAGCCTCCTCTCAATGTGTTAAACCTCATTGTTTCAATTGTATCGGATGCTCTGGTGGAACACCTCCCTTCTCTTACCCGTCCGCCAGCAGCAGTGCTTCGATCTGCGCGGCGTCAGAGGCATCTCCGGTTCCTGTTTTTATCATCCGTAATATGCAGCCACTCCCTCAATTTACTTAATCATCATGATGACCAATTAACACTGCTGTAATAGTATCACTTTGGTCAATATGACTGAAAGATCCGTATTCACTCTTCTAAACCGCCAGTCATCTACAACCCTAGAACTAGAGGGAGCTTCCGCTCTTGCAGGCGGGGACCTGCCATCCCATCTTTTATCCTCTCCTCGTTATGCAAAAGTGTTCTCTGCCTCATCCGCGATCTGCAGCACAATCCTCCCACGTCCATGACCGCTCCGACTGTACTCATGGGCCTGTTGCACTTCACTCAGCGGAAACGTCTTCCCCGTGGTCACTTTGATACGGCTCTCGTCGATCAACCGTGTAACAGTCTGTAAGAGCTCACGAGAATACTGGTTGCGGATGAACGCCGCGCGAACGCCGCGCGCCTGCGCTTCTTCCTGCGGCGGCAGACCCGCAATCGAGATCAGCGTTCCCCCACGCCGGAGTGCGGCCAGAGAACTGATCAAGGTCTCTCCTCCGACCCCATCCAGCACCAGATCCACCTCCTGGACCACGCTCTCAACCGGCGTCGTCGTGTAATCCACGACCGTATCCGCGCCCAGCCCGCGCACAAAATCGAGATTTGCCGTGGAGGCCGTGCCGATCACCCGTGCGCCCTTCCATTTCGCCAACTGGACCGCGAACAGCCCAACCCCTCCCGCTGCCCCCTGAATCAACACCCGCTGACCGGATGTCAAGCCGCCATTATCAAACAGCGCCCGCCAGGCCGTCGTCGCGCCGACTGGCACTGTGGCGGCCTCAGCAAAACTCAAGGTCTCCGGCTTGAGCGCGAGAGCCTCGACCGATTCCGTGATATACTCGGCGTAGGCTCCTCTTGCGCTCTGTCCAAAGACAGCCTGTCCGATCTCGAAGGCCGTAACACCGGGACCAACGCCCTCTACCACTCCCGCCACCTCGATGCCAGGAGTATAGGGAAACGTCACCGGCTGGAAATCTTTCATCAAGCCCTGGCGGATTTTCCAGTCGATCTGGTTCACGCCAGCCGCGTGGACACGCAGCAGCACTTCGCCCGCCTGTGGCTCTGGACGTGGCTTCTGTTCAAGCTTGAGCTGCTCAGGTCCACCATAGCTATAGACATGAATCACCCGCGTTGTTTGCGTTGACATCGTCGTTCTCATCCTCTTTGCTCTTTTTCTCTCAACTCTTCTGAAGTATGCTCGAAGCTTCCCTGCCATCGCGCCGCGAACCTCGAACACACTCGGAATCTATTCCAGGTTTTGTAACCAGTTCGCAATGGCCTGCCCGATCTCATCCGGCGAATCTTCCTGCGGATAGTGAAGTCCACGCACCGTGACCTCAGCCTGTGCGGGCCAGCTCCGGCAGAAATCGAGTGAAGTCTGAGGCGTTGTCCCCGGATCGGTATGAATAAAGAGTTTGGGGATACCACACCCGGAAAGCCAGGCGCCATAATCCTGCACAATGGCAGTTACGTCGGCAGGTTCACCATCAATGGGAATCTGACGCGGCCAGGTGAGCGTAGGACGACGCCCTTCTCCTGGCTCGGCAAAAGGGCGACGATACTCGGCCATTTCCTCTGCGGTCAGGCCGCGCAGCACAAGGCGCAGCAGCGTCTCCACAAAGGCGTTTTGCTCCAGCACCAGTTTTTCGCCAGCAGGTGAACGCAAAGCCTCAAAATTCTGGCGAGCGGCATCAGGAAAGTCGCTCCACGTGCGCGGATTGATGATAGCTTCCATGTACACAATGCCTTTCACGGCGTCACGGTGGCGATTGGCCCAGTCGAAGCCCAGGGCCGACCCCCAATCATGCACCACAAAGGTGACGCGCTTCTTGACGCCGAGCAGATCAAGGAGTGCATCCAGGTAGCGACGATGCTCGACGAAGGTGTAGGAGTCAGGGCCACTGTTGGGCAGCTTCTCCGAATCGCCCATGCCAATGAGATCAGGCGCGATACAGCGGCCCAATCCTTCCAGGTACGGAATGATATTGCGCCAGAGGTAGGAAGAGGTCGGGTTACCGTGCAGAAAGACGATGGGATCGCCGTTTCCTACCTCGACATACGCCATCTCCTGTCCTAGAACCAGTTGACGCTTTTTTTGATAGGGAAATGTTGCGCTTATCATGGTGTTCTCTGTTCCTTTCTTAAAAGAGCGTGTTGAGCCGAAACACGGGATGGCGCGGTGCCTCGCGTTCAAAATCAGCCAGCGGGGAGTCCGGCGTAACGTCGAAGTAGTTGGTCACGAACGACGGGGCGCCGACCAGCGTTTTTTTGAGGATCGGCCCGGACTCCTGGATGCTCAGTTCGATGGCGGAGACGCGTTCGCTGTGGCCACCCCGCGTCAGCGTCGCCGAGCCTTCCGCGCGCAGATTGCGCACCCAGTTGACCGATCCAAACGGCGCGATCAGCAAGCGGTCTCCATCCAACTCGACCAGTGCGACCGGGGTTGTACGCGGCTGGCCGCTTATGCGACCTCGCACGGTGAGCAGGGTCATGGTTCCCATCTTCACGCCCATGCGCAGCAGAAATGCTGCCAGGGCGTTGCTTATGCGCACAAATGCATTGACACGATATGTTTTTGCCATGTGACAAGTTTCTCCTGTTCTCGGGCTCAGCGCCAGGAACGAGCAGATGCTGTCATCTCGTGATCCACCCTCTCGGCAACCAGTGAGATTTCGTAGACCGCCGTTTTCTCGCCAGGGTATCGTAGATCGAAGATGATGCCCCAGAAGTGGCCCACTACTCCAACGCGCAACAGGTCTCGTGCCCGTTTGAACTCTTTGCCAGAGAGGCGGCGCGCAGTCCCTTCAATCGCCGGGCCGAGTGCTTCCCCCTTGAAGGTGCCGGGGGCGATGGTGACCCGCGGATTGCTAGCCAGGCGCTTGACTTTCCAGGTAGAAGCCGCGGTCATGAAGTAGAGTTTGCCCTGTGAGGCTACGGTGCCCACGGGAGAGCCGACTCCCATGCCATTGCGGCGAAAGCTGGTTAAAATCGTCGTGTGACCTTTGCCGGGTGTGGTCAGGATACTTCGTGTGGTTTGGGTCGTATATTCGTTCATGATATCGTTGCCTTTCTTTCCTTTAAGGGTTATATGTCATCTGCTCATCCTGTTGACTGATCAGAAAACTACTCACAGAATTGGAAGAACTTTTTGAGTGATCCTCTCTCAGGAGGGCAAGATACTAGCGGTCAGCCCTTGCACCAACTCCTCAGCAAATTGCTGCTCCGTTTTGTGGAAAGGGTCAGCGCCCAGGAATAACCGGTTGAACACCCACTGAAAACAGGGTCCCAGCAACAGGATCGCCATGGTCAGAGCGGAGACCTGCCGCCCGATGCGCCCCAACTGCTGCTCCTCCTCGATATAGGCCGCAACCAGTTCAAAGACGTTTTGTGGCCCGATGCCCAGTGGTCGGATCGTCGCGCGGAACTGGGCTAGCAGCTCCGTGTCAGCCAGGAAGGATGCACCCATCGGGACAATCTGATCGTAGTAGTGAAGAGCAGCCTGTGCGATGGCGGCCAGGTTTTCGCTCGGAGTACCGGTGCCTGCTTGGTGCGCCTGGAACGTCTCGTGGAAGGCAGGCAGATGCCTGGCCATCAGCACGAAGAAGATCTCCTCTTTATGATCGAAATGCCGGTAGAGCGCACCTTCTGAGAGGCCGGTCTCGCGCGCAATCTCCTTGGTCGTCACGCGTGCCAATCCCTTCAAGAGAAGCAGCTTTTCCGCCGCATCCAGGATCTTCTGTCGCGTTTCTCCCGCCATGTTCTCTCCTCTCAATGTATGTGAATAATCACTCACATTGATAAGTATAGGCGGAAGAAATGTCTCTGTCAACTGGACTTTCGGACAGGATAGGGCCATAATTTGGGTAGGAACGGAGAAACCTGGCTATGGCACTGGGCCAGCATGCTCCTCGACATGCAAGCCCTCATTCTCCTCGAGGTGCAGGCCAATGCGTCTGACCAGGGCCGGGCTGACAAACACGATGAGTAGGCCCACCCCGAGCCAGGCCAGCGCCACATAGGGAAAGATGTTGTAGGGCGCCACCGGGATGGGGAAGATGTTGCTGTACAGCGTGTACCCAAGCACGAGAATGGCTAACACCGGAATGATCCACTGCCATGTCCAGAGCCGTCGCGTGACGAAGAAGCGAATCGCGCCGATATTGGTCAGGATATAGGTGACCAGGATCAGGAAGACACCAATCGTGCCCAGGTAGCCAAAGAGGGAAGCGCCATTGATGCCGGGTGCCCTGCTCCAAACAAGCACGACGATGAAGGTCAGAATCATCACCACGGCCACGGAGAGGGCGGGTGAACCGGTGCGACGGCTTGCGCCACCAAGGCGATTATCGATGAAGCCGTCTCGTCCCATCGAGAAGAGGATGCGCGAACCGGCGTTGGCTGTTCCCAACGCGCTCGCAAAGGCGCTGATGGTCGCCCCCAGTGTAAATTTTGGAATTCTGTGAGCGGATTTTCGATAATTACGCGGGTGATTCGGCCTCTTTGACGTAGCGATACAACGTCGCACGAGAAATCCCAAGGGCTGCGCAAATTTCTGGGATAGAATGACTCTGGTCAGCAAACATCCGCCGGGCCAGTGCCACTTTCCCATTGGTCTTGAGCTTTCTTGGTCGTCCGCCTATATGCCCCCTGGCTCTCGCCGCTGCCAACCCTGCATTCGTGCGCTCGCGAATGAGATCACGCTCAAATTCGGCCAGCGCTCCCATCAGGTGGAAGATGAGCTTGCCGCCTGGGGTCGTAGTGTCAATCTGCTCCGTCAGACTGATGAACTCGATCCCGCGCTCCTGGAAACCCTTGAGTAGCCCGATCAGATGGGTTAAGGAGCGTCCTGCCCGATCCAGTTTCCAGACGACGAAGGTGTCTCCTGGCCGCACATACGCCAACGCTTCGTCGAGGCCTTTGCGCTCTGCTTTTGACCCAGTCATCTTGTCCACAAACCATTTCTCACAGCCCGCTTCTTTGAGGGCATCTATTTGCAACGCTTCATGTTGTTCCTGTTTGGAGACGCGCACATAGCCAATTTTCATAAGCTCTTCCTTTTGTCTCACGTTTCCCGTCGATTGCCTAACCTTTTGAGACTCTGATTATGAGATAAGTTTTGAGATTCGTCAAGGGGAAGTTGTGTGCTTGCGGAGGTGATGCGTCAGGCCTTTAGAAAAGCAGAGCAATATATCTCAGAAAACGGACGATTCTGAGACTCAAGAAACGGCCATTTATGAGACGCCGCAAGCGTGCCATTCTTCCTTTTTGCCTCATAAGAGACGGCACCAGGGAAGAGGTTTCATGGCTTAACGTGCGTTTTGCCCCGCATAATCTCGTGACCCCATGGCAGAAGAGAGCCGTATCCAACGGTCCACGCCCACCACTTCTCCTATTTGCGCGCGTCTGACCCCATGCGCAAAACACGCAACTTTGGGGTTGCTTATTGTGATTTTTTCTGGTATACTCTCTATAGGCAATCTGAGAGTTGCCTATAGAGCAACACACAAGAGCATCTTGCTTCACTGGAGAGGAGACCCAATGACTCTTTCTGATCGTATCGAACGAACCATGGTCTTGCCCGCCCCGCGCCAACGTGTCTGGGAGGCCATCACGAAACCAGAACAGCTTGCCCACTGGTTTGGAGTGGTGAGTGACATGGATTTTCGCGTGGGCGGCGCTATCCATTTTACCTGGAAGAATGAACCTTGCCCTTACACGGGCCGGATCGAGGTGATTGAGGAGCCGCATCGTTTTGCCTTTCGCTGGCCTTCCTATGCGGTTGGTCACCCCAAGGTCACGTTTGCCACCGCCCCCAGTACGCTGGTGGAAATTACCCTGGAAGACCGGGCCGATCAGACCCAATTGACGCTGGTCGAGTCGGGTTTTGCATCCCTGCCCCAGCCTATTCCGGCAGGGGAAGCCTACCAGGACAACCAGCAGGGCTGGCAAGCGTGCCTTTCCGCGTTGCACGCCTACCTGCAGAGCCAGGTGGAAGCCGTATAGCTGCTGTCGCGGTCCTGGGGAGGCGGGCTTGCTGGTTGTGGGTAATGCGTGATCCGCATGTCGCCCACAGGAGAGGAGAAGCCGGTAATGATCGATTCACACGCGCAGAGGGTCTTTCTGGCTCTGGCTGATCCCACGCGTCGCCTGTTGCTGCAACACTTGTGCGAAGAAGGCTCAGGGACAGCCGCGAGCTTCGCCACCCGTTTGCCCATCACGCGTCAAGCGATCACCAAGCATCTGGTGACCTTAGAGCAGGCCGGTCTCGTGACGGTCCACGAGATGGGTCGGGAGCGGCGGTATGTGCCACGGCCAGAGGCGCTCTCGACCGTCACGACCTGGATTGGGGCCATTGAAGCACAATGGGATCAGCGTCTGGCTGCCCTGAGGAGCTATCTGCTTGAGGAACCGAGCACCCCATCAGTGCAGGAGAAAGAACCTCATGCCGAGGCGAGCTCCCCTCAGGACGAGTAGTCCCTCGCATCCACGGTTAGAGAGTGGCAAGGGAGAGTGGCACTCGCAGTGGTACCTGATCCATTTCTCTGATGCGACCCATCTGGATGCCTTTCGTCTTTTCGCTCAAACATTCATTGCATAAACATGATCAGATTGATCAACAAGAAGGAGAGAAACTATGACCGATCACACGACCGGAACACGTGAAGAGTGGCTTGCTGCTCGGCTGGAGCTGCTGGAGGCCGAGAAGGCGCTGACGCGGCACAGCGACGAACTGGCGCGGCGGCGTCAGGAGCTGCCCTGGGTTCGCATCGAGAAGGAGTACCGCTTCGAGACCGACGAGGGCACAGCGTCCCTCGCCGATCTCTTCAGAGGACGCTCGCAGCTGCTCATCTATCACTTCATGTTCGGGCCCGATTACACGGCAGGGTGTCCGTCCTGCTCGGCGATCGCGGACGGCTTCAACGGCTCCGTCGTCCACCTCGCCAATCACGATGTCACGCTCTGCGCGGTGTCGCGGGCTCCGCTCGCGAAACTGCAAGTGTACAAGCAGCGGATGGGCTGGAGCTTCCCCTGGGCCTCTTCGTTCGAGAGCGACTTCAACTACGACTTCCAGGCGGCGCACACCAAAGAGCAGTGGCAGTCGGGATTCGTCGAGTACAACTTCCGCGCTCTGGACGTGCGGCCGCTGGAGAGTAGCGAGGAGAATGCAGCGCTCGCCGAGTGGGCGGCGAAGGTCGGAACGGACTGGCCGACGTACAGGCGAGAAGGGCCCGGCGTGAGCGCGTTCGTGCTGGAGGATGGCGTCGTCTACCACACCTACTCGGCGTACGCGCGTGGGCTGGACGGCCTCTGGGGCATGTACCAGTGGCTCGACCGCGCGCCACGCGGTCGCAACGAGACAGGCCCCTGGTGGCGCCGCCACGACGAGTACAAAAGCTAGTCAAACCATGAACACGCATATGAACACCAGCGCGGGACCGGGCGCCCATCGGTCCCGCGCTCCCGTCCGCAGTG